>Ga0371490_1000831_pt1 | contig 18288 bp, 12 predicted proteins | sample MB2SIPfraction_FD_207959 | JGI IMG/M metagenome (GOLD analysis project Ga0371490, IMG submission 207959) | Lab enriched peat soil microbial communities from McLean, Ithaca, NY, United States - MB28FN SIP fraction | ecosystem: Environmental > Terrestrial > Soil > Wetlands > Peat | place: USA... | reverse complement strand
AGCTCCTGGAGCGCATGCAGGCGCTGACCCTGAAAACCATCTTGCGCAAGGTGCCCGGCGTCAGGAAACGCAAATGACTGCTCTCACGTATGTTATGTGCTAACTACGCGCCATTCGAGGCTACCCTGAGGCTACCTTCAGGCTACCCCGAGGCCACCCTGAGGCTCCCGGGAGGGTCTGGTGCAGGGCGGGAGGAACCGGGGGCTGGAGGGCCGCCTTGAAGTGGTAATTCCACGAACCAATCCGCCAAAGCGCGGGCAATCACCACGAACTCAAACAGTAACCCCGTCCACGAAATAGCGCGTCACGTTACATTATTTAGCGCCTCCACCAAGTCTGCGGCTGCCTAAGCCGAAGGCGGTACCCGCCCTTGGGCAAGCTGGCCACGTCGAGCCTCCCCCTAATCACAGTCAGCGAGATGCGAATGTAGCAGATAACGGACCGTTACGCCAGCAAGTCAGCTTCCCATTTTTCGGCGCACGCGGGGGTCCTGCCTTCGAGCAGGTCCGCGAAGGCGAGCAGGGCGCGGCGGGCGTCGCCCAACGGATAGTAGAACGCGTCCCAGTTGTCGCTATCCTCGCCGTCATGGTTGGGAATAACCCAGTCGAAATGGGTGGCTTCGTGCAGTTCGGGGAAGGCACTGGCAGCCCGACGTTCGATGTTCTGCAAGTCATGCAAAGAGAGTTCGCTCTTCTGGCGGCGGGTGCGGCGGAGGAGCTTACGCCGCATGACATCGGTGAGCAGGTCCGGCAGGGAGACGTTCCGAGCAGGGTCTTTGAGGAATCGGATCTCGTCCTGCGACATCGGGGCGAGGAACACGCTCAGTCGCCGGGTTTGGGCGAGGGCTGGGTGGGTTTGGAGGAGGCGGCCGACGAAGGGGTTGCCTTCAAAGAAGGCATCACCGCGGTCGAGGAGGGATGCCAGTTCTGCCAGGTCGAGGGCCTGCAGGTCACCGCGCACGTCCATTAGCGCGAATCGTTCCTGGGGCTGGAGGCCCTGGATTTGCGCCCGAGTGCGGAAATGGTAGTCCAGACCGTCGCGTTCCCCGGGGCGGGGCTCGCGGCTGTTGTAGAGGACGACCTTCTGCAGTCGCCGGTAGAGGTCGGGCCGGAGGCGCGCCAGGGCACGATCCAAGGGGCTCTTGCCGACGCATGACGGGCCGGAGAGGATGACGAGTCGTCCGGCGGCTGAGGGCGTCATGCGACGTTGCGAGTCAAGGAAGAGCTGGCGGGTTCGGCCAGGCGGGAAGGAGGCCAGAACTCCAGGAGGCGGTCGGCCGAGTTCAGGAACGACCGCAACGCACGGGCGCGGCGCTGGCGCAAGTATCGGCAGAATGGACGCAGGGCGGGTGCCATCTTGGGACGCTCACGGACGAAACTGGCGACGGAGTGCTGCATCACCTCCAAGTCCTGGATGATGCCCATTCGGTGCTGATAATAGGCCAGGGCGCGGAGATGGCGTTTGCCCAGCCCGGTGATGCCGGGGGACAAGGACTCCATCATGTAGCGGAAGCGCTTGAAGGCGACGCGGGTTCGGTGAATGGTCCCCATGTCGGCCGGGTCAATTGCGCGGCGGCGCCTGACGGCTTCGGCAAAGGCATCGGCGGTCGCGCGCAGGACAGCGGAGGTCAGTTGTTTGCGGGCGCGCGAGGTCGTGGAGTGTCCGGCCAGGTCATTGCTCGTCGCGGCAATCCATTTTCCGAGTTTCCTGGTCCGGAAGTGATTGACCTTCCTGGCGGTGGACTTGACGAGCCGTCGTTCGCGGCGCTCAATCCAGGCGCTCAGGAGTTCGATTTCCGGGAACCTGGCAGCGTGTTGGCCGAGGAATCCGAGCTGGACCTGGGCGTCGCGGAGGTCGCCCAGGGTCGCCAATCGGTATTTGAGCACGCGGCGAGCCTTTTCGAGCGCGGCGCTGGGCACAACACAGCCGAGCAACGTGAACTGGGCCAGCAGCCGTCGGGTGGCCACGCGCAACTCATGCACCGCATCGTGGGAAGACTGCTTCTGGCAGTGCCGGAGCTCCTTGCGGTAAGACTTCCAGCGCTGACCCACGGCCTCAGCCAGGCCAGAGCCGACCGTTAGCGGGAGCCGAGTTGGGACGAAGGGCCGCACGGTGGAGGCGGGTGTGCCGGATTGGGCCGTGGGATCGCCAGGCCGGGGGGACGGGCGGGGCAGGGGAAGGATCGAGGAGCGAGCGAAGGTCTGCGGTGGCTGCCGTGAGGGTTGGTCAGGCGAGCCGGGAGAGGGGGACACTGGGGCGTCTGCGTGCATCGAGGAGTTGGTATCCACGGGTTCTTCGGGCGGTGCAGCCTTCTCGGTAGTTGGTTAAAGTGTCCTTACGTGCGTGGGTTAATCACAATTCCGTTCCCAAACTGGTCCAAATACGCTAGCACATGGCCCGTGCGGGGCGCAAGGCCGAATTCGCGGCTTGGGGACGCGGTCAGCGCCAATTCATGAAGGAGTTGGGGTTCCGAGGCATTGGCTAGGCGGATGCCTTGCCGATGCCTCAACGTGGGTCCGACCTCATCACGAGCCCTGCTTCTGAGCGCGAGAGGCTTGTCCAGCGCGGCTGACGCGCCCTGTGGCGGCTGCGCGGACAAGAAACCACCCTCAGGCGCATCCCGCAAAAGCACAAACGAGCCTGTGGCCGGTTCTCTCTTGGCCGAATTATTTTACGGTGGCTTCAAACTGGGACGCTGGGCAAACAACAAGCGCAGGGCTGCCTTAGCGTGATCCTCGCCCATGGCGGCTTGAAAGTCGGTGGTGGTCAGATACTCGGGCTGGGGCTGATGAGAGCGCCACTCCAGGAAGAGGCTGTTGCTGATGCGCCGGAACAATCCGGCCACAAACATGGCGTAAGGATGGCGAATGCGGCAACGGTCGTCATTAAGGGAAACGTCCAAACGCTGGTGCAGGCCGTTTTCGATGCCGCCAAAGCCCGCGCGGTTAGACTCCAGCCACTTCTAGGCGTCGAGCTTTGGGGGCTCGGCGCTGGTAATGAGGCAAATGTTCTCGTCCTTGCGGCCCTCGGTTTGGCGCAGTAAACGGGCCGCCTGTGCTGCCAGCGGAAAACAGACCTGCTCTGGGCCGACCGCCTGGGTCCGAATCGAGCGGCTCACGTTATGGCCCTTTTCGTACTCGAAGGTGCGATACTCAGTGGGCGTCGCCTTCCAAGGGGGGGACATCCGCCTTTGGGGCGGGCAGCAGTGCCTCGATGTTCTGGTGCAGCTTGAGTTGGTTGTCTTTAACGGTCAGCAGATAGTCCCCTCCGCCCTCCAGCACAATGTCGCGAGCCGTCTCGGTTTGGGTGTGCAGGGCATCCAGCGAGACCAAACGGCCCTTCAAGTCCAGGTCGGGAAAGAGTTTTTGGGCCACAGGGATTTCGTTGGTCTTGGTGCCGACCACGGCGCTGTCCAAGTAATACTGGCTGGGTACGCAGACGGCGGTGAGGATGCTGTGACCGCCGCCATGGTTGGGCTCTTTGCCATCCAGGGCGATCAACTCCTTTTGGGGCGCTGGGCCGCGCAACCGTTCTTGGACTTGCCGCAGGACCTGCTCGAGTTGGGTCCCGTCGATTTCCTCCAGCAGGCGCCAGAAGGTCGGCTGGCTGGGGGCGGGGTAGCGCCCCTGGCGCTGGCGAATGCCTAAAGCACGTCGCTGCTCCTGGCTCAACTTGCGCGCAAACTTAGCCAAGTCCTTGGATCCGCGTGGCGCTCCGCACAGGACCGCCAACAGATAAAGGGCCAATAACGACCAGAGCGGGTAGGTGCCAATCCTCACTCGGTAATCGGGTACTCCTTTGAGCCGCTCGATGATGGACCTAATCTCCTTGGCGGTATGGCGCGAGCGCACCCCGGCCTTGGCTTCCACCATGGCCAATGCCGGCTTGAGGTGCTCGGCTTGCAGGCTCCGCCGGGCGTTGGAACAAACTTCCCGCACAAAGAGCCGCTTGGGCTTGTCGTGCCGAACATAATAATCCCGCTGGTGTCGCCCGGAACCGTCGGTCTGGCCTAACTCCTCCCAACCATTAGCCGCGTACACGGTGCCGCAAAACTGTTCGGGATCGACAAAGGTCTCCACCACCAGCACCGGATGGCCATACTTGGTTTGCCAGTCGCTGCTTAAGCGGGATAAGGCCAGCCGCAGCGACTTGGTGCCCAGATTGGGAAAGGTTTGCTCAGGCACCAGCAAGAAGCGGATGTTGTTGACCACCAGAGCCAGACGCTTTTCCCGCTGGGCATCGGTCCAACCAATCCACTGGTCCCGAGCCCTCAGGTGCTTGGCGGCTGCGGCAAAGATCAGCACCGCCCGCCACTGGCCCTGCGCGTCAGTCACCACGTAGTAGAGCCGCTCCCCGACAGGTTTGGGGCTTCCCAAATAATGGTGCTCGTCGAGCAACTGGTGGCAGCGTTTTAGCTCGCAGGGCTCGGCTATTCGTATTTGCAGGTTCTCAAGGACGGCTTGCTCCTCGGGGTTGGGTCTGCGAACGGTCTTGTTCATGGCCCCAAGCTTGAAAAGTCGCGGGACCGTTGTCCAGCAAAAACCCCTTACGTCCTCTTCCTCAATTACTTATGGAGTGAGATGAATTGGCGCTGCGGGGGGAACGAGGCGACGGGGCTTCGGGCGGAAAAGAGAATTGCGGAACCGCGAATAAACCTGTTGTCTGAGTGGGTGCAACCTGCATGAGAGCCTACATGAAAGCGTCAGTATTCGTCCTCGTGGCGGTGTTGCCAGGAGTCGCGCAAGGGGCCGACGCACCGATCGGCAACGAGCATCCCATGAGCAAGGACTACATTCCGCCCAAAGATCCGGCCGTCCAACAGAAGCTGGAGTGGTGGCAGGACTTGAAATTCGGGCTGCTGATGCATTGGGGGACTTACAGTCAGTGGGGGATTGTCGAGTCCTGGTCAATCTGCCCTGAGGATGAGGGTTGGTGTCAGCGAAGAGGGCCTTACGCCACCAACTATTTCTCATACGTCACCGCGTATGAAGGGCTGCACAAAACCTTCAACCCGGTGAAGTTCAATCCCGAGAAGTGGGCTGCGGCGGCCAAGGACGCCGGCATGCGTTACGTGGTCTTCACCACAAAGCACCACGACGGGTTTTGCATGTTCGATACCGCCCAGACCGATTACAAGATCACTTCGCCCGATTGTCCATTTCACTCTAATCCTCGGGCCAACATCGCCAAAGAGGTGTTCGCGGCATTCCGGAAAGGGGGCTTTGGCATCGGCGCCTACTTCTCGAAGCCCGACTGGCACTCGCCCTATTATTGGTGGCCGTATTTCCCGCCCAAGGACCGCAATCCCAGTTACGACCTCTCCCGTTACCCGGACCGCTGGCGCCAGTTCAAGGAGTTCACCTGGAAGCAGATCGAGGAGTTGATGACTGGTTATGGCAGCATTGACATTCTCTGGCTCGACGGCGGTCAAGTGCGGCCCCCGCGGCAGGACATTGACATGAACGGCCTGGCGGCGATGGCGCGCAAGCACCAACCCGGGCTGCTGGTGGTGGACCGGACTGTGAGCGGCGAGAACGAGAACTACCGCACGCCTGAGAACGAGGTGCCCGGGCAGTTACTGCCTTATCCCTGGGAGACCTGCATGCCGATGGCAACCTCCTGGAGCTATGTCCCGCGCGACAAATACAAGAGCCCCGGCACCATCGTGCGCCACCTGTGCCGCATTGTGGCCCGGGGTGGCTGCTTGTTGCTCAACATCGGGCCCAGCCCCGAGGGAGACTTCGACCCCGAGGCTTACGACCGCCTCCGGAAAACCGGAGAGTGGATGAAGGTGAACAGCGAGGCGATTTATGAGACCAGGCCCATACAACCTTACGAGCAGGGTGACTGGGTCTTCACCGCCAAGCGCGACGGAACTGTCTATGCGATTCTGCTCGCGAAAGATGACCAGGAAACGCTGCCGCAACAGGTAGCCATGCCGGCGGAGATTCTGGCCGGAAGGGCCAAAGCCCTGTTGCTTGGCTTCGGCGAGCTCAAGGCCGGCGGCACTCAAGACGGCAAGACGACATTCACCATTCCCGAGGGGGCCCAAAGCAAGCTCCCCGCCAATTACGCCTGGGTATTCAAGCTGGAAAAGAACCCTTAGCCAAGCCAATGAAACTCCATTCGCTCGATATTGCCATCATAGGCGCCTACTTCCTGACCACGATCCTGATCGGCCTTTGGGTCTCAAGGCGCGGCGCGAAGGACCTCGACTCGTATTTCCTGGGCGGCAAATCGCTGCCATGGTACCTGCTTGGCATTTCTGACGCCTCGGGGATGTTTGATATCAGCGGCACGATGCTCATGGTGTATTGGCTGCTGGTTTACGGCATGAAGAGCATCTGGCTGCCGTTCTTGTGGCCCGTGTTCAACCAGATCTTCCTGATGATGTTCCTGAGCGGCTGGCTGCGTCGCTCGAACGTGCTCACGGGCGCGGAATGGATCCAGACGCGGTTCGGGCGCGGCACGGGGGCGAACCTGGCCCACCTGAGCGTGGTGGTCTTCGCCGTCATCCAGGTCATCGGCATGCTCGCCTACGCCTTCAAGGGCATCGGGAAGTTTGCGGTGGTGATCTTGCCCTGGCGCTTTACCGGCGCCACGGAGGGGCTGCTTTCCGACGAGAACATTTACGCGATCATCCTCCTCATGCTGACTTCCCTCTATGCCATCAAAGGCGGCATGGTCAGCGTGGTCATTACCGAGGTGATGCAGTTCTGCATCCTGACGGTGACCTCGATCATCATCGGCTGCATCGCCATTTACAAGGTCTCACCCGAGATGGTTCAGTCCGCCGTCCCGGCCGGCTGGTTCAGTCCTTTCTTCGGCTGGAAGCTCGGCCTCGACTGGACCGGCATCCTCGATAAGGTCAACGACGCCATTCGGCAGGACGGAAACGAGTTCTTCACCATCATTTTCGGCCTGATGTTCTTTAAAGGCATGCTGGCGAGCCTGGCCGGGCCGCTGCCGAATTACGACATGCAGCGCGTGCTGGCCACGCGCAACCCGCGCGAGGCCTGCATGATGAACGGGTTCGTGAACGTGGTGCTTTACTTCCCGCGCTACATGATGATCGCCGGCCTGACGATCTTGGGCCTGGCCTTTTGCCTGCCGCAGATGCGCGCCATGGACAAGCCGGACTTCGAGAAACTCCTGCCGATCGTGCTTACGGAATACGTTCCCGCGGGCGTGGTCGGCCTATTGTTGGCCGGCTTGTTGGCGGCGTTCATGTCCAATTTCGCGGCTACGATCAACGCCGCGCCTGCCTACCTCGTCAATGACATCTACAAGCGCTTCATCAACCGGCAATCCTCCGCCCGCAGGGACATCTTCCTCAGCCGGGTGGCCTCGATCCTGGTGCTGGTGACGGGGATCCTGTTCGGGCTGATGACGCGTCGCATCGGGGATGTCATGCTCTGGCTGGTGGGAGCGCTTTACGCGGGCTACCTGATGTCCAACGTCCTCAAGTGGTATTGGTGGCGGTTCAACGGCTACGGCTATTGCTGGGGCATGGTGGTCGGCATGGCCGGGGCGATGGTCGTGCCGAAGCTCCTGGAATACGCCGTCGGGCATTCGGTCAATCCGCTTTACACGTTCCCGATCATCCTGACGCTGTCGCTGGTAGGCTGCCTCCTCGGCACCTGGTTGAGCGAACCCGAGGACGAGGCCATTCTCAAGGAGTTCTATCGCACGGTGCGGCCCTGGGGAATCTGGGGGCCCATCCGGCAGAAGGTCGAACAGGAGCACCCGGGCTTCCAGCCCAACCGCGACTGCAAACGCGACTGGGCCAACGTGTTGGTCGGCATTCTCTGGCAGTTGTGCCTGACCGCCCTGCCTGTTTACCTCGTCCTGCGCAACTGGGCGTGGGTGGGGGCGATACTGGCGGTGCTGGCGGTGACTACGGTCTTCATCAAGTTCAACTGGTATGACAAGCTGGAGAAACCGGGGGAGGTAACGGCTGTGCCGCAGCCCAGCCCGGTCGAACTAGCCAATTCAAAGCTGGGATCGTGAGAATTTGGCCGCCCCAGGGTGGACCTTGCCGCCCAGGGGAGCCTCAGGGGAGCCTCGGGGTAGCCTGAGGGGAGCCTCAGGATGGCTTCAGGGTGGCTTCGGGGTGCCTACCGGTTGGCCACCAGATGGCCTGAGGGTGGCCTCGGGGTGGCTTGGGTGGCTTCACCCCATTCATCATTCATCATTCATCATTCTGCGTTCCCTGGTTGCGTGTGGAGTTGCTCTTGATGAATTCGATCAACTCATCCACTTGGGCGAAGGCCAGGCCCGTGACCGTATCGGCGGCGCCGTAGTAGATCGCGATGCGCCCGGTCGGGGCGTCGCTCAGCGCAGCGCAGGGGAAGACCACGTTCGGCACATCCCCGACGCACTCGTATAGCGTGCGCGGGTTGAGGAGGTAGGGTTCGGTGCGATACCGCACTTTCCACGGCTGGTCCAGGTCGAGCAGCGCGGCCCCCATGTGATACACGAACCCGTTGCAGCTAGTCAGGACGCCGTGGTAGAGCAGCAGCCAGCCTTCGGTGGTCTCGATGGGCACCGGTCCGGCCCCGATCTTCGTGCACTGCCAGTTGGCGCGGTCTCTCTTCGGCGCCATCACGTGCCGGTGGCGGCCCCAGTGAACCAGGTCCGGGCTGTGGCTCAGGAAGATGTCGCCGAACGGCGTGTGGCCGGTGTCGCTCGGCCGGCTGAGCATGACGTAATCGCCCTTGATCTTGCGTGGGAACAGCACCCCGTTGCGGTTGAAGGGAAGAAACGAGTTCTCCATCTGGTGGAACTTCTTGAAATCCTCCGTGTAGCCCATGCCAATGGTGTAACCGTGGTAATTGTTGCACCAGGTCACCAGGTAACGGCCCTCGATTTCCACCACCCGCGGGTCATAGGCTTCGACGAACCGCCCGATCTCCGGGTCGTCGCAAATCCAGCGGATCGGTTCGGGGTCAATGTCGAAGTGGATGCCGTCTTTGCTGCGCCCGGCGTGAATGCGCATGCTGCGGGTCCGGTCGTCCACGCGGAACACGCCGGCAAAGCTCTTGCCGAACGGGACGACGGCGCTGTTGAACACGCTGTTGGCACAGGGAACGATGTCGCGTGGAATGACAGGGTTTCCACTGTAACGCCAGACGACGTCCGCGCAGCCTTTGGGGCGCTGCTCCCAAGGTATGTTTGGCAGGGGCTTGCCGATAATGGTCTTCGATCGGTTCATATTCTGGTTCAGTTTAGTTTTTGTTTGCGGCGCAATCTAAAGGCGCCCCGCGAGTATCTCGTCCGGTCGGACCCAGCCTACGGACGCTCCCGGCCTAACATTCTGCCTGCACGAGACAGGCTGATTGGCCGCCCCGGAGGGGCAAGGACGAATGCAGCCCGGGGGATGTTGCGCACACTTGGCGGAGAATGCCGCAGGGGTCGGCAAAACGCAAGGGCGCGACAGAGGGTCTGCCGCAGAGTTGGCGCAGAAAAGTTGGCGCAGAAAGCTTGACTGGTTTTTGGCTTTCCGCTACCATCCGGCTGTGAAAACTGGAGCCTTCCGTGCCTCGTTGGTTCTTCTCGGCGCACTGTTGGCCGCAACTCAGGAAGGTTACGGCGCCGCACCTTTCTCTCTCAACCTGCAGCCTGCTTCGGGAAAGATGATCCTGTCGTGGCCCTCGACGATGGAGACAGCCGATTTGGGCGTCATGTTTCCGGAATACACTGTCGAGCGCAGCGCCGATCTGCAGCACTGGCAGCCCGTCGGCGGCGAGCTGCGTGGCCTCCGCGGCGGCGCTGGTCCATGGCTGAATCTGTCCGTGGACCCGACGCCGGGCGCGGGCTTCTTCCGAGTCAACGCCCAGGTTTACTCCCCGGCGCCACAGACGACCGGCGACGGCGGGAGCGTGGTGTTTGGTTACGACACGCGGTTTGGCGACGAACTCAACTGGCTCGGCCTCTTGTCGGTCGAGGCGTTTGTCACGAATTTTCCTCAGCCGTCCTATCTTCAGCAGATAGACTTCGACCCAACAGCGGCGCAGTTTTGGTCGGCGTTCAACACTAATTCTGCCTTCCAGTTAAACTCCAATGAACTCGCGGTGTTCCTGACCAATGGCTTTGTGGTCAGTGAGCGGTTGGGGCAGGACCCATCAAACCAGACCTCACCCAGCTTTGGCGGCATCTACTACCGGGTTTTTCACGGTGACCTCCCAGTGTTCGTCACGACCGATTCTATCCTGGAGGCCTGGCACCGAACCTATCTGAACATGCTGGAGGAACTCGAGGAACTGGAGCTGGCGACACTCCAGGAGCAGATCCTCACCAACATGGCCGCGCAACTAGGGCCCGCCTGGGTTCAGTACGGCTCTGGACCGCTGAGCAACAGCATCATAGACGCCGACTATTTCCTGACCGTCGCGCGAAGCCTGTGGGCCGGCCAGCAGGTGTCCAGTTCGCTCTCCGTCGCCGGCCAGGACCAAGCCGTGGCGACGACGTTGACGGCCATCAGCAATTTGACGCTGGTGGAGTGGTTCCCCATCTTCGGCTCGCTTCGTTCGGGAATTGACTTCTCACAGTTCACTGTGCGCGGCTATTACACCGACTCGGACCGGCTCCGCCGTTACTTCCAAACCTTGATGTGGTGCGGATTCATAGACCTGCGGCTGGTCACTTACCCCCCTAACAAGGAGGACGACCTCCGCGAACTGGGCACGGCAGTCGTGCTGGATTACTTGCTCAAGCAATCCGGCCAGTTTACCAACTGGACGGCCTTCGACCAGGTCACGCGGGCTTTCGTTGGCCGCACGGACTCGATGACTTTTGCACAATTGGACCAACTCCTGGCCGCCGCGAACATCCACTCGCTGGCCGACCTGCCGGATTACGGTGCGCTGACCAACCTCCAGACGCGCCTGGTTGCGGGCGACCTGGGCATGCAGAGCATCACCAGCGACGTGCTCTTCTCGCCCTGGGGCCCTGGGGAGCTGGAGTTGCCACGCTCCTTCACCGTGTTTGGCCAGAAATTCGTCCTGGATAGCTGGGCCTTTCAGCAGGTGGTGTTCGACAAAGTCCTCTGGCCTTCGGACAACACCAACGTTTATTGCGGCGTGACCAACCTCTTCGGGAAAGTCGTTCGCCGCAAGCCGAGCTGTCTGGACGTGGCCTTCTCGGTCTTCGGCAACGACCAGACCGTGCCCGACATCGTGGCCCGAATCACCGGCACCAACGGCGAGCCCTTCCGTGACGGCTTGCCCTATCAACATAACCTCACCGCCGCTCGTAACGTGATTGATACCCAGAACGACGCTGTCTGGTCGGACAACTTCTACAACGCCTGGCTCGCCGCCTTGCGGGCGCTCTCCGCCCCCACCACCGACGCCCAATATCCGGAGGCGATGCGCACCCGCGCCTGGGCGATGAAGACGCTCAACACGCAACTGGCCTCGTGGACCGAGTTGCGACACGACACGGTCCTTTACGCGAAACAGTCTTACACGCCGCCGTTCATCTGTAGCTACCCGTTCGGATTTGTCGAGCCGCGGCTGGAATTCTGGCAGCGCATGCAGGCGCTGGCGGACCTGGCCGCCTCGGCCATTTCGAACCTGACGCTTTCCGGCTCGGTGACGGTGTTGAGCCGAACCAATAGCTGGTACCAGTACCAATATCCGATCACGTGCGACCTTGGCACAGCCAAGACCAACCAAGTCACGGCGCTCCAGAACTTCTCCGCCCAGATGGCGACGTTGGAGGAGATCACCGCAAAGGAACTCGCGCTGCAACCTTTGGACGCCGTGGAAACCGACTTCTTGAAGAGTATTATCGTGGAGAATGGAGACTGCATCGGGCCTCCGTTCGGATATACCGGGTGGTATCCTGGGTTGTTTTATGCGAACGTCTTCTGGGGATGGGGATGGGATAGCGACGAATTCGCAGACCTCGCAGGCTGCAACATGGTGGACCGGCTGGTCACCGATGTTCACACGGACGCGCCCGACGACATCGTGTGCGACCCCGGTGCCGTCCTCCACGAAGGCGTAGGCAGTGTCCATCTCCTGATGATCGCCATTGATAATGGGCCGGATCGGATGGTCTATGCCGGGCCGGTGTTCAGCCACTACGAGTTCGAGGTGCCGGGCGCCAACCGACTGACCGACGAGGATTGGCAGGCCATGCTCGACGCGGGCCAGGAGCCGCCGGCTCCGGAATGGACGCAAAGTTATCTCGTCCCGAGTCCGTGAATACTCTTGGTGCACTCATGCGCCGCGCAGCCATCCCTTCGGGACTCGGAACTCCTTGGGCGCGGACCCAGCGTTGATACGCCGGGCTATCGTCAAACATCCCTTCGGGATGAAGTCGAGAGGTTCACGCGGTTCTTCAAACACGTTCACAACAAAACACTCGCCTTTGGGAGTGAGCGGAATACAGTGGCGGGTGCCATGAACCGAAGATCATTCATTGGGAAAGTCGGCCGGGGAGCATTGGGGATTTCAGCAGCGAGTTGCCTGCTGGGTGAAGGGGCGGTTTTCGGTGCGGCCAAGAAGCCGCGCGTGAAGAACTGGACCTGGACCGACGGCGGGGAGAAGCTGAAACCGGCGGAGCAGAAACGGAGGTTCAAGCAATTCCGGAAAGCGGGTATTAGCGCCGTCCTGTTTAGCAGCTTCAACGCCGGCGTGCTGGCCTGCGCCAAGGACCATGGGCTCGAAACTCATGCCTGGACCTGGGCGCTGTGTCGCGGCGACAAGGAGCTGCTGGAGAAGCATCCGGACTGGTATGACGTCAACCGCCTCGGCGAATCAGCCGCCGACAAGCCCGCCTACGTGAACTACTACCATTTCCTTTGTCCGTCGCATCCGGAAGTGGGCGACTACCTGGCGAAGATCGTCTCCGGCCTGGGCGACAACGCCAAGCTGGATGGCATTCACCTGGATTACATCCGCTACCCGGACGTCATCCTACCGGTGGCATTGTGGAAGAAATATAACCTGGTCCAGAACGAGGAACTGCCCCAGTTCGACTACTGTTATTGCGAGGTGTGCCGCAACGCCTTCAAGCAGCAGACCGGCGAAGACCCCCTCAAACTGCCGGACCCGCCCTCAAACGCCGCCTGGCGTCGATACCGTTACGACAGCGTGACCAAACTGGTCAATCGCCTCGTGCAAGTGGCCCACGGCAAGAAGAAGCAGATTACCGCCGCGGTCTTCCCCACGCCCACGCTGGCCAAGAAGATGGTGCGACAAGATTGGGTGCACTGGAATTTGGACGCCGTCCTGCCCATGGTTTATCACAGCTTCTACAACGAGAAACCGGAGTGGATTGAGCGCGCGGTCAGGGAGGGCGTCACGGCCCTGCCGCAGGATCGTCCCTTGTACGCGGGACTCTACCTGCCCGATCTGCACGGAGACGACTTCGACCGCGCCGTGACTTTCGCAATGGCGGGCGGGGCCCAAGGGGTCTCCCTGTTCGGAGGAGTGCGGACCATTAAAGCACGCCGTTGACGACGCGGATTTACGGCCCGCCCCAGTTGGAATCCCGGGTGCCACCTCGGCTGGCTTTGCAGAGAGTCTTGCGGCACACTGCCGCATTGCTTGATGCCTCATCATTTGGGGGTTTACTTGGCCCGGGTTTTCAGCGTAAATGCCTCTCCATTATTGCTATCATGAATACTCCAGCCAATAGTTTGACTTCACGCCGGGAATTCCTCAAGGCCTCTGCGCTGGTCGGCAGCGCCCTGGCCGCGCCTGCGATTTTGCCCGGATCACTCTTTGCCAGGGAGAACACCGACACGCTCCGGGTCGGCTTGATCGGTTGCGGCGGACGCGGCTCCGGCGCCGCTAGCCAGGCGCTCCATGCCGACAAAAACGTCGTCCTGACCGCGATGGGCGACGCGTTCGACGATCAACTCCAGAGGAGCCTCTCGAGCCTGCAGAAGGAACATGGGGACAAGGTCAAAGTCACTCCCGAGAAGTGCTTCGTCGGGCTGGACGCCTACCAGAAGGTCATTGACAGCGGTGTGGACGTTGTGCTGCTGGCCACGCCGCCGGGCTTCCGCCCCGTCCACCTCAAGGCAGCGGTTGATGCCGGCAAACACATCTTCTGCGAGAAGCCGATGGCCACGGACGCCCCGGGCGTGCGTTCGGTGCTCGAATCGGTCAAGTCGGCGAAGGAGAAGAATCTCTCGCTGGTGGCCGGTTTTTGCTGGCGTTACGAGCTGGCGCGGCGCGAGTTTTACAAGCGGCTTCACGAGGGCGCGATTGGCGACCTCCGTGCCATCTATGCCACCTACTATACCGGCCCGGTCAAACCGATGCCGCCCGTCAGCGAGCGCCCGGCTGAGATGGGTGATTTGGAATGGCAGGTGCGCAACTGGTACAACTTCGTCTGGCTCTCCGGCGATGGTTACGTCGAACAGGCCGTTCACAGCGTGGACAAGGTGGCCTGGGCCATGAAAGATCAGCCACCGCTCAAGGCTGTGGCCGTCGGCGGACGCCAAACGCCCAACAACCAGGGCGACATTTATGATCACATGTTTGTCGTTTACGAGTATCCGGATGACGTGCGCGCCTTCGTCGGGCAGCGCCAGATTGCCCACACGTACTCGGAGAATTCGGATTATCTGATGGGCGCCGCCGGGTTTGGCCGGATTCCAGGTCTTACTCTCAAGGGCAAGGAGAACTGGCGCTACAAGGGGCCGACGGCCGACATGTATCAGACCGAGCACGACGAGCTGTTTGCCAGCATCCGCAGCGGCAAGCCCATCAACGATGGGGAACGGATGGCGCACAGCACGCTGATGGGGATCATGGGCCGCATGGCCGCTTACACCGGCCAGGAAATCACCTGGGACCAAGCGCTGAACGCGCAAGCGAAACTCGTGCCCGACCAGCTCGACTGGAAGATGAAACTGGACATCGCCCCGATGGCCATCCCAGGTGTGACCGGGCTCGTATAAACCGCATCCATCCTATTCCACCTATACTATGCATCGTCGCGAATTCCTGAAGACCAGCGCTGGCGTGCTCGCGCTGGCGGCGTCGGCGCCGGGGGCATTTGCCGCTGAAAACAACCAGCCGGAAACCGCCGCTCCCGGACGCACCATCAAGAAAGCCATCATGTGGGCCACGGTGGGGGTCAAAGGCTCCGTGCTGGAGAAAATGAAGGCCATTAAGGAAGCCGGGTTCGAGGGCACCGAGATGATGAGCCACATGGACCAGGACGAAGTGTTGCGCGCGCGCGACGAAACCGGCTTGATCATTCCGAGCGTCTGCGGACGGGACCACTGGGGCAAACCGCTTTCGGACCCTGACCCCAAGGTGCGCGCGGAAGGCCTCGAAGGCCTCAAGCAGACATTGCGCGACGCCAAGCGTTACGGCGCTTCCTCGGTGTTGCTGGTGCCGGCCGTGGTCAACAAGCAAATCGCTTACAACGACGCCTACACACGCTCCCAGGCGGAAATCCGCAAAGCCCTTCCCCTGGCCGAAGAACTCGGCGTCAAGATTGCCTGTGAGAACGTCTGGAACCACTTCCTGCTCAGCCCGCTCGAAGCCGCCCGTTACGTGGACGAATTCAACAGCCCCGCCATCGGCTGGCACTTCGACGTGGGCAATGTTATCAACTACGGCTGGCCTGAGCAGTGGATTCGCATCCTGGGCACGCGCATCCAGAAGTTCCATATCAAGGAGTTCAGCCGCAAGAAGCGCGACAATGAGGGCTTGTGGAAGGGCTTTGACGTTAAGCTGCTCGAAGGCGACAACGACTGGCCTGCCGTCATGAAGGCCGTGGACGGCATTGGCTACCACGGCTGGGTGATGACTGAGCAAGGCGGCGGCGACAGCCCGGAAGGATTAAAGGACCTGCGCGAGCGTCTGGAGAAGATCCTGGCCTCCTGACCGCTGTAGCTTGCGAGCCTTGATCCGCTCCCTCCAGCCGCAGTTGACTGGCGGGCGGAAGCTCACTGTGCCGGCGCGGGCCGCAACGTCCTCTTCCCAAGATTTTCCTTGCCTTAGCGATGAAATTCCCCGAATATCTTTCGCGTGCTCAGCAAGCAGCGTGTCGTTCAGACTGTGCTAGCAGGCGAACCGAGGCTTTTCAAAAACCCCGCCAGCCGTTGCTTTTCGCGCGGAGGCACACGATGGCTAGGGCTCGTTCCGACCGTTCTGCTCGCCTTGGCGGGCCGGGTATCCGGCGAAAATGCATCGCTCGGCTTTGGTGGCGCGCAGAACCTTGAGTTCAGGACCTATGCGCCCAATTCGATACGTGAGATCGCCGACTGCAAGGTGGGAAGAATCTTCCTCGATCACCGCAAGTTAGGGTTCTTCCGGGTCAAGTTGCTGCCCGTGCTGGTGATCCAGAGTGTGCGCTTGGAATTCGCCGGGGCAAATCCCACCAACGAGTGGGCGGAAACGTTCCACTCCGACTGGCTGCCTAAGGTGCCGCACCGCTGCGTGGAGTGGCGCGACGTGGACATCAGTTCCCAAAAGGCGGGCGCGCCGCGGTTGCATGCTGGCGGGGCACAGCCGGCGGCGGCGGGGACTCTGACCGTTTGCGCGTTTAAGGACGTCACGGTCGAGGCCAACGGCGCAAAATGGCAGATGGCGCAGGCAGAGTTGCGCAGTGAGGGCGGCCGTCCGCGCGTGGTTTGGAAAGCCAACGGCGGCGAGCGGTGCCTGGATCTGTTCAGCGGGGAAATGACGGGCAACTAAAGAACAAAGGGAATGGATAAATGAAAAGACTCATTATGCTGATTGCGCTGTCGTGGACGGCGCTGGCCGGGGCGCAAACCGCGGAGCAATACATCGCGACGGGCAGGAACGACCTGGTGCTTGATAATTTGTGGGGCGCGGACACGAATTTCACTGCCGCGCTCGCGGTGTCGCCCACCAACCAGACGGCCAATCTGCTGAAAGCGGCAACGCGCCTGCTGGTGTTGCCGCAGACTCCGGCCGGGAGTAATTTTCTCGTCAAGCTTGGCTTTCCCGCCACGAACCGCTACCTCCCCCACGTTCCGGAAGCCAGCCTGCCGAAAGACACCAACAACTATCCGATTTTCCCGGCCAATTACAATGCCACCAACTTCGTCTGGTTTTTCCGCACCAACGTGATGGCGGCCATCGGTGCCTCACTCTCAAATCTGGCCAACATCACGGACACCAGCTACACCCTTTCGCTCTCGTCCAATGAAACTTCCTTTACGCTCTCGTCCAATAACGTTTTTACCGAAGACGTGACGCTGGATTACGGCGACATCCAGATGCTGCGCGCGTTGCTGTCGGCGGTACAGTTTGGCGGCTACACGCTCAATGCCGAAAACTGCAGCGCCATCATACCCCAAGTGGTAAGATGGATGGAGACCAACGGCTTCACCTTGCAGTTGGCGCTGGCCACCTACCCCAAGTTGCTCACGATGCAGAATACGACCGATCTGGCTTTGTCGAAAAGCACGCTCACCAACGCGATTGGCCTGTATTTCACGGCTTCGGATTTCATCCGAAATCAGCGGCCCGCCGGCGTGCAGCGGTTGTTCAATCTCGATACCAATGACGTCGCAGCGGAGGCGGAGTTTCGCACCGACCTGACGAACGCCCTTTTGTCGCTCAACACCCCGACAGAGTTCAACACGACCAACATCGCCACGACCATCAACGCCGGTGCCTGGTTTTCAGGAACCAATTCACTCCGCAAGTTCGTGCCGCAATTCAACGGTGACATTTATGTGGATAACACTCTGCCGGATTACACGTTCGGCGGAATTCTGCCATATCTGCCGGCGTATCAGACGGAGAAGCTGTTGAGAAAGGAGTTTCATAATTATGAGGGAATTTACATAGGCGACGGCGGTTTGTCGGATAGCAACTGGCAGATTAATAATGGCTTCGGGGGCTACGGCAGTTTTGCCGTTTTCGTTGGCACGAACCAGCAGGCCACCCTCGTCGGGACCGATAATGGCGACGGTTCCGACGATGGCAACGCCTTCGGCGTGATCTTGCAATTCAGTGTGGATAGGCATGGCAACTGGCAGTGGAGCAACAACAACATTGATGCATATGGGGGTATTGGCAGGGATGGCTCGTTTTGGGGCGAAATGGACGTTTTCACCAATAATTCTACATTTAGCGTCTGGTTTAATGCCAATGAACAGTCGCCCCTGGGTCCATTCGAGAAATCGGCAGGTTATTACATCGGGACCACTTCGCCAAAACCCTACTCGATTTTGGCCGCGGATGGGGAGATCTTCTCCTGTGTGTTCCATTCCCTCGGAATTGAGCCAGCCACCGGCGGACAAGCCCAGGTTGATTCGAGCAATTACTATATCACCAC
>Ga0371490_1000824_pt1 | contig 18377 bp, 16 predicted proteins | sample MB2SIPfraction_FD_207959 | JGI IMG/M metagenome (GOLD analysis project Ga0371490, IMG submission 207959) | Lab enriched peat soil microbial communities from McLean, Ithaca, NY, United States - MB28FN SIP fraction | ecosystem: Environmental > Terrestrial > Soil > Wetlands > Peat | place: USA... | reverse complement strand
AAGAAGCGGAGGGCGGCTCCGAACCAGATCCGGAAAAGGTCGAGCATAGTGGCATAGTTATACCAGATCGTTTTCTCATCCGGGCTTTCATGTCATTGATTTCACAATCGGATGGAATAGTGGCGAGGGACAGCCACGATTTCAAGTCCCAGGCTGTTTCGTGATCGAACCAAAGCATTGAATCACCCCAATAGACTCAGAACAGATTTGAACATGGAAGCAGTCTACACGGATCTGTGGTCATCCCCGGGCGATCTCGTAACCCATTGGTTTCCCAAAGGAACCGACTTTTGGCGACAGACAGGTGCACGGAATAATCCACGTGTAAGGGTTCGCACATTGCGCATGATTTAGTTCGCACTAGTGCTCGTTAACACCTATTCCAAAAACTACTTGCGTACACGTCCTGTAGTTGGTTACCTGAAAACTTGGTGTTAACCTGTAGTCCGCTGAATTCTGAGGAAAGCAGCACCCACTTGTCTCATTCGCCGAAAATGGCGGAAGACTTGCCGAGATTGGCCTGGACAGCCATACTTGCTGCATGTAGAAATCAACGACCAGGGCAGAACCCAACTTCGATCAATTCGCAGCTTGGTGCGCGGAGTTGGGACAGGAGCAACGCTAAAGTCGGCCGCTGACGGATCGGCTGGGCCGACAGTGAGATGCACTTGGTGGGCAAAGCGATCTCGGCCATTGACCAACCCACTCCGTGACTGTCTAGAGTTTACGACAGGTATCATGCAGCTAATGAGCTGCTGATGTGTTCAAGACGAGAACTTGCCAGTGCTAAGCAGATTGTGGTAGAGGGGCACTTATGTTCCAAAGGGAGGTAGGAAATACATGTCGATTATACGTCGAGATTTTTTGTGGAAAGTCTCAGCGGCTTCGGGCATGCTGTTGGGGACTCTGGGAAGGGTGGGGGCATCGGATTCACCTGATTCCCAGACAGATCGGGTAACTCTGCCTGATACCCCCGAAGAGGGCATAGCAAGCACAGGGCCTGATCCGCTTTATGAGAAACCTGTCCCAATCACGATGGCCGAGCTATCGCGACGATTCACCACGGGCGTGTCGGCGGTAGAAGTAAGTGATTATGTTCCGGGTCAGTACTCCGGGGAGCTCACGCCCAGCCCCCCGCATGCCGACCACAATCCCCGAAAGGCGATTATCGTGATTTGGAGCGATAAGCCGCACCGCTTCGTCTTCAGCCACGAAGCGAGCTACGACCCCTGGATGGAACTTCCAAATGGCGTCGGTCTGTGCAACCAGTTTTTCGAAGGTAACAACGGCTGGGCAGAGCTCTTCAACGACAAGGGCAGAAAGGAACGTAACAGCTTTGTGGACATCATTCAGCGCGGTCCGCAACGCGCGTGGGTTCGTTGGAACTATTTCTGCGTCAACCAGGATGACGACTCTCACCCAGCCCTGCGCGGCGCCGAGGACTACATTGCCTACCCCAACGGCCTGGTGTGGCGCCGCCTGACCTACGAGACTCTGATGCCAGATAAACCGGAAGGCTATAGTTGGCAGCCCATTGATTATTTCGCGATAGCCCCGCCAGGAAGCACCTGGAAGGACCTGTTCCCGCAGGACAAACAGCATGGCGATTACCACGTGGGCTCGGTGATGGACGCCTATTCGGACAAACGCTACGACAAGTACTGGGACAGAAACGGAAAGGCGCGGAGAACAGGCGACGCGCAATTGCTGCTGGAAATCTCGCACTCCCGTGGCCTTGCCATTATCATGCCACTGAAGGCCGGTGCCTTGTTCACGATCCTGGGGGCGTCCAGCGGGTTCCCTTCGGAGAAAAGCCAGGTGGTAGACCATTCCTTTGACGACACTGGTGGTTGGGGATGGGGTGCAGCGCGCTGGGATCATTGGCCTATTGGCTGGCTGAATTCCCAGTCACATGACTACGACCCCAGCTCTCCCTATCCGTTCCATTTCGGCCCCTTCTCGCACTATATTGTCAACAAGCCGCTCAACAATTGCAAAGTGGAGTACCCGATTGAGGCCGCCGACATGCAGCTCAATCGCTGGAGCGAGCGCCACGTTTATTACACGTTGACGGGTGTCGGTCAGGATCTCGAATCCATCCGCCATTTGGCGAAGCAATGGCTTGACAAGGGCGTTGAATGCGCGAGACCGGAAAGCACTGCAGGCTTGTAATATGAACCTTTGGGAGGAAGGGCGAGATCAAAGCTAGCACTCTGTTACATCTGACGATCTGAGAGGCGAATGGTCGTCTGTCACGCGACTAGCCGGTGATTGGGGTCTTGCTCAGCCACCGCACCGGAGCCTCTGTATTGTCCCTATTGTTTAGCGGCCTCGCAAGCTGTACGCTTCAATCGCTGTTTTTCCCCAAATCCTGGACTGCTCCCACTCCGATAGCGTAGCGAAGGCCCGCTGGACTGTCCCCACCCATCTCGGATATGAGGCCGCTAAGTTCAGAACTGGCCAGTCCGAACCGAACATCACCCGCATGGGGCCAAATGTTGAAAGGACCACGTCGAAGTAAGGTGCCAAGTCTTCTGCAGTCCAGGCATCCCAATCTGCTTCAGTTACCATGCCTGAGATTTTACAGTACACGTTTTCCCGTTGGGCTAGTTCCTGAAGCCACTCACGCCACGGTGAAAGCAGGCGGCTACGAATGCGAGGTTTGGCAATGTGATCCGCGACGAACACCTGGTTGGGGTGCCGATCGACGAACCTGAATGTCTGGGGGAGGTGTCTTTCGAAAATCAGAAGGTCGTAAACCAGGTTATATTCTTTAAGAAGCCCAACCCCCCGATTGAAGTTCTCCTGCAGCATGTAATCGTAGTCCGGCTCATAGTGCAGCACGTGGCGGACGCCTTTGAGTTTCGGAGTTTGTGCGAACTCTTCCAGGTTCATCCGCACGCGAGGGTGCGCCAACGGGACCCACCCGACAACCCCGAGAATAATCGGGGTTGTCTGCGCAAGATCAAGGAGCCAGCGTGTCTCTTCCGTCGTTTGGCGGGCCTTAACCGTCACAGCCCCTCCGATGCCGCTCAGATGGAGGGCCTCCTCGAACTCCGGCAACAGGAAATCCCGCCGCAGTGCGCTCATTGCCTCAGACATCCACACGTAGTCGCGGGCGTTGTACCGCCACAGGTAGTGGTGCGAGTCGATCTTGGCTCGGGACATCAGACGTAATTCCATTGTTGATTTCGGACGGGTTCGAGAATCTTACATACTTCTTGGAGAAGTAAAGGATCGTAAGGGTCCTCATACCAGCGGACATTCCTGGCAACCGATTCAGGATTGCCGGAACTGAACAGTGTGGTCGGAATCTCTGGATTCTGACTCGCAAACTGGAGCGCGAGCTGGCTCAAGGAAACTCCCTGGTCCTGGCAGAACCGAGCTGCCGCTCGAAAAACGGCTCTGTCTCCGGCTGAAATCGGATGCCATACAGGGGCTTCCCGATCGGTGAGGAGCCCGGAAGCAAACGGCGAACCGTTAATAACCCCGATTCCCTTTTCGAGTACAATTGGAAGCAGGTCGAGAAGCTGCGTATCGTTGAGGCAATAATGGTTATGGACTAGACCGGCATCGACCTCGACATCGCAGAAGATACGTTTCCAAAGGTCTATAGGGTAGATCCCAAAGCTCACAGCCCCAATGCGACCTTCTCTTTTCAACTCGCGAACTGCGTCCAATCCTTCGCTGAGTGCCCACTCGGTGTGTTTTCTGCCTTGATACTCAATGTCGTGGATGTGAATGATGTCGAAGTAGTCTACATTCAACCGCTTGGAACTCTGTTCCACAGACGCGCGAATCCGCTGTCGGGAGTAATCAAGTGTATCGCTGCCGTAGCTGCCCGGCTGGGTATATTTCCCAACTTTCGTCGACAGAAAATACCGGTGACGCGGAATGCCTCTAAGCGCCTTGCCGAGCACAGTCTCTGCTAGCGTGCCCCCGTATGCAGGGGCCACGTCGAAATAGTTAATCCCGCAATCAAGTGCCACATGCACGGCCCGGATACCCTCGCACTCGTCCACTGGCCTGAAAACCCCACCCAGCGAAGATGCCCCAAAACTGAGGCGCGATACCTTCAACCCGGTCTTGCCGAGCATTCTATATTCCATTAATATCCTCCCCCCTTTATAGTGAACAAGTCAGGCTAGCCTCGCTCACGCCGGTTTTCCACCCAGCCAGCAGGAAGGCATCTAGCGTACAATCTACCCCCTCGAGGTGTTGCACGCGCAATACTCTGTGCAGTGGCTGGACCAAAAGCAGAACCCATCGTGGCGCTCAGTCTCGAGTACCCCATACTTCATGGCGGTTTGTCTCGCGACGCTGGCCCGCTGCACACATTCGATCTTTCCAGGGCGAACTTACCCAAATGAAACGTGGAATCTCCCCAGCCTCCGCCCTGGAGCGCATTTCGTCCGAAGTGCAGAAAAACACCTATGCGCAGTTGAAAACAAGGCTCTCGCGCTTCGGTTGGGTAGACGCTTTGTTCCGTTGCCCCGTGAGCTGTTAGAAAAGCGGCTCCACCTGTATCGAGAAATCCTCGCTTGTTCATCATCGGTGTCGTATCTTGCCCCCGTTGAGAAGCTATCCGCAAGGCCACGAACGGCATTCTTTTCACCATTTGTGGCAGCACTGAATTAAAATGATGACCCGATGAGACCGCCTCCTGGCGTGATTCTACTGATTCCCACCGCGCGCGAGTTCGATAGAGGGCTGCGGCGCGGTATCGTCGCATACGCGCACGCGCATGGACCATGGGTATTTTATGAAGAGTCGCCTGCGTATGTGCAAACTCTCACGGCTCGGCAACGCCTCCGCAACATGCGCAAGTGGAAAGTGCGAGGCGCGATCGTCTTGCAGAGCAGATTTGGGGACGCCAAGTCGCTACGCGTACCGACGGTCGTCTCCATCGAAACACAGAGGCTGCATTCGTCCTACTATCAAGTTGTCTGTGCCAACCTAGAGATTGGGCGCCTGGGAGCCCAATCTCTCGCTGCGCTCGGATTGCGCCACTTTGCATATTGCGGGCTGGAAGGGTTGGAGTTTTCCGATAACAGGTGTGCCGGCTTTGTACAAGGAGTTCGAGAAGCTGGGTACTTGGCGGCGGTTTATTCCTCACCGTCGAAGAACCTCGGTGAATCCTGGTATACAGAGGAAAGGCAGCTTGGTCGCTGGCTGTCAGCCCTTCCCAAGCCGGTCGGCCTGATGGCGTGCAATGACGACCGAGCTCGCATGGTTACTGAGATCTGCCGCACAAAGGGTTTCCGTATACCAGATGAAGTCGCAATTTTAGGCGTCGATAACGATGAACAAGTTTGTCGGAGCGCCAACCCACCGTTATCGAGCATCACGCTCGCGACCGAACGAGGCGGCTATGACGCGGCCGCTCTCTTGGAATCCTTAATGAACGGACGGTCACCTCGATCTCGGGTGATTACGGTGCTTCCCACCCACATCGTCCAGCGGCAGTCGACTGACGTTCTGGCCATCGAAGAGCCCGCCATGGTTCGGGCTGTGCGCTTCGTCCGGCAAAACAGCAATCAGAACCTTCGCGTTGCAGACATCGCGGCTGCCGCAGGCCTCTCCAGACGCACGTTGCAGGACCGATTCAAAATGCACCTTGCTTGCACACCGATGAACGAAATTCACCGTTGCCGGGCGGATCACGTCGCGCGTCTACTCACAGAAACCAACATGACGGTGGCGGAGATCGCTGCCGCGTGTGGGTTTGAAGTTGACGCGCACCTGGCTCGCTTCTTCTCGCGTCAAACCGGCATGACCCCGCTCGCGTATCGGAGGAAGAATCGTATCACCTGAATATCACGGGCGGCGGTATAGGGAAGACAAAATTCGCCCATGCTGGTCCACTACATCGCACTCCTCCTTGCCGAAACCAATATGAACGCCGGCGAAGACCGCTTCCGTAAACGGAACGGCTAGATTCTTCTCGCGTCAAACCGGCATGGCCGAGGTGTGAGTAAAAGCGGATCTCATGAGTGTCAGTTAGCTCTCACCCGGCAGCGTTTCAAGACTTTTGCGCCGGGTCATTCGCCAAAAATGGTGAAAACATTGCTTGAAATGGGCTAGACAACCCCTTGGTTGCTGTTTAGGATGAGGCACGATGATTAAGGCCACTCGCGTCGAATTATGGGAATGAATTGTTCTGAATTCGGCTCATTGTTATCGCGGTGGGCAGTTCGCATATTAGAGGGGTCCCGCGGTGCGTTGGGCAGTGGGCGAGTAGAAAGAAACGGAGAATGCAATGGGTGGCAAAAACACCAAGTCTCAGAGGTGGACGGAATTGCCGCAAAATAGTTGCTACGCCCAGCTGGTCTCGGTCTTCGATGTGTGGAAGTGGTGCTCGGACCATACCCCAAGAGTCAGTAGCTGACAAAGTTAGATTAATAGGAGGGTGAAATGCTAGGTTTCGGAAAGCTTCGGTCCGTTCTTATCGCAGTCTATTTCTTATTTGCGATCTGGCCGCGGGCGAGCTGGGGGCAGATCGAATATGGTTCCATCGCCGGGACCGTTCTGGATGCAAGCGGAGCTGCGATCCCCGACGCGACAGTCACACTCACTAATATCGGGACCTCGGAAAAGCGCACGATGCGGTCTGAGGCGGTGGGATCCTACACGTTCGTCAACCTTCTGCCGGGTCAGTACCGGCTTGACGCGGAGAAGGCCGGCTTCAAGAGCTTCCACCGAGAGCCCATCGTAGTGGAGATTGAGAACGGCCTCAGGATCGATATTCCGATGGAAGTCGGCGCAGTATCCGAATCCATCCAAGTTACGGCACAGACGCCGTTGCTCCAACCGCAGACTTCCTCACTGGGTCAAGTTGTGGAGTCGCGTACCGTCACTGAGATGCCGTTGAACGGGCGGAACCCCATTGGCCTGATACAACTCGTGCCCGGAGTGGTGCCACAGGGGCAACCGTCAGCGGGCAACTCCTCAATGGGTAATCCAGTCGGCGCTAACCCCGTGGCAGCTGGAGACTTCTCAGTTGGAGGAGGCGAAGCCACTTGGAGCGCTATCAATGTGGACGGCTTCCCCCTTAATGCCGCTTACTTTCACATGGTTAGTTTAATACCGATACAAGATGCCATTCAAGAATTCAAAGTGCAGACGAATAACTTGGGACCTGAGTACGGGTTATTTGCGGGCGGGGTCATCAACTTCACCACTAAATCGGGCACCAACGCCTTCCACGGCTCGGCCTATGAATTCCTTCGAAACAGCGTGGTTGACTCCAATGACTTCTTCCTTAACGGTGCTGGGTTACCCGTACCTCCGTTTACCCAAAACCAGTTCGGCGCGAACGTTGGTGGGCGCGTCATCCGTGACAAATTGTTTTTCTTCTCGAGCTATGAGGGTTTCCGACAACGCATGGGGCAAGCACTTACCACGAGTGTACCTACGCCTGCCATGAGGGGTGGGGATTTCTCAAGCCTCTTTGATCCCAGCGGAAATGTCATTCCCATTTATGACTCACTTAGCAGCAACAATTGCTCCACTCTTGCTGGCGGTACAACGCCGACATGCCGGACGCAATTTGCTGGTAACATCATCCCTCAGAGCCGAATTGATCCCAGCGCAAAGATCTTGACGAACTATTGGCCTTTACCAAACGGCTCTGGGGCTCCCTATACGCATATCAATAACTTTACCACCGCAGAGAGCATAGGAGGCGACACCGACGAAGTTGCAGAAAGGGTTGACTACAATGTCAGCGACAAGCAGAGATTTTTTTCCCGATTCTCATACTGGACGCTGCTAGACCTTCCGTATCAGCCTTTCAAAAACGAACCTATCTGCCCTGATCGGTGTAGCTATACAGACAGTACTAAGCAAATCATATTAGGCGATACGTATACGATATCACCCACAGCGATTCTGGATACACACTTGGGGTATGAACGCTACGCCTACACCTCCAGTCCGCTGGGCCATGCCGGTACAGATCTGACCACTTTTGGTATGCCCGCCTATATGAATTCTATTGTCCCGGCGCCCCGTAGGTACATGCCGGCTTTCTGCGTGGGGACGGGGAGCTCCGGGATCGATTACAGCGGTGGTATGTGTGATCCCGACGTGGGAACTGGGGGCGGGATTGGCGCCTACGACGACATTTGGTACTTTGCTCCCAGTTTCACCAAAGTCAAGGGAACACATACTCTCAAGATCGGTGGGGATTTTCGACTGCTCCGGAACTCGTATTTCCAGACTGCTGACAGTAGCGGATTATATTACTTCGACCAGTACATGACCTCCTCCAACCCGCTCATTCCCACGGGTACCGGCAGTACTTTTGCCTCGTTCCTGCTTGGTTACGGCAACAACACGAGTTATCTCCAGATTCCTTCCTTAATGGCGGAGCAGCTAATGTCCGGCAGTCTATACTTTGGAGACACGTTCCAAGCGACGAGAAAGTTGGCACTGAATCTCGGCCTGCGCTATGACGTGCAGGGCAGCTGGACGGACCGCTTCAATCGGCTGATCGACATGTACCCGGATGCCGTAAGCCCCTTTTCGAGTGCCGTGTCGAATGTGACCAACCCGGTGACAGGAAAATCTTTTGGGAGTTTATTGGGGGCCATTAACCTCGTGGACTCTCCCGCGCGGCGAAGCCGCGGTGAATATAACGTGCCGTTGACGAATTTCGGCCCGCGAGTTGGGCTCGCTTACCGCCTAAACGATAAGACTGTCATCAGGACGGGGTACGGGGTTTTCTGGCTGCCGGTCGATATTCGGTGGAACGATGCTCCGAACAACATGTTTAATGACACATACAGTAATACTTGGCTTGCGACGCTGGATGGGATTACGCCCAACTGGGTTTTGAGCAATCCGTGGCCAGATGGGATTACCTACCCCGCCGGACGCAACCAGACGTGGATTAACCAACAGGGAGAATGGTCATCCAATCCTGTTGTTAATAACCCTTACTCATACGTACAGCAGTGGAACTTCAACATCCAGCGCGAGCTCCCCGATGGCACACTCATCGACGTTGCCTACGCTGGTTCCAAGGGTACGCACTTGCCCAAAGAGGTCCAAGACATCGACCAGTTGCCATTGGCAGATTTGCCTGCACCTGATGGGGGCCCTGGAGCCAATGGCTACACTCTGAGTCAGCTTACTGCGCAGGTGCCAAACCCGTTCTACGGGCTGGTTCAATCGGGGACTTTGACGTCTCCGACCGTACAGGCCGTACACCTGTTACTACCTTACCCCCAGTATGACGACATAACGATTGCTGAGGACGACGACCGCAACTCGACTTACCATTCGCTGCAATTGAAGGTGGAAAAGCGTTTCAAAGAGGGGGGTACCGTCCTTGCCGCCTACACGGTTTCCAAACTGATTAGCGACACAAACGAGGAGGCTACCTGGCTGGAGGCTTCCGGGCCATCGTGGGTAGATGCCAATGATTACAACATAAAAAACGAAAAAAGTCTGGATCCATTTGATGTTCCGCAGCGCTTCGTGCTCTCCTACATTCTGGACTTGCCTTTCGGGAGGGGCAAGAAGTTCGCAGGCAGCGAGAGCCGAGTCGCCAACAAAATTATCTCGGGTTGGGGGATCAATGGCATCACCACGTTCCAGTCAGGTTTCCCGCTGGTCATGGGTGGTGCTGGCGCGTTAAGTGGTATTCCGTACGCTGGGTCTCCCCGGGCGACAAGAGTTGGTCCAGAAAAGGCCATGGGGGGTTCCGTTTCGAGTCGACTGAACGAATGGTTCGACACGTCGGTATTCACGCCGACGTTGACCTATACCTTTGGGAGCGATTCTCGCACTGAACCGAATCTGCGCGAAGACGGTGTGAACAACTTTGACTTCGCGCTTTTTAAGAACACGAAGTTTGGACCAGACGAGAAGTTGGCTTTACAGTTCCGAGCGGAGTTCTTCAACCTGTTCAATCATCCGCAGTTTATGCCGCCCAACACCAACTGCTGCGCGCCAGCGCAAGGCGGCAGCAATCCGAGTTTTGGCGTGGTCAGCGGACAATACAATCTTCCACGCATTATCCAATTCAGCCTGAGGTTCACTTTCTAAACCTCCTGGGTGGGCTGCAGAGCGGCATAGTAAGGGCGGGCGGTCTTGCCCGTAAATGGAATAACGGGTTTGGGCCGCACGCCCTCGGACGTTCGCAAGGGACGCCGACCGGCAAGCTTCATTCGGCTGGAGATTTGATAAATGCCTGTGCCGCGCTCAGCGGTACTCATACTATCTGCCAGACATGCCTATGAGAATGGCACGTCATTCCTACGAAAGCTTGCGTAAGCTATAATCGGTCGCGGAGCCGTGTCGTTCTCCAGGAAGGGGAAAGCGCCTGACTTCGCTTGGTATTCCACGCGCTCGTCCGTCGCGTCTCATCCATGTGTTCTCAGGACAATATCGCAGAGCCCGGGATTGACAATGCGCCAAGAATAGGTAAACCGACAGGTCGCGTTATCCCCCGCGGGCAGCACCTTTGCTACGGCAATCGTGCGACGCTCACATCCCTTTTGGTCTTTCTCGCCGTTTGTTCTATTGGTCAGCGCGCGGCGACCTGTGAAACGGTTGAAGAACAGGTGGCGACGCACTTTCGCCTTGGCGAAGAGGCGCTAAAGCACGGGGAGTTTGTGCGCGCCACGGAGGAATTCAAGACGGTGCTAGCTTTGGACCCGGGCTTACTGGAAGCGCAGGTCAATCTTGGCTTGGCTTATCATGCCGTCGGCGAGTATAGCCTGGCGGTGAGGTACTTGACGAGAGCTTTGCGCAAAGCCCCGAATCTGGTCGGCCCAAACGTCGTTGTGGGGATTGAGTACCTGCGACTCGGGTCACCGGACAAGGCTATTCCGACTCTCCGGCACGCTCTCCAGTTGGATCCCTCCAACCGGGAAGCACATCGAGTTCTGGCTACCTGCTACCAAAACGAGGACGATTACCGGGAAGCTGCCGATCAGTACCGTCAGGTTGCAGAACTGGAACCCGATAAGTCGCGGGCATGGTTTAACCTCGGTCATGACTACTTAAATCTCTCCGCGCGCTTGGCCTATCGGGGGGCGCGGTTGTATCAGCATTCTGCCTGGGGACATCGTTTCCTTGGGGATATGCTGGCCCAACGAAACCGTTGGAATGACGCAGCGCTGGAATATCGGCAGGGTGTCGACCTAGAGCCCAAGCAGCCAGGTCTACATACTGCCTTGGGCCAAGCCTATCTGCACGCTGGCAAATTGGAGGCAGCGGAGACGGAGTTTCATCTCGAACTGGGAACCGATGGAGAGAATGAAACAGCGTGGCTCGGCCTCGCAGAAACGCAGCTTGCGAGGGGCCTTCCCGCTCTCGCCCTAGAGGCCGTCGGGAGAGTGTGGCAAATCTCTCCCGAGTTTCTCGCCCTGCAACAGGAATTTCCCACCATCGAACTATCGTCGGATGCTTCCAAGGGCCTCCTAACGGATCTGCAAAGCGCTCCAGAGGGGGCCGCCAAGCACTTTGTGCTGTGTGGTGTCTACGAGGCTGCGGGGGAGACAGCCCAGGCGCATGATCAGTGGGCAGCCTTCCAAGCGGACTTCGCTGCCTGGCAGAAAGCTGAGCAGCGAAGGGCTGGAGGTACTGTAGCTCAGTACCCTTGTCGGCTACGCCGCTACTTGGCCTGTGCACAGCTGCTTGAAACCCGGAAGCAGCTGGGAACTCCCGAGCAGCTCTTGCTGGGGAAAACCCGGCTCACTTTGCGGCAATACGACCGCGCGGGTGATACATTTGCAAAACTGCTGGCCGTCGACAATGGGAACGTAGAGGCTAGCTATTGGCTCGCACGAGCTTATTACGCGCTGGGCGCCGACTGTTATGACAGACTGACAGAATTGTTCCCCGATTCCTGGCGTGCGCACCAACTGCGAGGCGAAGGCTACAAGTTGCGCGAAGCAGAAAAAGACGCGATCAGAGAGTATCAAATCGCACTCCGCTTACAACCGAATGAGCCGGAACTTCACGAGGCGCTGGGACAACTGTTTCTGAACAAGAAATCTTACGACGAGGCGCGCGCCGAACTGGAAAAAAGCCTGGTGCTCGATCCCTCCCGCGCCTCAACTCTGTGCTTGCTGGGCCGTTTGTACGTGGGAAAGCATGAGACAGAAAAAGCCGTCCAGTACCTACAGAAGGCACTTCGCTATAGGCCAGACATGGTGGAAGCCAGCGGCTTGCTCGGAACCGCCTACGTGCGCCTCGGGGAGGATGCGAAGGCGCTGCCCGAGCTTGAGAGGGCAGCCCCCTTCGATTTTTACGGAGATATGCATTATCAGTTGGCATTGGCATATCGCAAGCTCGGGAAGGTTGAGCTTGCGAACAAGGCATTGGCTCGTTCGCAAGAGCTTCGACGCACTTCTGCGGCGAAACACGAAGCGATGGTGAGTGGAGTGGCTGAGGTGGAGTAGGGATCACTCATGGAGGTGATGTCGGTCGTCTTGACGGCTAGCTTTAGTGGCGTTTGATTTCTTTCCGAGCCCTCTCGGAGAGCAGGCAGGCGCCACGTTCTATTCCAGCGTGATTTTCGGCAGTTGGCGCGTTGAACCTACGCAACCTAGCTTAATCCTAACTGAGCCGGGCGAGTCACTGGCGGGCAGGAGGGGGTTCCAGCCTAGGCGTCCGCTTACGGGCTGTCGATCCGCGCTTGCCTGGAGTGCTAAACACAGTCGAAAGGACAATTATGCCCCAATGGATCGGCTTTTCGTTTGTGTTGGCGGCGGGTATCTTCAGAGGCGCATATTTCCTTGGACTCAAATACGTCGAGCCATGGAAGTGGGAGAATATCTGGCTTGTCTACGCAACTCTTGCACTGCTGGTAATGCCTCTTGCATTGGCCTTGGCGACCGCTCCTCATTTAGCAGAGGCGATCGGTGCGGCCCCGAAGGGCGATGTCACCCGGGCTCTGCTGTATGGTGCTGGGTGGGAAATTGGATCCGTCCTCTCCGGCCTAGGTGTAGTGCGGATGGGCATGGCGGTTGGCGTTTCCGTTCTAATCGGCGTGGATGCCGCCGTCGGGTCTTTCGTACCTTTGGCCGTCAATCCCCCGGATCTGATCGCCAAGAAAAAAGGCTTTATGGTGATTATTGCGGTCTTAACATTGCTCCTGGGAGTTGCCGTCGTGGGGTTTGCGGGTAAGAAAAGAGAACAACAAGCTTTTTCCGAAAAGCCAATCCAGAATGGGGCTACCGACCCCCGTCAGGCCGAGCGCCGCTCCGTCCTTAGGGTGCGCGAACCACCGCCGCCCGCCGCCACGGGGCTAAGACCCTCAAGTGGCTTCAGAATCGACGACGCCAGCCCACCATTGTGAAATGGGGTGAAGGCTGGCCGTCAAGCCCGAGCGCGTTGAGCCGAGTGCCATGAGCAAGGGTTCCCTCGGAATACTGGTGGCAAACGATCTGATCAACCAGCCCAGGCCGGTCGGGATGCCACAGGTCAGCGAGATGGACTCGACCTCGACGTAGACGCCCTGGTCGCTCTCCTTGAATCGCCAGTAGGAGTTTATCCACCGCAGGAATCCGCCGTCGTGCCCGATGGGCTTTTCTGACGAAGGAAGGTCTCACCGTGGAGACCCCGAAGACGAAACCGTGTGAGTACGCTTATGTCTTCAAGATCGTGCGCAAAAAGCCATTCTGAGCCGCCAGCGGGGCCACGAAAGGAAAGGGCATCCTAATGCACTCACCGATTTTGGGGTTTGCACTGGTTTTCATCGCGGCGATAGCGGGCGGAGCGCTTGCCGTTCCTCTCAAGAAGCGCCGGAGATTCGAGCTGGAAAACATCTACGTGCCCTCAACGCTGGTCATGATGCTCATCCTGCCGTTTCTCATGGCCGCGTTCGTGACGCCGGGCTGGCGGGAAGCCGTGCATGCGGCGGGGACAGAGACGCTGTGGGCCGGCGCGGCATACGGATTCGGCTGGGGCGTAGGCGCTATCCTTTTCGGCTATGGCGTCACGCTGGCTGGCATGTCGGTGGGCGTTGCGACTATCTTTGGGATTAACACCGCGGTAGGGTCCATTCTTCCGTTCCTGGTGAAGTCGCCCGCCGACCTGTTCACGGCCGGAGGCCTGGTGATTCTGCTCGGCATCGCCGGATGCGTCATCGGGGTCGCGGTTTGCGGCAGGGCAGGTTTTCTGCGAGAACAGCTGGTGGTCGGGGGTGGACCACGGCGCAGGTTCGGGTGGACGCTGGTGGTATGCGCGGCATCGGGCGTGCTGAGCGCCTGCGCAAACTTGGGATTTGCCTTCACCAGCCGAGTGGGCGATGAGGCCCAGAAGCTTGGCGTGAATCCGGTCTTCTCCACGCTGACCAGCTGGATGCCCGTTTTTTGGGGGGCGACGGCGTCACTTCTGCTCTGGTTTGTCAGTTTGCAGATCAAGCGGGGAACGTGGCGGAAGAATTTCGGCGCGGGGGCCGTTTTCGACTGGTTGAATGGCGTGCTCATGGGCGTCATCTGGTTCGTCGCGACCATCCCCTACGGGATGGGGGCGTACTATCTGGGCCGCCTCGGCACATCGGTGGGATGGGCCATGTACACCGCCTCGACCCTGGTCGTCGCCAACGCGTTCGGGTTTATCACGCGTGAGTGGACAGGCGCGCCGGCGCGGGCCGTCCGAACGCTCTATGCTGGTCTTGCGATCCTCATCGCGGCGATCGTGGTGCTGGCCGTCGGCAGTTCAATGACAGCTTCCTAGCCTCATCAGAAAAGGGGGTATTTCGCAATGCAGTACAATTTGCTCGGCAAGACGGGGTTGAAGGTTTCCCGGCTCAGCTTCGGCGCCTCGTCCCTGGGGGCAGTATTCCGCCCGGTGGACGAATCGGAAGCCACCAAGGCGGTGCATGCCGCCCTGGACTGCGGCATCAACTACTTCGACGTGGCGCCCGCATACGGTGGCACGCTCTCGGAGACGGTTCTGGGCAAAGCGCTGCGCGGCATCCCCCGCGGCCGCTATTTCCTGTCCACCAAGGTGGGCAAATACACCAAGCCCGGCAGCTACGGCGAAGACACCCTGGACTACTCCCGCGCCCGTATACGGGCTTCGTTGGAAGAAAGCGCCGGGCGGCTGGGCGTGGACTACTTCGATATCATCCACATCCATGACATCGAGTACCAGGGAAGAAAGCACACCGAGTGGGCCTTGACCGAAGGGTACGAAACGGTTCAGGAACTGAAGCGGGAAGGTCGGATTGGCGGCGTCAGTTTCGGCATCTACCCGATGGATTTGTGGAAGCGGATCTTCGCGTCCCTGAATATCGATGCCGCGCTGGTTCACAATCACTACTGCCTGAACGATACGCGGTTGCTCGATCTGCTGCCGATGGCGCGGCAGAAGGGCATCGGGATTGTGAATGGTTCTCCGTTTGCGTCCGGCCTGCTGACGGACCGCGGGGCACCTGCCTGGCATCCCTCGAGCGCCGAGGACCAAAGCCGGTTCCGCGCAGCCGCCGAATTCTGCCGGCGCAACGGAACTTCGATCAGCCGGCTGGCATTGCAGTTCTCCAGCCAGAATCCGGAAATACCCACCACGCTGTTCAGTTCGGCCAGTCCCGAATCTGTGCGCCGCAACGTCGAATGGCACGAGGAACCCTGCGATATGGCCTTGGTGGCGGAAGTCCGCAAGTTCCTGGGGCCGGTTCTGAATAAGGAATGGAGTTATTAGAGTTGACGATCGACGCGCACCATCACCTCTGGGAGTACAACGACCGGGATTACGTCTGGATGACGGGCGAGATGACGGCGCTCCGCAGGAATTTCCTTGTGCCGGAGCTCAAGCGGGTCATGCGAGAATCCGGTGTAGACGGGACCGTAGCCGTACAGGCTCGGCAGATGACGGAAGAAACGGAATGGCTACTGGACCTCGCCGGGCGGAACGCTTTTATCCGCGGCGTAGTGGGGTGGGTTCCCCTCGCCGATCCCGATGCGGGCAAGTATCTGGAGCGGTTTTCGGAAAACCCCAAGTTGAAAGCTGTCCGGCACGTCCTTCACGACGAGCCCGACGATTCCTACATGCTCCGCGACGATTTCAACCGGGGCATCAACCTGCTCCGGAGCTTCGGCCTGGCGTACGACATTCTGATCTTCGAGCGCCACTTGCCCCAGACCCTGACATTTGTGGACCGTCATCCCGGCCAGGTGTTCGTTGTTGATCATCTCGCGAAGCCCCGGATCAAGGCCCGGTTGCTTTCGCCGTGGCGGGAGCGCATGCAAGAGCTGGCGAGACGGGAGAACGTGTACTGCAAGGTGTCCGGCATGGCGACCGAAGCGGACTGGAAGGCTTGGACCACGGACGACCTGCGGCCCTATTTCGACGCCGTCCTCGCCGCCTTCGGGCCGAAACGGCTCATGTTCGGCTCCGACTGGCCGGTGTTGACACTCGCCGGCGGGTACAAAACCTGGATGGACACCTTCCGGTCGTTCATCGCGAAATTGTCGGCAGATGAGCAAGAGAGTATGCGCCGGGGCGCGGCAATTGCCGCCTACCAGCTCGGAATCGATCAGGGGTTGTAGTAGACCGGCTCCATGAGGCTGTTTAGGAACCTGAACTGGTTTTGGCAAAGGACAGGAAGGAAAAGTGTAGAAGACACCGCTCTGAGAAATCACAAATTCGAACTTTGGGATCTTTAGGAGAGAGAAAAAGTGCCTTCCGCAATCGCCGGAGGCGCCGAACATTGAAAATCCGGCTGGCCACTGCATTCACAGACGGTCAGCCGTATGCTGATGGTCGGCCAGGAATCGAAAAGGGAAACTTGGCTGATACAGATGGAGCTTAGATTTCATGAAGACAGTCGTGCTGGAACAGCCAGGACGGTTCACGCTCACCGAAACCGCGCAACCGGGCGCGCCGGGGCCGGATGAAGTGCTGGTGAGAGTATTGACGGTCGGCATCTGCGGCACCGATCTCCACGCCTTCGAAGGCACGCAGCCATTTTTCACATATCCGCGCATTCTTGGGCATGAGCTTGCGGTGGAGGTAATCGAGACCGGTGACGGTGTCGGCGACTTCAGGCCCGGCGACCTCTGCGCGGTGAACCCGTACATGACCTGTGGCAAGTGCGCGGCTTGCGTGTGTGGGCGGACGAACTGCTGCGTGAAGATGTGCGTCATCGGAGTCCACAGCGATGGCGGTATGCGCGACCTCATTCTTCTGCCAGCGAAACAAATGTACAAGTGCGAGAAGCTGCCGCCGGAGCAGATTCCGCTGGTGGAGACACTTGCCGTCGGCATCCACGCCGTGGGGCGAGCAGCGGTGCAGCGGGGCGAGCGCGCGATCGTCGCGGGTGCCGGCCCCATAGGGCTGTCGGTAATTGAGTTCTTGCGGTTGGCCAGCGCCGATATCGCCGTGGTGGAGAAGATGTCGGAGCGGCTCGCATTCGCGGTCAGGCACTATGGCTTGAAACGCTATTATCCTTCCCACGAGGAAGCACGGCAGGAAGAGCCATCGATGCTGGTGTTCGACTGCACTGGAGACCGGAGCTCCATGGAGCAGTCCATTCACCTGCTCCAGCAGGGCGGCAAGCTCATCTTCGTCGGGCTGATCAACGACCACGTTTCCTTGTTCGACCCGGACATCCACCGCCGCGAGGCCACCATCCTGGCAAGCCGTAACAGCACTCCAGCCGAGCACCATCGTGTGCTCCAGTCGATGGAAAGCGGGCAGATCGATATCGGGGGGTGGCCCACCGAGTACGCCCGGCCCACCACCATTCACCAGCGATTTCCTGCGTGGCTGCATCGGGAAGCCGGCGTGGTCAAGGCTGTGGTCGACTGGTCATGAAGGCCCCCGCCCGTCCTGTCGCTGGCGAATTGATATTGAAGCCGGTTTTATAGCCGATGGCGGAAACTGAGAAACCTCGATTCACAGGAATGCATCGCGGCGACACGGTCCAATCGGCGAACGGGCTTCGCTGATCCAGAAACGGAATCAGGAAGTCTGGCTGTGCCAGGTTTTCGGGTATACGACAGCGACCAGAGTCTGTGGGGGATTAAGCAGCTATCGGTGTTTGATACAGCCCTCGGCAGTGAGATTCCGATCGATAAGATTGGAGGGTCGCGACCGACCGAGTCGGTGCGTCCTCGGGTGGTCGTCCCGCCCGTGCGCTATGCGTGCGATGATGGTTAAAATAGGTTTTGAAATCGAGCAGCTTGCTTTCGAGATCGGCGGTTGTCCAGAAAAGCGCACGATCCAAGCTGTGTCTCGCCACATTCCAATGTGCATAATAGAAGGTGCATAGGCGGCGAGATCTACCGGCTTGAGTGAGGGTTGGTTCGGGCGGTGAAATGTTTCCTGGCAGTGTCGTCCTCGCGATTCCCTGGGAACGCGTGGCACTTCTCCCCTGAGCAGTGCAAGAGTCCCGAGGTCATTTCCTGATGCCG
>Ga0371490_1000816_pt1 | contig 18448 bp, 17 predicted proteins | sample MB2SIPfraction_FD_207959 | JGI IMG/M metagenome (GOLD analysis project Ga0371490, IMG submission 207959) | Lab enriched peat soil microbial communities from McLean, Ithaca, NY, United States - MB28FN SIP fraction | ecosystem: Environmental > Terrestrial > Soil > Wetlands > Peat | place: USA... | reverse complement strand
TGAACTGGATGACAATATGTAATTACTGTATTGGTAATTGGCTGGAAATAATTGGCGCTGTCACGGCTATTCTGAGCATATGGCTTACGACTAAGCGAAAAATTGTATGCTGGCCGATTGGGATTATATCCGACCTTGCATATCTGGCGATTTCCTATCATGTGCAGCTCTTTTCCTTTGCACTGCTGCTTGTGGGCGGCCTGCCTCTGTCGTTCTATGGATGGTGGCACTGGGCGCAGAGTGCGCGCCAAGAAGGCGAGGTGCGCGTGGTTAGTTTATCTCTTCCAAAAATGCTGTTAGGCGTGGCCGCTGGAGCATTGGGAGGCATCGCGCTGGGCGCGTGGATGAAGCACTACCATGCGTCATTGCCATATCTGGATGCATTGCTTACGAGTTATAGCATTGTGGGAGGTTGGTGGCAGGCGCGCAAACATATAGCCAACTGGTGGCTGTGGATTGTTGTGGACGTGGTCTATGTTGGCGAGTTTCTCTACAAGAATCTGTTCTTAACAGCCTTGCTCTATGCAGCTTTCGTTGTACTGGCCGTGATCGGCCTGCGCGATTGGCGCCGTGCAGCGGCGACTCAGACGGCGGTTTGAACCACGTTGCGCAAAGGCTCGCCTGCAATGTAGCGACGCAGTTCGTCCGCGGCGGTCTTGAGCGAACGAACCGCGAACTGCGGGCTCGATCCTGCCACGTGAGGCGTGAGCAGCAGGTTGGGGCAACTCCACAGCGGGTGGCCCTCAGGCAGCGGCTCGGGATCGGTGACATCAAGAGCGGCTCGAATGTGGCCGGAGTTGAGCGCGTCCACCAATGCTTCCGTGTCCACAACGGGTCCGCGCGCGGCGTTGACCAGCAGCGCGCCCTGCCGCATCAGAGCGAGTTGGCGGCGACCGATCAGCTGATGCGACTCGGCGGTCGAGGGCAAGATAAGAATCACGATCTCAGCATGCGGCAAGAGACTATCGAGTTCGCTTACGGCATGAACCGGCGGCTTGGAGCGCGCGGAGCGGGCCACGCGCACGAGCTCGAGATGAAAGGGTGCGAGCATGCGCTCGATCTCCTTACCGATGGCGCCGTAACCAACCAGCAGCACGGCCTTGCCGGTAAGTTCCTCCAACATGACGGGCGGATAAAGCGGCCGTGCATCGCCGGTTATGCGGGCGTAGTGTGCGCTGGCCTCGAAGCGGCGCTTCCACACTCCGGTGCGCTGCACGTCAAGATAAAGCGGGAAGTACTTGAGCATAGCCAGAATGGCGCTGAGGGCCCACTCGGCGGTGGAGATGCTGTGCGCGCCTCGGGCGTTGCAGATGGTGACGCGCGGTCCGGCCACGCCGGGAATCCACTCCGTGCCGGCCATCAGGGACAGGATCAGCCGCACACCGCGCAGCCGCGGCCAGAGTTCTATGGCGCGCTTGGGATAGGGGTCGGGAATCCAAACATCGATGTCGATCTCGTGGTCGAGACCGTCGGGCAGAGGAACGAGTTCGACTTCCGGGGGAAAATCGCGCAACAACTCAGCAGCCAAAGTGGCTGGGTATCCGACTCGCAGCATGGGGTTCGCGGGCCTGGGGGTGCTGGCGCCTGCTCCTATGCTACACGGGAAGGACCGCTTTGGGCGCAAATAAATCGACGACCAAAATTGGCGGAACACGGGACATAAAGTGAGACTGGTCACCTCCCTAACCTGCCACGATGGAGCATTCTGTAAGTATGAGGTTTTTGCGTCGCGGATTGCACCCATGCGCCTGAAGGCAGACAAGACGTGGTCCCAGCGGCAGCTTGCGATCAAGCTGCGCGTGGAACCGAAGGAGAACCCAGGGTTCTTTACCTGGGAGCGCCGGCGGCTGCTGATCCACGCCGCAAAGACGGCACTGGCGGCCGCGCTGTGCTGGTGGATCGTCATGCTCTTTGGGCTCCACGACGGCTATTGGGGAGCAATCAGCGCCATCATCGTGCTGCAATCGAACTTCGGCGCCACCATCTCTGCTTCGCGCGATCGCATCTTCGGAACGCTGATCGGCGCGCTCTTCGGCTTCTCCTGCACACTCTTCGGGGCGCTACCGTGGAATTACATTCTAGCCGTGCTGGCGGCGGTGATTGTGTGCGGATTGCTGGGCCTGCGCAGCAGTTCGCGGCTGGCCGGAGTCACTATTACGATCATCATGCTGGTAAAGACGGGCTCTCACTGGACGCTTGCGCTGGACCGCGTGGTCGAGGTCTTCCTGGGCATCGTGGTGGCGATTGCCATCTCCACTCTGGTGTTTCCGGACCGCGCGCGGCTGCGGTTGCGCGACGGGCTGGCGCAGGAGTTTCTGGTGCTGGGCGCATTCTTCGAGGGGATTCTCGAGGGCTTTCGCGGCGCGCCCGCCGAGAACCTGCCCGCGCTGCGCGAGAATGTGCTGACCGTGCTGCGCAGCAACAACCAACTGCTGGAGGCAGCGCGCAACGAGCCCTCCGGCGGCCCAGGATGGCGCGAGGGTCTGGGAATGTTGGCGCAGTTTGGACGTTCGCTCTTTGATGCCCTGGTGGCGCTGGAATTCGCGGTGAAAGACAGCCACGAGGATGGGTACGCACAGCAATTGGAACCGGCATTGGGACGGCTGGCCGTGGACATTCGCACGGGATTTCATTACGTGGCCGAATGCATTCACGGCTGGCGCTTTCACATTCCGCCGCAGGGACTGCTGCTGGAGGAGGACATCGCTCAATTGGAGGCGCGTATGGCCGAGGTGCGGCCGACGGGCTTCCAGTTTCCGCAGACTGAGATTCTGCGCGCCTACGCCGTGCAGCTTCATTTAAAACAAATCGCCCGGCTTCTGCGCGAATCGCGCGTGGAGACCAGCCTCGCCATCGGCGAGGCGCAGAAGTAAGACGGCTTGATGGACGGCGCAGTGAAGATCAGACCGCGAGCAGTTCGGTGTAGACGGCCATACCGACCACCGCATCAGCACCCAATGCGTCCAGCGCATCGACCTCCTGCTGGCTGCGAATGCCGCCGGCTACGATGAGCTGGCGCCGGGTGAGCTTGCGCAGGCGCGCAGCAGTGGCGATGGGAAAGCCTTGCATCAGCCCTTCGCCGTCCACATGCGTGTAAAGAAACGCGACAACGTGGGGCTCGAGTTGCGGGATCGCATCGTCGGGAGTGAGCGCAACCTGCGCCTTCCATCCCTTCACGGCGATGCGGCCGTTCTTGGTGTCGATGCCGGCAACTACGCGGTCCGCGCCCACCGCGGCGGCGAGCGCGGCAGCGAACCCGGTGTTGACTGCGCCAGTTTCCGAGAAGAGCGCCGAGCCAATGATGACGCGCTTTGCGCCTGCGTTGAGCACTTGTTGAGCGCGCTCGACGGTGTGAATGCCGCCACCGGCTTGAACAGGCAGCCGCTTGGCAATCTGCGCAACAAGTGTTGAGTTATCGCCCTGGCGCATGGCCGCGTCCAGGTCGATGAGTTGCACCAGCGGGAAGTGCGCGAATTTTTCGATCCAGTATTCAAAGTCGTCAAAGGCCAGGCGCAGCTTTTCGCCTTGCACCAGTTGGACAATTTGTCCGCCCAGCAAATCGATGGATGGAATCAGCATGGCAGCCTCACGGAGACGCCGGCCCTGGCCAGTTCTACTTTGAGAGAGCGCGCGCTGGAGACACCGAAATGAAAGATGCTCGCTGCCAGCGCGGCATCGGCCTTGCCGCGCCCGAAGACATCGACAAAATGAGCCACGGTTCCCGCACCGCCAGAGGCGATAACGGGAATTCCGACGGCCTCGCTGACAGCGGCGGTCAACTCACAATCGAAGCCGGTTCTCATTCCGTCAGAGTTCATGGAGGTAAGCAGAATTTCGCCCGCGCCGCGATCTTCGGCCTCGCGCGCCCACTCGACCACGCGACGGCCAGCCAGCTTGCGCCCGCCCTGCACAAAGACCTGCGCATCGCGCACGGGATCAGCGGCTTCTGGGTCGCGCCGCGCGTCGATGGCGACGACAACCGCCTGCGCGCCGAAGCTGCGGCCGATCGCGTCGATCAACGTTGGATCGGCAAGCGCGGCGGAGTTTACGCTGACCTTGTCCGCGCCCGCCTCGAAGACCTGCGCGGCATCGTCGGCGGTGCGAATTCCGCCGCCCACGCAAAATGGAACGAATAACTCACGCGCAGTTCTGCGTACCGTGTCGAGCAGCGTCTGACGTCCCTCGTGAGTTGCGGTGATGTCGAGCAGCACGATTTCGTCTGCTCCTTCGCGGGCATGACGCGCGGCCTGTGTGGCTGGATCACCCGCATCGATAATATCTACGAACTGTACGCCTTTGACAACGCGCCCGTCGTGAACGTCGAGGCAGGCGATGATGCGCTTGGTAATCATTCATTACCTTTCCCACTTAAGAAAATTACCGAGAATCTTCAGGCCTGTTGCGCCGGACTTCTCCGGATGAAATTGCACGCCCATCACGTTGCCGCGCTCGACCGCCGACGCGAAGGGCTCGATATAATGCGTGACGGCGGCGGTGTCGGCTGTGACGGGAGCCTTGTAGGAGTGCGTGAAGTAGACGTACTCGCCCGGCTCGACGCCGGCAAGAAGGCGCGAGTTGGGACGGATTTCGAGCGAATTCCAGCCGACATGCGGAACTTTTTCCGGGCTTTCGGAGAAATGTGTACAGGATTCGGCGAAGCGTGCAAGCCCAGGTTGATTGGGCGCTTCGCTGGAGCCCGCGTAGAGCCACTGCATTCCCACGCAAATGCCGAGAAATGGAACGCCATGCGCAATGGCCGCTCGAATCGCGGGCGTGAGACCGGTCACGTCCAGCCGTTCGGTAGCGGCAAAGTGGCCTACGCCGGGCAGCACAATGCGTTCCGCAGCTTCGACAAGCGCGAGATCGCCGTCCGTTACTACCGTCTCCGCGCCCAGATGGCGCAACGCCTTGAGCACGGAGGTAAGATTGCCCGCCTTGTAATCGATCACGGTTACGCGCATCAGAGCAACCCTTTCGTCGAGGGCAGCATCTTGCCCAGTTGCTTATCGCGCGAGCAGGCCACGCGCAGCGCGCGCGCGAAGGCTTTGAAGATGGCCTCAATCTTGTGGTGATTCGAACGGCCGTACATCGTTTTCACGTGAACATTGGCGCGCGCGCCTCGCGCAAAGCCCTCAAAGAAATCCGTGACAAGCTCCGTTTGCAGGTCGCCCACCAGGCGCGTGCGGACTTTGGTTTCGACAGCGAAGGCGGCGCGGCCACTGAGGTCGATGGCGGCGATGGCCAGGGTTTCGTCCATGGGCATCAGGAAATATCCGGCGCGCAGAATGCCGCGCTTGTCGCCGAGCGCGCGGTCGAAGGCTTCGCCCAGCGCGATGCCCACGTCCTCGACGGTGTGGTGCTGGTCTACATCCAGATCGCCTTTACAGGCGAGGTCGAGGTCGAAAGCGCCGTGGCGCGTGAACAGCTCCAGCATGTGATCGAGGAAGCGAATGCCGGTGGAGATTTCGTATTGGCCGCTACCTTCAATTTTCAATTTGATGGCAATGCGAGTTTCCGCTGTGTCGCGTTGAACGATGGCGGTGCGCGCCTTCAGATTAGCCGCGGCTGACGCGGTTGTTTTCGTCCTTGTCACTGAGCGCCTCCTTTTCTATTGAGCACGGTCAGAACTTCGTGAAGAGCCACGACGGCCTGGCGCATCTGCTCTTGCGTTCCGATGGTGATGCGCACGCGGCCATCGCAGCCGGGGTCGCTGGAGCGGTCGCGAACCAGCACGCCCTCAGTGCTCATTAGGCGCGTGAATTCCTTGTGCTTGGTTCCAATTTCGACGAGAACGAAGTTGGCGCAACTGGGCCAGCGGCGGACACCGGACTCGTCAAGTGCGGCTTCGAACTCTGTACGCGCGGCAAGCACCTCGCCGACGTACCAGTCGAGATAGGCGGTGTCTGCGAGCGCGGGCGGGAGGCAGGCCAGCGCCAGCGAGTTCACGCTGTACGGCGAAAGCACGCGCTTGACCCAGCGCATCAGCTCCACGGGGCCGGCAAGCAGGCCGAGGCGCAGTCCGGCAAGGCCATAGGCTTTTGAGAATGTGCGCGCGACCATCAAATTGGGTACAGTGCCGACTAAATCAATCACCGTTTCGCCATGAAAGTGGAAGTAGGCCTCGTCCACTAAGAGAACGGCGTGGGGCGCACGCGCTGCGATTTCCAGTAACTGCGCGCGCGTAGCGGCAGAGCCGGAAGGGCTGTTGGGATTGGCGATGGCGATGATCTTGGTGCGCGTCGTGATGGCCGCCAGCAGGCGCTCGAAGGGAAATTGCAAATCGTCCGCGGCCTGCACGGCAACAGTGCGTGCGTCGGTGGCCGATGCATAGACCTCGTACATGGTGTAGGTAGGGACAGGCAGCAGCAGCTCGTCGCCTTCTTCAAGGAAGGTCTCGAAGAGCACGTGAATGGCTTCGTCCACGCCGTTGGTGAGCGCAACTTGAGGGGGCGCGAGGCCGAGATGCGCGGCGACGATGGCCTCCACCGGCTGGCGCTCGGGATAGCGCGTGAGGCTGCCCGCGCTGATGTGTCCCAGCACTTCGCGCACTTTAGGAGAGCACGCCACCGTGTTTTCGTTGAAGTCCAGGCGCAGCGCGTCGCGGTCGCCGAGCGGAGGGTGATACTCCTTCATGGCCTGCACGCGGGCGCGCGGCGCCACCTGCGGTGGGGCCAACTCTACCGTTGTTCGTTCAGTCATGGGTGCTCCTCTTCTTCTTGAGGCGAACGCGAATGGCGTCAGCGTGGCCGATGAGCCCCTCAGCTTCAGCCAGCAATGTGGCTTGTGGCCCGAGGCTGCGGATTCCCTTGGCAGTGTACTCTTGCACGGTGATGAGCTTGACGAAATCGTTGACGCTGAGGCCGCCACGTACCCGCGCCATGCCGCCGGTGGGCAGCGTGTGATTGGGCCCGGAGATGTAATCGCCCATGGGCTGCGAGGACCAGCGGCCTACGAATACCGATCCGGCGTTTTGTACCCAATCGAGATCACTGGCGGCATCCACGGTGAGGTGCTCGGGCGCGAGACGATTGGTGATCGCGCGCGCTTCGTCCACGCTCGATACAAGAATGACCAGGCCGTTGCGATCAAGCGCTTGGCGCGCAACGGCATTGTTGCGGCTGCGCCGTTTGGTCTCGGCGATGACGGCTTTGGCAAGATCGATATGCGTGGTGATGAAGATGGCCAGCGCCTCAGGATCGTGCTCGGCCTGGGCGACGAGGTCGGAGGCGATCTCGTCCGCGTTGCCGCGTACGCTGGTGATGACAATCTCCGTGGGGCCCGCGAGCATATCGATGGAACAGTCAAATGCGACGAGCCGCTTGGCTGCGGTGACGTAGAGATTGCCGGGACCAACAATCTTATCCACGCGCTTGATGCTTGCGGTTCCGTAGGCCAGGGCGGCGATGGCGTGCGCGCCGCCGAGGCGATAGAACTCCGTAATGCCGAGCAAGTGCGCGGCGGCAAGAGTTTCAGGCGCGGGTTTGGGCGAGACTACCGCGATGCGCGGAACGCCTGCCACCTGCGCGGGAATCGCGGTCATCAGCAGCGTGGAGGGCAGCGGATGACGGCCGCTGGGCACATAGCAACCCACCGAACCGAGGGGGCGTACAAGCTGGCCGGTAGTAAGGCCGGGGATGGGTTCATCGCTGAATGAAGTGGGCAGTTGTGATACGGCAAAAGCGCGAATCTGATTGGCGGCTGTAGTGAGAGCCTCGCGCAGTGCTGGATCAATGGCTTTCCATGCTACGACCATTTCTTCGGGTGTGACGCGCAGAGCGTCTACGCCGGCGAGGCCGTCGAATTGAGCAGCGTAGCGGAGCAGAGCGCGGTCGCCCTGCTTACGCACGTCGCTCACAATGCGCTTGACGGCGGGCAGCACAGCGTCGAGCGCCGCGCCGCCACGATCTTCGAGCGCAGCGAGAAGTTCTGCTGTTTGCCGTGCGCCTCGTCCTTTTGTCCGGATCAGTTTCATCGCTGTTCTCCGAGCTAGAGCACAACCTTGTTGAGCGGATACTCGACGATGCCCGTTGCCATGGCAGCCTTGAGTTTGGGAATCACGTCGCGGGCAATACGCTCTTCGACGATGGTGTTGACCGCGACCCAGTCGGAGTTACTAAGCTGGGAGATGGTGGGCGAGTTGAGGGCGGGCAGCACGGCAAGGACCGCATTAAGGTCGGCGCGATGCACGTTGAGCATGAGGCCGACCTGCGATTGCGCATCGATGGCGCCGCGCAGCATGAGCGCAATCTGGTCAAGCTTCTCGCACTTCCACGGGTCGGCGAGCGTCTTCTGGCCGGCGATGAGATGGGTTTCGCTCTCCATAATGGTGTCGATAATCTTGAGGTGGTTGGCCTTGAGTGAGCTGCCGGTCTCCGTGACCTCGACGATGGCGTCGGCTAGCATGGGCGGCTTGACTTCCGTTGCGCCCCAACTGAACTCGACCTTGACGTTGACGCCCTTGGCGGCGAAGTAGCGCTTGCTGACTTCGACTAACTCAGTCGCCACGATCTTGCCTTCCAGGTCTTCGGCCTTTTCGAAGCCGCTGCCTTCAGGGACGGCCAGCACCCAGCGCACCTTGCGGCGGCTCTGCTTGGCGTAGGTGAGAGAGGTGATGCTGGTGACCAGGAGGCCGCTCTCGACCACCCAGTCGATGCCGGTGAGGCCGGCGTCGAGAACGCCGTGATCAACGTAGCGGGCCATCTCCTGGGCGCGAATCAACATGCACTCGATCTCGGGATCGTCGATGGATGGAAAGTAGGAGCGGCCGTCGGCGTAGATGTTCCAGCCGGCGCGCTTGAAGAGAGCGATGGTGGCATCCTGAAGACTGCCTTTGGGAATGCCGAGTCTAAGCTTATTCGCCACGAGTTACCTCTTTCTGGTTGGCATTTTGGTTGGCCGCGTTGATAGACAGCGGCTTGGTGAAGCAACTGACCGTGCCCTCGTGGCATACGAGCCCGTCGCCCTCGACCACCACGCGAAAAAGCAGCGCGTCGTTGTCGCAGTCGGTTGCGGCTGTGACGACGCGCAGGCGGTTGCCGCTGGTTTCGCCCTTCATCCACAGCTTCTGGCGGGTGCGGCTCCAGAAGGTGACGAAACCGGTCTCCAGGGTTTTGGCATAGCTCTGGGCGTTGAGAAAGCCCAGCATCAGCACCTCGCCGGTGCGCGCATCCTGCACAATGCCGGGCGCGAGGCCGTCCATCTTGTCAAAATCGACCCATTCCATGGGTTTACCCCTTTGGTTTAGATTTTTGAAACACGAAAAAGCCCGCGGGCTGAGTCGCCGGCGGGCTTCGTTTCTTCTTGTCTCTCTGGCCGTTTACATCAGGCCATGGCAGTCCGCCGACATGGGGGTTCCATGATGATGGTGGTGACCGTGATGGCGGTGGCTCTGCATCTGATTTAGAGGTTAAGGGAAGACCGGGCGGTGTGTCAAACTTTTTCTTGCTGATAGGGCGCGGCAGGGCGGAGAATGGAGCCGTGCGAGCGCGCGTGCGATTTTCGGCTTTGGCCACTGCGATCCTGGGCTTGTGCCTGGCGGGAATCGCACAGAGCCAGGATCGGGACACTCGAGGCCTGCCCAAAACATCGGCTACGGCTCCACGGCCGGAGATGCGCGTGGACATCAATCACGCCAGCGTGGATGAGCTGCTAAAGGTTCCCGGCATGACGCCGAGTTGGGCGGGACGCATTGTTCGCTTCCGGCCCTATCGCACCAAGCGGGACCTGGTGGAGTACGGGGTGGTAACCAGCCAAGTCTACGACCGGATCAAGGATTATGTGATTGCTCATCAGAAGGCGCAGTGACCACCGTATGTTGGTTTCCCACCCTAGCCGCAAACACAAAGACGCGGCGAGGGTGGGGCACCCACGTCCTTATGCCTCGGCCGGCTGCGGCAGGTCGTCATCGCCGCGCCTGAGCAGTCTGCTCAGAATCACGTAGAGCACAGGGATAAAGAAGAGGTTGAGGACGGTGGAGAGCAACATTCCACCGACGATGGTGGTGCCCACGGAGCGGCGGCCGAGCGCGCCGGCGCCGGTGGCGAAGACCAGCGGCAGGACACCGAGGATGAAGGCGAACGAGGTCATCAAAATGGGCCGAAGGCGCAGCGCGCCGGCCTCGGCGGCCGCGTCGGCGATGGAGCGGCCTTTGCGGCGCAACTGCTCGGCGAACTCCACGATCAGAATTGAGTTTTTCGCCGAGAGGCCGATGAGCATGACCAGGCCGATCTGGCAATAAACATCATTGGAAAGGCCGCGCCATGAGACCAGGCCCAGCGCTCCGAGCACCGCCATGGGCACGGCCAAAAGAATGATGAAGGGCAGCGCGAAGCTCTCGTATTGCGCCGAGAGGGTGAGATAAACGACCAGAATGCCGAGGCCGAAGATGATAAGCGCCTTGCCGCTGGATTCGATTTCGTCGAGTGTCAAGCCGGTCCACTGAAAGGCCATGCCGGGCATCATCGTCTTTTTGGCTACGTCTTCCATGGCGGCAAGCCCCTGGCCGGAGCTGTAGCCCGGCGCGGGTGAGCCGTCGATTTCGACCGCGCGGAAGAGGTTGTAGTGGGTGATGACCGGCGGGCCGGCGCTCTCGGTCACCTTAACCAGATTGTCCAGCGGCACCATCTGACCGGAGTCGGAGCGCACGTAATAGCTGTGCAGATCGCGGGCCGTCATGCGGAAGGACTGGTCGGCCTGCACAAAAACGCGGTAGGCGCGATTGTTGTAATCGAAGTCGTTGATGTACGCCGAACCCATGAAAACGCTGAGGGTGTTGGTGATCTGCGAGAGCGGAATATTCAACGCCTTGGCCTTTTCGCGATCAACGGTGACCAGCACCTGCGGATCGTTGGCCGAGAAGGATGTGTAGAGATCTCGAAGGTCTTTGCGGGTGCGGCTTACGCTGACGATCTGATGTGCTACGCGGTCGAGGTCGGAGAGGGTATTCGAGCCCTGATCCTGGAGCATGAACTGGAAGCCGCCAACGCTGCCAACGCCGTTGACCGCGGGCGGCTCAAACATCTGCACCATCCCGCCATCGGGAGCGAACATCAGGCTCATTAGCTTGGGGTTCAGATCGGCGACGATGTCCGTGGTGGAGTGACCCTTGCCACGGCGCTGATCGGAGGGCGTGGTGGAGATGAACATCATGCCGGAGTTGGAAGAGCCGCCGGCCAGGCTGTAGCCCATGACGGAGAAGGCTCCGGCAATGTCCTTGTTGGTAGAAATAATGGCTTGAGCGCGGTCAGCCAGCGCACCGGTGTATGCCAGCGAAGAGCCCGGCGGGGCCTGCACAATCACCATGAGAAAGCTCTGGTCTTCCTGAGGAATGAAGCCGGTGGGAACGTGCTGGTAGGTCCAAACGGTTGCGCCCAGGCCGGCAAAGAAAATCACAAGCAACGCGTAACGCAACCGCAGCGCGACGTGAATTGACTTGGCGTAGGTGGCTCCCAACCAAGTGATCTGGCGGTCGGTGGAGTGAATGAATCGGGCAAAAAGGCGCGAGAGCGGCGCGATGCGCAGAAAATCGAGCTGCTTGGGCCGTTCTTCTTCGCCGCGCAGGAACATGGCCGAGAGAGCCGGCGAAAGCGTGAGCGCGTTGAAGGCCGAGATGGCGATGGCAAAGGCGATGGTCAGCGAAAATTGCCGATAGAGAATGCCGGTGGTGCCGGGAAAGAACGAAACCGGCACGAAGACCGCGATTAAAACAAGAGAAGTCGCAATGACGGCGCTGGTGACCTCGCCCATGGCGCGCGAGGTGGCCGCGTGGGGGTCGGAGTGTTCCAGGTGAATGTGGCGTTGCACGTTCTCGATGACCACAATGGCGTCGTCGACCACCAATCCCGTGGCCAGTGTGATGCCGAAAAGGGTGAGCGCATTGATGGAGAAGCCGAAGAGCTTGATGAAGGCGAAGGTTCCAATCAACGAAACCGGGATGGTGACGGCGGGAATAATCGTGGCTCGCCAGTCCAACAGGAAGAGGAAGATCACAGTGATGACGACGAAGACGGCGATGCCGAGGGTCTCGAGCACCTCGCGAATGGAGTCTCCTACCACTGTCGTGGTGTCGAAGGCGATAGCGTATTCCAGCCCCGGTGGGAAGCTCTTCGAGAGCTCGGCAAGTGCGGCCTTTGCCTGGCGGTCCACCTCCAGGGAGTTGGCGTTGGAGAGCTGCATCACGCCGATACCGTCGGCGTCGTGCCCCAGGTACTTGAGCGCAATACTATAGTCCTCGGCGCCCACCTCCGAATGGCCTACATCCTTGAGCAACACCAAGCCGTTGGCGGAGTTTTTGACGATGATCTTGTCGAACTCCGCGGGCGAGGTGAGCCGGCCCACCACGCGCACCGGCATTTGGAAGGCCTGCTTTGAGTCCGAGGGCGGCTGGCCAAGCTGGCCGGCGGGAATCTCGACGTTCTGCTCCACCAGCGCATTCACCACATCGGTGGCCGTGAGGTTGCGCGCGGCCAGCCGCACCGGGTCAAGCCAGACGCGCATGGCGTACTTTCGCTCGCCGAAGATCATCACATCGCCCACGCCGGGGACGCGCTTGATGGCGTCTTTGACGTAAACGTCAAGGTAGTTGGAGATAAACTCGGGCGAGTAGCGCCCATCGCGCGTAAAGAAACCGGCGCCGAGGACGAAGTTGCTATTGGCCTTGGTGATGCTGATGCCGGTGGCATTGACAGCAGCGGGCAGCCGTCCCGTTACGCTGGCCACGCGGTTCTGCACGTCCACGGCGGCGATGTCCAGATCGTAACCGGTCCTGAAGGTTGTCGTGATGGAACTCGTGCCGCTGTTGGTGCTCGATGAGCTGATGTAGCGCATTCCCTCGACGCCATTGATGGCCTCTTCCAGCGGTATGGTAACGGCCTTCTCGACGGTGTCGGCGTTGGCGCCTACGTAGTTGCAACTGACCGAGACCTCCGGAGGCGCGAGCGTGGGGTACATGGCGACCGGAAGATTAGGAATGCACACCGCTCCCGCGAGAATAATCAGCAGCGCGCAGACCGTGGCAAAGACTGGCCGATGAATGAAAAAATCGACAAACAAGGGTTGTTTCCTTTCAGGAATTTCGCGTGCCGGGGCACTGTCAATCGCGAGATTTCGCTGACTCGCTCGCCATGCAAACTCGTCCGATCACACTTCAGCCGCCCATGGGCTTCACCGGCATGCCGTTCACCAGGAACTGCGTGCTCGACACGATGACCAGATCGCCGGCGTTCAGCCCTGAGGAGATGGAGTAGTTGTTGCCCACCGTATCGCCCAGCGCGACAGCGGTTTGAATGGCCTGCGTAAGCGCGCCTTGCTTCCGCGCTACGAAGACGAAACTCTGCCCGCCCTGGCGCGTAACCGCCAGCACCGGCACCACCGCCATGGGAGTGGTGCTCCAGATGACACGCGCCTTGATCATCTGCGCGTTGCGCAGCACCTCCGGAGTGAAGTGGACCGGGGCCTTCACCAGAATGCCCTGCAACGTGCTATCCACCTGCGCAGAGAGAAAATCGATCTTTGTCTTCTCCAGCAGTTTGCCGGCGTTGTCCATCAACTCGACGGCAAGTCCCTGGCGCACCTGTCCGGCACGCTCCGTGGGAACGTAGATGTAGGCTTCCAGCTCCTTATTCTCGTCGACCGTGGTGAGCACTGTTGCCGGTGAGTTCGCAGGCGAAGCAAAATCGCCCAAATGCACGGGAATATCGCCGACCACTCCGTCAAACGGCGCGCGAATGGTGTAGTAGGCCAGTTGCTCCTCCTGCGTTTTGCGCAACTCGACCGCCGACTCGTAGTCTGCCTTGGTGTTGCCAAAGGACTGCTGCGCCTGATCGTAAGCGTCGCGGCTGGTCACGCCGGCCTCGAAGAGCTTGCGCTGCCGCTCGACCTCGATTGCGTTGTAATCGTAGAGGGCTTTTTTCTGCCGCTCAGTGGCGCGGGCCGATGCGACGGTGGCAAGCTGAAGCCGCGGATCAATCTCCATCAGCACCTGTCTCGCCTTCACAGGTTCGCCCGAGTGGACGAGAATCTTCGTCAGGTTTCCGCTCACCTGTGGCAGCAGCGTGGCCGAGCGGCGAGACTTGATGGTGGCTACATACTCGCTTGACTGGGGCACCGGCGCAAGGGTGACGGTCACCGTCTGCACCGGCATCGCCTGCATCCCGGCAGCGGCCTGAACCGGCGGCTTTTTGTCGCAGCCCGTAGCCGCCAGCCCCAGAAGAACAAAACATCCTATCCCAAAAATTCGTTTCAAAGCGATCTTCCTCATTCTGTGTTGCCTTCCCTATTGTAATGTGACGCCTGGAGCCGGGACATCGACGCAAAATATGCTTTACGGCCAGTCCGCCCGGATGGTTCCTTGAGACGGCTCCAGGTTCTTTGACATGGCCCCTCTGAGTTGGTAGCCTTCAGAAGGGCGCATCTGGCCGATCCTGGCCGTTTGTTCACCCTTCCTCAAGTCCCCGTCGTCTAGCCCGGCCTAGGACACCGCCCTTTCACGGCGATAACACGGGTTCAAATCCCGTCGGGGACGCCAATCATTTCAGCAACTTACGCGCTTCGATGATTTTTTCGTACGTCCGTATTGTTCCAATAGCAGCGGTGCTCTCGTTGTGAGGGTTGTCGTCGAGCAACATGCTCACCAGGCGGCTCTGCGCTTTACGCTTCACTTCCGTCACTGCTTGCGCGTAAAGATTCATCGTCACCAAGCTATTTGCGTGTCGCAATAGTTCCTGCACAGTCTTGACATCCTCTCCATTGGCCTTGAGAAGAGTGGCATAGGTGCGCCGGAAGGTGTGCCAACCGATCCGGCCCTGGATTCCAGCGGCCTTCACTGCCGGTTGCAAGTGCCAGCGGTTGAGCGTCCCCGGCCAGTACGGTTGTGTTCCTTTGACGTGTGGACTGGCAAATACCCAATCACCCGGTTGTGGGTAAGCGCAAAGTGTGCGCCAGCGCCACAATGCTTCCGCCAGGCGCGCATCCAATGGAACCGGCTTGCGCGATGCCTCCGTCTTGCATTCGCCCACGTGTTGAAGCGAAATGGACCGCGTGACGCTGATCTCGAACTTCTCGAAATCAATGTCCATCCATTTGAGTGCCAGCAGTTCACCCACCCGCAGCCCGGTCATCACATCGACCAGAACGGCGGTGTGCGTCGGCTCTTCGAGATAGAGGAGCAATTCCTCGACCTCGGCGAGCGTCAACACGGTGGGAATTTCTTTGCGCTTGGCGCTCTGCCGCACATGCGTAATGGGATTCCGGTCGTGCCACTCCCAGCGAACTGCGTGATTGAAGACCGCGTGCATGATGTTCCGGATTTTCGCCTTGCTGCCGTTGGAGAGATCGAGCGAACGCAGCCACTCTTCGACGGCAACCGATTTGACATCCTTCAGCCGGTAGTTTCCCCATCGAGGCAGAATCCACTTCCTGAAGTAGCCCTGATACGTTTCGCAGGTTGCGAAGGTTTTGTTCGAGTCCTTGCCCAGTTCCTTTTCCCGGTAGTGTTCGATAAGCGTTTGGACACTGACCGCTTCGAGACTGAAGCGCGGACTCTCAGCGTTGATGTTGACCAAAAGCGACGCAACAGCCCGTTTCGCCGCTGCCTCGTTCGGATATTGTTCCACACTTCCGATAACCAGACTGCGGCGTTTGCGGCTGCCGTCGGCAAGGGATTCGTACCAGCGATACTCCCAGGCGCGTGGTCCGCGCTTGCGCTCCGTAAGCTGGAGGTTGCCTTGTTGATAGCGTGTCCGTCTCATTTCTTCTCCAATTCAAGAGTGGTGAGGCGGCACGGATAGCTGTTCCGAGTTTACCGCGTGAGGCAGACAGTCGCCGAGATCGGAAGTCCAGAATCGATGTAGCTTGCCAACCCGCAATCCCACCACAAAGCCGTTGCTGGCATTTTTCGGGACGGCTTTGGGATGCACCTTCACGAGGGCCGCAGCCTGTTCGCTGTCGAGCAGGGGTTCAAGAACACGACAAGAATCGAACATCGTTCGTACACTCCTATTCCCACAATGCATTGGATTATCGGGAGTGTCTATGCAACTCAGAGATGCCATTTGCGCCTGATGGACAATCGCCGAGGCATTGCTGGAAACAGGGATTGCATCAGGGCGCAGGAGGGAACTGAAGGCTATTTGAGGAACCATTGGCGCAGGGAAATTATGATTTTATGAAATCGAAATCAAGTTGCCGGATGGCAACATGTCACCTTTGCAAAATCAGGGAGCATTTTGTCGATAGTGGCAATGAGGTCGGCTTCATCAAAAGATGCAACCGATAGCGTTGCGATCCAGCACTGCTCGCCTATCTGCAAAGCCAACAATGAAAATGTTGTCAATTAGAGCTTGCATTTTCAATAAAAACATGGTATCTAATAAATGAAGGATTGAAACCAATGCGCGTCATCTTAGTCAACTCCGATCGCCTCTCATCGTCCAGCTATCTGCTGGAATCGGGAGGCTTCGTGCGCTGACGCCATTAGAATGGTCAGAATCGAAGCCCTCCGAGAAATCGGGGGGCTTTTAGTTTGTGCGGGATTGGCGAAACGGAAGCCGCGCTCGACTTAAGATCGAGTGTCTTCGGACGTGTAGGTTCGAGTCCTACCTGAGGAGCCAAAGAATCAATAACTTAGCTTCCATTGCGCTCTGCTTGCGCTCCGATTCCCTGAAAAGCCAGTTGAGCGACTTTGATTCCCGCGGTAGCCATCTCATCCGTTACAACGTCCCCGTAAATGTTCATGGTGGTTCTGATGTCCGCATGGCGCATCATTTTTTGCTGGACGGCCACTGAGGTGCCCACGGCGTCCAGCCACGAGCGGTGAGTGTGCCGGAAGGAGTGCGTCCCGAGATGCCCGACTTTCGCGGCCTCCGCCGCCCGCTCAAGTTCCCGCCACACGCCGGTATAGGAGTACGGGAGCCTGCCGAGTTTGATAGGGCTTGCGAAAATCCAGTCCTCAGCGCCCGAAAAGTCGGACCGCTGCTTGCAGGACTTCAGGCGCTCCAGCATTTCGCTGGTGAGATTGAAGGTTCGGGCAGAGCCTTCCGTCTTCACATCGGCCACGACCTGCTCCACAATGCCGCGCCGGACACTCAGCCGGGAGCCGAGCCAATCCACGTCAGCCCATCGAAGCGCAAGAGCTTCACTGATGCGAAGGCCCAAGCAGACGCACAGCAGGGCCATCGTTGCGAATGGTTCGTGCAGCTCTTTCAGCAGGGCTTGGAACTGCTCCGCCGTGAGACTGCGCGCCTTGCGTACCCTTCGCGTTGCGCCGATGTTCTGGACGAGAGAGATTGGATTGCGGCTGATGTCCAACATTCCGGACCACATCGCAAACTCCACAAGCCCGTGCATGAGTGATCGCACATGCGTCTTGGACTTTGGCGACAATGGCAGTTCACGGAGCCACAATTCAACCGGGCGCGGCTGTACGTCCTGAATCCGCGTATCGGCCCACTTCGGAAGAACGTGGTTGTTCAGGAAAGAGCGATACACCCGCGCCGTCGATTGACGTGAGGGCATCCGCTCCGCTTCGTACCGTGTAATCACGCTCCGCACCGTGTCTCCCTTGTCTCCGTCCGGTGGTTTTGCTTGGATTTCAAGGCTTTCAACTTCCTTCCATGCGGCTGCCTTGGTTGGAAATTCTTGCTTCGTCCCAATTCGCTTTGACCGGCGAGTTGGTCCGTCATACCAGAGGTAATTCCAGGTCTTGCGCCGTTTGTCATAGCGCACAGACCCGCTTGCGTGTCGCTGGACCCTCATTGCTGCCTCCCCTCAGCAGGCTCAGCGGATGACGAACACAGAATAGCATCCAGCTCATGCTTGCGGAATCTCCAGACACAGCGCTGCACGCCGGAGAGCCGGTGCGCGGGAATCTTCCTTTCGCGTACCCACTGGAGCAGCGTGCGCGGCTTTACCTTCAGGTACTGCGCAGCCTCATTTGCGGTAAGCCATTCTGTTTCCATGTCAGCCTGTTTTCTCATTCCGGCAACACAGGAAGCCGGAGGTTGCGTGGACGGTTATGTCGTGTCTTGAGCCGGAAACGAACGCGGTTCCTCCGTGTGGTTGCCGCGATCATCTCCACAGACCTGGCCGAAGATGTGTCGAGAACATTGCCGGAATCACCAATCGCCTTCCGCAGGGTGCTCCGATGTTGCAGATAGCCAACCAGCCAAGCACTGCCCGTTACAAAGAAAACCGTTGCCATTTACATCTCTCCTTACTTACAGCGTTACGTCCGGTTTCATCTGGAATTGCCCAGGCCTCACCTCAACGGTTGGTGAGTTCACAGTTCCCTTACTGGCCGCTTTTATCGGAGCGTGTTCCTTTGGTAGCGCCAGGTTCTTCAGGTAGGTAGAAAGAGCGTGGATTGTGATTGTGACGCCGTTCTCTTCAAAAACACGGACCAGCATCTTCAGTGTGTAGCCGTTCTCCCGCAACTTTTTCAACTGAGGGTACA
>Ga0371490_1000812_pt1 | contig 18574 bp, 19 predicted proteins | sample MB2SIPfraction_FD_207959 | JGI IMG/M metagenome (GOLD analysis project Ga0371490, IMG submission 207959) | Lab enriched peat soil microbial communities from McLean, Ithaca, NY, United States - MB28FN SIP fraction | ecosystem: Environmental > Terrestrial > Soil > Wetlands > Peat | place: USA... | reverse complement strand
CAGGAGGGCATCGACCTTGGGGTTGAGAGACAGTTCAAGAGCCTCACCGATTTCCAGTATTTCCTCGCCCCGAACCTTCACGGAATTGAGCGCGGCGCCAATGAACCTGCGATTTGTCAGCCCACCACTCTTGGCCAGCGAATAAAGCCCGTCGATTAGTCCGTGGAGCCGTCGCAAAGTATTGGCGGCATCCAATATTGCTTCCTCGGTTATTGGCTCCTTCGGGGGCGGAAGCGGATTCTCCACCGCCTTATATATGTCGACCAGAAAGTTGCGAAGAAGGCTATCCAATTTCCAAGCGTCACGCGTCACGGAAACAATGGCACCTTGGACTCTGATGGCCGCGGAGACTTTCGAGGCGACAGAAAGGGCGGCATAAGCTGAAGCGTTCCAGTTGTCTATACCGGCACCGTAGATCGCGCTAATAGGAATTGCGAGGGACATAAAAGTCAACCTCAACTCTTGGCTACCCCAGTATAGAACAGGCCGTCGCCAATATAGCGGACTCCTTCTTCCAGAATACACGCACGATACGGAAACCGGGGACTCGCTGCGACCACGCCGCATCTTTGGCGAGACTTCTCACCGTGAAGCGGCTTCCAGCCTACCCCAACCCTTCCAGCTCGCCTTCGAGCATTGCCACGTGCTCTTCTTCTTCGGCGGCAAGTTCGCCGCAGAGGTCTTTCTCCAGGCCGGCGGGCAGCTCGCCGGCCAGCATGCGGAAGTGGTCTCGCGTGCGGCGCTCCATTTCGAGCGCAAGCTCGTACAGTTCCTTCACGCCGGTCTGCTGGTCAAGCTTGATGCCTTGAAACAGCCAGTTCGCCAGCAGCTTGTCGTGGTCGGCGGAGAGTTCGACGGTTTCCCGATCCAGGTGCGCGTGGTACTTCTCTTCGAGCTCGTGCAGATGATCGAGCTCGGCTTCGTAGAGCCGCTCGAGCACGGCGCGCTGCTCGGCCGACTGCGCCCGGTCGCGCGCCAGCTTATAAAAGTGGAACGAGTTCAGCTCAAACTCGACCGCCTCGCGGATGGCGCGGAAGCGCATCGAATCGCCCAGGTCGCGCCCTTCGATGACCTCCAGCCGGCCGCCGCACATAAAACACTTTCCATACGGCACGGCGAACCCGGTGGTCAGCTTCAGGCAGTTCTTGCAGCGCCAGGTGTAGCGCACCTGCGCGCAGCAGATCTCGTCTTCATCGAGAACGCGGTGGCACTTCGGACAGGACGATGGCATTTCAGTGAACCTCCGCCGGCGCCAGCTCAGCCGCTCGCGGCTCCGCCAGGCCCATGTATTCCAGCATTCCCTGCGCGGCGCGCCGGCCGGCGCCCATCGCCAGAATCACGGTGGCCGCTCCGGTGACGATGTCACCGCCCGCGAACAGCCCCGGAATCGAGGTCATCCCGGTGCGCTCGTCCACCTGAATGTATCCCCACTTGTTGACCTTGAGACCGGGCGAGGTCTGCGCGATGATCGGGTTGGCGGTGGTACCCAGCGCATAGATCACCGTGTCCACATCGAGGAGGAATTCCGATCCAACGAGTGGCACCGGCGAGCGCCGCCCGGAAGCATCCGGCTCGCCCAGTTCCATCTTCTGGCAGCGCATGCCGGTCACCCACCCGGCCGCATTGCCGACGATTTCGACCGGCGCGGTCAGCCACAGGAAGTCGATACCCTCTTCCATGGCGTGCTCCAGTTCCTCGACGCGCGCCGGCGATTCGCGGCGCGTCCGCCGGTAGACGCACGTCACGCTCTCGGCGCCCATGCGCTTGGAGACGCGCAACGCATCCATCGCGGTGTTGCCCGCGCCCACCACCGCTACGCGCTGGCCCAACCCGACCGGCGTATCGTAGATCGGCTGCTGGTAGCCGCGCATCAGGTTGACGCGCGTCAGGAATTCGTTGGCGGAAAACACCCCGTTGAGCGCCTCGCCCGGAATGCCGGCGAATTTGGGCGAACCCGCGCCGGTGCCGACGAATGCGCAGTCGTAGCCCATTTCGCCCAGCAATTGCGGGATGGTGAACAGCTTGCCGATGATGGTATCGAGCCGGATCTCGACGCCCAGCTTCTTCATGTTTTCTATTTCGGCGTCGATGATCACGTCCGGCAGGCGGAATTCGGGGATGCCATATTTCAGCACGCCGCCGGCCACGTGCAGCGCCTCGAAGATCGTCACGGCGACGCCGTGGCGCGCCAGGTCGCCGGCGCACGCCAGACCGGCCGGCCCGGATCCGACAATCGCCGCCCGCTTCTTCGCCGCGCCGCTGCCGGTCCCGTTCTGCGCCGCGGGTTCGTCCCAGCCGCGGCCCATCGCCATATCGGCCACGAACCGCTCCAGCCGCCCGATCGCCACCGGCTGATACTTGGCGCCCACCACGCAGGTCACTTCGCACTGCGATTCCTGCGGACAAACGCGCCCGCACACCGCCGGCAGCGTGTTGGAGGCCTTCAGAATCTGGTAAGACCGCTTGATGTCCTTGCGTTGCAGCGCGGCGATGAAGCCGGGAATATCGATGCCCACCGGGCAGCCTGGTACGCAGCGCGGTTTCTTACAGCGCAGGCAGCGCTCGGCTTCGTGCAGCGCGCCTTCGAGCGACAGCCCCAGCGCCACTTCGTCGAAATTGAGGATGCGGAGTTCGGCCGGCTGGTGCGGCATCGGCGCCCGCTCGCGCGGAATGGTCTTGAGGTTCTTCGGCCCCAGCGGCGCCGGCGGCGCGGCGTCGGGCACCGGCAGTTCGCAAGTGGAGATCACCGCGCCCACCGTTTCGACGTGCGCGCGCAGGCTGGCCAGCTTGGCGGATTCGCCGCGGAAGCGATCAAGCGCCGCCTTTTCCTCGCGCTCGAAACGCTTCTGGCGCAGCGACAGCTCGTCGAAATTCACCAGGTGGCCGTCGAAATCGGCGCCGTCCACGCAGGCGAATTTCATCTTGCCGCCCACCGTCACGCGGCACGATCCGCACATCCCGGTGCCATCCACCATGATCGAATTCAGGCTCACCACGGTGGGCACGTTGAACGGCCGCGTGGTCTCCGCGCAAGCCTTCATCATCGGAATCGGGCCGATGGCCACCACTTCGCTCGCATCCGTCACACGCGCCAGCACGTCGGCCAGCGCGTGGGTGACGAAGCCTTTGCGCCCATAACTGCCGTCGTCGGTAGTGACGATCAGCTCATCGCTCACGGCGCGGAACTCGTTTTCCCAGAACACCAGATCGCGGCTGCGGAAGCCGACGATCGAGACGGTGCGGTTGCCCATCTGCTTGTACGCGCGCAGTTGCGGGTAAACCGGCGCCACGCCCAGGCCGCCGCCCACCAACACCACCGTGCCCGGCAGTTTGCGGATCTGACTGGGCAGCCCCAGCGGCCCGATGAAATCCAGAATGGTGTCGCCCTCGCGCAGCGTCATCATCTCGAAGGTGGTCTTGCCGACCGCCTGGATGACCACCGTGACGGTGCCGCGCGCGGCGTCGAAGTCCGCCACCGTCAATGGGATACGCTCACCGTGCTGGTCGATGCGGGCCATGATGAAGTGGCCCGGCCGCGCCGCCCGCGCCACGTCGGGGGCGGCTACTTCCCACAAAAATGTCGTTGGGCCGAATTGTTTCCTATGGGTGATGACAAACACTACAGGTCTCCGGAAGCAACATAGTATCAAGATTACGGATATGAGGGCCGATTAAGGTGTTAAACATTCGGTTTAGGGATCCTGAAGAGCGGCACTCCGGGGCTAGCGCGCCTGGCGGCCGGCGTAGACTTCGGCGGCGCGGCAGCCTCGATCCGGGTGCTCATCGTCGAGCGGCAGTTCCTCGATCAACTCGGCGTCTGACGCGGTATGAAAGGAGACTACGGCCCAATCCACATCCGCCATCGCCGGCCGGTGCCACACATTGGCCGGAATCGATAGCCATCGATTTTCCAGGCTCTGGCCGGGTTCGCTGCGCAGGTGGTTTGAAACCCAGCGTTCTCCGTTCCACGTCCGCATGTCGGCCCAGCCCTGGTATGACATGACGCGCTGAATGCTGTTGGGATGCCGTTCGGCGCCCGAGGAATTACGGGCGCGGAGGACGAAGACCCAACTGGAGGCGATGCCGGCGGGAAGCGGGACGTAAATACTTAGCGGCACGGTGCGCCATGCCAGCCGTGTGGCCGGATCGCGTTTGAGGACAGAGGCGACGTCTTCCATCAAGGCGGACAAGAACGCCGCCGCCCGCGGCGCGCGCGCCGCCCGGTCCAGTGATTCGAGAATGTCGCGTTCGGAACTCACTGCAACAAGCCGCCTCAGATGCGCTACTGCACCACGCCGGCGCCGGCCTGCGGCTCGAGCTTGATTTCGCCGAAGGCGCTTTCATACTGGGTGACGTTCTGCTGCAGAACATTGAGCACCGCCTTGGCCTGCTGCGGGCTGACGTAGATGCCTTGAAAATTGTGTATGGCCACGTTATCCGGCGACGTCTGACTGACACGGCCGAACAGCAGAAAGAAGTCCCACAGGTTCACCCGCACCTGAACACTGTTGGCGTAGTTCTCACGGTATTCGGGCGACTGAATGAGTTGGATTTTAGGAGGGGCTGGAGTCATTGTCTTTTCAGCGTAGCACCCGCCCCGCCGGGCGAGATTTAAGAATCTTAACCAATGTTTCCGAACCTTGGGCCCTTCACGTGCGTCCCATGGATTGAGGGGAAATGGCCATGAAGGCATTCGTTGAAAGCCACACGTTGGGGCAGGTTTTCTGCCCGATTTGCACCCATACCGTTCCGGCTGAGCTTGATTTGCGGGGCAAAGGCGCCAAGGTTGCCGTTGGCGAGCGCTGCCCGCGTTGCCAATCATCACTGGAAGTCGCGGTAATTGTGCAGGTTCCGGAAGCCGCCTGAAGACGGCGATTAGCCCGCTTAGTACGAGCTGGCTGAGGAAACAGCTTGTCCCACTGTGCGGTTTCTGCCATAGTGGGATCAGCATAGGGATGCCATGCGACGCAAGGTGAATCCAAAACCCGACCAGGTGGTTCCGGCGGAACTGCTGGAACTGGCCCGCCAAGCCGTCTCCGTGGACAGCCTGAAGAAGCCGGCCGGTAAGTGCTCAGTCTGTGGGGCCGAGACCGCCGATGGCTCGGACGAGCCGCTTTGCTGGGTTTGCCGACGTCTCAAGATCAGCGCCTGGCGCGACATCGAGCACCAGATGCCGATGCAGGAATAGCTCGCGCCGTGGCGCAGGCTGTCCAGCCTGCTGAGTCGAGAGTCATCTCGGCTTTTCCTGGCCACTATTTAAGCGATCGGCATTGCTCTCAACTCAGTCGATCCAAAGTCGCCGGGATCGCGCGCATCGCCCTCTCGAGCGCAGAGAGATCTCGCGAATGCACTCGAGGATATGCTCGACGTACGCACGCTGGGACTTCACAATGGCACTGCTTCCCGAAGAACGGCGTCGCGGATCAGAGGGCTTAGCGAGCGGCGAATCACGACCTGCACAGGCCGTCCCAGGAGTTGCTCGAGGTCGGCGACCAGGCTACCCGGAAACCACGGTGTTGTGTCGCCGGTTACGTCGACGAGGAGATCTACATCGCTTTCCGGTGTGTCCTCGCCGCGAGCCACCGAGCCGAAAAGGCGGATATTGCTCGCGCCGTGCCGCGCGGCCACCCGCAGGATTTCGTCGCGATGCTCCCTCATGCGCTGACCGGTGGTCATCCAGCGACTATTGTACTGTCCGGCCACCGGAGCGGGCTGACAATGGAATCGCGCGATCACCGCCTCAATTCGCTTGCCGGATGCTGAGCGCCGTCACCTGCCGAACCCACCTGGCGCCCCTCTTCTCACCCGGCGCCACTAAACGAAATGGTCCTTCCTTCTCCGAGAGCGGCTTGCCATCCCGCATCGTGACCACGTACACGGATTTGTCCATGAAAGTGGAATCCAGCTCCGCCCATGCGAATGTCGCGCGGTAGCCGTCCTTGGCTTCCACCAGCAAATAGTATGACGCCGCCGTGCTGTGAAACTTCTCGCCCGCCGGCACAGCCACCTTGGCAAGCACGTCCGATAGCAGGACGCCCGCAAAGGTGGCCGGGGTTCCGTGATCGGTGACCTTCACGGTCTGCTGCGGCAGCTTCGCAAGGTCGGCAACGGAAAGCGTGGCGCTGGTGCCGCCGACGCCGTGAACAACCAACGTCGCCGGAGCCTGACATAGCGCCGCCGAAACCAGTAGGCCGAAGGCCCCCATCAACTTGGATGTGATCATAGTTGCGATTCTCGTGGTGCGGATGATAGGACTTGAACCTACACTCCCTCGCGGGAACTGGAACCTAAATCCAGCGCGTCTGCCAATTTCGCCACATCCGCGGAGCTAGTTGCAATTATACCGTGAGGACCCGGAGTTCTCAGCTACCTACTCCGGTTGGACTCGCGCTACAAGTCCAATCGATCGGCGAACGCTTCGGCGTCGGCGGTGGATACGCGAACTTCCACGGCTCTCTCCGGCGGTGCGGCCAAGCCGTCGAAAGTCTGGAACAGCGCCAGCTTCGCGATGGCGTATCGTTCGGTGGAAGTCAGCGCGAAGCCGTGGGCGGCTTGCCAGGCTTCGAGCGCGTCATCGGCGATCACCACCGCGGCCGGCAGCCATTGCTCGCGGCCCGCCGACACGCGAAACTCGAACTCCAGGCCGCGGCTCTCGCCGTCGCACCAAAGGCGGTAGCCTTCATAGAAGTATTCGTACACGTAGCCGCTGTCGGCCGCGTAGCGCTTCACACGGCGCGCCGCGGGCACACCATGGAGAGGCGCGGGCTTTTTCGAGAATAGTCCCATTCGCCACATTCGGCTAGGTGTAAATTCAAAACGCGCAGTACCGCAGTTGCTATTGACAAGAATACCAACTGGCGTGATTATGTAGATGGAATCACGCCGGTTTGTTGATTCCGGACGCCGTCTAGGAGTCGGCCCTCGCGGGCTGGCGGGAGGTGCCAATAATAGAACCGGGCTACGATGGGGGCGGCCTCATTCGCGGCGCATGAATGGTAGTGCGGGAAGTCCTGAACGGTCGGAAAAAGCCGAGCCTAAAGGTTTTCGGCAGAGCGCCAGAAGCGCATAACGATGACCGGCATCAGCGACCTCCCAATTCATGTGCCGCGCGTGACCGCCCTCATTGCTTTTCTGCACATTCCGCTGGAACCAACTCCTTCTCGCGCGGCTGTTTCCGATTCTTCTGCCTGCCAAGTCATACGTTTTTCGGATTGACCCTGGGCGCTCGGGGCGCGGTATCATAACGAAATATCTCGTTCGATAGGGGAGCCGCTGGGCCACTCGCGGCGGTGGACCTGCTGCGCAGTTGCGTCCCAAGCTTTCCCGGTCCCCGGCAGAAGGAGGTCCGATGTGCAATTGACCCAGCTCGAAAAAAGGCAATTTGAGCAGCGCGGATTTTCGCGCCGCAGTTTTGGGCGCCTGGCCACTTTGCTGGCGGCCGGGTCGAGCCTACCGTTTTACAACGAACCGGCGCTGGCGCAACTCTCCATAATCGAGAACGCGCCGGCGGATGCGGTGATGATCAACGCCAACGAGAATCCTCTCGGTCCGTGCCCGGAAGCCCGCGAGGCGGTGGCCAACATCATTTCGCAGGGCGGCCGCTATCTGTACGGCGAAACCGACCGGGTGGCGGCGCTTCTCGCCCAGCAGGAACAACTGAAGCGGAGCTACGTGCGGATCTACGCCGGCTCCAGCGCGCCCCTGCACCAGGCCGTGCTCGCGTTCACCTCGCCCAACAAAGCGTTCGTCACCGCGGATCCCGGTTACGAAGCCGGCGAACGCGCCGCCCGATTCATCGGCGCCAGGGTGGTGCGCGTTCCCTTGACCAAGGACTATGCGCACGACGCGAAGGCCATGGCCGCAGTCGCCGATGCCGGTCTCATTTACGTCTGTAATCCCAACAATCCGACCGGGACGCTGACGCCGAAAGCGGACATCGAGTGGCTGGTCGCGAACAAGGCGAACGGCGCCGTGGTGATGATCGATGAAGCGTACACCCACATCGCCGGCGCGCCGTTCAACACGGACCTGGTGGCGGCCGATAAAGACGCGATCGTGCTGCGCACGTTTTCCAAGATCTACGGCATGGCCGGCTTGCGCGCCGGCGCGGCGCTGGCGCGGCCGGACCTAATCGAGAAGCTGGCGGGGTTCAGCGCCGGGATGATGCCGATCACCGGAATGGTGGCGGCGTCGGCCAGCCTGGAATCCAAAACCGTGGTGCCGGAGCGCCGCAAGAGGATCGGCGACGTGCGTTCCGACGTGTTCTCGTTTCTCAGTCGGCACAAGTTTCCATTCGTGCCTTCGGTTTCCAACTGCTTCATGGTGGATGTCGGCCAGCCGGGCGGCAACATCGTGATGGCGATGCGCAAGGAGAAGGTCTATATCGGGCGGGTCTGGCCAAGCTGGCCCACTCACGTGCGCGTGACGGTGGGCACAGCCGAGGAAATGGAAAAATTCAAGGCCGCCTTTCTGAAAGTGACGGCCTGACGCGCCGTGCCCCCCCGCGCGTGTGCGTGGTCCCGCTTGCAGAAACATTTCGGCGCGGCGTGTTTTATGCACAACTTTGCCACATGCCGTGTTGCGTAAATGTAACATCCGCTTGGCGCGAAAAACTTGTTGAAAAGGACCTGGAGCGCTCAATTCCCGCTAGCGCTGCGGGCGGCGCTCGCGCTACAAACAGGTAGACCCATCAGGCGGCAAGCGCAGCCATCCTGGCAAATCTCGGGGGAGGTAGCCAGGGCGGTTGCGCAAGCCGCGAGGTCCTCCCGAGTTGATCTCCCACGTCAGCGCTTATCGTCGTTCGCGCGACCGTCCGGACGCGAGAGCCTCAGAAAGAGACGCCAACGAGCAGGTCAAGCTGGTTGCGCAGCGGCGAGACAGTTACTGTGAAACGGTCGGGACCCCAGCGCGTGTAACGAATTACCGGGGCGACGCGAATGCGGCGCAATCGGGCCTCGATGCCGGCGCCCGCGAAAACGCCATACTCCGAAGAGTCAGTAAGCGATCCGACCAGTCGGAAGCTCGGGCCGGCTTCGGCGAACGGCTGCAAGCCGCGAATGCGCAGAGGAAACCGGTATTTCGCCAGCACCGGAAATTCCCAGGTCTCGAAGGTATTGTCAAAGCGACCGATGAGTCCGCCGGCGTAGAGGGCCTCACCGTAGGCACTGACCGGCCGGTGGATAGCGTCCACTTCCACGGAAAGCGCGCGCGGCAGGTGGACCTCCAGCGACGCGCCGGCGATCGGGCTTCTGGTGTTGGTGTAGCCGCTGGCTACTGTGGAGTAGGCGCCCGTTAGGTTCGTGCCCACAAGCGCGCCAAGAGACACGGCACGGAACCGGGGCAGCCCGGCGGATTCGCTGGCGCGGCTGAAGCCGACCAAGAGTTCGACCTGGTTGGTGTTACTGGTAGGGGCGGGGGCCTCCGCAACATGGTCCGCAGTCCACCGTGTGTAACGCACGACGGGGGCGATCTTGAGGCCGCGCAGATTCCTTTCGACCCCGACGCCAGTGGTAAAGCCAAAGTGGGCCGGATTGGTGCCATACAGGTTCAGATTTCCCGCGGTTCGAAAGGACGGGCCGGCTTCCGAAAACGGGCGGAAGTTCCCGAGGCGAAACCGGTACTTCGCAAGCACCGGGAATTCCCAGGTGACCACGGGAGCGGGCGAGACACTATTGAGTGCGCCATCGGGTTGGACGGCGGCCCAGGTGAGGTGCAGTTCGCGGAACATGCCATCGGCCTCGATCGACCAATGAGGAGTGAAATGCATCTCGATGGATGCGCCCGCGATGTAGTCTTTGGAAGTGGAGAAGAAGCGCATGCCGATGAAGTAGTTCCCCGATACGGGTACGGTCTGGGTGCGAAAACCATCGGTAACTGCGGCTCCGCCTACAAGGCCAATGGAAAGGCTCTGCCCGAAAGCGGCTTGTGGGACGTCAACCATCCCGGCAGCGAGGATGATGGCGAGAAGAACGGCCGGTCGCACGGACACTGGCGCAGGCATCCAAAGTGCCAACCCGCCCATTCTTTCCGAATCAACGGCTGTGGAGTCTACCTGTGTGATGAACTATTCACACCGGTGCGGGTGCTTCACGATTTAGAGATCCGTACATCTTCTAGTCAGTGACATAACTTAATGAGTCTCTGTATCTTGCCCGGCAGCCTGAGAGTATCTCGCAATTATTTGTCGGTTGCTGTAGTGGAAACGGCTACCTCAGGGTCTTTGATATGAGCGGTCACGACCTCAGGCGTCAGTACGTTGCCAACGGGCGTTTCGAGAACAGGAGTCCAGAACTGCGCCTGGACGCATTGGGTTCGCCGAACAGGAGAACGATTGAAAGCGCGTTTGTTACTCATCGCATACGCGCTTGTGAATGCGGTGCTATACAGCGTCCTATTGCCACTATGGGAAGGCTTCGACGAGCCATTCCATTTTGGATATGTGCAGCAGTTGGGTGATGGACAAGGCTTGCCTGATGCACGCACGGCGCGGCTGTCGCGCGAAGTGGGAGCTTCCATTCTGCTTACACCTGCGAGTCAAGCGGTGAAACAGAATCTGCCCCAAGTCACGTCGTATACCCAGTACTTCTCGTGGCCCGTGTCGAGAAGATCGGAAGCCCGGCACCGGTTACGGGACATTCCAACGGACCTGCGGTGGCAGCCCTCGGAACTCTTGAACTACGAAGCGCACCAACCGCCGCTGGCGTACATTCTATTGGCTGTCCCCGAGCGGCTTCTAGCTCGTTTGTCCCTGCCGGTACGGGTGACGATGTTACGGTTTATTGCGGCGGTGGCGGGGTCGTTGCTCCTATTGGGTGGTGCGGAGCGGCTATTCCGGCAGCTCGATATTCGTGACCCATACGGAACCGTCGCCCTCTTCTGTCTACTCTCTTGCCAAATGACATGGGCTACCTTAGCCCGCATCGGAAATGATTGGCTGGCAGCGCCCATCGCGGTCTGGACACTAGTTGCGCTGAATATTCTCGGTAAGAGTCCGGGCCGTCGTGCCGCTGCCGCTGCGGCGGTGGCCGTCGCTGCAGGGCTATTGACTAAGGCATACTTTCTCGCCTTCGTGCCGTTGTTGGTCGGCCTCTGCGTAGTGCGAAGGCGTTGGCATGAACTTACGATTGCATCCGCGATCCTCTCCGGATTGGCCGGCCCATGGTATGCACGGAATCTTGTCCTGTACGGCGTTCTTACTGGAACGCAGGAGTCGCGGGCCGGCGTCGACCCGGCCGCAGTTCTGCGTGTGGCGCCCACGGTCAACTGGCTGGCTGTGACCTGGTCGAGTGTACGGGCCTCGCTCTGGACCGGCAACAACTCCTTTTTGACGTTCTCGGCAAAGACTCTGAACCTAATAACCGCCACAAGCTTGGTGGCCCTGCTCCTGTGGGTTGCGAGTCGCCATGCCACTGCTGAGTGGATCACGTTGTTGTACTGCGCCTTGTTTGTGCTGGCCCTTGGATATTCCGCCACTGCTAGCCGCATCTATACTCAAGGCGCTGCCAATGGCCCAAGTCCCTGGTACGCACAGGTGCTCTTGGCTCCTCTATTGGGCTTGGCGTTGCTTGGCGCCGGTCGCTGGCCACGGCTCGGTAGGTTCGTGGCGGCTTTTCTGGTCCTGGAGTTCGGATACGTACTCGCCGCGACCTATGCGGTCAAATTGATTCCGCTGTACGGCGGCTACGACGGGCGCACATCACTGGTTGGGGTGGCAACGCTCTATAGTCGTCGACTGGGGATGTTAGCGACAAACTTGGATACCGTTGCGCTCGCGCCGGCAGCAGCTATATTCGCTTTGGCCGGCGTTGCAGTACTTCTGGCGATCACACACCAGGTCGTCCTGATCCAGTCGCTAGCTCGGACCATGGCGCGGCCGGTGGTCCTGAACCGGCGTCCCGAGCAATAGATCCTCTCTCGTCGCGCAGCGCGCACCCTTGAGCGGGCTGCGGCTGGCTCGCTTATTTCGCGGAGACCGGCTGCCGCGCTTCCACCGGCGAGAGCCAGCCGTGCGTGTCGGGCCGGCTGCCGTCGATGATGGCGAAGAACGCCTTTTGCAGCTTCTCGGTGATAGGGCCGCGGCGTCCCTTGCCCACCGTAATGCGATCCACCGAGCGGATGGGCGTGATTTCGGCCGCGGTGCCGGACAGAAACACCTCGTCGGCGATGTAAAGCATCTCGCGCGGCACCTCCGATTCGGTGACGGGAATCGCCAGTTCGCGCGCCAGCGTAAGCACCGTGTCGCGGGTGATTCCGGGCAGCGCCGATGCTCCCAGCGGCGGCGTGCGGATTTCGCCATCGCGCACCACGAACACATTCTCGCCCGAGCCTTCGCTGACGTAACCAGCGGTATTGAGCGCGATGCCCTCGGCGTAACCGTTGGCCAGGGCTTCCATCTTGATGAGCTGCGAGTTCATGTAATTCGCGCCGGCTTTGGCCAGCGCGGGCAGCGTGTTGGGCGCCAGCCGGTTCCAGCTCGAAACGCACACATCCACTCCCTGCGCCAGGGCCTCGTCGCCCAGATACTTGCCCCACTCCCAGCAGGCGATGTAAACGTCGATCGGGTTGTTGAGCGGATTCACCCCCACCTCGCCGTAGCCGCGGAACACAATCGGGCGCACGTAGCAGGCGTTCATCCGGTTCACCCGCACCAGCTCCAGCATCGCCTCCGCCAGTTGCTCCGCCGTGAAGCCGACCGGCTCCATGCGATACACTTTGGCGGAATCGAGCATGCGCCGCACGTGTTCGCGCAGCCTGAAAATGGCAGGCCCAGTGGGCGTGGCATAGCAGCGGATGCCTTCAAACACCGAGCTGCCGTAATGCAACACGTGGGAGAGCACGTGTACGGTGGCGTCTTCCCACTTGATGAAACGGCCGTTGTGCCAGATTTTTTCGGTGGGGGTGAGCATGAATTAATTATAGCGTTTCGCCGGACCGAGGCCCTCCCCGGTCGAATCCTACGGTAAACGACCGTGTCACGGCGGTCCTGGCGTACTTAATGAAGTTTGTCAGCTGGCGAGAGCTGCAGGCCGCCGGGTGACGGCAAGCTCTCTACTCGCAAATTGCGGAACAAAGTGCGGCCGTCGCCGTAGTGCACCAATCCCACATAGCCGTCCGTGAAACTCGGATCGTCGATCTCCGTCACCTCCACGCCATTCAGCAGAAACGTAATCCGGTCGTGGTTGCATTCCACGGTAATCCGGTTTTCCTTCCCGGCTGGGGACAAGGCCGCCAGGGCCGGTCCGGTGATGTGCGTCCAGGGAATCAGCGGGTCTTCCCAATTGCCCGGAAAGGTCCTTTTCACGAGCTTAAATGAGATGTCCTTGGCTTTCTCGGTGCCCTGAAGCAGCAGCACATAGCAACCTTCGTAATTGAGACGAAAGACCATGCCCCTAGCCCCAGGGCCGGAGCCTGCCATCGAAACCGACGCGCGGAAGTTCTGCCATACCGGGCCGTAGGCCGCGATAAGACCCTCGCCTGAACCACCCTGACCCCGTTGTTGCGGGGCGGTCGGGTTGGCAGGAGATAGACTCCCGTGCATGCCCGGCCCATCGGTGTTCGCGGACTTCGGCGCATCGGCGGCCCTTGAGATCTCATACCCTCCCTGCACGTAACGCGAGCCGGCATGGTTGGGCCATCCACTGCGCGGGTCGGAAAAATCGTCCTGGTAGATTGTGGTGTGGGCGGGGCCCTCGCTCACGTGCGGCTCCCAGGGATAGGGATGCTCCGCGGGCGCCACCTCGCACGAGGTTGCCGAAAAGTGAACGCGCCCCTCATCCGTCCCTTCAGAGCCGACTGAGCGGCGCGCCGCCACCTTGACCCCGCTTCGGTTCACTTTCACCTGAATCCGGCGGTATTTGCCGATGTCCCGCGGATAGTAAGCAACGGTATACTGCGCTTGCAGGATGCCGAGAATGTGATCGATCACCTTCCGCAGATCCCGCTCGGACGAAGGGAAAAACGATTCGGCTCCGCTCTCCTTGGCGATGCGCTCGAAGACGTGGAGCGGGTTGTCGATTTCGCGCCCGCCGATCAGGTCGATTGTCTCACCGCTTCCGCGGTAGTTTTCGTACTCCGATTGGTCGAAGAAACCGATCATGAAGATCTGCGGTCTCGAGGATTGCGCCAGATGAATCAACTGCTCGAGGCGCAAGCGGCTGTGCTGGTCGGCTCCGTCGGTGATCACGACCACGGCCTGCCTTGCGTTCGTCGCGGTCCGCAGGTTGCACAGCCCGGTAGCGAGGGCGTCATAGAGTGCGGTCCCGCCTCCCAGCGACGGGAAAGCGGCGTCCGGAGGAATCAAGGGCTGGTCCGCGGAGAACCGCTGGAGGGCCCCCACGCGGTCGGTGAACGGAGCCAGAAAGACCTCATCCTCGGGCCGGCTGCCATGGAGAAGCGGGCTCAGCAGATTGCGCGCCCCGGCGAGTTTCCTGCTGGATTCCATGCTGCGACTGGAATCCAGCAGAACCACCAGACTGATGGGTTGATCTTCCGCACCGAAGAACGAGATTTTCTGCGGGTGACCATCCTCCAATATGGTGAAGTCCGCGGCGGAGAGTCCGCGCACGTCGCGACCCTCCTTGTCGGTGACTTGAACGGCAATCGATTGCAGATTGACGTCGGTGCTAAACAGCGGAGTTGGGGATTGGGCGAGCGCCAGCGGTGCGCACAGCAGAAAATAGGCCGGACGGATCGACGGGCAAGGGCAAGCCATGTATGAGTCGATCTTACACCTTGCGGAAACAGGGGCCTGTCCCGGCACTTCTCTTGGCGGAAGTTGCCGTCGTTTTTCTCCATAGTCCGTATTCACTCGATTATCTATGGCCGTCAAGATTTCCGACATAACCAGCATGACCGCTCCCTTCGGTCGCGGCTCCGTTGGCGCCCTTGTTCATTGCGCGACTTTGAGCATGAGCTTCGCGGTAGCCGTGTGTCCGGCGGTGTCGGCGGCGGTGAGGGTGAACTCGGTGTCTTGGCGCGGAGAGGCTTGGACGCAGTGGTTGAACGTGGGGTAGACTTCGGCCACCGGCGGATCTAGGCGAAGCGTTTTGGCGCCGAACACGCTGTAACAGAGGGCCGCCGTTTCACCACGGTGAATCACAGGCGGGGAGACGTAGAAGTCGCGTATCCCAAGTCCGCCGCCGCCGATTGCACCGATGGCTTTGCGCGCCCGCTCCGCTTCCGCATCGGCCCGGGCGCGTTCGGCGTCGCGGTTCGATTGCCAGCGGTCGTAGAAGATCCAGCCATCGTATGCTCCGCCGATCAGCACCAGGACGGTGAGCAACGGCCAAATGCGGCGGAGGAAGGCGATCACGGTCAGTGCTTCTTGAGTTCCTGAACCAGCGCGTCCAGGCCGCGCTTCAGGTAAAGATCGTCCAGGCGCTGCTCTTCGGCCGATGCCGGGAGCACCTTGACCAGCGACTCCCGTTCGAGATCGGCGCGGCTGGGTACCCACAGCTTGCCGTCGGCGAACTGCACGCGGCTGACGAAGCCGACCGCGCTCCGGATGCTGACAGGCTGGCCGGCGCGGGTGAATCGCAGAGCGGTATCCTGCTCGACGATGCCGGTCTTGCCGGCAGGAAGGTACAGCACGGGATCGGACGCGGGCAGCGAGGCCGCCAGGTATTGCTGGCCGCCGGGATCGCTCACCAGCCAGCCGAGCTCCACATACTTGATGGCGCGCGCCGAGCGGTTGAGCACTTCGATGTGAGGTTCGCGCGCCTCATTCCCGGCAACCTGCGCCGAGCCCTTGGACGGCTGCAAGGGTGAATCGGGAAAATCGAGAAAGGCAAACTGCTCGGTGCGCACGGGGCCGAGTGCGGCGGAAGTGACGGCGGGCGCGCGCTGCACGCGCACGTCCAGTTGCGGCCGCGCCGACTGGCGGCCGATGCTTTCGAGCATGGCCTGCCGCAAGCCGTTGGGGCCGGCCTGCGCCAGAATGTGCTTGAAGTGCTCGCGGTCGCGCTGCGCTTCCAGCTCCCAGGCCGTGAGCGTGCGGCAGGAATTCAGCCGGTCGAGGCCGTAGCAGGAGAGATCCTCGAAGAGCACGCCATCCAAATTGACATCCACCAGAGGGCCGCCGGCCACTTGCGTGGGACGCATCAACTGCATGTCGATGCGAATCGGGAACGACTCGCCGGGGCCGACGTTGAGGCTGGGGATGGAAACCGAGCCCTTGCCGCCGACGGTGATCTCCTGCGAGACCACGCGCAGCGCCACGCCGTGTATGCGGCTGGCGCCGGTGTTGCGCAGGGTGAGCGCCATGTGGAGATCGAGCACCAGGGCGGCGCCGCGCGAGCTCGAGTGCGAATCGCCGGTGGACATGCCGACCAGGGCGACCGGCGAATCCTTGCCCAGGTTGATATTGACGCGGCCCTCCAACGGCACGTCCTGCGCCAGGGCGGCGCCGGCGCCGAGCAGCGCCAGCAACGCAATTTGTCCCTTATTCGACATCGACTTTATTCACCGTTATGTAGCCGGTTTCCGAATCCACGTAACGGGCCTCCACCGAACCCTGGGCGCCCACCTGGTAAGTGACCGCCTCCCGGTTGGTGCCGGAATGCATCAGTCCCAGCGACTGGCCGCCCTCGCGCACCTGGACGCCATCGGCCGTCGCCTGCACCACCACTCCGGTTTCGCGAGCCACGGTTGGGCCGGGATGTTCGAGCACTACGCCGGTGGCCAGCAGCACCACCACGCTGGCCAGTGCGACGCCAGCGCGCGCGACCGACCAGATCGGTCCCACTCCGGCGGGCTCGCCGCCGCGTATGCACTCGCCGGCAGCCAGGCCCAGCCGGATGTTGGCTTTCATATCCGCCGCCAGCCGGCCCCAATGGATGTCCTGGGAATTGTCGAGCGCGGGCAGGAGCTGCCGAAGTTGCTGGAAGCGGGCGACCTCGTCCCGGCATTCGGCGCAGCGCGCCAGGTGGCGCCGGGCGCGCCAGCGGGCGTAGGGCCCGAGGTCGCCGCCCGCGTGCAACGCCAATGTCTCCTGGTTGGGATGTTTCATCTGCTTACCGCTTTCTTCTCTCCACGTACTTGCGAAACTTGGTGCGCGCATTGGCGATGTGCGAACGCACCGTGGCCTTCGAACAGTTGAGGTGCCGGGCTACTTCTTCGGCCGGCAAACCCTCCACGTCGCGCAGGATCAGCGCCGCCCGCTCGCGAGGGCTCAAGAGGCGCAATCCATCCTCCAGGTAATCGCGATGCTCGCTCCGCAGCAGTTCCTGCTCCGGGCTCTCCGCGACGCTCGGCGGGGCCATCTCGATGTCACAGAACGAGGCGCGCGCGCTGCGCCGCATAAAATCGATTGCCGTGTTGGTCGCGATTCTCGACAGCCAATGAGCGGCCTTTTGCTCGTCCTTGAGCTGTTCCTGCCGCTGAAGGGCCTTGATGAACGTTTCCTGGGTCAGATCCTGGGCGTCGGCGCGGTTGCGGACAATCCGGTAAATCTGCACGAAGATCCGCCGTAAGTGCTCATTAACAAAGCGGTTTTGCCGCTCGAGCAGCTCCAGTCCCGGGTCGATGACTTCGCTCATCTGGCTGTAAACTACAATCGTCACGGGCTCCTAACTGGGATGACGCCGGAACCCGCGAAACGTGGAAACGAAAAGCGTAGTTAACGCTACATTCATTCTACCAATGGGATGGAAGGGCGGCCCTGTGGATGCGGCCACCGTGGAGTGGCGAGGGTGATTGCGGGAAGACAGCGACTTCGCGGGCAGCGCTCGAGTCTGCGCGGGACCTGAAAAAGGTCGCCCGGTCCAGGCCGTCCCCTTTACGCCGTCCAGGCCGTCCCCTTTACGCCGTCCCCTTTACGCCGTCCCCTTTACGCCGTCCCCTTTACGCCGTCCCCTTTACGGCACGTTGGGATCGCTGGAGGTCCAAGTCAATCCCGTGACCGATTGCCCGTTGGGACCTAACGCCTGAATGGTGGCTATGCCGCCCACCGACATGTCGATCAGGCTGGGGTTCAGTGTCATGGTGTTGCCGCCCGGCACCTGGTCGGGACGGAGGGTAATCGGTCGCACAGCGTTGCTGCCCGGTAGGTTGCCTCTCGAGAACAGGTTGCGCCGCCCCTGCATCGGTGTCCCGGCGTAGCGGGATGGCGCCGGGTTGAGCCGGCTGGTTATTTGTGCCACGGCGTTACTGCCAGGCGGCATCACCCAAAAGCCAAACGCGTTGCTACACGCGTCGTTCTGTTGAATCCGTGCGATGCCGGTCAGCGAGCCGGAGGCGACCGTGGCGACTACCTGCGTATCGCTCCGACTGACGACTTGGCCCGCGGTGCTGCCCAGCCAAACCACGCCGTTGCCCTGCGTGGCCCCGAAACCGCTGCCGGTAAATGTGACCTGAGTTCAGGCACGAATTGCGCAGTTCAGGCCGTCCCCCGTTATTGTCCCCAAGAACCGGAAGAACCGGAAGAACCGGAAGAACCGGGGAAGAACCGGGACAGTAACCAATAAAGAACCGGGACAGTAACCAATTACACATTTTCCTGAGAGTCTCTCCACCATCTGTCCACAACTTTGGCGCATGGCACGATTGGCACGAGCGGTCGCTCTCGACACGCCTCACC
>Ga0371490_1000809_pt1 | contig 18619 bp, 18 predicted proteins | sample MB2SIPfraction_FD_207959 | JGI IMG/M metagenome (GOLD analysis project Ga0371490, IMG submission 207959) | Lab enriched peat soil microbial communities from McLean, Ithaca, NY, United States - MB28FN SIP fraction | ecosystem: Environmental > Terrestrial > Soil > Wetlands > Peat | place: USA... | reverse complement strand
TGGTGTCCCACTGCACCAACTCTCCCCGCGAGCTCCGCCGCGGACGCCACTCGTGGATGTCCTCCACTTTCTGCCTTCGGCTGCGCCACAAGCCCGCCTGTACCATCAGTTGCCGCAGGGCTTCGCGGCCCATCGCAATTCTGTGCCGCTGGGCGAGGTATTCGCTGGCCAGCGTGGGCCCGAACCCCCGGTATACCTCCCGCGATAGGATCCGCACCGCATTTTCGCGCGTCTCCTCGCTCAACCGCCGGTTCGACGGCCGCCGGCGTAGCCCGTGCACGACCGCGCGGTCCCCGACCTCCTTCAGCCGCACCAGCAACCGCCGCACCTGGCGTTCGCTCAGCTTCAGCTCGACGGCTGCTTGCCTCTGCGGGATCAACCGCTTCTGCGCCTTTCTCAGGACCATCAACCGGTCCCGGTCGCGCTGGGTCATGGGGAGAACTCCTGGTTCTTCCACTCCCCCAGCCTGATCCTGTCAATAGGACATTTCTACTTGGCACAAATAGGACATTCTCATGTGGCGCCTGACAGCCTGCAACGTCCCGCTTGCCCTGCGCGGCGACTTGGTGTAGAGTGGAACTTCGATGTCACGCTATTACGCCAGCTCATTTAGCGGCCGGTTCTGGTTTAGCCAGATCCGGTAGAGCGGCGTTGGTTGCGTCAGGCGTTGATTGATTTCGAAACCGGCCCGCTCTTTACGGAGCGGGCTTTTTGTTTTGGAGGGAGCGGTTATGGTGATCTCGATGCGGCAGCACGCTACCAAAGAAGAAATCGAACACGTTTGCGAGCGGATCCAGGAGTTCGGATACAAGGTCCACTCGATTGTGGGCGAGGAGCGGGTGGTGATCGGCGTAGTCGGGGTCGGCGACGTCACGGCCTGCCTGGAATCGCTGGAGGCCACGCCCGGAGTGGAAACCGCGGTGCGTATTTCGGCGCCGTATAAGTTCGTCAGCCGCGAATTCCGCAAAGAACGCAGCGTCATCAAACTCAACGGGATCGATATAGGGGGCGCCGAACTGGTCGTGATGGCCGGGCCGTGTTCGGTGGAAAGCGAAAAGCAGATCATGCAGACGGCGGAGGGCGTGGCCGCGGCGGGCGCCCGCGTGCTGCGCGGCGGAGCGTTCAAGCCGCGCACCTCGCCGTACGATTTTCAGGGCATGGAACTCGAGGGGTTGAAGCTGCTGCGCAAGGCGAAGGAAGCCACTGGCCTCGCCATTGTCACCGAGGTGATGAGCGACCGCGACGTCGAGCTGGTGGCCGAATACGCCGACTGTATGCAGGTGGGCGCGCGCAACATGCAGAACTTCGCGCTACTGAAATCGCTGGGAACTTGCGGCCGGCCGGTGCTGCTGAAGCGCGGCATGAGCTCTACCATCAAGGAGCTGCTGATGTCGGCCGAGTACATTGTGGCGCACGGCAACCCGAACGTGATTCTCTGCGAGCGCGGCATCCGCACCTTCGAAACCGCCACGCGCAATACCTGCGACATCACGGCCGTGCCGGTGTTGAACGAACTGACGCACCTGCCGGTGGTTCTCGACCCCAGCCATGCCACCGGCAAGCGCAGCCTGGTGCCGGCGCTGGCGCGCGCGGGCGTGGCCATCGGGGCCGATGGGATCATCGTGGAAGTGCACCCGTACCCGGAGAAGGCGGTCAGTGATGGGGCGCAATCGCTGACGCTCGATGGATTCGCCGCCATGATGCGGGACCTGGCGCCCTATATCGAAATGTGGCGGCATGCGCGCGCCGCCCAGAGCGCGGCGCTGGCAAGTGCCGTGTGAACCGGCGCCAATGACCCGTCAAGGAACAGCTACTCCATTCGCCGACAACCGCTCCCTCTGGTCGCGGCCCCGAAAGAAACTTGAACGCAATCGGAGCCGCGACCGTCAGGGAGCGGTCGGCAACAGTTGATACGCATCGTCAGCCTAGAATTCCGCTACTGGATCCGCCTGCTGGGCGCCAACGCGGCCAGCGACGATGTCAGCCAGGAAGTAATTCTCGCCGTGGAACGGGCAGCCAGCCAGGCGGCGCAGCATGGCGATTTGGCCGACGTGGGTCAGCGCATCGGCAATCGGGCCCTGGAACAGCTTCTCGGCCGGGCACGCCGGCGGCACATCGGAAGCCAAGCGCCGGTCGAAGGCTTCGAGAGCGGCGAAAAATCGCGCCGTGCCCCGCTCCCACGCGAGCGGCGGCGAATCGTGCCAGGCCTGCTTGCCATCGGCCAGCGTCAACGCCCAATCCAGCAGATCGCCGATGTGCGCCAGAATCTGCCCCGGCGTACGCGGCGGCTCCCCGATGCTAAACTCCGCGAATTCGGCTGGCGCGCCGCGCAGGGCCTTGCCTCCACGGTAAGCCAGGGTCGCCAGCGTGTGGCGTAGCAGAGCGGTTTTCTCGTCCATTCAAGATACTTTACCGAAATCGAGGAAGCCGCGCTGCGGGTCTGTGCTCAACAGCGTCACGCGCAGGCGGTCGCCCACATCCAGCCCCTGCTCGCCGCGCATCAGCCGGCCTTCCACCGGCGGATCGAAAATCCTCACGAAAACGCCTTTGGGCGTGTTGCCCGTCACCACAGCCTGAAAATTCTCGCCGATTCGATGCCGCAGCGCCACCGCCGCCAGGCGCTTGGTCATGGCGCGCTCCACTTTGCGCGCGGCGTCCTCTTTCAGAGTGCAATTCTTCGCGATTGCGTCCAGCTCGCCGTCCGCGTAACCGGCCTTCGTCCCGGCTGCGTGCGCCTTGATCAGGCGCTGCGTCACCACGTCGGCGAAACGGCGGTTGGGCGCCGTAGAGTGCGTGTAGTCCTGCGCGGCGAGACCGAAATGGCCTTGCGGCGAATCGCCCGGCCGCATCAGCACGTACTCGCCCGGACCCATCAGTTTGAGAACCGAAAGCGAAATGTCGGCGTAGTGCACCGGGTCGGCCGCCTTGCGCCGCACCAGAAAAGCATTGAGCGCGCCCGGATCGGGCTCGGCGGGCAGCGTGTCGCCGTATTGGCGCGCCAGCTCGACAATGCGAGGCCAGCGCTCCGGCACTTTCACCACGCGGCGGATCGAGGAGACGCCGGCATCGCGCAGCGTGCGCGCCATCGCTTCATTGGCCGCGATCATGAAATCTTCGATCAAGTGCGCCGCGCGGTTGGCGGCACGAGCCGTAATATCCCGGACCTTGCCATCGGCGAACACCGGCTGCGCTTCCAGGCGATCAAAGGTGAGCGCTCCGAGCCGGTGGCGCGCCTCGCGCAGGATTCCAGCGGCCTCGTCCTGCAACTTGAGCTGCGCGGCGAGATCCGCCGATGCGGCCACTTTCGCGGGCGCCGGGCCGGCGCCTTCGAGCCACGTGCCCACGCCGTTGTAGGCGAGCTGCGCGCGGTTGCGCACGCGGGCCCGGTAGATGCCGCTCTTCGCGGCCGATCCATCGGCCCCCACCACGGTCTCGATGACCACCGCGGCGCGTTCCTGGCCCTCGTTGAGCGAAGTCAGATCCGTCGACAGCCGCTCCGGCAGCATGGGGAACGTGCGGACTCCGGTATAGACCGTGGTGGTCTCCTGCGCCGCGTGCGCATCGATGGGCGTCCCCTTGCCTACCAGAGAATCCACGTCGGCGACGCCCACCAGCACGCGGATCCCATCCGCCGTCCGTTCCGCCCATTCGATCTGGTCGAGATCGCGCGAATCGTCGTTGTCGATGGAAGACCACAGGAGGCCCGTGAGATCGCGCAAGCTGGCATCCGAGCTTGGCTGGATGGCCGCAAGCTGCCGGTCGGCTTCAGGCGAAAAGTCCGGCGCAAAGCCGTGGTCGATCATTTCCTGGCGCGCTGCCGCCAGCAGGTTGAAGTCGTCGTGGGGCATGAAACGATGAGGGTAACAAAAGCCGGCGTCGCGTGGCGCGGGCAGTCCTGCCTGCTGTGTCGCCAGTCGTGCCGACATTTCTTTTGCCGCGCCACGCTCAGCGCCGGAGTGGTGGGTGGGAAATGCCGCCTACCTTCGCAGCCGCCATGCCAGCAGCAGCCAGCCGGCGATAAACGCAATCCCGCCGACGGGTGTGATCGCGCCCAGCCAGCGGTTGCCGGTGAGGGCCAGCAGGTATAGGCTCCCCGAAAAGAACACGATTCCTGCCAGCAGCACAGCGCAAACGGTGCCCGCGGCGTCCTCCGTCAGAGCACCGGCGCGGGGCAGGATGGATACTATGAGCATTCCCAGCGCGTGCAGGAAGTGATAGAGCGCGGCCTTCTCCCACACGCTCATCCGGTAAGCGTCCACGCGCTCTCTCAGCTCATGCGCGCCGAACGCTCCCAAGGCAACGGCCAGGGCCAGCAGAATCGCTCCAGTCATGCTCCAGTTCATTTGCCCGCCTCCATTGCGAAGGATACCAGGGAGGCGGTAGAGTTGGCGTTCGCGGCGGAGCTGGCGCGCGCCGCTTGTTATGATTGGTGGCGAAGCGATGAGTTTTCTGAGCTCCCTGCTGTTTTCGACTCCCCTGATCGCGCTCGCCACCGTTGTTATGGGGACGCTCTCGCTTCTGGCATCGCTGGTCGACCGGACGGGCCGCACGCAGCACCGGCTGGCGCGCATTTGGGGCAGGATGCTGCTGGGGGCGAGCTTCATCCGGGTTCGCACCGAAGGCCTCGAGAAGCTCGACCGGAATGCGACTTATGTATTCGTCTCAAATCACGCCAGCTACATGGACATCCCAGCGCTGCTGGCTTGCCTGCCGTTTCAGTTCCGTTTTTTCGCCAAGCAGGCTCTGTACAAGATTCCCTTCCTGGGCGGCCATCTGAATCGAGCCGGCCATATCCCCGTGGATCGATCCAGCCCGCGGGCCTCGCTGAAGAGCATGAGCGAAGGCGCTCGCATCGTGGCCGAACGCCGCATCTCCGTGCTCTTGTTTCCGGAGGGCGGGCGCTGCCCCGAAGGACTGCGCGAATTCAAGGAAGGCGCCGCTTACATCGCCATCAAGGCGTGTGTGCCGGTGGTGCCAATGGCGCTGGTCGGCATGCGCCGATTGTTGCCGATGGGTTCCATCCACCTGCGCAGCGGGACGGCCATCCTGCGCATCGGCGATCCCATCCCCACCGCCGGCATGGAGCTACACGACCGCACAGCGCTCAACCAACGTCTGTATCAGGCGGTCGCGCAACTACTGGCGGGGGGAGTAGGATAGACCCTCGTCTTTCGTGGTCTGTCGTGCCTCGCTAAGTTGCGATACTTGACAGACGACAAAAACCGATCGTCCGTCCTACCTTGGATTACCGCGCGGCCATCAGCGCGCGCAGCCTTCGTGCCCGTTCCGGGGCGCGCAACTGGCGCAGGGCTTTGGCTTCGATCTGGCGAATCCGCTCACGCGTGACGTCGAACTCCTGGCCGATCTCTTCCAGGGTGTGCTCGCGCTCGCAGCCGATGCCGAACCGCATGCGAATCACTTTCTCCTCTTTCGGGGAAAGCGTCTTCAGAATGCCGGCCGTTTCGTCGCGAACGTTGGTCTCGATCACCGCATCCACCGGCGAGCCCACCCAGCGGTCTTCGATCAGATCGCCCAGCGCCGATTCGCCGTCGCGGCCCACCGGCGTTTCGAGCGACACCGGGTCGCGGGATATCGTCTTCAGCTTTTGCACCTTCTCGACCGGGATTTCCATGCGCCGGCCAATTTCGTCATTTGTAGGAGTTCGGCCCAGTTCCTTCTCGAGTTCGCGGGTGGCGCGCAGAAACTTGTTCATGCTCTCGTTCATGTGCACCGGAATGCGAATGGTTCGGGACTGATCGGCGATGGCGCGCGTGATGGCCTGCCGGATCCACCAGGTGGCGTAAGTCGAGAACTTGTAGCCGCGCCGGTATTCGAATTTGTCGGCGGCGCGCATGAGGCCGATATTGCCCTCCTGGATCAGGTCGAGGAGGTGTAACCCGCGATTTACGTATTTCTTAGCGACCGAAACCACCAGCCGGAGGTTGGCCTCGACAAGATCCTTTTTGGCCCGCTCGGCTTCGGCTTCGCCGTGGCGGATCACGGTCAGAGTGTGACGCAGTTCGGGAAGCGAGGCGCCAGCGGCCGCTTCGCGCTTGCGGATCTCGCGCTTCAACTCCCGCAGGCGAGCCTGCAACAGCGGGCTGTTACGCACCTCGAGCTTCTTGATTTCGCCATCCAGGTGGCTGATTTCCTCGACCGCCCGCTCGATTTCGCGCGCGAAGTCCTTCCAGCGGTTGCCCCGAAAGGGGCAGCGCCTTATGGCCAGCGAAGTCTCCACTTTGGACCGATTGAACTTGCCCAGCAGCCGCTTCCGTGGCTTCTTGTTGGCCAGAGGCGTGGCTTCCACTTTTTCCTCAAGCTGCTGCTGCTTCTTGTGGAGTACGATCACGTCCGCGAACAGCTTGGAGGCATCCGCGCGCACCTTCAGATCCGCTGGGGACCCTTCTTCCACATCGCCCAGGTCGGCAACCGATTCCAGTTCGATGGCGCCCTTTTTCAATGCCTCTGCCATATCCAGGGCCACCCGTTGCACCACGGCGGAACGGCTAATCGCCTTCTGCATCCGTAGTTTGCCGCGTTCCATGCGGCGCGCCAGATCCACTTCGCCTTCGCGTGTCAGTAGCGGAACCGCTCCCATTTCCCGCAGATACACGCGCACCGGATCATCCGTGTAGATGGATTCTTCCACCGGCGGCTGATGCAGAAAGTCGGTCTCGTGCGCAGCCTCCGCATCGAAGAACTTGGCGTCCTCTTCGAAGTTCAGGCCCAGACTTTCAGGATTTTCCGCGAGAAAATGATCTTCAAAACGGTCCACTAAGACTCACCTCCCCAAAGGCACGCAGAAACATACGCAAATTATGGGAAATAGGATATTTGTTGAAATAAACTCGACTTGCGGGTTGTCGCCCGGCCACATCGCGCAACTGTCAGGCACAGGGCAGATCTTCCAATCGATCATACCACCGTTCCCCAATAAAGTTAAGCTCTATTTTATAAGGATGTCTTGAAACTGATAAGGTTACAGGAGATTTGCCGCCTGCCGCGACTCACGGCAACTTCTGCCGCATCAGGTTCTTGAGCTCGTTGAAAAACGCCTCCTCGTCCTGAAAGTCCCGGTAAACCGACGCAAAGCGTACATAGGCGATCTTGTCCAGTTCCCGAAGGCCTTCCATCAGGAATTCTCCTATTTCTGTAGTTGAAATCTCCCGGTCCGGTGAGTCGCTGACCTTGGCTTCCACGCGGTTCACCAACTCGGAAAGTTTCGACACACTAATAGGACGTTTTTCACAAGCTTTTAGTAGCCCTGTCAGGACCTTTTGACGGTCGAATTTCTCACGGCGACCGTCTTTCTTGATCGCCATGTACGGAACCTCATCGATGCGTTCATAGGTGGTGAACCGGCGCTCACAGGCTAGACACTCGCGCCGGCGGCGTATGGCATCGCCTTCCTTGCTTTCCCGTGAGTCTACCACCCTGTCATGTAAGTGACTGCAAAAAGGGCACTTCATTCTTCGCGTCCGATCCGGCGCAAGCTGCGCCAGTCCAGCCCTTCCTTAACCGTGAGCATCAATCCAGCCGGAACTACTACTACAAAACTAAGAATCCAAAGCAGCATGGCGAACGAAGTCGCTGGCTCCAAGCGCACCCGGAACAATTCGGTCAGAACCACCACCGCCACAACCTGCAAGCCACCGCCGATCCCGGGAATCTGCACGGCCGCTCCAAACGAAACGAAGCCCACGAAGATGAGGACGTCCACGAACGAAAAGTGCAGTACCGCGTCGAACGAGCGGGCCAGACACCAGTAGGAAGCGGCGATCAGCGCCCATTCGAGCACCGAGTACAGGAAGATGGCCAGCAGAGCGCCATCGCTGCGGGTCGATTCCACTCCCTGGACACAGGCCGCCAGCAGCTTTTCGGCGCGCGCGAAGTACCGTTCGGGCCAAAAACGGATGAGGTGGGTCAGGTGGCGGCGAACCGGTTCGGCGAAATGGCGCATGGCAAACAGCAGGACCAGCAAGCCCAGGCAGGATACGGCGACAAAACGGCCTCCGGCGGCCAGGACCCAAGCGATCCTTGGCCCCACGTGCACGCCGGTGGAGGTGATGCGCATCAGGGCGAAGGCGAAGAGCAAAAGCGCCATTAGCAGGTCGAAGATCCGCTCCAGTAGCCATGCCGCCAGTTGGGAAGGAAAGGGGACCTTCTCCTTGACAGCGATCAAGTACGGCCGCACGAACTCGCCGGCGCGGCCGAACAGAGTAATGGCGGTGAACCCGATCACCGTCGCCGAGAGCAGGTTCGGCACCGACGGGCGCGGCTTGAGCGGCTTCAGAAACACAGCCCAGCGCAAGGCCCGCACGTAATACGAGCCGGCGACGGGAACCAGAGAAGCGCCAATCCATCTCAAGTCCAGGCCGGCCACGGCCGCGGCCGCCAAGTGCCAATCGAAAGCCCGCGGGGAGAATCGCCATACCAGACCAACTCCCGCGGCGGCCACAACCAGGCCGGCCGCGGCCCATTTCCACCAGCGTTGCTGAATCGAACCTCCTCACGAGCGGCCAGCCCGTCTCCCAAGCGTGCAGACAAGCGCCAGTACAAGTATCTCAAAAGAACCGGAATACGGGAAAAGATTGAACCTGGCCGGCGAAAACATCGTTTCTTCATATGAAGGAACGGGAGTGATGGCAACCGCGACGCTAGCCTTGGGAACATTCCAGAATTCGCCAGCCGGGCAGGACGCGCTGGGCGGGCTGGTGGGTGCGCGGCCGAGCCATATGGTAGAACGAATCTTGGACCAAGACTCCTCTCTCGTTTCGCGATGCCTGCGCGGCGACGAGTCGGCGTGGGAGGATCTCGTCCGCGTGCACAGCCGCCGCGTCTACGGATTGTGCTACCGCTTCACCAACAGCGGCTCGGAATCGCAGGATCTGACGCAGGAAGTTTTCCTGCGGGTCTTCCGCACATTGCATTCGTTCCGCGCGGCGGAAGGCTCGTTCGGCACCTGGCTGGCGCGGCTTACGCGCAATCTCTTGATCGATCACTACCGGCGCACGCGGCAGGACCGGGTGACGGATTCGCTCGACGATCAGTTCCCCGTCCTCGGGGACCGAAGCGCCGCGGGTACGTCTCGCGCGGACCAGGCGGTGGCCGGCCGCGAGGCTAGCGAGATTCTACAGGCCGCGTTGCAGAAGCTGTCGCCCGATTTGCGCGAGGCAGTCATCCTGCGCGATCTGCAGGAAATGGAGTACCGGGAAATCGCCCAGGTGCTGGCGATACCGGAAGGCACGGTGAAATCGAGAATCAACCGCGGCCGCGCCGAGCTGGCGCGGCTGCTGCGCAAGCAGAAGCTGGTAGTATGAACTGCGCCGAACTGGACATCCTGCTCCCGGAATACGTGGATGGCACGCTCGACGCGGCTACGCGGGCCGCCGTGGAACGCCACCTGGCCGGTTGCCCTGCGTGCGCCGAACTGGCGCGCGATTCGGCCGCCGCCGTCCGCTTCCTCGGGCGCGCCGCCGATGTGGAGCCTCCGGCCGAGCTGGTGAATCGCATCCTGTTCGCCGCTCCCTGGCGAGAGAACCTGAAATCGAAGCCGCGAAGCTGGCTGGCCGGGCTGCTCAGTCCCATCTTGCAGCCGCGCTACGTAATGAGCTTCGCCATGACCATCGTTTCGTTCTCGCTGCTGCGCTCGGTGATTCCGGTGCACAACTTCGGTCCCAACGATCTGCGTCCCTCCAAGATCTGGGCCAGCCTGGAAACGCGCGTGGAATATGGCTGGGGACGCGTGGAGAAGTTCTACGACAACTTGAAAGTGGTTTATAAGATTCAAACCACGCTGCGAGATTGGCAACAACGGGAAGACGAGCGGGAGCCCGCGGCTCCGCTCCGCAAGCCCGCGTTCAACGACGAGCGGAAGCTGCCGGTTGTCTCCGCTCCGCCGGCCGGGGAAACACAGGGCGGGAGGCCCGCCCAGCGACCGGAAACATCACACTGAGGGAAATGCCATGAACTGTCAAAATCATCCGGACGTAGCTGCAATCGCTTATTGCCGAACCTGCGGCAAGCCGGTATGCGGCGAGTGCCGCCGGGAAGCCTCGGGCACGGTGTACTGCGCCGAGCATGCGCCGGCCGCCGCACCGCCACCCTTCACGGCGGCGCCTCCGCCTTACACCGCGCCGCCTCCGCCAACCGCGCCGCCTTACGCGCCGCTGGTGGCGCCCTCTCCCTATGTTCGCTCCGATATTCATCCCGGGCTGGCGTTTGCGCTGGGCTGGATTCCCGGAGTTGGCGCGATCTACAACGGGCAATACGCCAAGGGTTTGATCCACGCGGTGGTCTGGGGCGTGCTGATGAGCGTCGCCAACTCGAATGCCATTCATGGCATGGAGCCTATCTTTGTCATCCTGGTGATGGCCTGGATGGCTTACATGGTGTTCGAGGCTTACCGCACCGCGCAAAAGCTGCAACGCGGCGAGCCGGTGGACGAGTACTCGAGCGTGCTCCAGTTGCGCGGCGGGCCAGGGCGGTTTCCGATGGCCGCAGTGGCGCTGATTGTGCTGGGCGTGCTGTTGCTGCTGCACACCCTCGACCTGGTGGATTTCGAAAGGATCGTGCCGTACTGGCCGGTGCTGTTGATTGCGGCTGGAGCCTACATGCTGTGGTCGCGCTTTGCCGGCCAGGAGCCGGCCCCGGGAGAGGTGCGTCATGAAAGGTGAGCGAAACGTATTCAGGTCCGTCCGCGGACCGGTGACGTTGATCACGATCGGGGTCCTGTTCGCCCTGCAAAACTTCACGTCCTACGATTTTGGCCAGACCTGGCCCGTGCTGCTGATCGTGTTCGGCCTGTTGAGCCTGTTGGGGCGGACCACGGCGCCGCCGCCGCCCGCCCCGCCGCCACCGCAATACGCCTGGCAGCCGCCGGCCTGGCAGCCGCAGCCGTCCGCCGGTCAGCCGGCGGGCGGGTACCGCGCCACGTCTTACGCGCAGGGCCCCAATCCGCAGCCGGCGGCCGGCGAGGCCAAACCGGATACGCCGTCTGAAAGTTCCACCCCTGGAGGTGCTGTATGAGACCACGCTCCCTCACCGGGCCGCTGATCCTGGTGATCGTTGGCGGCCTATTCCTGTGGCGCAATTTCCATCCGGAAGCGCCCATCTACGAGATCTTCGCGCTCTACTGGCCGTTCCTGCTCATCCTGTGGGGCGTGTTGCGGTTGATCGAAGTCGCCTGGCCCGGCTCGCCCTGGAAGGGCGGCTTCACCGGCGGCGAGGTGGTATTGGTCGTGCTGGTCTGCCTGATCGGCTCGGCGATGTGGGCCGGTTACCGCCATGGTTACCACTGGTCGGGGGAGGGTCTCAACGTCTTCGGCAACGAGTACGATTATCCGGTGTCCGCCAAAGCCTCCGCCGCCGGGATGAAGCGCATCGAGTTCGACGTGGCGCGCGGCAACATCAAGGTGACCGGCGGCGATACGCAAGAGGTTGTAGTGAGCGGCAACAAAGTGATCCGCAGTCTCGGGCGGGATGAGGCCGACCGCATCAACACCAACACGCCGCTCGAAATTGTGCCCGAAGGCGATCACCTGTTGGTCACCGCGAACCGGTCTCAGCGGTACGATAACCAGCGCGTCTCCGACGATATCGAAGTGACCGTGCCGAGGGCCATGGCGATCGTGGCGCGCAACCGGCGCGGCGATTTCGAGATCGGCGATATGGACGGCGACGTCGATCTCGGCAGCGCCCACGGCGACGTGCGCCTGTCCCGCCTGGGCGGCAACGCCCGCGTGGAAGTGAGCCACAGCGACACTATTCGCGCGGTGGATGTGAAGGGCCACATCGACGTGCAGGGCGAGGGCTCCGATCTCTCGCTCGAAAACGTGCAAGGGCAGGTCACCATCAACGGAGCATTCACCGGCACTCTGGATTTCAAGAACCTGGCCAAGCCGCTCGAATTCGAAGGCGCGCGCAACACCGAACTGCATGTGGAGGCCGTGCCGGGCAACATCAGCATGGATATGGGCGAGTTCACCGCCAACGGGCTCACTGGGCCGGTGCGGCTGATCACGCGCTCACGCGATATCAAGATCGGCCGCTTCAGCCAGACCATGACCGTGGAAACCGAGCACGGCAACATCGAGCTCGATCCGGGCATGCCCGTACCCGCCATTGACGCGCGCTCCGGCGCCGGCAACATCGAGCTGACGCTGCCCGAAAAAGCAGTGTTCCACCTCGAAGCCACCGCCGAGCGCGGCGATGCCACCAACGATTTCGGCGAGCAGATTTCGAAAGAAAGTTTCGGACGCAGCGCCAGCTTGAAAGGCAAAGTCGGCGATGGCCCGTCCATCCGGCTGATCGCCTCTCACGGCGAGGTGGAAGTGCGCAAGGGCGACGAATCCGTGCGCCCGCCCGACACTCCCGCCGCGCCCGCCCCACCGCAACAACCCAAGGCTCCGGCCAAGAATCTCAAAGACTCCGAGATCAAGCTGTGAACCCCGGCCGCGGGGCGGCACGCTCCGCCCCGCTGCTGATTCTCTTCCTCGTCAACGTTCTCAATTTCTACGACCGGCAGGTGCTGGGCGCGGTGCTGGAGCCATTGCACCGCGAGTTCGGCCTCTCCGATACCCAACTCGCCGTGCTCGCCACGGCCTTCACGCTGCTCTACGCGGTGGCGGGCTTGCCGCTCGGGCGGCTGGCCGACCAGTGGAGCCGCAAACGCCTGCTGACAATCGGCGTCAGCGTGTGGGCGGCGCTGACCGCTCTCGGCGGCCTCGCTTCCAGTTACGGGATGCTGCTGGCGACGCGCCTGGGAGTGGGGATCGGCGAAGCCACCTGCGCCCCGGCAGCCACAAGCTGGATTGGAGACCTGGTGCCCGCCGGCCGCCGCGCGCGCGCCATGGCCATTTTCATGATGGCCGTCCCCGTGGGCGGCTTCCTCAGCTTCGCCGTGGGTGGCCCGGTGGCGCAGGCCTGGGGCTGGCGAATGGCGCTGGTGCTAGCCGCCGTCCCGGCAGTGGCGCTGGTCCCCGCGCTGGCGATGCTTCGCGAGCCGGCGCGCAATCAGTTGGCAGGCGAAAGCGCCTGCCCCACCCGATCGCAAAGTGGGGCAGGCGCTTTCGCCTGCCAACCCTCCAAACCGAGCCACAACGGTGAGGGAGCGGTCCTCTCCGAGCCCGCAACCCCGCCCGCCAGCAGCCCCAGCCCGTGGCTCTTGGCGCGCATCCCGGCTTTCTGGTGGATCGCCGCCTCCGGCGCCATCGTCAATTTCATGCTCTACAGCTTCTCGTTCTTTCTGCCGGCGTTTCTCACCCGCTATCACGGTCTCTCGGTAGCGCGCTCGGGCGTCTGGAGCGGAGTCGGGTCGGGCGCCGCTGGCATACTCGGTGCGCTGGCTGCCGGTTACCTGGGCGACCAGGCGGCGCGCGACCTCGGCCGTCGCCGACTGCTGCTGGCCGCAGCCGCCGCCGCGCTCGCCGCCGTGCCAGTCTTCGCCGCCATCAGGCTTCCCGCCGGCAGCGTGTTCGCCGCCGTGTTACTCCTTATGCTGGCTTACGGCTTGTGGCAGACTTACTACGGCTTAGTCTACGCCGCTATTCAGGATATCGTGCCCGCCCAGTTACGCGGCACCGCGATGGCCACTTACTATCTCGCGATGTACTTATGCGGCGCATCGTTCGGCCCGCTAGTAACCGGCCGCCTCAGCGATCACTTTGCGAGGGTTGCCGCTAACTCGGGCGCCGCGCCCGATGCCGCCCGCGCGGTCGGCTTGCATGACGCCATGTATCTCATTCCCACGTGCTCGGCAGCGCTGGCCGGCGTGTTATGGATGGCGGGCCGGAAGTCTCGCGTTGACCGTCACGAAGTTTGTTGAGACACACAACAAACCTTGCCACGGCGTCGAACTTTTCGACAATTTCAAACTAACTCAGCAAATTCGCAAAATAGTACTTGACGGATCATAAGGGGGGGTAATAATAGCCATTTCATAGGCACCGATTCAATCGAGAAATCATAAGTACTAATCAGTTTGTAATCGAACTCGCTCTAAGTTCTTGCCGCCTCTGGTAAGCTTCCTGCTCCCGCAGGTCTCTCCAGGGCGCGGTAAAAGGTACGGAGGATTGTGATATGAATTTGCCGCGCGCACTGCGCCCTATTCTCGTTCTCGTCCTGGCTGCGGCCGCCTTCGGCCAGATTAAGCCCCAAGTCCAATCGTCGCCGGCGCCCGATTTCCTGGCTTACCAGGCGCTTTTCCGCAAGGTGGTGTCGCTGGAAAGCCAAGCCGCCCAGGCGGATGCCGTGCAAGGGCCGGGTAACGCTTCGGGCAACTGGTACCGGTCGCAGTTTACCAAGGAATCTGGTTTGACCAACGTCGAATATACCGCGCTGGTGGCGATCGCGCAGGACTACGCCAAGACAAAGGCGGCGTACATCACTGCCAGGGACGCGGTGATGAAAGACGTGCAGGCGCAGCAAGCCACGGGAGGAAAAGCGACCTGGGCACAGATCGTGCAGCTCAGCAATCTCTTCCAACAATACCTTGCCATGGTGAATGCCCATATTGCGCAGGTTCCGGTCAATCTGGGCGCTCCCGGCGCCCAGGCGCTGGCCAACTACGTTCACACCACTGTGGTAGCGAGCACGGCGTGGGCCCGCTGACCGGGTACGGAGGAATATCGATGCGCCTTTTCAAGATCTTCGGCTGGCAATCGCTGCTGGTGGCAGGCGTGATTCTCCTGGCTCCCGGCGCCGGGTTCGCGCAGGTGAACCAGTATTCGCAGTATTATAATTGCTTCTATCTGAATAGTTACACCCAGTTTTGCGAGTACGTGCTGGGCGAATCGAATATATCGATCAACACCAGCGGCCAGATCACGGTCAACGCCGCGACCGACGCGGATTGGGGAGTGATTATCAACCCAGGGCAGTGCCAGGACAACTCCGACGGCAACCCTTATGCGTGCCAGGCGCCGAGTCTCCCAGGGCCAGGCGCGACGGTGCAGACCGCCATCTCTCCAGGCGGAGCATCGAGCAGCGCCAGCGGCACCGGGGGAGCCCAGTTGACGCCGGCGTTAACAGCTCAGGCCAGCCAAGCCGGAACCTACACGGAAACCAGCTACCATTACGCGTCCTTCTATGACGGACAGGGCTATAACACAGTCAACCTCCAAACCCAGCAATCGCAATCATACACACCGGCGCCGCCGACCATCAGTTCCATCTACCCGGACCAGTGGCCGGTCGGTACAGGCACCAACATCACGATCTACGGAGCGAATCTTCCCTCGAACCCCAGCGTTTCATTCGCTTATTCGAACGGCGGCGGGACTGACAATTACCTTACCTGGATACAGGGCAATGCCACGTCCTCGCAGATAACCGGCACTGTGCAGGTCGACCCAAGCGACCCCGGTGGAGAAAGCGTGACGGTCACGGTGACGGGTGGCAGTCCCGGCAACGGCTTCGGCGAGGGCGGGTCAGGGAACTCTGAGAGCGCCTCCGGCAGCGGCTCGGTCGGGGCCCCGGCTCCGAGCTGCCCCACGACCGTCACGCTCGTTAGCAACACGTCGCTAGCACTGCAAGGCGGCATATCGTCAACACAGAACTTCCCGGCCTACCCCACTGGCTTCGGGTCCTATGTGACCCTGCAGGTCGCCGACCCGTACGGACAGGACTGGGAGGACGTTCAAATCACCGAGAAGGTCACTCAATCGTCCAATACCTGTCCGGCACAGACGATCGCTTGCGTCACCGGCGGCAATACATTCGTGGTGGGACAAGCCCCCAGCTTCGGCACTTCGCTGTACGGTATTACCCTGCAGGAGTTCCCGACCCAGAACGGCTTCTGGGATCTACATACCTCGGTCGGCACGGCAGACATCCTGACGAAGCTGCAACAGGGTGACTCCTGCGGAGTGGTATGCACGCAAACCTATTCGTGTGGCAGCACTCAACTGAAATCAACCTCCGGCCCCGGTGTTTTCACAGTCACGAGAAATGCCACACACACCAAGATCAATGGAACGGCTGTGACCGTAGTCACGGCGACAGTATCGGAGCAATAGACCTATGAGACCTCACAGTATTGTGCTCGTGCTTGCTTTCGCGGGCGTGGCGATGTGCCAGGCGCCCGATGACCTTACCGGGCTTCCGGACGGTGCCGGGTGCGCGGGTCGCGTGATCCCGCAGGGGGTGGATAATGGGATGATCCCACGCACCAACGAGCAGTGGCTGGCAGACTGTGGTGTTGAGTCGACAAAGGAGGCCCTTTTGAGCGCTCTGGCCGATCCGCGACCGGACGTGCGGTCAACGGCGGCGCAGACGCTCGCTCAAAGGAGGCAGAACGACGCGCTCCCGGCCATCGCGGCCGCGTTCTCTGTCGAGAGGGCGCCCGGAACCCGCATGGTCATGGCTTATGCCCTGGCCCTGTTAGGCGACCAACCGGGACTCGCCGAACTGAGAGGCATGTGCAAATCCGTCAGCGCCTCGGCTGAGTTTAGGCTGGCCGCCGCACACTACCTCCGGGACCTGAAGGATGACGACTGGCTGGATGGTTTTATTGCCGCGCTTCAATCGGTGCAGACTTCGCCGTTATCGCCGGAGCCTCGCCGCGACAACGCGCTCATCGCAGGTCTGGGCGGTCTCGCAACAGTTCTGCCGCTCGACAAGGTGAGCGGCCGCCAGCGGGGAGAGATTCGCGCGCTGGCCGAAGGCTGCTTGTCCAGTGGCTCTCGCAATTTGCGAGTGGCAGCCAGTCAGGCGGTGGGCAGGTTCGGCGACGCGGCTTCGGCGCCCAAGCTCGAGGCCGCAATCGCGCGTGAGGAGGACGAGAAGGTTCGTGCTCAGATGGAAGGCGACCTTGAGAAACTGAGGACCACGCAGCACTGAAGGGATAAAACCCGCAAAACCCGTGACAGGCCACGTGTTTCCACTTTTCTGTGGAGCTGGTCGGGCGCCGTGAGTTGGTCTGGAGGGTCCTGGTCGCTTAGTGGCGCACCCCCATCCAACGGTCAGGCGCAGGCCACCACGACCTACCCCACATGGAGCGCAGTGAATAAGGGTTTTTCGAGCAGCTGTCCGATTCAGCAGGGCCAGTGAGCGAGGAGTTTGACATGCGACGCGACATAACGAGACGAGCATGCGCGGCCGCCATTCTTGCGGCGACAGCGTTGGCATGCGCGAACGCGCAAAACGCCGCCGGCGGCTGCTGGCCGCAGCGCGCGCCGTCGGCCGAGGCGCCGGCGACCTTGGACCTGATTCTCCGGGACGCGGGCTACACTTCGACCAAGGCGAGCCTGACGTCCGCTCTCAGCGACCGTTCGGCAGACCTCAGGTCCGTAGCAGCCGCGCGCTTGGCGATGTCGGAGGGGGCCTCGGCCATTCCGGCGATCCTGGCTGCAATGGCTGGGGAGGACAACCAATGCGCTCACCTAGGCATGCGCTTGGCTCTGGCGTCTCTCGGGAAGCCAGTGTACGCCCTAACCCTGGCGCGCCGAAACAGCCAGGCGCTCATGACCCCCTTCCAAGCATGTAAGCCCTCGGAACCCCCGCTGATGTCGCTCAGCATCGAGCTGCTCCCCCAGGCGCCGGGCTCGGGCCCACTGGTGCGAACCGCGCTGCGGAACATCACCCAGGAGCCGCTGGTCTTTCTTCAGCAGGAGTTGGAGGGACCCGCGTTCTCGGTGACAGTGCTGGATCCGCGTGGAGGGCACGCCGCGATCGCAAAGGGGAAGGAGTGGCTCTACCTATCCGGATCGGGCGCTCTCTTTCTCGCTTCCAGCCCGCCACAACTGGCGCCGCTCCTTCCCAATGAGGAGATCTCATCGACGTGGAAGGTCGGCGAGGACTTCGACATGTCCACTCCCGGCACGTACCGCATCAGCCTCGGTGGGAGGATCGACTACCTGAATACCACCGTCTGCTCGAACACAATCGATGTGACAGTCGGCAACTAACTGGCGCGTGGACGCACCGGGCACGGTAACTGACTGCCCGATTACATCGGTAATGGAGGAATCCGGGGACGGAGGAATCCGGGGACGGGATGGAGTGAACCCCTCCGCTGAGAAGCGGAAATCGGGGACATGTTACCATTCGCTGACGTTTGATTGCCAGCGCGAACTCCCCAGTGCATACTGGGGCCGGTTGGTGAAGCGGAGGCGGGCTCTGCTGGAGAGCAACCCGTCGAGGAATAGCCAACTGGAAACTCATCGCGGACGATGAGCGGGGCGCGTTCCTTCCGTCGCGCCTTTCGGCTGGGCTCCGGGGCCGACCAACGGGAGGCGGCGCGCCGGCCCCAGCCTTTCGAAGGCATATCGGACCGATAGATTTCCTCATGCCTGGGAAAACTCATTGGCCGGCTCCTGCAGTGAGGCTGGGAAACCAAGGGACGGACGGGACGTAACCCAGATCGTCGCTGTGGTTGCCAATGGAGCGTTTTCCGGCAGCGGCGGAGCCTGTTACCGGGAGGCAACGTACCCAACAGCAACGCTGTGCGACCGATTACCCTCCGGCCCGACCAGGTGCCGGGCGGCAATACTATGACGCTGGAGCCCAGCCTGCTCAATATGTCGGTGGGCGGCACAGCCACCATCCAGGCGTTGGGTGCGAACGGGCTGCCGGTCACGGGGCTGCCGTGGACCTCGAGCAATCCGGACGTGGTGAGCCT
>Ga0371490_1000807_pt1 | contig 18656 bp, 15 predicted proteins | sample MB2SIPfraction_FD_207959 | JGI IMG/M metagenome (GOLD analysis project Ga0371490, IMG submission 207959) | Lab enriched peat soil microbial communities from McLean, Ithaca, NY, United States - MB28FN SIP fraction | ecosystem: Environmental > Terrestrial > Soil > Wetlands > Peat | place: USA... | reverse complement strand
TTGCACTCGGGATTCTAGCTAATCCTAATGGCACGGTTATCATCGATGAAATCGAGTCCGGTTTCTATTATCGAGACATGCCTGAAATATGGAACACGCTGGTTACCCTCTGCAAGCAGGAGAAAGTTCAGTTGATTGTCTCAACCCACAGCTATGAGTTCTTGAAGGCTGCAGCCCCTATTTTGGCAAACAGTGATACTGCGAAGTATTCGCAACTGTTGCGAAGTGAGTTAGATGGGAGCGCCGAAAGAATCATTCGTAAGATCTCGGCCGAAGCGCTAAACGCCGCGACCTCGCAGGAATTTGAAGTTCGTTAACACTACGGAGAAATCGCCATCTCAACGAAAGCACAAGTCGTTGGAAGATACGTCATTCTGTGTGAAGGGAACCGGGATCAGGCTTTCCTCCAGAATCTCTGCGCTTCTCGGGATGTAAAGGGACTTGAAATTAATTATGTTGGTGGAATTGATGGTTTCAAACAGTACCTTCTGGGTATGTCAGCAAGGTTTGGATTCGCCGACTGTAGAGCTATTCTTCTGATGAGCGACAGTGATGAATCTTTAGAAACTCAATTCGGTTATATAAGAGAGCAACTGAAGGAGATTGATTTTCCAGTCCCGGCACGTCCTCTCGAACTGGCACGGAAGGAGAATAAACCAGCACTAGCGGTACTGATGCAACCTTATTCGAGTGTGTTAGATGTCGCAAAAGGTTGCTTGGAAACACTTCTCATACCAGCCCTAAACGAAGCCCATCCAAGGCAAACAGCCTGCATCGACGACATGTTTATCTGTTCTGGTGTTGATCAGTGGGAGAAGAAGAATGCTCGTGACAAAGCTAAAGTGCGTTGTCTAATTTCAACCGTATATAAAAAGGACCCAATGCACGGACTCCATTTATGTTTTTCTCAGGATATAGGCTTGATTCCTTTGAATAGCAGGGTGTTCGATAAGACTTCACTTGTACTCCAACATTTCGCTGAATGGTCCGAATCGGGAATCAAGTCATGGGATGAATGGGCAGGTAGCTCGGCCAAAGCCGAGAAGATGGAAGCATAGGGTGTCGAAGCTGTGCCCCGTTCCTCGCGTTTTGTGCGATGAGCGGGTGGTTGGGGGCACACGCGGTTTCAGCCGGGATACGTTCGAGCTGGGCCACCCGCCCAGCGGTGTTTACGCGGCAGTGGGCAGCACTTCTTCAATCCCTGTCCAGGGTTCGCCTTGCAGCACAAGGTACTGCAAGTAAAGCTCTGCGCCGGTGCGGTCTGCCGATGCGAGCAAGCTGCGGGCAGCCTCCTGCACGCGCTCATTGCTCAGCGTGGCAAGGTCAAAATTCTCCTCGATCATGCCCTCGGCGTGCGGAATCTGGAGCAATTCAAGAAAGCGGATGATCACGGCGCGATGCTCACCGAGCAGATACTTCTTCAGCAGGTCATCCACAATGGCATCGGGAAGCGACAGGGTAGCCGCCGTCCAGTTGACCAGCCGCTCCACCGGGGTTTTGCGGACCGTGACTTCGCGCAGGTTCTTCGCTTTGGCAAGAGTGGCGAAGAGGAACTGTTTCTGTGAACCCAGTGCCTCCGCCCAATAAAGTTTGCAGGCAGCGGCTCGGATCTCATCGGGCAATTGCCGCCAAACACGATTTGCAGAAACTGGCATTCGTGGTCCTCTCATACGTTGAATCTTGAGTATCAGCTTTGATGATAACGGTTATGGAAAGGCGGGCGTGGTCAGCGCCGCATCACCGAGCCCACGGTGGCCAATGTGCCATGGTAGAAGCACGCTCCCAATCCCACCGTAAACAGCCACGCTCCGTAGAGTGCATGTTCCACGCTGGAGGTCAGCAGCGAGCCGGTTTCCGCGTAACGCATCGCAAACAGCACGCCGCCCACCAGCGTCAGGCCCAGCGCCACTGGATTGCGAAAGATGATGTGCACAAACGCAAAGGCCAGGGCGCTGGCCACGATCATCGTCCAGTGGCCGGGAAAAAGCGTGGCATAGCGCTCGAAGAAAAACACCCGGTACAGCACTCCCTGGGGATAGACGGAAAGTACCGGATAGGCCACCATTACCAGGCCCCACAGCACCGGCCGTTCGCGCACCAGATTCCACTGCAGTTGGGGAGCGAAGACGCGCACGGCCAGCCAGAGGAGCAACGCGCCGACGGCGAACCAGGCCAGAATCGAAGGCAGGCTCGGGCCCAGTTGCGCTGCATTCCACAACCGCGTGCGGTCAAAGCCCGGCGTGCGGCCCAGTTGCCATCCTGCGTAGCCGGTGATGAGCCACAGCAGAGGCAACGCCGGCAACCGCCATGGCGAGTAACGATAAGCCAGCGGGCAGGCCACGTACAGCACAACAAACTCCACTATCAGCAAGGTACGGTTCATCGAACGGGCTCCGGCGCGCGGCCCGGCGGCGGCGCGCTCCCAGCATACCGCACCCCTTCCTCACGGAATTTGAAGAGCCTCCGCGCTGGGCAGGAGCCGGCAAGCCGTGCCCTGCCCCACACGGCAATTCGCGATCACGCCCCGCGCAGCCAGCGGCTATTCTGGATGCAACGCGCACCTGGGAGAAAAAAAGAATGGGTATGCGGTTGATCCTTCGCTGGACGGGGCGCACGCTTGTGGCCCTGGCTGTTTTGTTCGCCCTCACCTATGCCGGCGACCTGATCGTCTACAAGCTCCGTGGCGGGCCTACCGGCCACGTCACCGTCAATCGTTTCCTGGCCACTCCGCTCAAAGGCGAGCGCACCGAGTTCGACTACCAGGGCTCCTTTGACACCCCTTGCGCCCAGGCTCTGTTTCCGCAGAACGGCCAGAGCCCCTGCTGGCAGCTCCGCCGCAATCCCAACCAGGGTTTGACACCGTAGCCCAGGCCTCGCCGCCGCCAGCTGGACTCAGAAATCGCCTTGGCTGCCGCGCGGCCAAATCGTGCACGGATTGCCGGAAACGCCATTGTCGCTCGCTCTGACAAGCCACAATTCAGCTTCAGTTGCACAAAATAACCGTTACCAAGCTTCTTCCCCAAGCCTTCCTGGGCTGACCGCGACTGCCATACGCTAGTAAACTGGTCCCATCATGGAAGAGTTCAGCCGCATTCAACGCCTGCCTCCCTACGTCTTCAACATCACCGGTGAGATGAAGATGACCGCCCGCCGCAAGGGCGAAGACATCATCGACTTCGGCATGGGCAATCCCGACGGCGCCACGCCCAAGCACATCGTGGACAAGCTGGTTGAAGCGGCTCTCAAGCCCGCCACGCACCGTTACTCGGTCTCCAAGGGCATTCCCCGCCTGCGCCGCGCCATTACGAATTGGTACAAGACGCGCTACGATGTCGATCTGGACCCCGACACCGAGGCTATCGTCACCATTGGCTCCAAGGAGGGCATTGCCCACCTCTGCCTAGCCATTCTCGACTCGCGCGACACCGTGCTGGTGCCCAATCCCAGCTACCCCATCCACATCTACGGCCCGGTCATCGCCGGCGCCCACGTGGTCAGCGTGCCCGTCCACGACCGCGAGCAGTTCCTGGCCCAGCTGGAAGACCTGATCCCGCGCATGACCCCGCGCCCCAAGGCGCTGATTGTCAACTTCCCCTCCAACCCGACGACGGAGTGCGTGGAACTGCCCTTCCTCGCCCGCCTGGTGGAGCTGGCCAAGGAGTACGGCTTCTACCTCATCCACGACCTGGCCTACGCCGACATCGCCTTTGACGGCTACAAGCCGCCCAGCGTGCTCCAGGTGCCCGGCGCCAAGGAAGTTGCAGTGGAGTTTTTCACCATGAGCAAGAGCTACAACATGCCCGGCTGGCGGGTGGGCTTTATGGTGGGCAATCCGGTTCTGGTTGCCGCTTTGGCCCGGCTCAAGGGCTACTTCGACTACGGCACCTTCACCCCCATCCAGGTGGCCTCCATCGCCGCCCTCGAAGGCCCCCAGGAGTGCGTGGCCGAGATCTGCGAGATCTACCGCAAGCGCCGCGACGTGCTGGTGGAAGGCCTGAACAAGCTGGGCTGGCCGGTGCAGAGCCCCAAGGCCACCATGTTTGTCTGGGCCAAGATCCCGGAGCAGTACGCCAAGCTGGGGTCGATGGAGTTTTCCAAGCAACTGCTGATCGAAGCCAAGACGGCTGTCTCGCCCGGCATCGGCTTCGGCGACTACGGCGACGGCCACGTCCGCTTCTCGCTCATCGAAAACGAAGAACGCACGCGGCAAGCATTGCGCGGCATCAAGCAGATGTTTGCGAAAGGATAGGGTGCCCGCCCCACCGCAGGCGCCTGCGGTATGGTTGAATGCAGGCACCCGCTCATGGAGCTGACCCCTAACATCCGCCTCCATCGCCATGCCGCCATGGGCACGGAGTTTTTGCTCTACCTTGACCCCGCACAGCTTGACGAAGCCGACGAGCGCACTCTCGTCCAGGCCGTCTTTGCTGAGGTGGACCGCGTGGAAGGCCTCTTCAGCCGCTTCCGCCCCGCGAGCGAGATCAGCCGCATCAATCGCCTTGCTGCCCAGGGCCCGGTCGTCACCGACCCGGAGGTCTTCAGCCTGCTCTTTGAAGCCAGAACTCTTTGGCAGAGCACCGGTGGCGCGTTCGACATAGCGCTCGGCCGGCTTTCCCGCGCCTGGGGCTTTGCGGAAAAATCCCCGCATCTGCCGGACCCAGAAAAACTTGCCCAGGCCCGCGCCGCCTCCGGCATGGCCCAGGTCGCTCTCGACCCCGAATGGCGCACCGTTGAATTCCTCGCGCCCGGCCTGGAGCTCGATCTGGGGGCCTTCGCCAAGGGCTACGCCGTCGATTGCGCCCTCCAGATCCTGCGCGCCAACGGCACTGCGGCCCTGATCGACGCCGGCCACTCCAGCCTAGCCGCCACCGGCGAGCCTTTTGCCAGCGGCTGGCCTATCGAGGTGCAATCGCCCCCGTTCCCCGGCTGCCCCGCGCAAACCCTGGCCCGTGTTCAACTACACACCAACGCCATGGGCTCCTCCGGTATCATGGAGCAGAAATTGGAACAGGGCGGCCAGACCTTCCCGCATTTGTTCGACCCTCGAAGCCCGAGGCTCGGCCCCTGCGGGCAGACCGTTTCAGCCCGGTTGCTGCAGGCCACCGTGCTGGCCCCCAGCGCAGCCCTGGCCGACGCGCTCTCCACCGCCCTCTTTGTCCTCGGCCCCGTGGAGGGAGCTGCCGTGCTGGCCGGCTTTCCGGCCGTCTCGGCCCTGTGGATCGTCGTTGAAGACGGCCAACCGCGCGCCATTCGGCACCAGTGGCCAGTCTCCTGCGCATAACTCGTTTGCAGTACTTTTTTGCCTTGGGGAGATGAATTCGATGACTCCGTTGGATCGCAAGCCGGAAGTTACCTCTTCCGCCGCTGAAGTTACACTCGCCCAGCCGGAAGCTAGTAACTCCAACCTCGACCGCCGCAACTTTGTAACGCTGGCCACTGCCGGCCTGGGCGCAGCCGCGCTGGGTTTGGAGGCCTGCAAGTCGCCCCGCTCCATTGCCGCCAGCGACTGGGTGAACGTGGGCGTCATCGGCGTGGGCTCCCGTGCCCAACACATGATGCAGATGCTGCTCCGCGTCCCCGGCGTGCGCATTACCGCGCTCTGCGACATCTATCCGCCCCGCCTCGACGAGGGCCGCAAAGTCACCGGCCAACGCACCCCGGGTTATGCGGATTACCGCCGCCTGCTCGAAGACAAATCCGTCGACGCCGTCATGGTCTCGACGCCTGTCGGCCTGCATGCTGAGCACGTTATTGCCGCGCTCGAATCCGGCCGCCCCGTCTACGGCGAAAAGAGCATGGGCCGGACGCTGGCGGATTGCAACAACATTCGCGCCGCCGCCCGCCGCGCCGGCAAGATTCTGCAGATCGGTCTGCAGTACCACTACGCTCCCTGGTACACCAAGGCGCTCGAACAAATCCAGAAGGGTGCCCTCGGCCAGATCACGCAGATCAACTCCTACTGGCACCGCAACAACAACTGGCGGCGTCCGGTGCCCAAGGGTTCTTCTCCTGAACTGGAGCATCTTTTGAACTGGAGGCTGTACCGGCAGCTCTCCGGCGGCCTATTTGCTGAGCTTGGCTCGCACCAGATCAGCTTTGCCAACAGCATCTTCGCCGCCCTGCCGGAGTCGGCGCTGGCGTCGGGCGGCATCGACTTCTGGAAGGACGGCCGCGAGATCGAGGACAACGTCCACGCCATTCTGCGCTATCCGCAGGGGCAAACGCTGCAGGCCAGCTTCATCACCACCAACCGGCTGGAGGGCGCTCAGGAGCGGATCTACGGCACCGGCGGCTCCCTCGAACTCACCCACACCGACGCCACCTACTTTGCCGAGCCCTGGTTCCCCGGCTCCGCCATCCCGCCGGAGATCCAGATCCAGCACAAGATCGTTACCGGCCCCACCTACAGCGCCGAACAGCCCTATCACGGCAAAGGCAAGATGCCCATCAAGGGCTCAGCCTCCGACGCCGATCTGGCCTGTGTATCCGCCTGGGTGGACTGCATCCGCAACCACCAGCGTCCCGTGGCCAACGAAGAGATCGGCTGGAGCCAGGGCGTCACGGTTGCCATGTGCAACCGCGCCATGAAACTCGGCACCAAACTCACTCTCAACGATTTTTTGAACTGCACGAATCCCGAGGAAGTGTAGTTTTCCTCTGGCTGCATCCAGAAGCCACCACTCAAAAGGGGTGGAAAGAGCCTAGACCCGGGTGGAGCGGAGCGGGACCCGGGGCAAGCCTGCTGCATGCAATGCCTATTTCCGGCCCGGCTCCACGGTTTCCGTGTCTTCGGCAACGGCCACCTGAACCTGGTTGCGGCCGTTGTTTTTGGCGCGGTAGAGGGCGCGGTCGGCGGCGGCAATCAGTTGTTCGCGGGTCTGGCCATGGTCGGGAAACATTGCCACGCCGAAGGAACCGGTGGTGCGGATCTCCGTCTCCCCGAAGGGCACTGCAGCCCGCTCCAGAATGGTGCGGATAAACTCGGTGCGCAAGCGTGCCTGCTCCAGCGCCATGTCGGGCAGCAACACCATGAACTCCTCGCCGCCATAGCGGCAGCACAGGTCGCTGGCCCGGCAGGCGCCCTGCAGCAACTGGCTGAACTCCACCAGAACCTTGTCGCCGGCCAGGTGGCCCCAGGTGTCGTTGATCTGCTTGAAGTGGTCCAGATCGGCCAGAATCAGGCTTACGGGCCGGTGGGCGCGCAGCGCCACATGCAGTTCGCGGTCAAAAAACTCGTTGAGCGAAAGGCGGTTGTAGAGCCCGGTGAGCGGATCGCGGATGGCCTGCTCCTGCAGCCGCTCCTGCAGCGCCGCGATCTCCCGCTGCTCCTGCATCCGTTCGGTGATGTCGATCATCATGGTGATCAGCACCGGCTTGCCGTCCATCTCCATCACCTGGGCATGCGACTCCACATCGAGCAGCGTGCCATCCTTGCGCCGGCCCACAAAATGGAAGCTGGACTCATCCGCCTCATGCCGGAAGCGGCGCTGCAACTGCTCGCTCACCCGCGGCAAGTCCTCGGGTGGAACCATCTGCGCCAGCTGGCAGTGCAGAATCTCCTCCACGGTGTAGCCAAACATGGATGCCAGCTTGAGGTTGGAGTAGATGCAGTAGTCGCCCTCGATCACCCCAATGCCCACCAGCGACTGGTTCACCAACCCGCGGAAGCGCGACTCCGACTCCTGCAGGCTGCGATACACCTTCTGGTTCTCGCGAAAGGACGCCTCCAACTCCGCGGTGCGCTCCTGGATGTGGCGCTCGAGCAGCAGCCGCGTCTGGAAGATGCTGGACTCCGTGTCCTCGCCGCGCATGCTGCGCTCGGCGCGGTCGGCCAGAGCGTTGACTACTTTATTCAGGCGCACGATCTCGGCGCGCAGCTCTGCCTCAGTGGCGGTGTCCAGGTCAATACGCAGATCAGGCACGCACCACCTCCGCGGGAAGCGCGCCAAAGGCAATCCCGGTCAGGGTCTGGTTCACATGCACCCCTTCGTACACCTCGCCGTAGGTATTGAAGCCCACCGTCTTCCAGAACTGGAATACCTTCTCCACGCGCCGCTCCTGATGCCGGTCGACGATCTCCATGCGGCGGAACACGCAGTCGCAGGCCAGCACCAACTGGGGCGGGCCGATATGGGCCTGGAGCCGCGCCAGGGCATCAATCAAATTTTCTACCAAATGGGCTCCCCGCGCCACCCGCAGCACTACGCCCTCTTCAATGGCGCAGAAGAAGGTGACGCTGCGGTCGGGATTCACCTTCCACGCCGTCCGAACATAAGTATGCCCGCTGATGGTGATGGTCAAGGGATTGGCGGCAAGATGTTGCGGCGTCAGCGCGGAAACCTCCACGCCGGCCAGCCGTGCAAACTCCTCGGCCGCCGGCAGCCCGTTGATCTCGCGGGCAATCCGTTTGCCGGGGCTGGCTTTGGTAATCACCCACCGCTCGCGCGTAGGTACCAGATGCTCGGTCTTGAACACGGTGAACGGCAGCGGCGTACTGGCCAGTACCAGCGCCGCTGCACCCGAGCGGAAGCGGCCATAGGCAAAGACGTGGGTGCGACGGAAGTTGAGCCCGTCGCCGGCCGAGCCGCCAAAGATGGGAATTGGCCCCAGTGTCTCTTTTACAGTGCGCGCCACCATCTCCTCGCGCAGTGAGAGCCCATCGATCAACAGCAGCCCAAAGGTGTTGCCCGCGTTGGCCTGCGGAGCCTGGTCTCCCAGCGCAAAGCGCAGCCGGTCGGCCAGTGCGTGCCCGTCCGCCGGAGTAAATTGCTCCAGATTTTCGCAAAAGCCCACGACCGCCGTCGAAGCCGAAGCACTGAAGCTGACGCCCACCAACCCGCGTTCGCGGTAGCCGTTGGCGCCAATCTGGCCTGCGGTTGTGCAGCCCACCACCTGCATTCCGGCAAAGGACCGGTTGATCTCCGATGCCAGCAGCTCAAGGTCGTAATCGGACGAGCAAAAGAACAGGACCAGCCCTATATCAGGCTGCTGCAGTGCGGCAGCCAGCTCCTGCACTGCCGCGCGGGCATCGGATGCGGTGGAAAATCCCTGACGAATGCCTGTCTCCATCGGAAGATACCTTCCTCGGCCGGAATCGCCCGATCCGCTTCAATTCGCGGATTGTAGCATTTCGGCAAATTCGGGGATAGGAGCAAAAGCGCAGTATCTGCTCTACGGAATCACAGGACAGGATCAAACCGGCCCGCGGGAACGGATCTGGAAACACGGCTGATTCTTTGCGGGTGGCAATCCGCTGTTCGGCGTACCCGTTCAAAGTGGCTCGGCGGTGTTGCTTGCCCCACCAAAACAGACGCGGTTCCGTCCCTCATTCTTGGCCCGGTAGAGTGCCTTGTCGGCGCGTTTCAGCATGGTTGCGATCGAATCGCCCGGCGTCAGCACGGCATATGCCGGACGCTAAAAGCGCATTAAGTGCCATGTGCTGCGCTATAACGATGCTGGTTAACGCTGCCGCTCGAATGGTCATATAGATGGGGAAATTGGGATCGCCGGTTGCTGCATTCAAAACAGCTTTTGGATATTTAGTTGGATACAAATGTACTATCTTGGCAACATCGTTTGCTTAAGCTGTTGATTTAATTGGCGTCCCCGACGGGATTCGAACCCGTGTTATCGCCGTGAAAGGGCGGTGTCCTAGGCCGGGCTAGACGACGGGGACGCTCTTGGGGCGCGATCAACTGGCCGGGGTGGCCACAAACGCCCATTTCAAGGCTATCAACTTGAGCCTACGGTGTCAAAGTTTGGCGCCCTGCGAACCCCGCGGCCAGACCCGGAGCGGGAATACGCCCCTGGTTCGCCGGAATCCCCACACCGGGCTCTCGGCCGCAAAAAATACGAAAATGAGGCGAAGAGTTGCGCTATGCTGAGTGGATCGCCGTTGTGTCGCCTGGCGCTACCATTCGCCGTAATCCGGGACACGTTGCCTCACCGGAACTATCATTTTGCGACAATTCGTCCTTCTGGATCGTCCAATGATCAGAGCTTTTTGGCACCGAGTGCCGGGCTACCTGTTTTTCGCGATTTTTCTACCCTTCCGGCTGGAACCCGATGGGGGCAGCCTGCGTAAACCTCTTTAGCCGCTCCCTGGGGGATGGTGTGCCCCGGGCAGGCCGGCATCACATAGAACAACCCATGAGGGTCCCACGGCCCCCGGATAAAGGATGTAGCGGGTGACTAACTTTCGCGCAATACACATTGCACTATTGAGCTCTCTGGCTCTGGCTGGGTTGGCGGCCACAGGCTGCCACAAGAAGGACGCCTCGCCGGCCGGCCCGGCCATGCAGGGCCTGCCCGTGCAGACGGCCGCCGTCGAACTGCAGCCGGTGGCCCGCACCAGTGAATACGTGGCCACCATCAAATCGCGCCGCTCGGCCACGCTGCAGCCGCAGGTCAGCGGCCAGCTCATCTCCATCCGCGTCAAGAGCGGCGATCACGTGCGCGCCGGCCAGATCGTGATGGAGGTCGATCCCCGCCAGCAGCAGGCCAACGTCGCCTCGCTGAGGGCCACCGAGCGCCAGAAAAAGGCCTTGGCCGACTACGACGCCTCCGATCTTGTCCGCCAGAGCAAGCTCTTTGAAGCCGGTGTGGTCAGCCGCCAGGTATACGAGTTGGCCCAGCAGGCCGCCGACAACGCCAAAGCCGACTACGAGGCCGCGGTGGAATCGCGCAAGACCCAGGAGCAGTCGCTCGGCTACTACACCATCCGCGCGCCCTTCGATGGCATTGTGGGTGATGTGCCGGTGCATGTGGGCGACTACGCTTCGCCCTCCACGATGCTCACCACCGTCGACGAGAACAAGGATCTGGAAGCCTACATCTACATTCCAACCGAGCGCACCGCAGATGTGCGCATGGGCCTGGAGGTAGAGCTGACCGACAACAACGGCCAGCCGCTGGAGAAAACCAGGATCGACTTTGTCTCGCCGGAGGTGGACACCAACCTGCAGGGAATTCTGGTCAAGGCGCCGGTGCATGGCAGCGCGGAGACGTTGCGCACCGCGCAGATGGTCAAGGCCCGCGTGGTCTGGGACACCAAACCGGCCGCCGTCGCGCCGGTGCTCGCCGTGGTCCGCCAGGGCGGCCAGCCCTTTGTCTTCGTCATGGTCCAGCAGGGCGGGCACTTCTTCGCCTCCCAGGTTGCGGTCACCCTGGGCGACACGGTGGGCAACCTCTACGCCGTCGATTCCGGGCTCAAGCCGGGCGACAAGGTAATCGTCTCCGGCACTCAGTTCCTGGTCAACAACATGCCTGTCATTCCGCTGCCCGCAGGTCCTCCGCCGGCAGCGCCCGGTGCTCACTAGGTCTCTGACCGTTTGATTTTGAACGATTCTCGGGTGCCCCCGGTCTCGAGTTCGAGACCAGGGATGCTGATATGCCAAAGTGCAGATTCATGCGGTCAGAGACCTGGTCCTTCTTACCCGGCTCTGAACGGCCAGACGACACGTAGAGCTGCCCACACCGGCAGCCGCCCCATTCAGGGGCAAACAAGAAAAGAGGAACTCGCTTGTTTGTCGATTTCTTTATCAGGAGACCGGTCTTTGCCACCGTCTGCGCCCTGCTCATCATCCTGAGCGGCGCGGTGTGCATTCCGAATCTTCCCATTGCAATGTATCCCCAGCTGGCTCCGCCCCAGGTTTCCGTCGATTGCAACTATGTGGGCGCCGACGCTGAAACCGTGGAGAAAGCTGTCACCATTCCCCTGGAAGAGTCGATCAACGGTGTCGAGGGCATGCGCTACATCAGCTCCTCCAGCACCAACCAGGGCGAGAGCTCCATCACCACCACCTTCCAGACCGGTTACAGCCTGGATATTGCCGCCGTCGACGTGCAGAACCGCGTGGCCAGCGTGGAAGGCCGCCTGCCCGCGGCCGTCAACTCCACCGGCATCAGCATCACCAAGGCCAACAGCAACTTTGTCTTCGGCGCCGGCTTCTTTACCCTCGACGGCCGCTACTCCAGCGAGTTCATCTCCAACTACCTGGATGTCTACGTGAAGGACGCGCTCAAGCGCGTGCCCGGCGTGGGCGACGTGATGATCTTCGGCGAGCGCAAATACGCCATGCGCGTCTGGCTGGACCCGGTGCGGCTGGCTGCGCACGGGCTCACCGCCACCGACGTTGTGAACGCCCTTACCGAGCAGAATGTCGAGATTCCCGCCGGCCAGCTCGGCCAGCCGCCGTCCGACGCCAAACAGGCCTATCAGATTCCCGTCCGCGTTGTCGGCCGCTTGGCCAGCCCTGAAGAGTTCGACAAGATCATCGTCAAGAACGCCTCCACCGGCCTGGTTCTGCTCAAGGACGTGGGCCACGCCGCCGTCGGCGCCGAGGACTACAGCTCGGTGCTCAAGTACAGGGGCCACGAGGCCATGGGCATCGGCGTGCAGCAACTCTCCAACGCCAACGCGCTGGAAGTAGACCGCAACGCTAAGGCGGTGCTGGCCGAGCTGGCCAAGAGCTTCCCGCCCGGATTGCAGTATGCCGTGGCCTTCGACGCCACCACCGTGGTGGGCGACTCGATCCGCGAAGTGATGACCACCTTGGCTGAGGCTATCCTCATCGTCATCGTCGTCATCTTCCTCTTCCTGCTCGACTGGCGCGCCACCATCATTCCAGCTGTCACCATTCCGGTCTCGCTGATCGGTACCTTCGCTTTCATCAAGATCTTCGGCTTCTCCATCAACACGCTCACGCTCTTCGGCATCACCCTGGCCACGGGTCTGGTGGTGGACGACGCCATTGTGGTCATCGAGAACGTGCAGCGCCACATCTCCATGGAGCACTCCAAGCCGCGTGAAGCCACTTCCCGCGCCATGGGCGAAGTGACCAGCGCCGTCATCGCCACCTCGCTGGTGCTGATCGCGGTGTTTGTGCCGGTTTCGTTCTTCCCCGGCACCACCGGCATTCTTTACCGCCAGTTCTCGCTCACCATCGCCTTCGCCATCGCCATCTCGGCCTTCAATGCGCTCACCCTCTCGCCGGCTCTCTCAGCGCTGTTCCTGCGCGGCGAAGAGGAACGTCCCCGCCAGCTGGACTTCCTGCGCATCGCGCCTGTCTCCCGCGCCTTTGCGGGCTTCGTTCACGGCATGGATGCCGCCATCACCTGGATGGCCGGCTCCTACGCCAAGGCCATTCACGTGGCCATCCGTCTGCGTTATCTTCTACTGATCGTCTTTCTGGGCGGATTGGGCGCCACCGTGTGGATGTATAACCGCGTGCCCACCGGCTTCATCCCGCAAGAGGACCAGGGTTACCTGATGGTCATCATCCAGGCGCCTCCGGGCTCCTCGCTGGCCTACACCCAGAATCTCGCCGATCGCGCCGAAGCGATTGTCGAGCACAATCCCGATGTGGATGGCGCCTTCTCCGTGATGGGCTTCAGCTTGGCTGGCGGCTCGTCGAATGCGGGCATGATGTTCCTCAACCTCAAGCCCAGCGATCAGCGCCGCGCCAAAGGCCATGGCGCAGGCGATATCGTAAAGGCGCTTTCGCAGCAGCTCGGCATGTTGATGTTTGCGCCCAACGGCGGTCTGGTAGCCATCTTCGAGCCGCCCGCTGTGCAGGGTGTGGGCAGCTACGGCGGCTTCCAGTTCATGCTCCAGGACCGCGGCTCCAACCCCATTGGCGAGCTGGACCGCGTAGCCCACCAGATCGTCAACGTCAGCAGTACCCGCAAGGATCTGACCGGATTGATCACCACCTTCTCGGCCAACGATCCCCAGGTGCTGGTCGCCATCGATCGTGAGAAGGCCAAGGCCATGAGCGTGCCGCTTTCGCAGATCACCACCACGCTCAACGTCTTCATGGGCTCGGAGTACATCAACGACTTCGACTACAACAACCGCACCTACCGCGTCTATGTGCAGGCCGATCAACCCTTCCGCATGACCGAGAAGGACCTGCACGGTTACTACGTCAAGTCCGATAGCGGCCAGATGGTGCCGCTCGACAACCTGGTCACCGTCAAGGAGAGCTCCGGCCCGCCGGTGATCACCCACTACAACCTCTTCCGCGCCGTCGAGATCGATGGCTCGCCGGCGCCCGGCTTCAGCTCCGGCCAGGCGCTGGCCTCCATGGAAGACCTGGCCAAGCAGCAGATGGTCCACGGCATGGACTTCCAGTGGACCGGCCTCACCCTTGACGAACTGGAGTCGGGCGGCAAGGCGCTGATCATCTTCGGGCTTGGCATTCTCGTCGTTTACCTGACGCTCTCCGCGCAATATGAGAGCTTCGCGCTGCCCTTCATCATCCTGCTGGCCGTGCCCATGGCGGTGCTCGGCGCACTGGGCCTGGTGTGGGCGCGCGGCTTAGCCAACGACGTCTACTGTCAGATCGGTCTGGTCATGTTGATCGGCCTCTCGGCCAAGAACTCCATTCTGATTGTCGAGTTTGCCGAGCAGCTCCGCCGCAAGGGCCGTTCCATTGCCGAGGCTGCCATCGAGGCCGCGGAACTCCGTTTGCGGCCGATTCTGATGACTTCCTTTGCCTTCATCCTCGGCGTGCTGCCGCTGGTCTTTGCCACCGGCGCCGGCGCCAAGGGACGGCAATCGGTGGGCACCACCATCGTGGGTGGCATGTTGCTCTCCACCCTGCTCAACCTCTTCTTCATTCCGGTGTTGTACGTGCTCCTGAGCCGCATCCTGGGCCGCTCCAATCCGGAGGAAGAAGAAGCCGCGCCGGTCGAAGCATAACCCTTCAACCCGCAACGCCAACGGGGATGAGCTTTGGCTCATCCCCGTTTTTCTGCAGTGTATCCACTGCCTTACTGCGGCAGCCGCACCGCAGCTGCTTTCACCCGGTGCGCAATGATCCCATCCTTGATGCGAGCGTAGACTTCGGCCGTCACCACGCCGCGATCCAGCAGATCGAGCTTGGTGCGATAGGGCCGGTAGCGCACAATGCGCCCCGCCCAGCTTCGGGTCATTCCCGGCACTTTGAGCAGCTCCTCAACCGAGGCGTGGTTAATATCGATCCGCGCTTCTTCCGGCACCGGATTTTTCCCGGCCGACAGGTTGCCCGCGCGCTCCCAGGGTTTTTCCTGCGCCCGCCCACCATGCACAAAACCCGCCAGAATCAACAGGATTGCCGTTGCTCGCCGCAGCCATTGCACCGTGCCATTTTGATCCTGAAGCGGCCCGCGCGCAAGAAAATGTTTGACACCACACCCAATCCCATTTAGCCTCTCCTCAGATGCAGCTCCGCCACCATCACGGCCACCACCACCATCATGGACATTCCATGCCGGCGGACTGTTATGGCCTGAGCTAACGAACCAGGCCAGAGAGATCTCAAGAACCCCCAGCCCGCCGGCGCACTTCGCCAGTGGGCTTTTTCGTGTTTCCCCACCACCCCACAACCAAGCCGGAAACGGAATTCAGGAACGAACATGAGCGACAAGAATCCCATAATCGACTTCGACAAAATGGACGGCCTCGTCCCCGGAATCGTGCAGGACGCGAAGACCGGCGAGATGCTGATGCTGGGCTTTTTGAACCCCGTCAGCTATGCCAAGACGCTGGAAAGCGGATACGTAACCTTCTGGAGCCGCACCCGCCAGAAGCTGTGGATGAAGGGCGAATCCAGCGGCAATCGCCTCAAGGTGATCACTGCCTCCACCGACTGCGACAACGACACGCTGCTGTTCCGTGTGGAAGTGGAAGGCGACGGCCTGGTCTGCCACGAAGGCACTGTCAGTTGCTTTACCAAAAACATCGTACTCGAGAACGCGGAGGAAAACCGTGGCTAACAAACTCAGACTGGGCATTCCCAAGGGCAGCCTGCAAGACGCAACCATTGCCTTGTTCAAGCGCGCCGGCTGGAACATCTACGCCGACGGCCGCAGCTACTTTCCCTCCATCGACGACGCCGAGATCGAGTGCATGCTGATCCGCGCCCAGGAGATGGCCCGCTACGTCGACCATGGCGTGCTCGACGCCGGCTTGACCGGCATCGACTGGGTGCGCGAGAGCGGCCTGGACCTGACCAGCGTGACCACCCTGACCTATGCCAAGCAGAGCCGCCGCAAGGTGCGTTGGGTGCTGGCCGTGCCCGAAAACAGCGGCTTTGAGAAGGCCGAAGACCTGGAAGGCAAGATCATCGCCACCGAGCTGGTTGAGACTTCCAAACGCTACTTTGCGGAGAAGGGCGTGAACGTGAAGGTGGAGTTCAGCTGGGGCGCCACCGAAGTGAAACCTCCCATGCTGGCCGACGCGATTGTGGAAGTGACCGAGACGGGGAGCTCGCTGCGCGCCAACCATCTGAAGATTATCGACACGGTGATGGAGAGCGAAACCCACCTGATCGCCGGCAAGGGCGCGCTGGAAGACGAGTGGAAGAGGACCAAGCTCGACCAGATCGCCATGATGCTGCGCGGCGCCATCGATGCGCAATCGCAGGTGGGCCTGATGCTCAACGTGAAGCGCGCGGACCTGCAGGCTGTGCTCAGCCAGCTGCCCGCCCTCAATTCGCCCACCGTCTCCGAGCTCTCTGACTCCGATTGGGTGGCCGTCAACACCATTGTGGAAGAGCGCACGGCGCGCGACGTCATTCCCCGGCTGAAGGCCGCGGGCGGCGCTGGCATCGTCGAGTATCCGCTGAACAAGGTCGTGCTGTAGGTCTATGGTCGTTTGATTTCGAACCACTCTTGGGTGCCCCAGGTCTCGCATTTGAGACCTGGGAAGCTGAGAGCCAAAGTGCGAATCCATGCAGTCAAAGACTTGGTCTTCTGGTTCTGAAGTTCGCGTCCGGAGCAATGCCGAAGGATCTGCGGTTGCTCTTCAAGGAACTTCGGAGACGGAAGTCGGGAACGAACTCGACATAACAAGCTGTTTGAAGGGTACGGGCTTCAACCCGTACATCCAGCTTTGCAAAGCTCTGCCAGGGCTTCAGCCCCTGAGGGAAAGATGGTTCTCTGATTCGCTCTTTCCTCCAGGCGGCTTCAACCAGCAGGAACGGAAGAAACCATGAAACTGATCCGAACCAAAGGCCGTGGCGCCGAGCAGGCTGCAGAAGTGCTTGCCGCCCTCGAAGGCCGCGCGGGCGTTGCCCTCGGCACCGTGTTGCCCGCCGTTACGCGCATTGTGAACGATGTGCGCCGCAAGGGCGACAAGGCGCTGTTCAAGTATGCTGCCGAGTTCGACAATCTCACCGATGCCTCGCTCGTTCGCATCGCGCCCGCAGAGATGGCCGCCGCCTGGAAGTCCATTTCCGTTGAGATGCGCAAGGCTTTGGAGACCGCGGTCCAACAGATTCGCGGTTTTGCCGAAGCACAGCTCCCCGAGTCCTGGACGCAGACCTCGTCCACCGGCCTCACCACCGGCCAGCTCGTTCGTCCGCTCAGCTCGGTGGGTTGCTATGTGCCCAGCGGCCGTCATCCTCTGCCTTCCACGCTGCTGATGACCGTTCTCCCCGCGCAGGTGGCAGGCGTGGAGCGCATCGTGGCCGTTTCGCCCAAGCCCGCGCCGGAGACCCTTGCCGCCGCGCATCTGCTGGGCATCGTGGAGTTCTATCGTCTAGGCGGCGCCCACGCGGTTGCGGCGCTGGCTTACGGAACTGCGTCCATCCAGCGCGTCGACAAGATTGTTGGCCCCGGCAATCTCTATGTCACCGCAGCCAAGCGGCTGGTCAGCTTCGATTGCGGCATCGACATGCTGGCCGGACCCACGGAGATCGTCGTCACCAGCGATAAGGGCAACACCGCGGAGATTGCCTCCGATCTGGTCGCTCAGGCCGAGCACGATCCCGAGGCTCTCGCCATCTTCATCACCACCCGGACCGAGCTGGCCCGCGAAGTGGTCGCCGAAGTCAAGCAGCGCGTCAAATCGAATCCCGTGGCAAAGACTTCCCTTACCCGCAATGGCGTCGTCATCGTTGCCGCTGATGCCGCTGAGGCCCGCGCGATCACCAATCGCCTCGCGCCCGAGCATCTTACCGTGGACTCCCTGCGCGACCTCGACTGGGTCCAGAACGCTGGCTCGGTTTTCGTGGGCCGCTGGAGCGCGCAACCCATGGGCGACTACATCTCCGGTCCCAATCACACGTTACCTACCGGCGGCACGGCACGCTTGCGCGGCGGCCTGAGTGTGAACGACTTCGTCAAGCTCATTACAGTGCAAGAGTACAGTGGCGCAGCGCTTCGCGAGCTCGGGCCAAAAGCCGTGTTACTGGCGGAGGCTGAAGGTTTGTTCGGCCATGCGGAAGCCATTCGCGTACGCTTGAAAGGCCGCTCCCGGCGCGCAGAAGGGAGCGCCCGTGGCTGATATCGTCGCAACGCTCGCGCCGCGCCTGCGCGTGCAGGCCATGAAGGAGTACCACCCTCCGCTGGGTACGCGCAGCTCGCTCCGCCTGGACTTCAACGAGAACACGCTGGCCTGTTCGCCGCGCGTCAAGCAAGCGCTTGAGGCCATCACCACCGGCGCGCTCACGCTTTACCCCGAGCGCGAACCTGTGGAAGCCATCGTGGCGAAGACGGTCGGCGTCGAGCCCGAGCAACTGGTGCTGACCAACGGGGTGGACGAAGCCATTCACGTCCTCTTCGAAACCTTCCTCGAAGAGGGCGACGAGCTTCTGCTGCCCGTGCCCACCTACACCATGTATGAGGTCTACGTCTCGGCAACGGACGCAAAATCCGTACCGGTTCTCGCC
>Ga0371490_1000804_pt1 | contig 18769 bp, 10 predicted proteins | sample MB2SIPfraction_FD_207959 | JGI IMG/M metagenome (GOLD analysis project Ga0371490, IMG submission 207959) | Lab enriched peat soil microbial communities from McLean, Ithaca, NY, United States - MB28FN SIP fraction | ecosystem: Environmental > Terrestrial > Soil > Wetlands > Peat | place: USA... | reverse complement strand
AATGATGGCTAGGGTGAGAGGAATGCGCAGCCGCAGGGTGGTGCCCTTGCCGGTGCGGGAGTCGATCTCCACCTTGCCGCCGATCTTTTCGACGTTGGTGCGGACCACATCCATGCCCACGCCCCGACCGCTTACGTTGGTGACGGCAGCGGCGGTGGAGAAGCCGGGCAGGAAGATGAGCTGGAGCAGTTCACGCTCCACCAGCTGCGAGGAGCGTTCGGCGGTGATCAGCCCGCGCTCGATCGCCTTGGCGCGGACCTTGTCCACGTTGATGCCGGCGCCATCGTCGGAAACTTCGATGATGACGTGGCTGCCCTCGTGGCTGGCACGCAGCTTGAGGGTGCCCTCGGGGTCCTTGCCGGCGGCCTGGCGGACATCGGGCGACTCAATGCCGTGGTCCAGCGAGTTGCGGACCGCGTGGGTCAACGGGTCCTTGATGGCTTCGAGCAGGCTCTTGTCGAGCTCCGTCTCCTGACCTTCCAACTGCAGGCGGACCTTGCGGCCGAGCACCTGCGAGAGGTCGCGCACAATGCGCGGCATCTTGGAGAAGATGTTGGAGACCGGCTGCATGCGGGCCTTCATCACGTTCTCGCGCAGGTCGGCGGTGACCATGTCCAGACGGCGGGAGAGCATGGTCATATTGGGATCGTTGGCCGTAGCCTGGAGCACCTGATTGCGGGTGAGCACCAGCTCGCCAACCAGATTCATCATCCGGTTCAGCAAAGTGACGTCGACGCGCAGCGAACTTTCAGCGGCCGAGGAGATGGGCTGCAGACGGGGCTTCTCGTCCGGGTCGACATGCGGCTCAGCCTTGGCCTCCGGTGCGGGTTCGGCCTTGGGCAGAACGGCAGCGGCAGCTTCCACCACAGGCGGCGGAGCGGGCGCGGCCGGGGGCGGAGGAGCCGGAGCGGCAGGCTCAGCCTGGGCGCTGGCGCTGGCCTGGGCGCGCGACTGTGTGACCTCGGCCGGGGCCGCAGCCTGCAGTTCTTCCAGATGCGCCACCAGCGCGGCATCATCGCCGTCGCCTTCCGAAGCTTCGGTCTCAATCGCCTTGAGAATGGAGCGCAAACCGTCCAGCAGCTGCAGCAATCCGGTGATAACCGGCGGCGTGGCTTGCACCTTGCCATCGCGCAGCAATCCGAGCAGGTTTTCGCCCGCGTGGGCCAGCTTTTCCAAACGCTTGAAGCCCAGGAAGCCTGTGGTGCCCTTGATCGTATGCACCGAGCGGAAGATGTCGCCAAGCAGTCCCGCATCCTGCGGGCGCTCTTCCAGTTCGGTCAGACACCGCTCCATGCGGTCCAGACCTTCCTGGCTCTCGATCAGGAACTCCCTCGTCAATTCATCCATTTTTTCACTCACTCGGCCGGTCCAGATCCGGTGTCCAGGCGCGGCGGCACTCTAGCGTCTTATCGGACAGATCCGAGTCAACTTGAGCCGAGCGAGTGGAGGAAAGATTTCATCTGCCGGGGTTTCCGGATTCGGTTCACTTTCAGCCCTTTCTGTACCACCATCCGGGCTGGCGGAGTATGCTAGACGCTCCGGTTGCTGCAGGAGGGCGAAGGAGGCCCGCTATGATCGACACTCCGACACAAAATGAGAGGCTTCTAAGACTGCTTCAGCAGGCTGAAGAAGCTGCTACACGGGCTTATGCTCCCTACTCCCGCTTTCGGGTCGGCTCGGCTCTGGAGCTCTCCAACGGAGAGATTGTTACGGGAGCCAATGTGGAAAACGTGAGCTTCGGATTGACGATCTGCGCCGAGCGCTCGGCGCTGGTGACCGCGGTTTCCCGTTTCGGTCCGGACATACGGGTTGTGGCGGCAGCGATTACCAATCTGAACGACTCTCCCAGCCCTCCCTGTGGCGCCTGCCGCCAGGTGCTGGCCGAATTCATCGCGCCCGACGCCCCGGTCATCTTCCCGGCCGCCGGCGGGCTGCGCACCATCAGCTTCCAGGAGCTGTTGCCCTGCTCCGGCGACATGCAACTGAAATAATCTCCCAGGCGGCTGCCCTGCCGGAGGGGCAGGCCGATTTCCGGTTTTCTCCGGCCATGATTTGAGGTTCTTTTCGCGATGCCTGACTCGATTTCTCCGGTTGTATCCCCCTTCCATCCTGTTGACCTGATCCGCAAGAAGCGCGATGGCGAGCGGCTGAGCGCGGCCGAGCTGCAGTTTCTGGTTCAAGGCGCGGCTACCGGCTCCATTCCGCTGGAACAGCTCTCCGCATTTCTGATGGCTGCCTGGCTGCGGGGGCTGAATGTGGACGAAGCCCGGGCGTTGACGCTGGCTATGCGCGACTCGGGCGAAAAGTTTTCGCCCGCCAACCTGGGCAAGCAGGCGGTGGACAAGCACTCCACCGGCGGAGTGGGCGATAAGACCAGCTTCCTGATTGCCCCGCTGACCGCCGCTTGCGGCGTGGCCGTGCCCATGATCAGCGGCCGCGCCCTGGGCCATACGGGCGGGACTTTGGACAAACTCGAGGCCATTCCCGGCTTCCGCACTGCGCTCTCGCTGGATGAGTTTGAGTCGGTGATTCTGAAATGCGGCGCCTCGATCGTCAGCCAGACGCCGGCGCTGGTGCCGGCCGATCGCGTGCTCTACGCGCTGCGCGACCGTACCTCGACGGTGGAGTCGCCGGGGTTGATCTGCGCCTCGATCTTGAGCAAGAAGCTGGCCGCCGGGCTGGACGCGCTGGTGCTGGATGTGAAGACCGGTTCGGGAGCCTTCCTGAAAAAGGCGGAGGACTCGGAGTATCTGGCCGCGCTGCTGGTGGCCACGGCGGAAGCGGCCGGGACGCGTACGGTTGCACTGCTGACCGATATGAGCCAGCCGCTGGGCACTGCGGCTGGCAACTGGATTGAGCTGGTGGAGGCCGTGGACCTGATGCGCGGCAACCGGCCGCCGGAGAATGAGGACCTGCGCAAGCTGTCGCTGATCCTGGCAGGCTGGATGATTCACCTGGGCGGGCAGGCGGAGACGCCGGAAGCGGGCTATGCACGGGCCGAAAAGGCGCTGATGGATGGCACGGCGCTCAGGCTCTTCCTGGAGATGGTTGCGCTGCAGGGCGGCGAGACCCGCGTCTTCGACCAGCCCGAGGCCTTTCACGCACCGGGCGCGACCCGCGTGCTGAAGGCCCGCCAGACCGGCATCCTTACCGCCATGGACACCACGGGGCTGGGCTGGGCGGTGCAACGCACCGGAGCCGGACGCGAAAAAGCCGGTGAGCCGGTCGATTCCCATGCGGGCATTCTCTTCCATGCGCGGCGCGGGGCGAAGATCGAGGCAGGCCAACCCATCGCCACCCTCTTTGCAACCAACGAGAAGATGCTTGACGAGGCCGAGACGCTCTATTGGAACTCGATTACGGTGGGCTCTGCAGCGCCGGCCGAGGTTCCTCTGGTGGGCCGCATCTTCAGGCGGGCCGAGGCCGAGCAGTACCTGATCAACCATCCGCGCGGCTAGGCACCTGCGGGCACCTGCGGTGCGGCAGGCATTGCATGCGGCAGACCGCTTCGCGTTCTCTGTGGTCAGATCTTCATCCTGGGTCCCCAAATGCGAGGGACCCGGAGCACCCGGCATTGCATGCAGCGCAGGTGCCTATTGCCGGTCGCGCATGGCGCTGACCACCGGGGTCTTCCACTGAAAGCGCTGCGAGAGCAGCTTGAGTGCGAGGGCGGCAGCACAACCGGCAAGCGTGGAGATGGTGCGGTCCACCCCCATCCGCTCAAGGCCGAGAAAGACAACTGCGGCCAGCAGAGCGGCCAATGTGTAGGGCTCGCCGCGTTCGAAGATGCGGGGCGTGCGACCCATCAGCACATCGCGCAGCGAGCCGCCGCCGGCTGCGGTGATCAGGCCCAGTAACAGGGCTGGGAGCATGGTGAGGCCGGCGTTCAGGGCGCGGCTGATACCGGCCACCGTGAACAGGCCGAGCGAGGCCGCATCGGCCAGCCACACCGCTCGGACCACAAAGCGCTGCGCACGTCCCATGCCCAGCAGAGCCAGGCAGCCCGCGCCCAGCGAGATCAGCAGATAACGCACATCCAGGAAGGCCAGCGGCGGACCCTTGCCCAGCAGCACATCGCGGGTGATGCCGCCGCCGAGCGCGGTGATCATGGCCAATCCCAGGACTCCGATAAAGTCGTAGTGGTACGCGCGGCTTTGCCGGGCCTCGAGTGCCCCAGCCAGCGCGCCAGCCGCCACGCCCGAAAACTCTACGGCGGTAAACACCGCCATTGTGTGCAGATCGATTGCCACCATGTACTTTCCAGCATATTCCCGCGCGTGCGCCCCGGACGTTGCCTGGACGGAGTGCACTGAAGAATCAGGAGATTCCCCGCACTCAACAGCTGCCGGGCGCTTCGCAAAAGGTGCGTTCTCTGCACCCTGGGGAGAAGGACTCCAGCCGGCCCTCCGTCCATCAGCGGAAGTCTGAAGTTGAAAACGGAGAGCTGCCGCGCGCAATGCCTTCCACGCTGTAGGCGTTTACTGCTAACCTGTCCTCTTGCTTGTTTTCAAAGGAGTCCACTTTGGCACGTTTTACCGGTCTTCTGGGTATTGCCGCTGTTTTGCTGGCCGCATGGCTTGGTTCCACCGATCGCCGCCACATCCGCTGGCGGACTATCGCCTGGGGCCTCGGTTTGCAGGTGACCTTCGCCTATATCGTTCTCTGCTTTGACTACGGCCAGCGCTTCATGACCTGGGCCGGGGGCGTGGTGACCCAGATGCTGGCCTGCACCTTTGCCGGCTCAGGCATGGTCTTTGGCCAGTTGGGCATGCCCGCCAGCGGCGAGTTCGGCAAGATGGTGCCGGATGGGCAGCGCGCAATTTTTGCTTTTCAGGTGTTGCCAACCATCATCTTCATCTCGGCATTTTTTGCCCTGCTCTATCACCTGGGGGTGATGCAGCTGATCATCCGCGCCATGGCCTGGGTGATGCTGAAGACCATGCGCATCTCCGGCGCGGAAAGCATGAACGTGGCCGCCTCCATCTTCATGGGCCAGACGGAAGCGCCACTGACCATCCGGCCGTTTTTGCGCGGGGCGACGCGCTCGGAATTGATGACCATCATGACCAGCGGCATGGCGCATGTCTCCGGCGGCATCATGGCCATGTACATTGCGCAGGGGGTGGAAGCGCGGCACCTGCTGGCCGCGGTGATCATGACCTCGCCGGGCACGATTCTGATGGCCAAGATGCTGGTGCCGGAGACGGAGACGCCCGCGACCGAAGGCAAGGTGATCATCCCCAAGGACGAGCTGCACGCGAACGAGAACTTTATTGGGGCGATTGCACGGGGAACGATCGACGGCGGCAAGCTGGCCTTCAACGTGGGCATCATGCTGATCAGTTTTCTGGCGCTGGTGGCGCTGCTGGACAACATGCTGGGCTGGACCCATTCACTGGCGTACATGCACTGGGTTCCGGGTTCGCTGGGGCAGATTCTGGGATTTTTCTTTGCGCCGGTGGCATGGCTGATCGGAGTTCCGTGGCAGGATTGCGGAACAATGGGCAACCTGCTGGGCACGCGCATGGCGCTGAACGAGGTGATTGCCTACATCGGGCTGGGCAAGGCGCATGCGGCCAACCTGATTGCCAACCGCTCGTTTGTGATTGGCACCTTTGCCCTGTGTGGTTTTGCCAATCTGGGTTCGATCGGGATGCAGATCGGCGGCATTGGTGCGCTGGTTCCGGAGCGGCGCGACGATCTGGCCCGGCTCGGCGTGCGGGCGATGCTGGCCGGCACCATGGCCAACCTGATCTCGGCTTCGATTGCGGGGATTTTTCTGGGATAAAAAATTATTGTGTGGTTCGCGCGAAGGCCGCCAACTCCCGATGCGGGGTTGGCGGCCTTCACAGTTCCTGTGACGAAAAAGGTGTTGTCCGAAGCACACCAAAAAACGGGATTTTTGGTGCATCGGGCGTTTTCGAGTTTTTGCCTGGTTTTTCGTTCTGAAGGGGCCGATTGCGGGGCCTCGGAGTCACCAATGAGGGGATTGTTCTGAGTCTCCAACCGGGGAGGGGCTATCCGCAGGCAGCCGCGCGTTTGCAATCGGCAGGGAGGTGGTGTAGTTTTTTAACTACGACTCATCGTATCGGAGTTAAAGTGTCTTACATCAGCACGGGCGTGGAATACGCGTTGCACTGCCTGCTCTTTCTGGTGGCGCGCACAGAGGAAAAAACGGAAGCCAACGTGCGGGATCTGGCGGTGCTGCAGGGCGTTTCCGTGGAGTATCTGGCCAAACTGTTTACCAAACTGGCCAAGGCCGGGCTGGTGGTGGCGGCCGAGGGCGCGCGCGGTGGATTTGCGCTGGCCAAGCCCGCGGAGGCGATCACCTTCCTGGATGTGGTGGTGGCAACCGATGGGGATAAGCCGCTCTTCGATTGCCAGGAGATCCGGGCGCGCTGCGCGGTGTTTGGCGAGAAGCCGCCGCGCTGGGCGACCACCGGGCGCTGCTCGATCCACCAGGTGATGCTGGCAGCCGAGGAGCGCATGCGCGAGGAACTGGCAGCGCACACGCTGGGAGCGCTTGCGGTGCAGGTGGCAGGAAAGGCACCTGCCAATTTTGGCGTGCAGATTGAGACTTGGTTGAAGGACCGCAAACAGCACCGGTACGAGGCGCTGTGAACCGGGCTTTGAGGCCCGAGATTGAAATAAGAAAAGGCGAGGAACTGAAGATGAAACAACGATTTGACCTGACCACGCTGGCCGCGGCCGGCTACAAGGCCATGTTGGGCGTGCATGGCTACGTGCAGAAAAGCGGACTGGATTTGGGGTTGCTGGAAGTGGTGAAGATGAGGGTTTCGCAGATGAACGGCTGCGCCTTCTGTCTGGCGATGCACGCCCCGCTGGCGCGGCAGCACGGGGTGAGCGAAGACCAGCTGACGCTGCTGGCGGCATGGCGCGAAGCGCCGGTGTTCAGCGCGAAGGAGAAGGCGGCGCTGGCCTGGGCTGAGGGCATGACGGTGCTGAAGGATGGAGATGTGCCGGATGCGGTCTACGAGCAGGTGTGTGCGCAGTTCACGCCGCGCGAGATTGCCGATCTGTCGTTTGCCGTGGCGGAGATTAACGCGTGGAACCGCCTGATGGTTTGCTCGCGAACCCCTCCGGCCGTGGCGGCGGCGGCGGAATAAGCGCGGAATGGACCGCATATGCCGCTGCCGATCCGCATGGAATCGGCAGCGGTGAAGCACTGAAATAAAGGGCTTAGAGTAAAGCGTTAACAGGTTAAATAGTTTCCGGAACCGTTCGGTACCTTGCCTAGAACGCGCGGGACGATTAACGTCAACAGCGTTTTGCTGGAGCCGTTTCATCGCAATGCGAGGGCGGCAACGTACCTGGTGCAGATAACGTTTTCGGAGCTGAAAAAGATGGCGCAATTAAGGACGCGAACCCTTGCGGCAGTGTTCTTGCTGGCAGGCCTGGTTGGGATGGGCGTGGCGCAGCAGTCCGCCGATCCCCTGAAGAAGGGATTTGAAGATCCGCCGGCTGCAGCACGGCCGCGGGTGTGGTGGCACTGGATGAACGGCAACATTACCCAGGAAGGCATCAAGCTCGACCTGGAGTGGATGCACCGGGTGGGGATTGCCGGCTACCAGAACTTTGATGCCGCGCTGATGACGCCGCAGGTGGTGGAGAAGCGGCTGGCGTATATGACGCCGGAGTGGAAGGATGCCTTCCGCTACGCGATCAAGCTGGGCGATGGCTTCGGGATGGAGATGGCGATTGCCGGCTCGCCGGGATGGAGCGAGAGCGGCGGACCATGGGTGACGCCCGCCCAGGGCATGAAGAAATATGTGTGGAGCGAGACGGTGGTGGAGGGCGGCAAGCCGTTTACGGGCAAGCTCGGCCGCCCACCGGCCAATACCGGCGCCTTCCAGAATATGACGGTGCACGACGAGCTGGCCGCGGGACCGGAAAAGACTGCCCCCAGCTTCTATGCGGATGCGGCGGTGGTGGCCTTCCGGGTGACAAAGAGCCAGGCAGCAGGTGCACTGGAACCAAAGATTACAGCCAGCGGTCCGGGGCTGGATGCGGCGATGCTGAGCGATGGAGATCTGCAGAAGGCAACCGGGGTGCCGATGCCGACCGCGCAGGCTTCCTCCTGGATCGAATTTGAGTATCCAGCTCCCACGCGGGTTGCCTCGGTCACCTATGTGACCCAGGATCCGGGCTTCATCGAGCAGCTGGTCAGCGGCGCGGGGATTCCGGAGAAGGATCTGGAGGCCAGCGACGACGGCCAGAACTTCCACAAGGTGGTGAGCCTGAGCGGCGGCAGCGCGCCGGAGCACACCATTGCCCTTGCGCCCGTCACGGCGCGGTATTTCCGGGTGGTGTTCAAATTTGTTGCGCCGCCGCCGCCGCCCAGCTGGGCGGTGGGAATCGATCCGGCATCGTTTGGGCTGCGAATGACCAAACCCTCTACGACCTATCCCGTGGCGGAACTGGTGTTGCATCCGGATGCGCGGGTAAACCGGTTTGAGGAGAAGGCGGCGTTTGTGCCGGAGGGAGATCTGACGGGCTTCGCCTCGCCGCACGCCGACGTCTCCGACGTCATCGCTAGGCAGGATGTGGTGGACCTGACGGGGAAGATGCAGGCCGACGGCACGCTGAACTGGACGCCGCCCGCGGGCACGTGGGTGGTGCTGCGGCTGGGCTACTCGCTGCTGGGCATCACGAACCATCCGGCCACGCCCGAGGCTACGGGGCTGGAGGTGGACAAGCTCGATCACCGGGCAGTGAAGGACTACTTCGAGAAGTATCTGGACAGCTACAAGGAGACGGTGGGCGCGGAGCTGATGGGCAAGCGGGGCATCCGCTACGTGATCAACGACAGCTGGGAGGCGGGATCGCAGAACTGGACCGACCAGATGCTGGCGCAGTTCAAGAAGCTGCGCGGCTACGACGCGACGCTGTGGCTGCCGGTACTGGCCGGACACATTGTGGGCAGTGCGGAGGAGAGCGACCGCTTCCTGTGGGACTTCCGCAAGACGATTGCCGATTTGATCGCCAACGAGCACTACGCGCAACTGGAAGAGACGCTGCACGAGCGCGGCATGGGGCACTACGGCGAGTCGCATGAATCGGGGCGCGCCTTTGTGGCCGACGGCATGGAGGTAAAGAAGTTCAACGAGGTCCCGATGAGCGCGATGTGGACGCAACGGCCGGGGTTGAACGAGATCCAGTACGGCTACAACGCGGACGACCGGGAATCGGCGAGCGTGGCGCACATCTACGGGCAGAATTTGGCCGCAGCCGAGTCGATGACGGCAGCGGCAGCGCCGTGGGCGTGGTCGCCGGCGTCGCTGAAGCCGACGGCGGATCAGGAGCTGCTGAACGGCATCAATCGGATTGTGGTGCACGAGTCGGCGCACCAGCCGCTGGTGGGCAAGGCGCCGGGGTTGACGCTGGGACCCTTTGGGCAGTGGTTCAACCGCAACGAGACCTGGGCGGAGCAGGCCGGGCCGTGGATCGACTATCTGGCACGCTCCAGCTACATGCTGCAGCAAGGGCACTTTGGGGCCGATCTGGTGTACTTCTACGGTGAAGATTCCAACCTGACGGCAATTTTTGCGGACAAGGCTCCGCAGATTCCCGCCGGGTACGGCTTTGACTACATCAATGCCGATGCGCTGATCCATGAATTGCAGGTGGAGAACGGCCGCATTGTCACGAAGAGCGGCATGGAGTACCGGATGCTGGGGCTGGACCCCTACAGCCGGCACATGTCCTTGCCGGTGCTGAAGGCGATCCATGCGCTGGTGGAGAAGGGCGCGGTGGTGGCCGGATCGAAGCCGCTGGACGACGCCAGCCTGGCCGACAACGCGGAGGAGTTTGCGCGGCTTTCCGCGCAGCTGTTTGGCGACGGCACGGGCGCGCACAAGGTGGGCAAGGGCACGGTGTACGCCGGGCAAGATCTGGCGGCGGTTTTTGCGGCGCTAGGGCTGAAGCCGGACTTTGAGGCGACCAAGAGCGCGCCCACGCACTTGGAGTTTGTACATCGCAAGCTGGCGGATGGCGATGTCTACTTTGTGGATAATCGCAGCGACCAGGCGGTTACTGTGGACGCCCTCTTCCGAGTGATGGGACGCAGGCCGGAGCTGTGGCGGGCCGAGACGGGCTCGATCGACGCGGCCAGCTTCAAGATCGCCGAGGGCCGGACAACGGTTCCGCTGCAACTGGAGCCGTGGGGCACGGTCTTTGTGGTCTTCCGCAAGCCGACCACGGAGAAGGCGTTTACGGTTCCGGCAGTGAAGCGGAGCACGCTGGGCGCGGTGGATGGGCCGTGGCAGCTGGCCTTTCAGCCAGGACGGGGTGCGCCGGAGCAAATCGAACTGAGCCAGCTCACGGACTGGAGCCTGAACGAGAACCCCGGGGTGAAGTACTTCTCCGGCGTGGGCACCTATACGAGCAAGATCCAGGCTCCGCCGGAGTGGTTCAAGAAGGGCGCCGAGCTGTGGATTGACCTGGGCGAGGTGAAGAATCTGGCCACGGTCGAGATCAACGGCAAGGAACTGGGCGAGGTGTGGCACGCACCCTACCGGGTGAATGCAACTGCGGCACTGAAGCCTGGGGAGAATCTGATCACGATCAAGGTGGTGAATGCATGGGTGAACCGGCTGATTGGCGACGAGCAGCCGGGAGCTACGCGGGTTGCCTTTGCCGATGTGAAGCCGTACAAGGCTGACTCGCCACTGCTGCACTCCGGGTTACTGGGGCCAGTGGTGGTGGTGCGGGAAGAGGAATAACAGACATTGCATGCAGCGGAGTTTGTGCCCTCCCAGTCCCCATTGCCGGCAGCGGCAGTGGGGACTTTTTTCGGTCTGAGGCGTGTTTCCCCGGCGGGTTGGAGCGGGGAGCACGTTACCGATTTCTTCGGCAGAGGAGATGTAGGTAGCAAGACGGTATTCAACGGCTTTTGGCGGCTCGTAACGTCGGCGCAGAGGGTTGATTCGCCCAGCACGGAGGGGTTGGGTCAAAGGCCCGAGGTGTTCAGAAAAAGCTGGGAAACAGATCGAGAATCGACGTGAATTGGGGTGTTTCAGAATGTGCAACGGCGCTGGATTTGGACGCTGGAGAGGTTGTAACAAGCCTGTGCCGAACGTCACAACGTCTCTGCAAGTGACAGATAAAAGGCCTGTTGCAAGATTTAACCTGCCGAGTACCGTTCTGTACGTTGCGCAGATTGAATGGAGCGACCTACTGTGATCACGCTTCATGGCGGAAATGATTTCTGCGATGAAGCTGCCGGGGTGGGCAGAGGGCGTCCGGAGGACGATTTCTGCAGGCTACGGCACGCAGCACATCGGGCCCAGGTTACGGGTTAGGCGCACAAGAAGGCAGCATCCAAACGATTCGCCGTATGCTGACCCGGCAACCGTGGGCAAGCACCGACGCAGTACCAAGAATGTATTGATTAGGAGGCAAATCAGTGATAGCGAAAGACAGCTGGTTGAGATCTTTCAGACTATTTGGTTTGGCAGTGGTTTCATTGCTCTGTGTGCACCTGGCACTGTCACAGGCAGGTACGACTGGTACCATCCTGGGCACGGTGGCAGATTCCACGGGGGCTGTGATCCCGGGAGCACCCGTACAGGTGACAAATACCGCGACGGGCATCGTATCCACGGTCAAATCAACTTCGACAGGCGACTATACGGTTCCGAATCTGATCCCGGGCACCTATAGGGTTTCCGCGCAGATGCCGGGCTTCAGCAAGGCAGTGGTGAACGACATTCACCTGGTGATTGCCCAGGAAGCCCGTATCAACCTGATTCTGAACCCCGGCCAAGCCACGGAGGTGGTGGAAGTGAGCGCCGGGGCGGTGGCCCTGGATACCGATTCTTCGTCGGTGACCCAGACCATCAGCGAGCGGCAGATGTCCGAACTGCCGATCAATGGCCGTAATTTCACCTCGCTGCTGTTTGTGGGCGCCGGTGCCGTGCAGACGGTGGGCGAACAGGGGCAGATGCGGCAGAGCGAAGGCAACGCCATCAGCTTGAACGGCGGACGCCCGGAGTCCAACAACTATACGCTGGACGGTTTGATGAACACCGATACGGCTTTGAATACCCCGGCGGTCATTCTTTCGCAGGATGCCATTGAGGAGTTCAAGGTGCAGGACGGCACGTACTCGGCGGAGTACGGCTTCAGCGCCAACCAGGTGAACATCGTCAGCAAGAGCGGCGGCAATCAGTACCACGCCTCCGTCTTCGAGTTTGACCGCAACGACTTCTTCAATGCGATCCCGCACCAGTCGCTGAGCAATAACTCATCGAAGCAGGTGGAGTGGCGCGACAACCAGTTTGGTTACGTGCTGAACGGGCCGGTCTCGATTCCCAAGTTGTACAACGGCCATGACCGGACCTTCTTCCTGGCCAACTACGAAGGCGAGCGCCGGATCAACGGCGGAGCGCTGTCCGGCTACGCGCCGACGGCGGCAGAGTTGGGCGGCAACTTCAGCGGCGTTGCGCTTCCGGCTTTTGGCACCGCAGCCTGCTCCACCAACTTGGCGGCATCGCTGAACTGCATGCCGATCGATCCGGTAACGGGTGCGCCGTTCCCGAACAACACCATTCCTACCAGCCGCTTTTCGCGGTTGGCGCAGGTCACCTCCAAGATCATTCCGACCGCAACCTACGATAACAATGGCGTGGGAGCCTATAACTGGAACTCTACCGCCAATGCGACCACCAATACCGATCAGCAGACCTACCGTGTGGATCAGAACTTCAACAAATGGGGATCCGTCTTCTATCGCTACACCAAGGCGAGCTACACGAATACTTCGTGGGGCTCGGACTCGATTTCCAGCTTGCTGAGCGCGGGCGCCAACATCTTTACCGAAGACTCGACAAGTTGGACCGGCGCTTATACCCTAGCGTTGCCCAAGGGCTTTGTGAACGACTTCCGCTTCGGCTATCTGCGGGCGCAGTCGATCCAGGGCGACCAGGCGGCCAACTCGGCTGACATCAGCGCTCTAAATCTGACGGGCATTTTCACCAATCTGCCGGCGTATGCGGCCGGCTATCCGACCATCGGCTTCTCGATGGGCAACACGGTGAGCGCCGGTTCGCCGGGCAACGACCCGACCACCAGCGATATTCCGGTGTGGGAGTACTCCGACGGTGTGGTGAAGCAGAAGGGAGCGCACTCGTTCAGCTTTGGCTTCGACTTCCGCGATTGGATACAGAAGCGCAACCTAGCTACTAACTTCCTGGGCAGCTACGGCTACAACTCCAACCTGATCAACCTCAACGGCACCGGCGCTACGACTGGTGCCACCGGCTGCCCGGCCGGCAACAAGTATTGCGGCACCGGCAACCAATATGCGGACTACCTGCTGGGTTACTACAACAGCGCAGCCACCTTCCAGCCCGGTCCCTTCTCGGCATCCGGTGTAGCTGGCCACCTGAACCAGTATGTATTCAAGTATCTGGGCGCTTACATTCAGGACGACTGGAAGGTTTCTTCCAAGTTGACGGTGAACGCGGGCCTGCGCTATGACTTCCGCGAGGTGCCGTACGCCAACAACAATCAGCTGTTCTGGCTGGACACACAGAACGCCCAGGGTGGCCTGTGCTTTGCCTATCAGGCACTGCTGACCGATGGCATTGCCCCGGCCGGCAACGGATTCTACCGTTACTGCGGACAGAAGCCGAATAGCTCGCCGAAGGAGCCATTTGCACCACGTCTTGGCTTTGCGTATCGCCCCCTTAACAAATGGGTGGTACGCGGCGGCTATGGCATCTTCTTCGACTCGTCGGAGACCCGCGAAATGGATAACTCGGGCGACCAATATCCGTTCCTGGTCCGTACGTCTCTAACGCCGTACTCGTCTTCTCTGAAACTTACCGACAACCTGTTCCCGAGCGTGGCAACACCGCAGCCGGTGTCGGCCGCCAATAATGGCGGCGCATTTACCGCGGTGATCATCTCCGAGAAGGTCCAGAACCCCTACATGCAGCAGTGGACCCTTTCGATGGAGCGCGAAGTAGCCCGCAACACCACGCTGGAAGTGAACTACGTGGGCAACAAGGGCACGCACCTGCTGGAGCGCTTCAATGTGGACCAGGCCGGCGCCCTGCCGGCCAGCGAAGTGGCCCATTGCAACGCGGTAGCCAACGACTCCAAGAACGGCTACACCTGCCCCTACAGCAGCCGTCTGCCGCTGTCGAACTTCACCAGCTCGAATGGCTTCCTGGACAGCAAGTGGATTGGCTACTCGAAGTACAACGCGGGCAACGTGAAGTTCGAACACCGGGCCAGCGATGGCGCGGTGCTGGTGGTGTATTCGTGGTCCAAGAGCTTGGATGCGAAGTCGGCCGCGGCCGGCATCGGATCCACCAACAGCTACGCCGGTCCCATGGACTCGGCCAACCCGAGAATGGACTATGCCCGTTCGGACTTCGACGTGGGCCAGCGTTTTGTGGCCAGCTACGCTTACGTTCTGCCCGTAGGCCGGGGCAAGAAGTTGGCCAGCAACATTCCCCGGGCTGCCAATGCGGCCATTGGCGGATGGGAACTGACCGGTATCGGTACCTTCCAGCGGGGCTTCCCGTTCTCGGTTCTGGCCAACGATGTGGACACCTACCTGATGACACCTATTCAACGCGCCGCGCAGAGCGGCAGCGCGACCTCCGGCTTCAGCAAGGGCACCAAGGAGTGGTTCAACACGGCGTCGTTCTCGCAGCCTCTGGCAGGCGTGTTCGGCAACAGCGGACGCAACATGCTGCGCGAGCCGGGCATCAATAACTGGGACATGGGCGTGGTGAAGACTGCCGCGATCAGCGAGCGGGTCAAGTTCGAACTGCGGCTGGAAACCTTCAACACCTTCAACCACACGCAATGGGGTGTGGATCCCAATGCTGCAGGCGTTGGGCCGGGCAGCAGTTCGATCATCACCAACGTCAACTCTGGAAACTTTGGCGCTGTGCAGTCGGCTCGTGCGGCGCGCGAGGTGCAACTGGGCGGCAAGTTCATCTTCTAGAGCATTTCCGGAATACATGTAGACTTTTTGATGGCGTTGCGAGGTGGCTTTTTCTTGAGGAAAAAGCCACTGAGCATCCTACCCTCGGTTTACAGCCCTTCCGGAAATGCTATAACCAAGCTGCGCTGTACACTGTTGTCCATTTCCGATCCGCCACGCTTGCAAGGGTGGCGGATCGCCTTGTTTTTGCAGTACCCTGAGGGAATCATGCATCTGCGATCCATGCTTCTGCTGCTGGTATCCGGCGCTGTGCTTTCTGCTTCGGTGTGGGCCCAAAAACAGGCCGGCGAAACCGACTTTGCGGCGCGCTTTGCCGCAGGCCAGCGGGCGATGGCGAGCGGCGATTTCGAGCAGGCCTACACGCTGTTCAAGCAACTGGAAAAGATCGACGGGAGCGTGGCGGAGGTACATGCCTCGCTGGGGGTGGTGGACTTCAAGCGCGGCGCATTTGCCGAGGCGGTGGATGAGATCCGCGTGGCCCGGAAGCTGAAGCCGGGACTGCCGAATCTGGATGCGTTGCTGGCGCTTTCGCTGGCCGAGAGCGGCAAGGAGCGCGAGGCCCTGCCGGGATTGGAGAAGGCATTCCACAACGCCACGGATCCGGCGGTAAGACGGCAGGCGGGACTGGAATTATCTTCCGTTTATGCGCATTTACAGATGGACCGGAGGGCGGTGGAAACCGCACTGGAGTTACGCTATCGATATAAGAATGATCCGGAGGTTCTCTATAACACCAGCCGGATTCTGGGTAACTCCGCGTATCTGACCATTGAAGATCTGTTTCAGCAGTTCGGGGCGTCGCTTTGGGCGCATCTGGCGGAGGCGGAAGCATTGGAGAGCCAGGGCAGGACCGAGGACGCGGTGAAGGCCTATCGCAGCGTGCTGGAGATCGATCCGCACCGGCCCAATATGCACTACCGGATCGGCCGGACGTATCTGAGCCGCTGGAAGGATGGGCGGAACCAGAGCGATCTGGATGCGGCGGCCGCGGAGTTTGCCTTGGAGTTACAAACAAATCCGTCCAATGCCAATGCCGCCTACGAACTGGCCGACATCCGGAGCAAGGCGGGGGATGCGGCGGAAGCGGAACGGCTGTATCGCGCCGCGGTGGAGATTTATCCCGATTTTCAGGAAGCGCAGACCGGACTGGGCGGAGTGCTGCTGCGGCTGCATCGTGCGCCCGAGGCGGTGCAGGCACTGGAGCGGGCGACGCAACTGAATCCGGGCGACCGCACGGCATGGTACCGGCTGGCGCAGGCTGAACATGCGGTGGGCAACGTGGAGATGCAGCGCGCGGCGCTGGCCCACTATCAGCAGTTGCGTAACGGGGAGCAGAGCCATGCTGGGCGAGCGGCCCAGAACGCAGCCGATGCAGTGTCGCCCCAGGAGATCGGCACGGAAGAAGAGCGGCAGTGAGAGAATCTGGCAGCTAACCTGATCGGGCAATGAATTCCCACCGAAGACACGCTTCGCGGCATTGCATGCAGCAGACGCTGCGCGCAGATACAAGGATGCAGCTTCTGGTTCAGGAGACTCCGGCGCAGTTACGCGTGGCCTGTACGGAGTTACCAGAAACGGGCGGCCAGGATGCGGGGCGGGCCGGAAACTCCGGAGATGACGGTGGTGCCGATGACGGCTTCGCAGTTCTTTCCACCCCACTTGGCCGGCGCCATTCTGGTGAGGGCATCCATGTTTTGCTTGTTAACCAAGAATTCGCTGGCCGCCATAGTTCCGTTGGGGCCGACGCCGGCGACGATCAAAAGCGGCTTGCCGAGGGTCTCATCTTCGGTGATGGAGACGATAGCGTAGTCGTCGGTGCGTTGCGAGAAGGGGATGGTGAAGTCGACGGACCATTGATGACCGGTGTCCCGATCGACGATGGAGCCCTGGGTGGTGTAGGTGCCTTTGAAGAAGAAGCGGTGGTTGGCGGTGAGGCGCAAGGTCCAGGGATTGTCGAGGCCGGCGATCAGGATGGTGGGCCCGGAGCGCAGGGTGTCGAAAGTGGTGGCATTCGCCAACTGGAGGCGCGAGTCATGATGCTGTGCGGCCAGCAGTCCCTGAACCCGGGAGAGCGCGGTGGCATCGGCGAGGGTGATCAGGGTGTTGTTCATCGGCGGGGCTCCGAGCGCGGCCTGCTGTTGCGGCGTGTCGGCTCCGGGTTGATTCTCCTTGAACGCAGGGACGCCTAGACAGATGATGGTGGGCGCCGAACCGGTGACGAAAGGCGAAAGCCAGTTGGTGTGCGCGCTGGTGGGATGCGGAAGGCCCAAGGATAGCAGCAGAAAAATGCCAACCGAGAGTGACAGCACCGCGGCGAGGCCGATCCAGATTCTGGAACGGATGGCGCGCGAGGATTCCTCGGGGACTGGAATGGCAGGAGGCCGATCAGCCGCAGGCGCGGCGGAAGCAGCATGCGTTGTAGGAACCGAAAGAGGCGGAGCAGGGTGCGCGCTCTGGAAGGAGGGGATATAGGAACCGAGGGGCAGTTCGATGCGCAGCTCCAGTTCCTTGCCGGCTTCCTGATAGTACTGGGCAATGCGCTTGCGTACCTCGCTGGCCGAGACGCGCACGATGCAGTCGTTGGCAGTGTCGAAGGAGGGATCGCGATGGAAGACTTCCACGCCGATGGTCCGCTCCTTGAGGCTCTCCTGCGCGCCCTCCAGAGTCTGGGTTACTACATAGCGAAAAAACGTGGACGAACGCCGGCTGGAATGAAAATGGGAACTGGCGAGCATCCTCTCCAGTTGCGCCAGGATCTGGTCGGAGTCAACATCTTTCGCGGCTTTGGAGTGCACCGGATTGGAGATGACGGTATCCATCGAACGTGTGGCTATGGTACATGGGAAACTTTCCGTTGACCATCCTGTTTCGTGAGCTGAGAACTGGGGATGCGACGCGGAGAAGGGAAATGAACAACCCCGGATGCCTGCCTGTAACAATGATAGAACGCTTTTAAAAATCAGCAAGTTATGGATTGTATCCGTTCAACACTGGACGGAACTCATCCATGTGCCGGTAAGTTGGAAGAGCCCTCTTGCCGCCTGAAGCGCATGGCGCAAGACAGGAATGGCTTCAGGAAGGAAACCGGGCTGTGAACCGCAGGGAACTCATCAAGAATATTGCTTTTACTTCCATGGGACTGTCGGCGCTGGAAGCGCCAGCCGAGCCGGCCGCGGCAGTGCAGAGCGCAGAATCTGCGGAGCGGCCAGCTGTTCCGCGGAGCGGGAACCGGCTGGTGGAAATTGCCGATGCGTGCAAGCCGGTTCTGCACAGGGAGCTTCATGTGCTGGTGAGCGAGGTCCGGCCGGTGCAGAATCCGGCAGCATATCTGCGCTGGGAGATGAAGACGGTTGGAATGGCGGCCGGGCTGGAGAAGAAGCTGCTCCGAACCGGCGATACCATCTATCTGGACTTTGGGCGGCACATCACCGGCTACCTGCACTTCGATGTGGAAGCGCTGGGGCTCAACATTGACTCGCCATGCCGTGTGCGGATCACCTATGGCGAGGTGCCGTCAGATGTGGCGGAAAATTTTTATCCGTACAAGGGCGAATTGTCGGCCGCGTGGCTGCCGGATGAGATGGAGAATCTGGATCCGTTTCCGCTGGCTTACGCGGCCCAACGCCGGCACGCATTCCGGTACGTGAAGATCGAGATTCTGGCCATGTCGCACAAATTCTCGGTGCGGTTTTCGAACTGCCGTGTGGAAGGGGTGAGCTCGGCCATCGGTGTGCCTGCACCGCTGCCGGCGGGCACGGCTGCCGAGCTGGTGACGATTGACCGTGT
>Ga0371490_1000799_pt1 | contig 18978 bp, 18 predicted proteins | sample MB2SIPfraction_FD_207959 | JGI IMG/M metagenome (GOLD analysis project Ga0371490, IMG submission 207959) | Lab enriched peat soil microbial communities from McLean, Ithaca, NY, United States - MB28FN SIP fraction | ecosystem: Environmental > Terrestrial > Soil > Wetlands > Peat | place: USA... | reverse complement strand
GCGCCGGCCGCGCGGGCGCCGGTGGCGATGGTTTGTGCAATGCGGGCGGTGTGTCCGTAACCGGAATGATAGGCAATGGCGATCTTGCTCATGATGTGTTTCTCCTTCAAGGGCGCGATGGGCGCCAATAAACAGAAATTCGTTACAACAGTTAATATAGATGTTGTGACAAGTATCTGGATGCAATAATCTGTTGCTGTCCCGCTTTTGCTACAATCCCGCCAAACCACCACACTGCCCGGAGGCCACAATGAGCTCACCCGCCGTCCTGCCCGAGGAGACCACGCCGGCTCTCAGCGAGGGCCAGCGCCTGCTGTACACCTTCACCGCGCCCTCGCAGACCATGGCGGACATACGCCGCAACGCCAGCTGGTGGGTGCCGTGGCTGCTGATCAGCGTCTTCGCCCTTGGCTTTGCCTTTACGCTGGATAAGAAAATCGGCTGGGACCAGGTGATGGAGAATCAGATTCAGAGTAGTCCCAAGGCCTCCGAGAGGATGGAAAAGCTTCCCGCCGAGCAGCGCGAGAAGATCCTGAAGACGCAGACCAGCGTCGCACGCGCCATTGGCTACGCCACGCCAATCACCACCGTGATCGCTATCACCGTTATCGGCGCCGTGGTGCTGGGCATCTTCAACTTCGGCTTTGGCGCAAAACTCAAGTTCGGCCAGGCGATGTCCGTTACCGCCTACAGCATGTTGCCCAACCTGCTGCAAAACCTTTTGATCATCCTGATGATGTTCCTGGTGGCGCCCGATCAATTCAACGTCAACAACCCGCTGGCCACCAATCCCGGATACTTTGTGGCTTCGACCTCTCCGGTTCTGAAAGGCTTTCTGGGTGCCTTTGACGTATTCATCATCTGGCAGCTCTTCCTGCTATCAGTTGGCGCCGAGCAGCTGGCCAAGATCAAAAAGATGAACGCCTTCCTCACCCTGTTTGTTCTGGTGGTGCTGTGGAAGCTCGCCACCTCGGCGCTGGGCAGTTAACGCCGCGCATGCAATCAACAAAGGCTCCCCGCGGGGAGCCCTTCTCTTTTGCGCTCTATCTCTCTTAATTCCTTACGACTTGATCATCCCCTCGGTGGCCCTTCGCAAGGCGGCCCTGGCCAGCAGGCGGGTGGAATCCAGCACCGGCAGTGGCGAAGTTTCATTGCCAATGAGCAGGGGCAGTTCGGTGCAGCCCAGAATGACGGCATCGCAGCCTTCGCTCTTCATGCGGCTGAGGATGGTGCTGACGACGCCGAGCGAGTCCGAGCGGAAGACGCCGTTCACCAGCTCGTCGAAGATGATCTGGTCAATCCTGCCGCGATCAAGCGGCGAAGGCGCAACACACTCTATGCCAAGGCGCGCGAGCACCTCCGGATACACCGGTCCTTCCATGGTGTACTTCGTTCCGGTGAGCGCCAGCTTGCGGTAGCCATGCTCACGGGCGGAGGCGGCAACCACTTCCGCAATATGCAGCCATGGCAGTGGCGATTTCTTTTCCACCATTGCAAAGGCGCGGTGGATGGTGTTATCCGGCGAGATGAGAAAGTCGGCGCCCACGAGTTTGAGCTTCTCCGCCGAATCGAGCATGAGCGCGGCCACCTGCTCCCAGTCGTCGTGCTCGATGGGCTGCATGTACTCGGACAGGCAATGGTTGTGCAGGCTGATTTCGGGATGCGCGTGGCGTCCCATGATGGCCGCACCTTCCATGCAGATTGTGCGGTAGCAGAGCGCGGCGCCTTCCGCCGAGCAGGCGACGATGCCGATGTGCAGAGGCTTGGGAGTGGCCGGCAAAATAGCTCCTTACAAAAGATTCAGCAGTTCGCGCTTGCGCTCTTCCGGCAGCCAGCTGGCGCGGAAGCTGTTGGCGGCAAGCTGTTGCAATTCGTCCTGGCTGAAACCCATCACATCTTGCGCGATTTTATATTCGCCGACAAGTGTCGTCTCAAACATCTCCGGATCGTCGGTGTTCAGCGTGACCAGTGCGCCGGCATCAAAGTAGCGGCGCAGCGGATGATCCTCGATGCGCGGACAACAACCGGTGCGCACATTCGACGTAAGGCAGAGCTCGAGCGGCACCTGCTCGCGGACGAGCCGCGCCAGCAGGCGCTCATCCTGTGCGGCGGTCAGTGCGTGGCCCAGGCGCTCGGCCTTCAACGCGTCGAGAGCCCCGATGATACTGGCCGGGCCGCTGCTTTCTCCGGCATGGACGCTCAGTCGCAGCCCAGCCTTGCACGCCCGTGCATAGACATCTGTAAATGTCTCCGGCGGAGCGATGCGCTCGTCTCCGCCAATGCCAATGCCGACGATGCTTGGGTTTTTGCCCTGCCGCGCGCGCAACTCAACGGCCTTGGATAAAACCTTCTCACCCTCTTCAGGACCAAAGTGGCGCACGGCGTCGAAGATCCAAAGCAGGCTGAGGCCGAAATCTTTTTCACCGCGCAGGCGGCCGCGCTCCAGGCCTTCGAATAGAGCATCGAACTCCTGCCCGCGCCAGAAGATGACGCCCACGCTGACGAAGACCTCGGCGTGACGGCAGCCTTCGGCGGCAAGCTTTTCCATCAGGCGGTAAGTAATCAGCTCGTAGTCTTCGGGATCGCGCAGACGCTCGGTGACCGCCTTGAAGGCCATCAGGAAGCCGGTGAAATCCTTGTAGTGATAGAGCGCGGCGCACTCTGCGACGGTAAGCGGGCGGTGCGAATCCGCCAGTGGCTTGTAGCGATTGCTGGCCCACGGAAACGGCGTGTGATGCTTCTGGCTCAACTGGCTGAGCGTCAGGGCATCCACCGAGCCTTCCAGATGGAGATGCAACTCGGCCTTGGGCAGGCGCGTGATGAAGTCGGAGTTCACGGAAACATTGTATAGATCGAATAGGACAATCAGAGTACTTAGGAAGTGAACTTGAATTACGAAAGCTTGGAAAAAACTCTGCTACGATTTTCGGCCTGATTTTTGAGCTGCATCCTCCAGAGCCTTTAATCTCCTGTGAATGTCCTGATTTACCGCTCTTTGGTTGATAATCGTAGCGATAACGTGCCAAGCAGCTATGACTGCCAGCCCTACAATTGCGCCATCTATGCATCTACCTAACAATTGTGTCCCCGGTTCGCCTTGGGTCTCTAAGCGAGCATTTGGTCGGATTCGCGTCGGGCAGATGTTCAAAGTGAGGAGGGTTGTCATGGGGAACCAGGCGCCCTCCACATTCCTGGCAAATAAATCCTAGGTCAGTACCGGGTTTATGTTTTGCTCGTAACGAAAGTGCAGATTCGATAGTCAGTGAACATCTTGTTATATTTGGCATTTAGTCCATCCGAACGATTTTTGTACCGCATATCATTTCGCTAATCCAGATTTTTACGCAATACCTCTGCATATTGCCCGCTATTACTTCCTCGCGAACTCGCTATGCCTCTGGCTGAAGGTGAAGTAGATGACCAGGCCGATGGCCAGCCAGATGAAGAAGCGAATCCAGGTGATGACCGTCAGCCCCGTCATCAGGCCTCCGCAGAAGACCACCGAGAGGATGGGAAAGAGCGGCACCCATGGCACCTTGAATCCTCTTGGGCGTTCCGGCTGCGTCTTGCGCAGCACCAGCACTCCAAGGGAAACCAGCACGAAGGCAAACAAGGTGCCGATGTTGGATAGGTCGGCGGCGTCGCCAATGTCCACCAGTCCGCTGGGCAGCCCCACGGCCAGGCCGGCGACCCAGGTGCTCCAGTGCGGGGTTTTATAGCGCGTGTGCACCCGCGAGAAAAACGCCGGCAGCAGGCGGTCGCGAGACATGGCAAACCAGACGCGCGTCTGTCCGTACTGAAAGACCAGAAGCGAGCTGAGCATTCCCATCAGCGCGCCTACGATGATGACCGTACGCCATATGGGCCGCGCTCCGAGTTGCTGTAAGGCGTAGGCCACGGGAGCCTCGGCGGCCGCACCGGAGCCGAAGACCGTGTACTTCATCATGCCCAGCAGCACCAGGGCCACACCTACGTACAGAATGGTGCAGACGATGAGCGAGGCGATGATGCCGAAGGGAATGTCTTTTTGCGGATTTTTCGCCTCCTCGGCCGCCGTGGAAACCGAGTCGAAGCCGATGTAGGTGAAAAAGACGATGGCGCCGCCGGTGAGCACTCCGCTGAAGCCCGATGGCGCAAAGGGCACCCAGTTGCTCTTGTGCACCAGCATGCCGCCTACGCCTAAAAACAGCGCGATGGCCGCAATCTTAATGGCCACCATCACGTTGTTGACCTTGGCCGACTCGCGCACGCCGCGCACCAGCAGCCAGCTCAGGATCATGACGACGACAAAGGCCGGCACGTTGAAGTAGGCGCCCGTCCACTTGCCGTCGGCCCACACGGGTGAGGACCATCGCTCCGGCAGGACGAGTCCGAATTGTGCCAGCTGCGCCTTCAGGTATCCGGCAAAGCCCACGCAGACGGCAACATTGCTGACCGCATATTCCAGGATGAGATCCCAGCCGATGATCCAGGCGAAGATTTCGCCCAGCGTGGCGTAGCTGTAGGTATAGGCCGAGCCTGCAATGGGAATCATCGAAGCCAGTTCGGCATAGCAGAGCCCGGCGAACGAACAGGCGATGGCCACCAGTATGAAGCTGATGGCGATGGCCGGGCCGGCTGGCGGACGGCCGTGCATTAGCGCGCCGTGCAGGTTGCCCTGGCTCACCAGGTTCCAGAAGATGTCCATGACCTGCGCGTGCAGGATGCTGGGCGCCTCGAAGTGCTCTCCCGCGGCGGCCGTGCCGGTGAGCACGAAGATTCCCGAGCCGATGATGGCACCAATGCCGAGTGCGGTCAGCGACCAAGGGCCCAGGGTCTTTTTCAGACGATGCTCGGGCGTTTCCGCCTCGGCAATCAGCCGGTCAATGGACTTACGGGCAAAGAGTTGATTCGCCAGGGAAGTGCTCCTGCTGCACGGCCAGCCAAACGCCCCGTGAAGTTGTCAGTTGAGTAGGATTGCTTGGAAAACATCATAACAAGCAAAACGGCCACCTCCCACGCAAAAGCGTCGAGAAGTGGCCGTTGAGGTTGTGTGGCTGCGCGGTGGCCGAGGCCGCCGCGAGTGAAAAATTGGCTAGCGCTTGCTCTGGCCGCGGGTGCTGCGTCGGGTACGCGGCAACTACCGCCGCTCCGGCCGCAGGCGCCAAGGGGGTAACGCGACTTACGCCGCTGCCCGCTGCTGGCGCTCGGCTACCGCTTGCTTACGCCGCGGGTAGCCTTCTTCACCTTGCGCTTTTTGGAGCCGCGCTCGTGGGTGCGTTCGGCCTTGGGAGCGGCCTTCTTGCGGGCTGTGCGCTTGGCGGCCTTGCGATCTTCCTTGGGCAGTGCGGTTGTGTTAGGCATGTCTTTACGTTTCCTTTGATGATGATGTGTGCGCCTGGGCGCTGCAGGCCTTTTTGCGATTCTTGCCGCGGCGGCGATGGCACCGACGACGCGGGCCCGGATCGAACGTTTACGCCTTTTCCAATTGGGCGTACTTTTCGACGAGCTTCTTCAGGCCGTGACGTTCAAATTGTACCGTAAGCCGGGCATCTTCCCCATCGCCTTCACGCTGGTAGATGATGCCCAGGCCGTATTTGGGGTGCCGCACCTGGTCGCCTTTGCGCAGCCCGCGCCCCGCTTTGGGCTCGTCCAACTGCATCTCCGGGCGGCTGAACTTCTTGCCACGCGAGGCAAAAAAGTCGGCAATATTGTCAATCGAGTTGTAGGTTTGGCCGGTGTAGGTGGTTCGTGGCGGCGCTTTGTGCTGGCCGCGACGAGCTCCCCAATGGGCGCTTTGGTCCTCGTTTTCGTAGTCGTAATGCGTGCCGCCGTAGTCGTCAAACTTGGGCGTGCTGCCCTTCACCTTGCCGGGCGAACCCGCATCCTCCAGCAGTTCGATGGGAATTTCTTCGAGGAAGCGCGACGGCGTGCTGGGCTCGGCAGAATCGGTGGCGTAGCGGCGGCGCAGGCGGGCGCGGCTCAGGATCAGCGTATCCATGGCGCGCGTCATGCCGACGTAGCAGAGGCGGCGTTCTTCTTCGATCTCGGTTGGCGCCAGCAGGGTGCGCGAGTGCGGAAATAAGCCCTCTTCCATGCCCACCAGCAGTACCAGCGGAAACTCCAGGCCTTTGGCGGCGTGCAGGGTCATCAGCGTAATCTGCTGCGCCTCGTCGTACTGGTCCACATCGCTCACCAGGGCCGCATGGTCGAGGAAGTCGCTGATCGACTCGCCGCGATCGCGCGAATCCATGGCGGCGTTGACCAACTCCTTCAGGTTCTCCACCCGCGCCAGTGACTCCGGCGAATCCTCGGCCTCCAGTTGCTGCATATAGCGAGTGCGGTCCAACAGGAATTTCAGCAGCTCGGCGGTGCTGACCTTCTGCTCTGGCGCGGCGCTCGTGTCAGCCTCTACAGCTTCGGCAGCGACGGCGTCAACCGCCTCCACAGCCTGATCAAAGGTATTCACATCAAAGCTGTCATCCGTGGAGGCGAAATCAGACGCCCCAAAATCAAAGCCATGCTGTGCATCGGGTTCAGCGGCATCACTCTCCGCCGCAGTATCCATAGCGGCCTCCACGCTGGCCTCCATGCGCTCGGCAAATTTCTCCGCCGCATCGGGAAGCACAATGGCACGCGCATCCAAAATAATCTCGCGGAAGGCCACCAGTGCGGCACAGGCACGCGCCGGAAGCAGCCGGTTTTCCACCACGTGCCCCAGGGCCTGCCACAGCGAGCTGTCTGACTCCAGCGCGATGCGTTCCAGGGTCTCCATGGTGGTTTTGCCAATGCCGCGCACGGGAGTGTTGATCACCCGCATCAGGGCCACAGAGTCGTCGGGATTCAGAATCAGCTTCAGGTAGCTGATCATGTCCTTGATTTCGGCGCGCTCGTAGAAGCTGAAGCCGCCCACCACGTTGTAGTTCAGGCCATAGCGGCGCAGAGCCTCTTCCAGCAGGCGCGACTGCGCGTTGGTGCGATACAGAATCGCCGCCCGCGCCTCCAGTCCGTCGGCGGCGCGCTCACGCATCCAGCGGGAGATGAAGTCGGCGGCAAACAACGCCTCGTTCTCGCCATCCGGAGCGTCGTAAAAACCAATTCGCTGCCCACCCTCGCGCGCCGTCCACAGGTTCTTGCCCTTGCGCTGCGTGTTGTTGGCCACCACGGCGCTGGCCGCCTGCAAAATGGGCTGCGTGCTGCGGTAGTTCTGCTCCAGGCGAATGATCTTAGCCTCGGGAAAATTCTTCTCAAAGTCGAGGATGTTGTTGATGTCCGCGCCGCGCCAGCTGTAGATGGACTGATCCTCGTCACCCACGGCGCAGAGGTTGTGATGCTGCCCGGCCAGGGCGCACATGATCTCGTACTGCGGACGGTTTGTATCCTGATACTCATCCACCAGCATGAACTGGAAGCGGCGCTGATATTTCTCGCGCGTCGCCTGATCGCCCTTCAGCAGACGAACGCTTTCCAGCAGCAGGTCGTCAAAGTCCAAGGCGTTGGCTTTGGCCAGCTCGTCCTTGTAAATCTTGTAGAGGTGCGCGATGCGCTCCATCTTGGGATCGGCCGAGTTCAGATACATCTCCTGCGGATCCTGCATGTGGTTTTTGGCCGAGCTGATGAGGCCAAGCACGCTGCGCGGGGTGAGCTTTTTATCGTCCAGCCCCAGGCGCTTGATGGCCGACTTGACGATGGCCTGCTGGTCGCTCTCGTCGTAGATGACGAAGTCGCGGGTAAAGCCCTTGCCGTTCACGCGCAGGGCTTCAATATCCCGCCGCAGCAGGCGCACGCAGAAGCTGTGGAAGGTGCTGATCTGGGGCTTGTTCAGCGAGCGTCCGCCGATGAGCTGCTCCACGCGCGAGGCCATCTCCGCCGCGGCTTTGTTGGTAAAGGTGACGGCCAGAATGCGGTCGGCCGGGATGTTTTCGTGCTCCACCAGGTAGGCGATGCGATAGGTGATGACGCGGGTTTTGCCCGAGCCCGCTCCGGCCAAAATGAGCACGGGGCCGCGCACGGTTTCCACCGCCTCGCGCTGCTGCGGGTTCAGTTGGGACAAGAAATCCATCGGGGGCCTTGCAGTCAGAGTGTCTGATGAAAAGAGTAACAGGTTTGGCGAGGGTGGCAACTCTTCAGCAGAATGCCGCCCTACTTCTATTGCTTCCGCGGTGGATGGTTCTTGATGTCGTAATCCAATCCATCGGTGGAGTGGCGCTTGAAGGTGCACTCCGGGCAGGGGCACCAGTCGCGCAGATAATCCCACGAATAAATTCCGTGCTGGTGGCCGTCATTCCAGTTGAAGCGAATGGCGTAGTTGCCCACCGGCGCCACCTCGGTGGGGCGCAGGATGGGCTTGAACATCACGAGCGGCCCGGAGTCCTCAGGATTGGCGGGCTGGTCGGGCTGGCGATTCTGCTTCTCGCGCAGGTCGTTGCACAGCGCGCAGGGGCAGGCGTCACGCAGGTAGGTGAAGGTGTATGTGGCCTGGTGACCGTCCTTCCAGACGATCTCCATGGTGCTGCCGTTGGTCTTGTGAACCTTGATGGATGCGGGCTGCATGGCGCTCATGGTCATTAGTGTATATCCTTGACGGCAGGGCTGTTGAGCCCTATTCCGGCCGCCCGGGTTGCCGAAACCGGTGGCCTCTGCGTATAATCGGTATTTGGCGACACGCCTCTTTTGTTCATTACAGGTTCCGCGCGTTTCTTTTCCGGTTGCGCCGCAGGTTTTCCCCGCGGGCGTGGCTGTTCCAGCAGGCTCCTATCGGCCGCCTGCTGTGGTCAAAAGCCCAAGCGGTTCCAAACATTTGGAGTTAGTCATGGCACAGGTTTGCACTGTCTGCGGCAAGGGGCCGCAATTCGGCAATAACGTTTCGCACGCCAACAACAAGACCCGCCGCCGCTGGAATGTGAATCTGCATCCGGTGAAGGCCAAGGTTGCTGGCTCGTCCAACACCAAGCGCGTGCGCGTCTGCTCCAGCTGCCTGCGCGCGGGCAAGGTCACCAAGGGCTAGTTTTCGTCCGTGGCGGCCTCCTTGCGGTTGCCGCCTGGATGCCGGAGGACTCTCCGGCCGAATTACGGGCCTCCGCCAGCGCGGAGGCCTTTTTGACTTTGCGCTACGCATTGATCCGAGAAATACGCCAACTAAACACAGCACTTGGACGCCAGCCACAGGCGCCATCCAACGGGAGGGTTTCATGGTCTCAGCTACGCTGATCCGCCGCGAGATGCCCTCCCTGCTGCGCCTGGCCGTGCCCATTGTGCTGGGCGAGGTCGGCTGGATGGCGATGAACTTTGTGGACATTGCCATGATCGGCCACGCCGGTGCGACCTCACTTGCCGCCGTCAGCCTGGGCTCGGCCATCTTCATGGTCTTTGCCATTGTCTGCGAGGGGCTGCTGATGGGCTCGGATTCCCTCGTCTCCCAGGAGTATGGCGCGGGCAACATCAAAGAGTGTTTCCGCACTCTGTGGGCAGGTGCGCAACTGGCACTGCCCGCCAGCCTGCTGGCCGCCCTGCTGGTGGCCCTCAGCCCCGGAATTCTCAACGTGATCGGCGTGCCCGCCGAAATCGCCCTCAAGGCGCGCTACTACCTGTACGCCATGGCCGCAGGACTGCCTGCCTTGATGGGCTTTGTCGCCATCCGCGTTTTTTTGCAGGGTATGCATCGCGTGCGCATCGTGGCCTTTGCCATGATCTCCGCCAATCTTGTGAACTTCTGCGGCAACTGGGTGCTCATCTACGGACACTTCCACATGCCGGCCCTGGGCGCCACGGGCAGCGGCCTGGCTACCTCCATCTCCCGCATTTACATGATGCTGGTGCTGCTGACCTATCTGGTTTGGCGTGGCCGCCACCAGCACTGGCCCCTACTGCTGCACGCCGGCGAGCTGCACTGGCAGCGCATCCGCCAGATTGTGAAGCTGGGCGTGCCAGCCGCCACGCAGATTGCGCTGGAGGTAGGTGCCTTCAGCGCCAGCACCTTGCTGGCAGGCCGCCTGGGCGCAGTCGTGGTCAGCGCACACCAGATCGCCCTGCTGATGGCTTCGCTGACCTTTATGGTGCCGCTTGGCATCGGCCAGGCAACCAGCGTGCGGGTGGGCCACGCCATTGGCCAGCGCAACGGGTTAGCCGCCGCAGTCAGCGCCTGGAGCGGAGTGGCCCTGAGCGCCTGCTTTATGAGCTCGATGGCCGTCGTGCTGTGGACCGTGCCGCTGCCCATTGTGCGCATCTTTACCAACGACGCCGAGGTTGCCGCGCTGGCGGTGCGCCTGCTGGCCATCGCCGCCTTCTTCCAGTTCTTTGATGGCGTGCAGGTCACCAGCATCTGTGCCCTGCGCGGCTCAGGCAACACCCGTATCGCCATGATCACCGACGCCATCGGCTGGTGGGTTGTGGGGCTGCCCGCTGGAGCCTTCCTTTGCTTTGGCCTGGGATGGGGCGTGCGCGGCCTGTGGCTGGGCCTGTGCGTGGGCCTGGTCTCGATCGCCTGCGTACTGGCCGCGGCCCTGCGGCGGCGCATGCGTCATCTGCAACTCGAACTGGTTGCAGTTACGCTCACTTAAGAGCGCTGCTGCAGCGCAATCCCCGGACGTTCTTCACCCCTTATTACGCAAAGAAAACGGCGCGCCATGGATTTCTGCGCGCCGCAATCTTCATCCGTAGCAAACGAAGCTAATTGCTTTCTTTGTCCGTGTTGGGCAGTTCCAGCGCGACCAGTCCGAACTTGGTGCCATCGGTCTTCCGCTCAATGCCAACGATGTGCTGGCGCAGCTTGCTGCCGGCCTTCAACTCAAAGTCCGGCTTGCCCTTGTCCACCTTAAACTTGGTCTGATGCTTGCTATCGTCGTCACAACCCAGACCATCCTTGGTCCGGCTAATTTTGCCAACGGCCACCTTGCCCTGGCACTCGATGACGTCGCCGTACTGCGCCAACTCCTTCAGATAGAAGGCCTTCACCTTGTCACTCGGATCCGGTGTGTGGTAACCGGCAGCGTTCACTTTCAGGTGAAAGTCGCCAAAGTTCAGGTTCACATCGGCGGCGCTGCTGTCCTTGTCGCTATTGTCGCGGATGGCGCCGGGATAGACGGCCAGGCCTATTGCACTGGTCGAGGCGGCGTCGTTGGTCTTCACGTCCATGCCGCCAAAGGGCGTCTTGATCTTCACATCCTCGTTCTGCTTGGTGCCATTGCTGGAAATGCTGCAACCAGCCAGCAGAAGGAGCATGGTTACGGCGCCCACTCCGGCGGCGCGCAGGTAGCATCGGCGAACCATGGTCATTCGCATTGGGCAGTCTCCTCTCATCTGCATCTCTGTTACGGACACACGGCAGCTTTGGTTCCCCGGGACGGCCGAATAAAGCTAGCCGACGATGGCGATGGCGTCAATCTCCACGCGCACATCCTTGGGCAGCCGCGCCACCTCCACGGTGCTGCGGGCCGGTGCGCTCTGCGGGAAGAAGCGCTGGTAAACGTCGTTCATGGTCGCAAATTCACCCATATCCTTGAGAAAGACGCCGGTGCGCACTACTTTATCCAAACCGCTGCCGGCAGCCTTCAGGATGGCCTCCAGGTTGTGCAGCACCTGCTCGGTCTGCGCGGCCACGCCGCCTTCCACCAGTTGCTGCGTCGCGGGATTCACCGGGATCTGGCCGCTGATGAAGAGAAAACCGTTGGCGCGTATGGCCTGTGAGTACGGACCAATGGCCGCCGGCGCATTCGGGGTGGAGATGACTTCGCGCATGGAGAACCCTCCGGGGAATGGAAGCTGCTAGTTCAATCTTGACGCCACATTCTAACGCCATACGCCGGTGGAGTGCGGTGCGGCGATGGTACCGCGCAATCACCCACTACGGCCGCACCGGCCCCAGTAAAAAAAGATAGGCGGCGGCGATGGCGTACAGCACCAGGCAGATGGTGGTCGCCCCGCCCATCAGCTGCATGCCAAAGCCGATAAGCGCCACGGCCGCGCAGAGCCCCATGGACAGAGTGCTGTAACGATTCCAGCGCGCCAGCGCGATTAGGTCTTGATGATTGCGGCGCAGCTCGCGCAGGGCAGGCGTGGCCATGCTGTTGCGTGTGGTATAGCCAAAGGTCAGCAATACGGTTGAAAAGATGGCCGGCAGATAGCTGCGACTGCCCAGGCTGCCGGGCTCGGCATGGTGCAGCGCCAGCCCCAGCACGGCGCATATGGCCACACCAAAGAGCAGAGCCATCTGGGTGCGGCGCAGGCCAAGGTAGGCGGTAGCGACACGATCCAGCGCCGGATTGGATTTGGCCTTGCGACGCGACATGGCTAGGTCGTCATCTTCTGCACGCGCTCCACGTTATGTACTCCGGGAACGCGGCGAATGCCGGTGATGATGCGGTTGAGGTGGTTGACGTCGCGGATGTCGAGGACGATGTCGATGCTGGCCTGAGCGTCGCCGGTCTTGGCCTCGATGTGGCGGATGTTGGCGTCCTCGCCGCTGATGACGGCGCTGACGGCCGTGATGATGCCCGGACGATCCTCGCTGCCCACCACCAGCTTCACTGGATATGCGGCCGCCAGCGCGCCGGCCAGCTTTGGCTCCTTGCTCGACCACTCAACGGCGATCTTGCGCTCGGGCTCATACATCAGGTTCTGCACGTTGGAGCAGCTCTTGCTGTGCACGGCCACGCCCTTGCCGCGGGTCACATAGCCAACAATCTCCTCGCCGCGGATGGGGTTGCAACATCGCGCGCGATAGACCAGCAGGTCGTCGGTACCGCGCACGGTCAGCGCCGAACTGTCAGCGCCAAAGGTGCGCTTCAATGCCGATGCCACGCCCTGCTGCTCTTCACCCGGGGCCAGGCCGCTGCCGGGCACCACCTTGGCCAGCACCGAGCGCGCCGAGTACTTGCCGTAGCCGATGCCGGCCATCAGGTCTTCTTCCTTGCTCAGGCCGTACTCATTGGCGGCCTTTAACAGTTCGGGTTCCTTGATGTCCTTGAGCGCAATGCGGTACTTGCGCGCCTCTTTCTCCATCAGCTTGCGGCCAATTTCAATGGCGCGCTCACGCTGGTGGATGTTGAGCCAGTGCTTGATCTTCTGCCGCGCACGCGAGCTTTTGACGATGGCCAGCCAGTCGCGGCTGGGGTTGTGACCGGCCTGCGTCATGATCTCCACAATGTCGCCCGAGCGCAGCGTACTGCGCAGCGGCACAATGCGGCCGTTGATCTTTGCGCCCACGCAGCTGTGGCCCACCTCGGTGTGCACCGTGTAGGCAAAATCAATGGGCGTGGCATCGCGCGGCAGGATGACCACCTTGCCCTTCGGCGTGAAGGTGTAAACCTCTTCCGGGTAGAGATCGATCTTCAGCGTGGAGAGGAATTCGCCGGGATCGTCCATCTCGCGCTGCCACTCCACCACCTGACGCAGCCAGGCCAGGCGCTTTTCGTCGCGCGCGCTGATGGGGCCGTCCTTATACTTCCAGTGCGCGGCGATGCCCTCTTCGGCCAGCTTGTGCATCTCCTCGGTGCGAATCTGCACTTCGAAGGGGTGGCCATCTTCGGCGATGACCGTGGTGTGCAGCGACTGGTAGAGGTTCGGCCGCGGCATGGCGATAAAGTCCTTGATGCGCCCCGGCACCGGACGCCATGCGTTGTGGATGACACCCAGTACGGCATAACAATCCGTGACTGAATATGTAATGACCCGGAGTGCCATCAGGTCATACATCTGCTCCGGCGTGATCTTCTGCTTGATTACCTTCTGGTAGATGGAGTACATGCGCTTGATGCGCGAATCCACGCGGACGACATTGATCTTGGCTTCGGCAAGCTTGGCGCGGATGGTCTCCACCATATTGGCCAGCGCCTGGTCTCCATCCTTGCGCATGGCCTCCACCTGCTCCACCACGCTCCTGTAACCCACCGGATCCACGTAGGGGAAAGCCAGGTCCTCCAGCTCGCCACGCACCTTGCCCATACCAAGACGGTGGGCCAATGGCGCGTAAATCTCCAGGGTCTCCTTGGCGATCTTCACCTGGCGCTCCGGCGAAAGGTGCTGCAGGGTGCGCATGTTATGCAGGCGGTCGGCCAGCTTGATGAGCACCACGCGGATGTCATCCACCATGGCCAGCATCATCTTGCGGACGTTTTCCGCCTGCGCCTCTTCGCGGCTGGCAAAATCAATTTTGCTGATCTTGGTGACGCCTTCCACGATGTGCGCCACCTGCTCGCCAAACTGCTGCAGAATTTCCCCGGTGGTCATGGAGGTGTCTTCCACCGAGTCGTGCAGCAGGCCGGCGGCGATGGCCGTGGTGTCCAGCTTCATCTCGGCCAGCAGGATGGCTACTTCCAGGGGGTGGATCAGGTAGGGTTCGCCGCTGGCGCGCAGCTGTCCCTTGTGCAGGCGCAGGCTGAGCTGGTAGGCACGCTCGACGATGCTGATGTCATCGCTGGGACGATTGGTGCGCACCAACTCCAACAGATCGCGAAAGCGATTTGTCATCACGGTACCGGCTGCAAGTTGTTCGCCCGAACTTGCCATATCTGATTTTATCTTGTTCCCCGGCGGCGCACCCAAAAACCTGCCGCCGGCATCTCAGGCTTGCATCTGGTAGCGCGCAATTGAAAGAATGGAGTGCAAGATCAGCAGGCACCCTATGAAAGTATTAATCAGCGGCGCCACGGGGTTGATCGGGCACGAAGTCAGTGCGCGGCTCCGCCAGCAGGGACACCAGGTCAGCCTTCTCGTGCGGAATGCCTCACACGCCACACCCAACGACCTCGTATGGTGGCCCAGCCAACCGCTACCATCCGCCGCACTGGCCAATTTTGACGCCATCATTCACCTGGCCGGGCGCCCCGTGGCCACCATGTGGACCACCAAGGCGCGGCAGGAAATTCGTGACAGCCGCGTGCTGGGCACGGGCAACCTGGCAACCGCAGCCGCCGAGGCCTTCCGCTCCAAGGGCACACCGCACACGTTTATCTCGGCCAGTGCCATTGGCTACTACGGCAGCCGCGGCGATGAGGAGTTGGTGGAGAGCAGCATTCCGGGCCTGGGATTTTTAGCCGACGTCTGCCGCCAGTGGGAGGCCGCCGCACAGCCCGCGTCAGATGCCGGCATACGCGTCGTGCAGTTGCGCACCTCCATCGTGCTCAGCCCTGTGAGCGGCGCGCTCCAGCAGATGCTGCCCATCTTCCGTCTCGGCCTGGGTGGCCGCTTCGGCAGCGGACATCAGTGGTGGAGCTGGATAGGCCTCAACGATGCTGCCCGCGCTTACATCTTTGCCCTGGAAAACCCGCAGTTACATGGCGCGGTTAACCTGGCTGTGCCTGACGCAGTCACCAATGCGGAGTTCACCCGCACCCTGGCCCGCGTGCTGCACCGTCCCGCATTCTTCGCCGTGCCGGCCATCGTCCTGCGCGCCATGGCCGGAGAGATGGCCGAGGAGATGCTGCTAAGCAGCCAGTGCGTGGTTCCCCGTCAGTTGATCGAACATGGCTTCCGCTTTGAGGATGAGGATCTGGAAGTGGCTCTGCGAAAAATGCTCGGTTGAATTTCGATTGAAAATTTACTTTGACCTGTCTAAAGCTGGAGGGTGCATGGTGGAGGTGTGCCCCGATGATGACGGTCTCCCAACTCGCCAGGTTCTGCGGATTAAGCCGAACCACGCTGCTGTATTACGAATCGATTGGGCTGCTGAAACCCGCAGGCCGTTCCAGCGGCAACTACCGCCGTTACGGTTCCAGCCAGGTGGAGCGTTTGCGCGCCATCTGCGCCTATCGTGATGCGGGATTAAAGCTGGCGGATATCCGCCAGCTTCTCGAGGAGCGCGGCAACCAAGCTTCGCGCGTGCTGCGGCGCCGGTTGGTCGAGCTCGATGGGGAGATCGCCACGCTCCGTGGGCACCAAGCGGCCATTCTCCGGCTTTTGCATTGCGGTGATGGCCAGTGGAGGAAAGAAGCGATGACCAAGGAAAAATGGGTTGCCATCATGCGTGCCGCCGGCTTTCAGGAAGCCGACATGCAGCGTTGGCACAAGCAGTTCGAACAGCAGGATCCCGAAGAGCACCAGAAATTATTAGAGTATCTGCACATCTCCACGGACGAAATCAGCCACATCCGTACCTGGAGCCGGGAAAAATAGCTGCACTGATAAAGCCCCATGGCTTATTGCCGTGGGGCTTATCTCTTTCGCACCCAGTGCTGCAATTACATCTTCTGCCTTGCGATCTCGCCCACGGTGGCCGAAGTCGCGCGCAGGTAATCCGCCGGGCTCAGCACAATCTGCGTGCCGCGCACGCCGGCCGAAACCGAAACCTCATCCCATATCTCCATCGTCTCGTCCACAAACACCGGGTAGTCCTTCTTCATGCCCAGGGCGGTCACGCCGCCGCGAATGTATCCTGTCACCGGTTGCACTTCCTTGAGCGGCAGCAGTTCTACTTTACGGTCTCCGGTGAGCGCGGCCAGGGCCTTCAGGTCCAGCTCAAAGTTGCCGGGGATGACCGCCACGCTGATGCCATTGCGGTCGCCGCGCACGGCCAGAGTCTTAAACACCTGCTCCGGCGGCAGGCCAACCTTGGCGGCAACCGCTTCGGCGGAGAGGTCGTCGGGGTCGAGCTCATAGTCGCGCAGTGCGTATGTAATGCCGAGCGCGTCGAGAATGCGGCATGCGTTGGTCTTGCTCATACAACCATCGTCCCACAAATTATGCCCGCTTGTGGAGTGAGTGGACACACGTGCGCGAAGTGATTATTCGTCGCGCACAAAACAAAACCCCACCCTGCGTCTGCGGAGTGGGGCACATATCTTTCTGCGATCCGTTATGGCTTGGGCAGTTGCAGCAAGATGCCGCCGCCACCCTGTCCGGTTTCCACCTGGGGCAAAGCTCCATTCCAGCGGTCGATGAGGGCCCGTTGATTTTCCAGCCTTCGTAGTTCCAGCAATTGAGCAGTCAGTGAGCTCTGGCGGATACGATTTGAATCGGCTTCACCCTGGGCGCGCAATACCTGCGATTTGGCATCGCCCTCGGCGGCTGCAATCTTTTTTGCCGCCTCGGCCTGCGTGGTGGCCAGCTCGTTGCGTGCGCGCTCCGCCTCCTGAATAGCTTGCGCCTTGGCCGTGATGGAGTTGGCGATGACGGCCGGCACGCGCGGTGCGCCGATGAAGCCGAACTGCTGCACGCTCACACCCACCGGCGCTACCTTGCTCTCAATCATCACTTCGACCTTTTTGAGGAACTCCGCCTTGTGCTCGCCGTAGATGTCCTCGACCGTGTAGGTGGAGGCGACCTCGTTCAGTGAGTTGCGCACAATGTCCCGCAGAATGCCGTGGGTGAAGCGCTCCAGCTCGCTGATACGGTACTTGACGTAGAAGTCGCGCACCTTGTCCTGGTCAATGGCGTAGGAGAGCGAGACGTCGGCGCTGATCTCCATGCCTTCCTTGCTGTTGAAGCCCATCTCCTCGTTCACCGGATGGCCCTCGTTGGGATTGCGCGTCCACTTCACCGTCTGCACATAGGTGGGGAATTGGATGATCTGGCTGCGCAGCGGGCTGTAAAAGACCCAGCCGGTGCGGATGGGAATATCCGAAGGTCCGCGCTGGCTGCCCGCCAGGTAGATCTCAATGCCCACGTGGCCGGCGTCAATGCGTGCCACGCTGACGACGTTGGAGAGAATCGTCCAGCCAATCAGGATGGCCACCAGCACACCTATCAGCCGCAGCAATTTGCCGCCGGGTAACATGGCAGCCAGGCCGGCGGGTTCGTCGCCCTGGTCGTTGCCTCTCAGAATTGTCATAAGTTTCTCCTCCACAGGGTATGCAGGACCATGGGTACGGCCAGCACCAGGCCAAGAATCATGGCGATGCCGCCCATCAGCGCACGGTCACTGGGCTGGTTCATAAGATGAAAGGCTTCCGTGAGCAGTCCAAAGGCCAGCAGCAGGATCGCCACGGAGAAGACACTGCGAAAGAGAGTGCTCATTTGTGAATGGGTACGGCGTTCCGCGATTCGGAACCCACAGTATGAATCGGCGGCGCGGCGAAGTAAAGCCACACCGTGCCACGGCAGGTTACCGAGGTGTAAATGATCTCTGCAACGCAAACAGGCGGAGCCGTTTAGCCCCGCCCATCCTTTGAAAAAGCGACTTCTAGCGCACCTTCTGCGCAGCTAGAAAAGCCGTCAACCTTTGGCACACCGAAGGTACGGGCTTCGGCAAAGTCAGCCGCGAGCCTTCTTCCATCAGCGGCACCAGGCGGTCAAACTCCGGCCCACTTTGCTGCCCGGTGAGCGCAATGCGCACGGGATGAAAGAGTGCCGGACCCTTGATGCCCGTCTCCTTCTGCACTTCCTTCAGTATGGCCTTAAAGCGCGCGGCCTCGAGCGGCGCGGCCTCGGCATCGAGCTTTGCGGCTACAGCAGCGAGCACCGTGCGGGAACTCTCCGCGGCCAGAATCTCCTGGTTCTCAGCAGCGCTGATCGCCGCCGCCGGATCAAAGTGCAGCACGCTCGCGGCACGCTCGGGCAGTTCGTCCAGCTTGTTGACCGAATGCGACAGAGCGGCCGTGATGTGTCCAAGCCACGCGCTAATATCCGCCGTGGACTCGGTCAATCCCACTGCGCGTAATAAAAATGGCTCGGCCAGAGCAGTCACACGCTCCGGCGCCGACTGTTTGATGTAGTGGCGATTCAGCCAGTAGAGCTTCTCAAAGTCGAAGACCGCGGGCGAAGGCGTCACACGCGCCAGGTCGAACTCCTGCACCAGCTCCGTGGGGGTAAATACCTCGCGGTCGCCGCCCGTGGGAGCCCAGCCCAGCAGCGCCATGTAATTCATCAGCGCCTCAGGCAGCACGCCCATCTCTCGGAAGTTGGCCAGCGACGTGGCTCCGTGACGCTTGCTGAGGCGCTCACGGTCCGGCCCCAGGATGGTGGAGAGGTGCGCGAACTCCGGCACCGGCCAGCCTAGCGCCTCATACAGCGCCACCTGCTTGGGAGTGTTACTCAAATGGTCGTCGCCGCGGATGACGTGCGTTA
>Ga0371490_1000795_pt1 | contig 19001 bp, 16 predicted proteins | sample MB2SIPfraction_FD_207959 | JGI IMG/M metagenome (GOLD analysis project Ga0371490, IMG submission 207959) | Lab enriched peat soil microbial communities from McLean, Ithaca, NY, United States - MB28FN SIP fraction | ecosystem: Environmental > Terrestrial > Soil > Wetlands > Peat | place: USA... | reverse complement strand
TGCGATGGCGATGATGGCGGTAAAAAGTACACGTTTCATGGCTATCACTATACAAAATAAGAGGGGAAGCCATTAGGCTTCCCCTTATTGATCTTATCGACGAACGCTCTACAGAACTTTCCTCGCCAGTGCACCAACAGCCAGCAGCACTCCACCACCCAATACCAACAGGTAGCTTGGCGGCTCCGGCACGCTGGGCAGGGTGCTGTTCGTGATGCCGCAGCACCACGTCGGAGAAGTTGGGCCGATGCGGCCCACCGGCGCGTCGTTCTTGGCAATGGCCGCACCCGGCAGCGCCGGTGGCGTCACCGTGGGAGGCATCAACGCGGGCAGTCCGGCGTCAAATGCAATGTCCGGCGGCGGAACGTCGGGTGGCATCACCTTGGCGGGCAGCGGCTCGGGCTTCTTCACCTCAAGGCGATTGCCGCAGCGCGCGCGCACCATGTGCTTGCCGTCGGTCAGCACCAATTCATTTGCGGGAATCACCACCGCATGCTCGGTCCAGCGCACCTGGTTGTCCTTGCGATAGCTGACGTAGGCGGTCATCGGCTGCTTCAGTCGCGTGAACCACATGCGCTCCGGCTGCAGTCCCTCGTAGTGCTTGCGCACCACGTCATCCTTTGCCATGGAGTCGGCGAGCTCGCGCTCGTCCAGCAGTCCGCCGGGAATCACCGAGAAGGGAAAGATCTGTCGCGCCGCGCGGAAGGTCAACTTCGGAGCCTTTAACTCCAGTGTCTCCATCTGGAAACGCCGCCATACCTTATACCCGAGAAACCCCTGCAATCCGATGCACAGGAACAGAAGCACAAAGATGGTTTTCTTCATAAACAGCTCCTTCGCCTCATTCCTCTCGTTGCTGGTGACGCCGTCTTAAGGGAGTTCATGACGATCTCCTGATCCAACGGCCATCGCGGAGGAGAACCTGCTTCCTGCAGAGGGTGCGGGTTCTTCGGCTTGCATGTGGCGAGCACCCCTGGCAGGATTCGCCTGAGGCACAGCCTTTTCCCGTGGACTGATAATACCGTACTGACGTGATTTGTAAATAAGCGCCTTGTAACAAATTCCCAGCATGGCCGCGGCTTCCTTGCGTCTCCATTGAGTCTTTTCCAGCGCCCCGCGAATGGCTTCCGCCTCGGCCTCGCCCTTCATTTCGCGCACAATCTGCTTCAGGTCGGTCGTCGAATCCGTCTTGCGGCGGCGCAGTCCGCCCGGCTTGCGCGGCACACCGGCTGCCACCGGTGATGCCGGCAAGCTCTCGTCACCCAGCACCAAATAACGTTTCACCACGTTCTGCAACTCGCGCAGATTTCCCGGCCAACTGTGCATCACCAGCGATCTGCGCATCTCCGGACTCAGCGGACGCTCCGGCTGTTGCAGCGCAGCGGCCATATGCTTCATAAAATTGCAGAAGAGCGGCACAATCTCCTCGTGGCGCTCGCGCAGCGGCGGCAGGAACAGGTTGAAACCGTTCAGCCGGTAGTAGAGGTCCAGCCGCAGGCGGCCCTGTTCCACGGCCAGTTTCACGTCCACGTTCGTTGCCGCCAGGATGCGCACATCCACCTGTACCGGACTCTTGCCGCCCAGCCGGAAGAAGCGCTGCTCCTGTAGTACCTGCAACAGTTTGGCCTGCAGCCGAGGAGGCATCTCGCCGATCTCATCCAGCAGAATCGTGCCCTTATCGCACTGCTCAAAGTAGCCCGGCTTGGCCGAGCCGGCGCCCGTAAAGGCACCTGACTCGTAGCCAAACAGCTCGCTTTCGAGCAACTCCTCGGGGATGGCGGCGCAGTTGATCTTCAGGAAGCGGCGCTTCGAACGCGGTGAATGGGTGTGCAAGAGTTGGGCAATGATCTCCTTGCCTGTTCCACTTTCCCCGGTGATCAGCACCGGCATGTCCACCCGCGCAATGCGCAGCACCTGCTCGTACAACTTCTTCATTGCCGGAGCGGCGGCCAGGAAAAACTTTTCTCCGCCAAGCTCCTCGCAGAGAATCTCGATCTCTTCTTTTGCCTCGTCTGTTTCCTGCGCAACCTCTATCACGCCTGCGTACTGGCGCACCGCCTCCAGCAGACGCCCTTCATCCACGGGCTTGGCCAGGTAGTCGGTGGCGCCCAGTTTCATGGATTGCACAATGCCGACTGGATCGTGCAGGCCGCTCAGCATCACCACGTGGGTCTCGGGCGCAAGCGTTCGAATCTGGCTCAAGACCTCCAGGCCGTCCATTCCGGGCATCACCTTATCCAGCAACACCATGGCGGGTTGGGGAGCCATCTTCATCTCGCGCAACGCCTCCAGCCCGTTGGCGGCTGTGCGCACACCGTAGCCTTCGCCTTGCAGTAGGCTGCGCAGGTAGCGCAACATCATCGGATCGTCGTCCACCAGCAGTAGTTGCGTCATTCTGGGTGCTCCTCGTCCGTGACAGTGTCGTGCATGGGATACTTCGTCTCCGGGAAGGGAGGCACAAAGGGCAGTCGGAAGGTGAAGCAGCTGCCCTGGCCGGGCTCACTCTCGGCCCAGATCTTGCCTGCGTGCGCGAGCACGATATGCCGCGCAATGGCCAGTCCCAGTCCGCTGCCGGGCAACTGTCCCGGCGCCGGCGTGGTGTAATACGCCTCAAAGATGCGTTCCAGGTTCTCCTCTGCAATACCGCAGCCGCTGTCGGTGATTGTCACCTGCGCGCAGTTTGGAGTGTTCTGCACGGGATAGCGCCCCTCATAGGCGGCGCGGTAGCGCGGGTTGCGCCGCTCCCAGAACTCCGCGTGCAGGGTCATCCTTACCCGCCCGCCGCGCGGAGTGAAGTGCCGCGCGTTTTCCAGCAGGTTCAGCAACACCTGGCGCACCATCGCCCGGTCAAAGGGCAGCACCAGGGGCGAATCGCACACATCCAGTTCGAACTCAATCCCCTGCTCGGCGAACTCGCCGCGCAAAAGGGCATAGATGTCCATGACGAACTTTCTCAGATCGGCTTTCTGGGCTTCTGGCTGGCACTCCTCAGTAACCTTGGCTTGCGGACCCAGCAGGCGCGTTATCTTTTCTTCCATCTGGCGGCAGGCGGTCACAACGTCGGCCAGTGCACCCACCTGTTCCGCCGTTATTGGCCCTAGTTTTCCCGCCCGCAGCAGCTTGGCCTGGCCGGCAATCACCGCCAGCGATCCCTTCAAGTCGTGGATTGCCATGGCAATACCCGTGGCCTTCCATTTCTTCTGCTGGCCGAACTGTGAGATCAAAGTGGACATTTGGTTTACCCTTTGGTACAAGGAAAGTTGAACCCAATCGCGCCGATACCATCCGCATACTACAGCTTTAGTACATGTACTAGCATAGAAAATTCTTTCCACATCGCGGACTTTAGTAACCATTTTTGGTAAGGAAAGTAATTTCCTGAAAAGAGATAACATCTTCCCCAAACGATAAATTCAAAGCGTAGTGTCCTATGTTGAGAATTCGTTTGATCCCATGATTTCAATGTGTTAGCTTCCATCGTACGAATGTTGATAGGGCGTGGAAGACTGGCATTCCGATTGCGCATATCCACACTGCTATGGCACAACAAGCTAAGAATTCGCCTCCGCTGGAGCCCTCCGGCCTGCCCGAAAGCATTCTCTTTGGCCGGTCACTGACCATGGCTGCCATCCGCCGGAACCTGCAGAAAGTGGCTGATACCAACATCCCCATTCTGATTGAGGGGGAGAGCGGCACGGGCAAGGAAGAAATATGCAAGTTCGTTCACCATCGGTCGCCCGGGTGCCACGGACCGTTCGTCAAGGTGTGTTGTCCGGCGATTCCGCCCGAACTGGCGGAAAGCGAGTTCTTCGGCTACGAGCGCGATGCGTTTACAGCCGCGGACGCTTCCGCAGCCGGTACGCTCTTTTTCGATGAGATCAGCGAGCTGGACGAGGCGTCGCAGTCCAAGCTGCTGCAAGTGTTGGAGGACGGACAGAAGGTGAATGTGCGCATCATCTGCTCCACCAACCGCAATCTGCGGCAGCTGGTGATAGCGGGTGTCTTCCGCCAGGACCTTTATTACCGTATCTCCGGACTGGTGTTGCGGTTGCCGCCCATGCGCGAGCGGCTGGAGGATTTGGACCAGCTGGTCGAATACTTTGTCGGGCTTTACAACGAGCGCTTTCACTGCCAGGCGCCGCCCGTGAGTTCTTCCACCATGGCACGCATGGCGCTGCATCAATGGCCGGGAAATATCCGCGAGCTGGAGAACCTGGTCAAGCGTTATGTGGTTGTAGGCACGGAAGATGTCATGCTCTCGGAAATCGGCGGCCAGGCAGATGGAGAGGCCGCGGCAGCGCCCGATGCGACAGAAGAAGGGCCGAGCCTGAGCGAGATGACGCGCCATGCTCTGCGATTGATGGAAAGTCGCATTATTTTAAACAGCCTGCGAGAAAATCAGTGGAACCGCCGGCGCACCGCGCGGGCGTTGAAAATCAGTTACCGTTCGCTGCTGTATAAGTTGAAGCGCGCCGGTGTTACCGGACGCCACGTAACAGGATCCGCCGTAGCGGAGGGAAGGACGTTGGAAAACCTGTCATGAAAGTTTCCATGCGTTGCACACTTGTGTTTTTTGTCCTGATGCTGGCCGCGGCACTGGCCGTGGCGCAGTCGAATGCGGGCGCGCCGGCGGGGAATACTGAGGCCGCACAGCCGATGCAGCCGGCGCAGGTCGCGCCCGGCAACACTACACCACCGGTCAATACCCCGGCACCGGCGCAGAATCCGCAGCCCCAGCGGCCCATCGCAGAACGTTTACCCGCGGCGCAGCCGGTGACGGGCGAGAGCTACGTGATTGGAGAAGGCGACTTGCTGGCCATCAACGTGTGGCATGAGACAGAGTTGACCCGCACCCTGCCGGTGCGCATGGACGGCATGATTACCTTGCCGCTGATTGGCGAGCTGAAGGCCGCCGGGCAGACGGTGGATCAGCTGAGCGCGACCATCACCACGAAGCTGAAGCATTACCTGGAAGCACCGGAGGTCACGGTGATTGTGCAGGAGCCGCGCAGCCAGTTCATTACCGTGATGGGCAAGGTGGCCAAGCCTGGCTCATACCCACTGGCACAGCGGCTGACGGTGATGGACGCGCTGGCCCTGGCCGGCGGCTTCAAGGACTTTGCCAATGTGAAAAAGATCCAGGTGGTGCGCACCCATCGCGATGGCCGCGTGGAGCGCATTCCGTTTGATTACAAGCGTGCCGTATCCGGTGACATTCAACACAATTTTCCACTCGAGCAGCACGATCTGATCGTGGTGCCGTAGCGCTCGGCCTGCGGGCCATGCTGGTTGTCTGGCGTCCAAGGAGTTTGGTCATGAAGATGATTCTGATGATGTGCATGGTGCTGGTGTTGGGGCTGGCGGTCCCGGCCCTGGCGCAGGATCCGCAGGAAACACCGAAGCCTGTGCTTCAGGAGCCGAGCGGCCCGGCTCACCTGGGCGGCGAGGGGCCATCGTTGACCCTGAGCAGCGACGTGCAGTCACACAACCAGCTGCTGGTGGGCTTCAGCGCGGGCGCGGCATATGACTCGAAGGGGTTGTACAATTCCACCACAGGCGGCTACAGCGGAGATACGCGCTACTTCTTTCAGCCGACGGTGGCCTTCCAGCGCAGCTACACCACCGGCTCCTGGACGCTAAGCTACACGCCAGGCGTGAGCTACAGCCAGAATGACTCACAGAACAGCCAGTACACGCAAAACCTGGGCGGCGACTGGGTGTGGAAGCCCAACGGCCGGGTGTTGTTGCACGTCCGCGATGACTTCAGCCGGACCGACAATCCCTTTGAGAGCATTGGCCGCGTCGACCTGCTGCCGCCGCTGGGCGGAACCACCGGTCCGGGCTACAACGGCGTGCTGGCGGATACCAAGCGCACCAGCTCGGTGACCAACGTGGATCTAAGCTACATGGTAGGCGAGCACAGCGCCGTGGGCCTGACCGCCGGCTATCAGCTTTACGACTACGACGCCACCACCAGCGCAACCAGCACGCTTCCATATGTGAATTCGCACGTGGTGACCGCTTCCGTCTTCTTCTCGCACCAGTACAGCCGCGAGCTGACCATGGGCGTGCAGATGAGCTACATGGACATCTACAGCACCGGCGGCCAGATTGCGCGCACCCAGGCTCCAGCGCCGATGATGTTCGCAAAGATCACTCCGAGCCTGCATACGGAGATCACAATCTTTGCCGGTCCGGAGTACACCCGCACGCGCGAGGAGATTACCGTGGGCCCGATCTCCGTGGCCAGCTACACGCACAAGTGGTATCCCACCTACGGCGGCACGGTGAACTGGAGCGGCAACCGCAACGGATGGAGCGTGGAGGCGCAGCAGCGCATCGCCAACGGCGGCGGCGTGCTGGAGGCGGTGAAGAATATCTCCGCCGGCGCCGGCTACCGCCTTCGCATGAGCCAGCGCTGGACGGGCGAACTGCGCGCCAACTACACCGACCAGGAGGGCATTGGCGTGTTGAATTCGGGCAGTTACTTCAAGAGCCTGTGGGCGGGTGGCGGACCGACTTATCAAGTCACCAGCCGCTGGGCTCTGCGTGGACAGTTGGCCTACGTGCACCAGACGGAGGCCGGGCTGTGGCCGGTGGCGGGCAACCACCTGCTGGTGCAGGGTTCGCTGGAATACCGCCTGCGCAAGAATCTGGGAGAATAAGAGCCATGGCGCTGGACGATCATTCCGCGCGGACACCCATTACACCGCACGACGCATGGGAGACCCTTGTGCGCCGTCGCTGGCTGGTGGGCGGAGGCCTGTTTTTGTGCTGGCTGCTGGTGTGGTGCGGCAGCTGGCTGCTGCCCTCGGTCTACCGCTCGGAGACCGTCATCCTCATTGAGCAGCAGAAGGTGCCGGAGGAGTACGTCGTCGCCAACGTCAGCGTGGACCTGAAGCAGCGCCTGGAGGCGATGACGCAGCAGACCCTCAGCCGCACCCGGCTGCAGCACATCATCGAGCAGTTCGGCCTGTACAAGGATGATTACAAGGCCAATCCCGACGAAGTGATCGAGCAGATGCGTACCCGGGACATCAAAATTGAGCCCCGCGAAACGCCCGGCAAGAACGGCCAACTGGCAGCCTTCAGCATCAGCTATCGTGCGCCCACCGCGCGGCTGGCGCAGCAGGTGAACGCGCAGCTGACCTCGCTGTTCATCGACCAGAACATCGAAGAGCAGTCGCAGCGGGCCGAAGGAACGACCGAGTTTTTGAGCAGCGAGCTGCAATCGGCGCGCGACCACCTGAACGAGCAGGAGAGCAAGATCAAGCAGTTCAAGGCGGGCAACCTTGGCCAGCTGCCCAGCCAGATGGAGACCAACGTCCACATCCTGAGCGGATTGCAGGAGCGCCAGCAGAGCCTGAGCCAGGCGTTGAACCGCGCCCAGGAGCAGCGCCTGTACTACGAGAGCCTGCTGACGCAATACCGCTCGGTGAACAAGGAGCAGGAAAAGGGCGGCAACAACCTTCCGGCCATCGACGAACAGCTCTCCAAGCTGAAGGAGGAACTGGCCGACGCGCAGGCCAAGTACACCCCCGACCATCCTGACGTGTTGCGGCTGAAGCGGCTGATTGCACGCACGGAAAAGCAGCGCGACGACATTCAGCGGCGGCTGGCCGAGGGCGGCAACGACGCGTCGACCCATACCCACGATCCGCGCACGATGACTCCGATATTGCAGTTTGAGAGCCAGTTGAAGGCCAACCAGCAGGAGATTGCCGACATCAAGCGCGACCTGGCGCAGGTGGAGACGCAGATCTCCGGCTACCAGGGACGGCTGAACAACATGCCGATCCGCGAGCAGCAGCTGGCCGACCTGATGCGTGACTACGACCAGTCCAAGGCGAACTACGACTCGCTGCTCAAGAAGCAGATGCAGTCGCAGCTGGCGACAAACCTGGAGAAGCGGCAGCAGGGCGAGCAGTTCCGCATCATCGACCCGCCGAGCTTGCCGAAGAAGCCGGTCTCGCCCGACCGCCTGAAGCTGAGCCTGATGGGCCTGGCCGGAGGGCTGCTGCTGGGCCTGGGCCTGGCCATTTCCGTGGAGGCCATTGAAGACAAGGTGCGCACCGAGGACGAGGTGACGCGCCTGGTGAAGGTTCGCATCCTGGCCGGCGTGCCGCATCTGTTCACGCCGCAGGAAGAGAGCAAGCGCAAGATTCGCCGCGTGGTGGAGTGGTCTGCGGCGGCCGTGATGCTGGTGGTGATGGTGGCGGCCAACGCCTACACCTCTCTGGGGAGATAGCAGGAAATGTACGAGAAGTATTACGGCTTCAACCAGAACCCGTTCCGCATGAGTCCCGACCCGGCGTTTTACTACGCCACGGCGCGGCACAATGAGGCGCTGGCCAACCTGACCTATGGCGTGCTCATGCAGAAGGGTTTCATCGTGCTGACCGGCGAGGTGGGTACGGGCAAGACGCTGCTGGTGCGCTGCCTGCTGGACACGCTATACCGCTCGCGCGTGGCGCACGCCTACATCCTGAATCCCCTGATCTCCTCCGACGATCTGCTGCGCATGATCCTCACCGATTTCGGCATCCGCGAGGTGAAGCGCAGCCGCGGCGAGATGCTGCAGCAGTTCAGCGAACACCTCATCGAGGTTTACCGACGCAACGGCATCTGCGCCCTGGTGATTGACGAGGCGCATCTGCTGACTCCCGCGCTGCTGGAAGAGATACGGCTGATGACCAACATCGAAACCAGCAAGCACAAGCTGTTGCAGATTGTGCTGGTGGGCCAGCCCGAACTGGACGAGACGCTGGATTCTCCCGAACTGCGCCAGGTGAAGCAGCGCGTGGCCCTGCGCTACGCGCTGGAGCCGATGAACGACATGGAGGTGCGCGGCTACATCGACCGCCGCCTGGAGGTGGCCGGCGCTCCTAACCGATTGCTGCAGATCTTTCCCGCGCCCACCTTGGCGCGCATCCTGCATTACGCGCATGGCATTCCGCGCCTGGTGAACACGCTCTGCGACAGTGCGCTGGTCAGTGGCTACGGCAAGCAGTTGAAGAGTATTCCGCCGGCGATGATTGATGAGGTGACTGGCGATCTGCGCCTGAGCCTGAAGAACAGCGCACAGCAGATGACCGGCACGCCCTTCAACAACCGTTCCGGCGAGGACGATGCAACCCGCAGGACGCTGGTGAAGACCCTGATGCGGCTGGCCCGGCTGCTCGAACCTGGCACCGACAATGACAAGAATCAAGGGGTGGCAGGATGAGCCGAATCTTCGATGCGTTGCGCCGGTCGGAAATGGACCGCAACTCGAGCGATGACAAATCGGCCGGGCAAGCTGCATCCGCTTCTCCGGATAACGCCATGCCACAAACGACTTCGCCAACGGATGCCGCGCTGGACGCGGCCTCGGCACTGGCTTCGGCCGTGCCTCCCATCCCTGTACCTGAGCCGGATGCGCCTCCACCCATGGATGACAAGCTGGTCGAGCTGATGCGCGCGGCACGCGACGCCAAGGGTTTGCCGGACTTTTCGCAGCTCATCCCGGTGCTGGCCGGTGAGCCTGCACCCGAACCGCTGGATGCCGCCTTCGAGACGGTAAAGCCCGTCGAGCCCGCGCTCGACCTGAGCAAGCTGACGCGAATCGAAGTCACGGCCACGCCCTCCTCGCGGCTGGTGGCCTTGACCAGCGAGAAGGCTCTGGGCGCGGAGAAGTTTCGCGTGCTGGGCGCGCGGCTCAGCAACATCCGCCTGGGCAGCAAGCTGCATATTCTGCAGGTGACCAGCAGCGTGGTGGGTGAGGGCAAGACCCTGACCTCGGTGAACCTGGCCATGACCCTGGCCCGGCGCTTTGATCAGAAGGTACTGCTGGCGGAAGGCGACCTGCGCAAGCCCGCCGTCTGCCGAATGCTTGGCCTGCCCATGAAGCCCGGCATCGGCGAGTGGTGGGATCGCCCGGAGACTCCGGTGACCGACTACATCCTGCGCATTGGCGACACCGGCATGTGCCTGCTGCCCGCCGGAGACGTGGCACAGCCGGCCAGCGTGCTGCAATCGCAGCGCATCGCCGATCTTTTCCAGGAGCTGGCGCAGCAGTTCGACTGGGTCATCATCGACACGCCTCCGCTGCTGCCCATGGCAGACAGCAACCTGTGGTCGCGCATCAGCGACGGCACGCTGATGGTGGTGCGCAAGGGCGTGGTCACGCGCTCGGCGCTGAAGAAAGCCGTGGAGAGCCTGGACAATCCCAAGATGGTGGGTGTGGTGCTGAACGACGCCAGCGATTATGACCGTGTGAACTACTACGACCAGTACTACACTCCGCGCGGCGACACTCCGGCAGGAGCCTAGACCCCGGTGACGCGCCGTTCCCATGTGTACATTCCGGTGCGGGCCATTGCGCTTGGCCTGGTGGAAGCCGTTATGGCCGCCCTGGCCCTGGTGCTGGCCATGGTGCTCTACCTGGGCCCCATCAACGCCACCCTGGCCCTGGGCTACGAGCAGGCGGATGTGCGCGTGGCGCTGGTCGTATTCCTCTTCGTGCTGTGCATGTACTACTGCGACCTCTACGACCTGAGCGTGCTGCGCAATCCGCGCGAGGTGGTCACCAACCTCATCCAGTGCTTTGGCACGTTCTTTATCTTGCTGGGATGCGTCTACAGCATGTTTCCCATGGCCCGGCTGGATTTGTGGGTGGTGCTGGGCGGCTCCGTACTAGCGGCCTTCGGTGCCCTGATGTGGCGCGGACTCTTCCGTTACGCCGCGCACTGGCCCGCCTTCCAGGAGCCGTTGGTCACCTTTGGCGAAGGGCCGGTCGTCTCTGAAATTGCCAGCCTTGTCGCCAGCCAGCCGGAGCTGGGCTTTCGCCTCATCGGTCAGGTCAACGAATATAACGAAGAAGGCGAGGGGATGATCCCTTCCACCGAACTGCGCCGGCTGGTAAACGAGTACCACGTGCAGCGCGTGGTGGTGGCCATGGGCGAGCGCCGCGGCCGCCTTCCGGTGGAGATGCTGCTCGACCTGAAGGAAGAGGGCGTGAACATCCAGGAAGGCAGCGAACTGTACGAGAACATCACCGGCAAGGTCTATCTGGATTCGCTGCGCCCCAGCATGCTGCTCTTCTCGCCGGCCTTTGAGGTCAGCACGTTTTCGCTGCTCGGCCAGCGCATCATGGCTATTGTAGTCAGCCTGGCGCTGCTGGCGGTGACCCTGCCTATCGTGCTGCTGGTGGCGGTGGCCATCAAGCTGGATTCGCGTGGACCGGTGGTCTTTCGTCAGCAACGCGTGGGACTGCGCGGGCGGCTCTTCACCCTGTACAAGTTCCGCACCATGTACGAAGGCAGTGACGGCGTGCGTCCGGCCACGGAAAAAGACGAGCGCTTTACCCGCTTTGGAAGCTGGCTGCGCTCCACGCGCCTGGACGAACTGCCGCAGCTCTGGAACATCCTGAAGGGCGACATGCAGCTGGTGGGGCCGCGTCCCTTTGTGCCGGAGCAGGAGCAGGAGTTGTTGGAGGCCATCCCCTTCTACAAACTGCGCTGGAGCGTGCGTCCCGGCGTCACCGGCTGGGCGCAGATTAATCGCGGCTACTGCGAGACGCTTGCGGACAACTCAGAAAAGCTCGCCTACGACCTCTTCTACATCAAGCACTTCTCGCTCGGACTGGATCTGCTGATCATCTTCAAGACCGTCAAGACGCTGCTGCTCGGCCGGGGGGCACGATGATCACACTGATTGCGCTTGTCGCCTTCTGGAGCAGTGTGGCGCTGGTGCTGTACGCCTACTTCGGCTACCCGCTGGTGCTCTTCGTCTGCTACGGGCTGGTGCAGATAGGCCGCGACTGGGCCTTTCTGCAACTTCGCGAAGACCGCCGCTGCGCCGAATTCCCGGACGCCGAACTGCCCTCGGTCACCCTGCTCTTTGCCGCTTACAACGAAGAAGAGCACCTGGCGGAGAAGATTGAGAACACAACTCAGCTCGACTACCCGGCGGAAAAGTTGCAGGTGGTCATCGTCAGCGACGGGTCGAGCGACCGCACCAACGAGATCCTCTCGCGCGTCAGCGATCCGCGCTTTGAGATAGTCATCCGCAGCGAGCGCAGCGGCAAATGCGCCGCCCTGGGGGTGGCCGTGGAGCGCGCCCGTCACAGCATATTTGTCCTCAGCGATGGCAGCACGATGTTCGACCCAGACGCCTTGCGCAAGCTTGTGCGTCACTTCCAATCGCCGCAGATAGGCGCCGTCTGCGGCGCGCTCAGCTTCGACGGCAACCAGGAGAGCAACCAGACCGAAGGCCTTTACTGGAAGTACGAGACGGCTCTGCGGTTAATGGAGGCGCGCCTGGGCGCCACGTTGACGCCGAGCGGCGCCATCTACGCCGTGCGCGGTTCGGCCTACACGCCGCCCACTCCCGACGTGCTGGTGGATGACATTCTCACCCTGATGGAGGTGCGCCGCCAGGGCTACCAGGTGCACTACGATCCCGAGGCCAAGGCTGTCGATTTTCCCGCGTCCAGCGTGGCCGGCGAGTTCCATCGCCGCGTGCGCATTGGCACCGGAAGTTTCCGCGCCCTGCCGGAGCTGCTACGCGTGCCCAAGCCGGGCTTCACCAGCTTTGCCTTCTTCAGCCATAAGCTGCTGCGCTGGGTGCTTCCCGTGTTGCTGCTGGTCATCTTCGTGAGCAATCTCTTCCTGCTGGGCAGCGTTTTTTATCGCGTCACCTTTGGATTGCAACTGCTGCTGCTGCTGTGGGCCGCGGTGGGCTGGGCCTTCCGTGGCGTGCTGGTGCATGTGCGTTTTTCACTCGTCGGATATTTTCTGGTCGCCATGAACGTAGCGCTCTTTATCGGGATGCTGCGTGGCATCTGGGGCAGGGAGGCGTCATGGCAGCGCGGCAGCTAGATCGTCCCCGGCCCGCCCTGAGCGGCGTCCCGGTCTTCATGTATCACGACCTGTGCGAGGGCGCAGCCCGCGACCGCTATACAGCCTCGCTGCCGCAGCTCACGCTGCACCTGGGATATCTGCGCGAGGCCGGCTTCACCGTCTGCAGTTTGGAGGAGGCGTTAAGGCCCTTGCCTCGCGGAACCCGTCGCGCAGTGCTTACCTTTGACGACGGCCTGGTGCGGCAGTGCGACATTGGACTACGCGTGCTGGTGGAGCATGGCTACTCCGCTACATTCTTTGTCACCACATCGCTCATTGACACCCCCGGCTACATGACCTGGAACCAGTTGCGCGGCATGCGCACGGCCGGCATGACCATCGGCTCACACGGGCATCGCCACGTGGACCACACCGCGATGAGTGCCAGGCAGGTGGAAGAAGAGTTGCGCCGCTCGAAGGACATTCTGGAAGAGAAACTGGTTGCCCCGGTCGACGCCTTTTCCGCGCCCTTTGGCTTCGTCAACCGCGCAGTGGCCTCCGTGGCCAACCAGGTGGGATTCCAGCACGTGTGCAGCTCACTGCCATGGCCGGTGCAGCCGGGCATGAAGATCATTCCGCGCATTGTGGTTTACAAGAACACAACGCTCTCGGATTTTTCCGGAATAGCCTGCGGCAGCGCGTGGCCCTTGATGACCCGGCGCGCGCGCCACTCCGCGCTGCATGTGCCCAAGCTGTTGCTGCGCCGCTATTGGCCAGAAAAATTCGGTGTGGGTCCCATCCCGGAGGCGCAATGAGCCGCGTAAATGTATTCGTGCTGATTGACGCTCTCGGCTGGGAACTGGTGGCCAACCGTCCCTTCCTCGCCCGCTACCTGCCGCATCAGCAGGAGGTGCGCACGCTGCTGGGCTATAGCTCGGGAATCATTCCATCCATCCTCACCGGGCAAACGCCGGCGGAGAATGGCGTGTGGAACCTCGTCTACTTCGATCCCGCGCACTCGCCCTTTCGCCACATGAAGCACTTCGGCACTCTTCCTGGACGCATGCTCAATAACCGTTATGGCCGCCGTGCGCTCACCGAACTGGGCCGCCGTGTGTTAGGCCTGGGTCATAACTTTGACGTCAGCGTCCCGCCACAGACCCTGCCGTGGTTCCACTGGGCGGAGAGCCGCAACATTTACGCACGGCAGGGAATCCCCGGCCGCCGCAGCATCTTCGACCTGCTGCACGAGCGCGGTGTAAGCCACAAGATTTACTCCTACAAAGACCCGCTCACGGATGCCGAGATTCTGGCGCGCGCGGGAGCCGATATCACCAGCGGTACCGGCGAGTTCTTCTTCCTCTACCTCTCTGAGCTGGACATGTTCCTGCACATGAACCGGCACGATTCTGAGAAGATCGCCATCAAGCTGGAGTGGTACGAGAGCGAGCTGGGCCGGGTGTTTACCGCCGCCTGTGCGCGCGATCCCGAGGCGGGGCTGCACGTCTTCAGCGATCACGGCATGACGCCCGTGACGCGGCATTGTGACCTGGCTGCCGAGGTGTCGGCCACCGGCCAGCGCACGCCCAAAGATTACCTGGCCGTCTACGATTCGACGATGGCGCGCTTCTGGTTCTTTAGCGATGAGGCACGAAGGAAGATCACCAGTCGGCTGCGTAACCTCGACTACATTCAGCTTCTCAGCGACGACGAACTGCGCGAATTCGGTGTGTACTTTGAAGATCATCGCTACGGCGAAATGATTGCGCTGCTCGCGCCCGGCTGCATTGTCGCTGAAAGCGGATTCAACGGCAGTGGCTGGCGGCCGGCGGGCATGCACGGCTATCACCCGGATGATCCCTACGCCAGCGCCGTGTACTTATCCAGCGCCACGCCGCAACAGAAGCCTAAAACCGTGCGCGAGATCTTCTCCATCATGCAGGGGGCTGCTCGATGAGCGCGCCACTTGCGGTCTGCATGTTTGATAACGAGCGCGTGCGCGGCGGCGCCGAAGAGCACATGCTCTGCCTGCTCAAAGGTCTCGACCGTGCGCGTTTCCGTCCGCTGCTGGTGAGCCCGGCGGAGTTGCTGGCGCAGCTCGCTCCGGAGCTCCCCAAGGATGTGACGACCTTTGCACTGGAGTTGCGCTCGCATCGCCAGGTGGGATTGATGCACGAACTGGCGGGCTTTTTGCGCCGCCAGAAGGTGCAGGTGCTGCACTCGCACGGCTTCCGTCCCAGCCTGCTGGCTTCGCCCGTGGGGCGCTGGGCGGGCGTGGCCGTTAACGTGGAGACGCCGCATGTTCGCGAATACTGGCGCAAAGGATGGAAGGCCGACTATCGTATCGACCGCCTGGCCGGCCGCATTGTGGATGCCTACATCGCCGTCAGTGAAGCCAATGGCCGCTACCTGCGCGAGGAAAAGCAACTGCCGGCCTTGAAGGTCAAGGTCATCCGCAATGGCAGCGATCTTTCGCGCTTTGTGCCCTCACCGGGAGTTTCCGCTGAGGCTGCATCACTGCGCGTGGCGGCGGGCTTTGGTGAGCAGGACAAAGTCTTGTTCCTGGCCGCACGGCTGGAGCCGCAAAAAGGTCACGCCGTGTTGCTGCGCGCCATGGCCGCCCTGCGCGAGGAGTTTCCTGCGCTGCGTCTGGTGGCCATGGGAGAAGGCACTCTGCGCGGCGAGCTGGAAAAGCTGACGGTCGAGCTTGGATTGGAAGGCAGCGTGAAATGGCCGGGTCATTCGCCGGATGTGGAGCGCTGGATGGCCGCCGCCGACCTCTGCGTGCTGCCTTCGTTTGCCGAAGGGTTGCCACTCTTCGCCATCGAATGCCTGGCCATGCAGCGTCCCATGGTGGCCACCGCCGTGGATGGCACGCCGGAGATCGTGGTGGATGGACGTACCGGACTGACCGTTCCCCCGGGCGATGCCGCGGCACTGGCGGCGGCGATTGGCGCGCTGCTGCGCGATCCCGCTCGCGCCGCGCAACTGGCGGCCAACGGAGCCGAATGGGTGCGCAAGCATTTCACCCTGGAGCGGCAGATCCGCGAGACCGAGGCTTTATACCTGGCGCTGTACCGTGCGCGTAAGCATCGCATCGCCGGCTGAAAGTTTTTGCGGCGGCGGTAATGCGCTACCGTCCGTTAGGAGAGAGTATGACGGAGACCGATCACATTCAGACCACACCGCCCGAGCTGGCTTTTCCGGTGGCCGAAGCGATGGTGCGCGCCTGTCGCGACACCTTTGGTCCCACGCTGCGCGCCGTGGTGCTGACCGGCAGCATGGCGCGCAATGAAGGCAGCTACCTGGTGCGCAACGGACGCCGCGAGTTGCAGAGCGACGTGGAGGCCATTGTGGTGCTGCACGATGGCGCTCCGCTGCCCTCGCGGCACTCCAGCCGCGCGCTCTGCCGGCTGGCGCAAAGTCATCTCGCCGACCATGGCATCAACGTGGAGGTCACCTTCAGCGTGGTGCATGCCAATTACCTGCGTGCACTGCCTCCGCACATCTACAGCTACGAGTTGCGTGCCTGCGGCGTCGTGCTCTTCGGCGAAGCCGACATCCTCAGTCTGATCCCGGATTTTACTGCCGCAGACCTGAGTCACGAAGATGCCTGGCGCATGCTGACCAACCGGCTGATTGAGCAGATGGAATCCACCGGCGATGGCTCTCTGCAATTGGGCGGGATGCGTTATCGCAGCATCAAGCTCTGCCTCGACGTGGCATCGGCCCTGCTGGTCTTCAGCGGACGCTTTGAGGCCGGCTACCGGGCGCGGCTGGTGCGCATGGAAGAATTTGCCACCACGTTCGAGGCGCGCAATCTGCCGGTGGACATGGGTGAGTTCATGCCGCTGCTGCGGCAGTGCGTGGCGCTCAAGCTGGAGCCGGAGCGCTCCATTGAGTTGGGCCCGGGTTTTGAGGGACAGGTGACGAGCTGGGCCTGGCAGGCATGGCTCTGGCAGTTGCAGCGCATGGCGCCCGCCTCGGCGGAAGAGAGCGTGGATTTGATGGTGCGCGCCTTTGGACGTGCGCAGGGCATCAAACGATTGCTGCGCGGCTGGCTCTACGCGGTGCGCCGCATGGGATGGCTGGCCTCGGCCCTCTACTGGCCCAAGTGGACGGTGACGGCCATGAAGGGATTGACGCCGCGACATGCCATCTATCTTGCCGCGTATCGCTGGCACATGGCTTGCTCGGCGCAAACGGCTGCCGAGCTGCCAACCAGCATGGATGGCGTGCGCGAGCTGCTGCCCGTTGCCGGCCATCCCGCGCCTCGAGAGGCGGCTGCGCTGGCAGCGCAACTGGTGTGGAACTACAAGGAATTTACGGTGGAGACGCGCGCATAAGTTTTCGCCATGCGCTGTATGCAGAAAGATTAACAGTTCGCTAAGCCCCATATGGGCAGTGGCGAACACAGATTGAGGTGAGGGAAGTGGCAAACGAAAAGAGCCGGGTGATTCTGCGCGGTGTCAACGATCAAACCCTGCGCGACCGTGTGCGCGAGTGCATGGAGTTCTGCGATTGGCGCAGCCTGGTGGCCGTGGGTTCAACCGTGGTGGTCAAGCCGAACCTGTGCACCGCCGTGCCGGAGAAGTGGGAGATGTCGAACACCGATCCGCGCATCTGCCACGTCCTGTGTGAGTTGCTGCTGGAGCGCGCCGCCAAGGTCTATGTCGTCGAATCCGATGGCCTGCGTCAGACCGCCTGGGAGGCATTCGAGGTTAGCGGCTACAACAAACTGAGGGAGATTGGTGTCGAGCTGGTGAACCTGACCGAGGCCGAGCAGGTTGAGGTCAACGTGCCTCCGGCGGGCAAGGTGCGCCTGCCCAAGCTCATGATGCAGGGGCACACGTTCATCACTTTGCCGGTGCTCAAGACGCACGCGCTCACTTACTTTACCGGCAGCATAAAAAATCAATGGGGATGCGTGCCGCAGTACGACCGCATCCTGTTGCATCAGTATCTCAATCCCATGCTGGCCGAGCTGCACGGCATCTTCAAGCCGCAGATCTCCATCATGGACGGCATCATCGCCATGGAAGGCCGCGGCCCGGCCAACGGCAAACCGCGGCGCATGGACCTCATCCTGGCCGGCCGAGACAGTGTGGCCGTGGACGCCACCGGCATGCGCCTGGCCAGCCTTGAAGTCGAGCGCTGTAAGCATGTGCTGTTGACAGCCGAAAAAGGCCTGGGCACATGGCGCGACGCGGAGATCACGATTGACGGCGACTTTGCCGCGCACGCCGCGCACTTTGAGCCCGCCATCCTCGACCGGGCCATTGCCGCCATGGACTACATGAGCCGCTACCGCTGGTTTGTGAAGTACATGCTGGAAAAGAATTTTGTCTTCTATCCCGTCCGCGCCGTGGTGCAAATGCTGCGTCGCGTGGGCGTGGTGGAGGGGGGCTGATTGCTCTGCGTTTGCACAACTGAGCGGCCTTCTTCCCTCTGGGATTCCTTATGGGGCTCCCGATGAAGATTCTCGCCGTCCTGCTCTCTCCGCCCGTGCCCACCACGGCTGGCCATCGTGTGCGCAATCACAGCATTCTGCGTGCCCTGGCCCAGGAGGGGCATGAGGTGACGGTGGCCAGCTTTGCCGACGCCGATGAGTTTGCCAGCCCGGCGCGCGAGTGGGGCGGACTCTGCCGCGCTCATCACCTGGTGCCTGCGCCGTTGGGTTCGGCATTGGGACGCGTGCGCGCCCTGCCGGATCCGCGTCCTTACGGTGCGGTGCGGCTTACGGTGCCCGCCATGCAACAGATGGTGCAACATCTGCTGGCCGCAGAAAATTTCGATCTCATCCTCTGCGATGACTGTTACATGGCCGGCAACCTGCCGCCCAATCCCGGCATTCCGGTGGTGATGAACAAGCACGACATCACCTGCAACATCGTGCGCCAGTTCGCCGGCGCCTCGCCCAATCCGCTCAAGCGTTTCTACGCCAGCATGGAGGCGCACAAGATCGAGCGTCTTGAGGTGGAGGCATGCCGCCGCGCACAGGCCGTGGCCGTCTGCTCGGTGGACGATGCCCGCGCCCTCACTGACCTGGCCGGCGGTCTGCGCCATTTCGTGGTGCCCAACGTGGTGGATGCCGATAAGTACACGCCGCATCCGGTGGGTGACGGACACAGTGTGGTCTTTGTGGGTGCCATGGACTGGCTGCCCAACCAGGATGGCGCC
>Ga0371490_1000791_pt1 | contig 19059 bp, 16 predicted proteins | sample MB2SIPfraction_FD_207959 | JGI IMG/M metagenome (GOLD analysis project Ga0371490, IMG submission 207959) | Lab enriched peat soil microbial communities from McLean, Ithaca, NY, United States - MB28FN SIP fraction | ecosystem: Environmental > Terrestrial > Soil > Wetlands > Peat | place: USA... | reverse complement strand
CTTCAGCATGTCTACAAAATAAATAAGGCTCCCGTGGAAAACGAGAGCCTTTCTTGATACTTTGTCAGCAGTCTGAAGGCGCATGGAACTTTTCCATGCGCCTTGTTGTTTTACCCGGAGGGTGAACGCCTGCGCCTGCGATTACATGCCGCCTGCGCCCAGCAGCACGCCGATACCGTAGGTGACAGCGCCTTCGATGGCGCCCACCACCGTCATCTCCGCGCCCGACGACCACCACGAGCGCACCGTGATCAGCGACTTGGCCGCACCCACCGCAAAGTGCGCCGCCAGCGAGACGACAGCCGCAGCAATCACCGCCGCGATACCGTGCAAGAAGAAGAAAGGAATAATCGGAATCGCAGCGCCCACACCGGTCGAGATGGCGCCCGACACGGCCGAGACCACCGGATTCGAGAGCGCGTCTTCGCTGGTTCCCAGCCGCTCGCTGGCCAACGCCTTCAGGAACTGCTCCGGATCGTTGGCGATGTGGTTCACCATCTTGTGCGCATCCTCTTCCGGCAGTCCCTTTACTTGGTAGTAGAGCGCCAGCAGCTCGCGCGCTTCCGGCCCGTTCATCGTGATGGCTTCCCGCTCGCGCCCAATCTCGGCGTCGTAGATCTCCCGCTCGCTCTTGGCCGCCAGATAGGCGCCCGAGCCCATGGAGAGCGCCGAAGCAATTAGTCCGCTCAACCCCGCCAGGAGCACATACTTGCTGTCGCCCGCGGTGGCGCCGGATACGCCCGACACAATGCCGAAGATCGCGCCCAGTCCGTCGTTTACGCCATAGATCGCATCGCCGATCCACGCACCGGGCTGTTTGCGGCCGTTGTCGCGCTTGGCCAGCATCTCTTCCAGCACCGCCTTGGCGTCGATCTTGGGCGCATTGCCCGGCGCCTGGTAATGGCCGCGGAGCAGGGAACCCAGCTCGCGATAGTGATCCTTCTCGTCCTCGATCACCTCATTGAGGATCGCGATCGAAGCCTCATCGCCCAGCGCCTTCAGTTGCTCGCCGTAGGTGGCAATGTGGCGGCTCTCTTCAATCTCCAGGCGGCGCAACGCCATGCGAATGCCGCCCGCACGGTTGGCCAGCGAGTCAGCCTCGCCCCCGGGATGGCCGCTGTACACCGGATCGGTCCCGCCCAGCTCGTGGATGCGTCCCAGCCACAGATTGGCATGGCCCTGCTCCGCCTGCGCCAGGTGGCGCAGCACTTGGGCGCGGATCGGGTCGGAGTCGCGATCGGCCAGCGCCTGATAGGTGTGAAAGCCCTCCATCTCGGCCTGCCAGTTGCCCGCCAGCGCAGCCAGAATCTTTTTCAGTTTTGCGGGATTCATCGTCTCGTTCGGCATGGTTCCCCCTGTAGAAAAGAATACTGGAGTCCACCGGCACGGGAGTTGGAGCGCGCTCCGCCAGCGTTTGCCGGTGGTGGCCCTGCCCTCCGCTCCGGTAGACTGAGAGGGCTATGGAAGCCGGACGAAAGATCAATTGCGCCGTGTTGCTGGCAGCCTCTGCTCTGGGGTTGTTCACTGCTGGTTGCGGCATGCCGGGCGCGCCCCAGCCGCCCTCGTTGAACCTGCCCCAGCCGGTGAAGGATCTGCGCGCCGTGCGCACCGGCAATGAAGTGTCGCTGGTCTGGAGCATGCCCCGCCGCAACACCGACCAGATGCTGCTCAAGGAGACGCTGGTGGTCCGGATTTGCCGTGCCGAGACCAACTCCACCACCTGCGTGCCTGCCGGCCAGGTTTCGCTTCTGCCCACTGCTACCGGCGTCTTCACCGAGCAGCTTCCGGCACAGCTCACCGTGGGATTGCCCCGTGCGCTCAGCTACTGGATTGAAGTGGAGAACGCCCGCGGCAAGTCCGCCGGCCCCCCCAACGTAGTCCACATTGTCGCCGGCCAGGCACCGGCGCCCGTCGCATCTCTCAAGGCCGAGGTGCGCAAGAGCGGGGTGGTTCTGCGCTGGACACCCATCGCCGGCGATCGAACCCCGGTCCGCCTGGTGCGCCGCCTGCTGACCCCACAGCCCGGGACCCAGAAGCAGTCCGATCCGCTGGCCCCGGCTCCCGAGCCCGCTACGCAGGATCTGCTTATCACCGCCCACGCCGCCGAGGGCCGCGCTCTGGACCACACCACGCGCTTCAACGAAACCTACGAATACCGCGCCCAGCGCGTGGCCCGCGTCACGGTGGATGGCGAGACGGTGGAGCTGTCCGGAGCCCTGTCGGAGCCGGTGCGCGTCGATGTGCGCAACCTCTTTCCTCCCGAGCCGCCGCAGGGGCTGGCCGCCGTTGCTGCGGCTCCCGGCTCTGGCCCGGCGATCGATCTGAACTGGCAACCCAACACGGAAGCGGATCTGGCCGGCTATATCGTCTATCGGCGGGAAGGCGACGCTGCCTGGCAGCGGGTCTCGTCCGACAAGCTCCTTACCGCGCCCGCCTTCCACGATGCCACAGCTCTGCCCGGCCACAGCTATCGCTACGCTGTGTCGGCTGTCGACCAGGACGGTCATGAAAGCCCGCGCTCGGGCGAGACGGAAGAGGCCGTTCCGGCTGAGTAGCGCCCGGATCGACTCAGATTTCAGCTCCGGAGAGTAGAGCGGAGGTCGGACATGAAGTATTGCCGCTTTCAGATGAACGGTCGGGTGCTCTACGGCCAGGTGGAGGACCGCAACGGCGAACCCTGGGTCGTCGGTCCCACTCCCATTCCGGAAGAGGACCTGCGCGCCCGGCTTGCCGCGCGGGACGCCGCTCCTGCGACCTTCGATCCCATGCCGCTGGCCGAAGCCAGCCTGCTGGCACCGGTTACGCCTTCCAAGATTGTCTGCGTGGGCCGCAACTACCGCGACCACGCCCGGGAACTTGGCAACGAGATTCCGGTTGAGCCGCTGATCTTCTTCAAACCTCCATCGTCGCTGCTCGCTCCGGGTGGCATTGTCCGTCTGCCCCAGCAGAGCGAACGCGTCGACTTTGAAGGCGAGCTGGCCCTGATCATCGGCAAACGCACCACAAAGCTCACCCCGGATGCCGACTGGCGACGGGTGGTGCGCGGTTTCACCCTGGCGGACGATGTATCGGCTCGCGACCTGCAGAAGAAGGACGTGCAGTGGACCCGCGCCAAGGGCTTTGACAGCTTCTGCCCGGTTGGCCCCGTGGTCAGCGACGAGCTGGACCCCGCGGCCGGCGTCACCCTTGAGACCCGCATCAACGGCGAACTCCGTCAGCACGCATCCACGGCCGACTTCATCTTCTCCATTCCCGAGCTCCTGCGCTTCATCACCGCCGCCATGACGTTGGAACCCGGCGACCTGGTTCTCACCGGCACACCCGCTGGCGTGGGGCCGCTCAAAGCCGGGGACAAAGTGGAGATCGCCGTTACCGGTTTGGGAACTTTGCAGCACTCCGTGGCTTCCGATCGGCCCTAGAGTGCGCGTCATCTGCATCCCTAGGCACCACCGTGCATCTTCATAAGGGATAAACTGAGGACGGGTAGCATTTTTGTTTGTTGGGAGTCTTCCCCTGGAGGAAATCATGTCCCAGAGTTTGCTGGAGCAGTTGCGTAAGATCACCAAAGTGGTCGCCGATACCGGTGACATCGAGGCGATGGAGAAGTTCCGCCCGCAGGATGCCACCACCAACCCGTCTCTGATCACCGCTGCCGCACAAATGCCGCAGTACCAGCCGATTGTGGACGGCGTGCTGGCCGACGCCCGCAAGGAGCTGGGCGCCGACGCCCGCGAGGAACTGGTCGTGCACCTCGCCTTTGAGCGCCTGGCCGTGGCCTTCGGCAAGAAAATTCTCGAAATCGTCCCCGGCCGCGTCTCCACCGAGGTCGATGCCCGGCTCTCCTACGACACCGAGGCCACCATCCAGCAGGCGCGGAGCATCATCGCCCAGTACGATGCCGCCGGCATCGGCCGCGAGCGCATCCTGATCAAGATTGCCTCCACCTGGGAAGGCATCCAGGCCGGCAAGGTTCTGGAGCAGGAAGGCATCCACTGCAATCTAACCCTGCTCTTCGGCCTGCACCAGGCCATTGCCTGCGCCGAGGCAGGCGTCACCCTGATCTCACCCTTCGTGGGCCGCATCCTCGACTGGTACAAGAAGGACACCGGCAAGGAGTACCAGGGCGCGGACGACCCGGGCGTCAAGAGTGTCACCCGCATCTACAACTACTACAAGAAATTCGGCTTCAAGACCGAGGTGATGGGCGCCAGCTTCCGCAATACTGGCGAAATCATCGAGCTGGCGGGCAGCGACCTGCTGACCATCTCCCCCAATCTGCTGGCCGAACTGGCGGAAGCCAAGGGCGAACTGGAACGCAAGCTGGACCCCGAAAAGGCCGCCGAGCTGCACATTGAACGCATCGTGATGGACAAGGACGTCTTCGAGTTCATGCACGACGGCGACCGCATGGCCAGCGACAAGCTGAAGGAAGGCATCGAGGGCTTTACCGCCGCACTGATCAAGCTGGAGGCCTTGCTCAGCGTCCGCCTGGCTATGCTGGAGCTGCGTATGCCGGCCGGAGCAAAGGCTTAACGCGATCAGCAGCACTGGACCGCGAAAGGGCAGCTGAGAGGCTGCCCTTTCGCATTTTCTACCGCATCCGCGATTATCGCGTCCTCCCGCTCGCCATCGTCTACGATGAACCTATGGCTCCGTTGCTCGCGATCTCCGGTCTCGATGTCCACTTTGGCGCCGTCCATGCCGTCCGCAACGTCAGCCTGAGCATTGATGAGGGTGAAGTGCTTGGCCTGGTGGGTGAATCGGGTTCCGGCAAAAGCGCCACGGCGCTGGCCATCCCCGGCCTGCATCCCCTCTCGGCAACCGTCGGCGGGCAGATCGTCTTCCTTGGCAAGGAACTCCTTGGTCTGCCCAGCCGCAGGTTGCGCGAGCTGCGCGGTAGCCAGATTGCCATGATCTTCCAGGAGCCCATGACGGCGCTCAATCCGGTGATGACCATTGGCCGCCAGATCGCCGAAGCTGCCCAGGCGCACTCCTCTTCCTGGACCAGCCGCGAAGCCAATCGTAAGGCCATGGAGGCGCTCGAATCTGTCGGCCTACCCGACGCTGCGCGCCGTTTCAGCGACTATCCCCACCAGTTCTCCGGCGGCCAGCGGCAGAGGATCCTGATTGCCATGGCGCTGATCAACAAGCCCAAGCTTTTGATCGCCGACGAGCCCACCACCGCCCTCGACGTGACGGTTCAGGCACAAATTCTGGACCTGCTCCGCGCGCTGCAAGCCGAGCACCGGCTTTCGATGCTTTTCATCTCCCACGATCTGGCGGTGGTCGGCCAGGTGGCCAGCCGCGTGGCCGTCATGCGCCACGGCGAAGTGGTGGAAGAAGGGTCCTGCGGACGGCTGCTGACGCACCCGGAACACCCCTACACCAAGAGCCTTCTCGCCGCCGTTCCCACCATGCGCTCCGACCGCAGTCAGCCGCTGGCACAGATCGTCAGCGGAGAGTAATACTCGTTGAGTCTTTTTCCCCGGATTGCCCGTAGTCGACAAATGCGGGCGAGGCACAAGCCCCGCCCGCATTGCATGATCGTTCGATTGTTCTCGATCCGATGCGCTGCGGTCGATTGCAAGCCTCAGAAGCCGCCATCCACATACCAGCGGTGTTCAGGATTATCGTTGCGCACCGCCAGCCGGAAACTGCGTTTTTTCCCGTTCGGCAGCCGGACATCGCAGGGAACAAAGAATCCACGATACAAGCCCGACTGTACAGGCTCACCAATCGAGAGGATCTGCAGCCCGCCGTAGAACTCTTTGATCGAATCCTGGATCGGATTCTGCGGAACAACTTGCTGTACGGCGCTCCAGTCCTTGCTGGCAAGCGATTTGAAGAAGAACTCCGCCACATCGCGCGGACCGGCAAAGGACACCGTCGATGGCTTCATCTCCTCAGGAGCCCGCAGCCAGTTGACGTCTTCCGGAAGATTCAGGACAAAGAGCGAAGGCGCCAGCGGCTCGTCATAGCGAATACTGCTGATTTCCAGAACTTCTATCTTGCCGCCGTTGTGGTTGACGAAAACATAAAGCTCCTTCAGCCGCTTGCTCTCGGCATCGAATTTGTACACCGAGGTATGGTCGGATTCCGCAATGGATTTATTCAAGGCCCATGGATCGGTGAAGTTGCCTCTAGCCTTCTGATGAACCGTCAGGGTGATGATTCCATCCGCTACAGTTTCGCTGAGTTCCGAGCCACCCTTACTGGCTGCCTCCTGTTCCGACTGCAGGATTTGATCTGGATCGAGAAGGGGCTTGAGACCTTCCACAAAGCCGGCGTCGGGCGAGGCGTTCATCGCCTGATGACCCGCCGCGATGTAGAGCGTGGACTTTTGTCCGTCCATCACCACAACGCGTCCGGTCTTCTCGACGCGCCAGCGGGAGGGCTCGCCAAACTCCCGCCAAAGCTCGATCGGCACAAAGTCGTACTTGGTCCCAATCAACTCAAAATTATCGCCGGGTAGCGTACGCATCCTGCCAACCATATGCACAGTCTGGAGATGCGACATGGCCTTGACCGATTGCGTGAGCACACGCATACCGGGCGATTGAAAGAGCCCGAGACCGCTTGGCAGCATGGCAACCGCAACCACCAGCGCTACCGACACGCCAGCCAGGACCGCCCAACGAGGCCAGGGGTTCCAGCGCCGGCCTTTCGGCTCTTTCACTCTGTCTTGCATTTCTTCGTGAACAATGGCATTCATAACTCGCTCCTTGAAATGTTGTGAAGCCACCATTCGCCCGCTTGGACGGATTGCCTGGAAGAGCCGCTGTTCTTGTTCCAAATACATGCGGCACTCCGGGCACCCTTCCAAATGCTTGCGCAATGAATCCGAAAGAGGATGCGGACCTTCGCCAAGTAACTCAATCAGTAGTTGTTTTACTGCAGTGCATTTCATCGCATGCCTCCTTTGGATGCATTTTGCGGCGCAACTTATCGAGACCGTACCGAAACCGCGATTTGACCGTTGGCACGGATGAGCCAACCACCTCGGCAATCTCGGCAAAGGAAAGATCGGAATAGGCTCGCAGCCGTATGACTTCCGCTTCCTTTGCGGGAATTGAATCGAGCAGGCGATTCATCTCTTCCCATTGTTCGCGCTGAGCCAGTGAAGAAAACGCATCGCCTTCGGTTGAAAGGCTGTCTTCAACAATCGGTTCCGCGCCCTGCCGCAATCGCGAACGGAGAAGATCGATACACCGGTTCCCCACGATGCGAAATAAATACGGACGAACTGCCGTAATATGTTTTCGCTTCGCGCGGTCGCGGAAGGACTCCACATAAATATCCTGAATTACGTCTTCCGCATCGTGCCGGTTGCCCAAGCGGTGAAACGCAAAGTGAATCAGTTCGTCTTGTGTGGCCGCGATCAGCCGGTCGAAATCGGCGATTGTCTGGGGCCAATGTTCGAGTTTTGCCGCCGCATCTAGCATGGTTTGAATGGTAGCTTCCAACTCTAGAACGAATGGAGGGCCTGCAAAGATTTAGCCGTCTGCACTATTTAAAGGGATTCTCTAGCGGTGAAATTCGAAGATAGGCTGTTTCGCTGCTCGCACCGCAGGCTCGAGAGCGTCTGCGCATGCTTTCTGCGCGGCGATCCCTGAAGAAGAGCCCGCTGCCGCGTGTGCATCCGGCGTCAACATCCCACAGGCATAGAAATGCTCCGCCCTGCAGGTGCAAGGCGGAGCGGTTTTTTTCTTGGGCTCAGGCCGAAGTTACTCGGCTGCGGCGGCTTCAGCCACCGGCGCTTCGGGAGCAGCCTCAACGGCAGCTTCCTCGGTCGCCTCAGCCACAACCTGCACCTTGATCTGCGCGATCACTTCGCGGTGCAGCTTGATGCCAACGCTCTTCTCACCGACGGTCTTGATCGGATCGGCCAGAACCACCTTGCGGCGGTCGATCTCAAAGCCCTTGGCAGCGAGCTCGGCAGCGATGTCGGCAGCGGTGACCGAACCAAACAGGTGGCCCTCGGCGCCGGACTTGCGGGTAAAGCTCAGCACCACGGGGGCCAGCTTGACGGCCACTTCCTCAGCCACGGCCTTCTCGGCAGCCGAGCGGCGGGCAGCAGAGGCCTTCATCTGCTCAATCACGGCCTTGTTGGCCGCGGTGGCCTGCATGGCCAGCTTCTTGGGCAGCAGGAAATTGCGCGCGTAGCCGTCGGCCACCTTCACCACTTCGCCGCGGTGACCCAGGTTTTCTACGTCTTGCTTCAGAATGACTTCCATCGGAATTCTCCAGTGTTTCTCAGACAAGTGCTAGGTGACCAGATGACCAGGCGGCTAAGTGCTGGCTTCCGCGAAGCCGATCCACTTAGTCCCTCAGGCCCACAGCCACTTAGCTACTTCTTAGTGGCGGGTGGCGAAGGGCAGCAGGGCGATGTTGCGGGCCTGCTTGATGGCGCGGGTCAGGCGGCGCTGGTGGGTGGTGCACACGCCGGTCAGACGGCGGGGCACAATCTTGCCACGCTCGGCCACAAAGCCCTGCAGCAGGCGCACATCGCGGTAGGGGATGGCGTCAATCTTCTCGGTGCAGAACTTGCAGACCTTCTTGCGGCGGAAGAACTTGCCGCGGCCACCAGGACCACCGCCCGGACGACCGCCAGGGCCACCGGTACGCGGGCCACGGCTGGGGCTCGGGCTGGAAGCTGGGGCGGCTGCTGCTTCACCGCCAGCCTGGGGTGCTGCGCTTGCGCCGGTCTCCGGCGCCTTGCCTTGAGTCTCTTCGGACATAGTGTTTCCTCTTTGCTCGGTTGGCCACCGGGGGCGCATGCATGCGCAGGCCTCGGGGCTCAGGATCGGGCCGCTTGCGGATCACCGCGCGGCGTGAACGTAAAAAACTAGGCCGTCGGCTGGGCCGGTTCAGCAGCCTCAACGGCGGGAGCAGCGACGACCGGAGCAGCTGCAGGTGCAGCAACAGGAGCCGGAGCGGCGACAGGCACCGGAGCAACTTCGGCGCTCACCTTGCGGCGGGTGCCACGGAGTGCCTTCAGCTTGGCCAGGCGCTTCTCTTCCTCGTCAATGCGCACGGTGATGAACTTGATCACCGGCTCGGTCACGCGCAGACGGCGCTCGAGCTCGAGCACCACCGGGCCGGCGGCCTCGATGGTCAGCAGAACGTAGAAACCATCCGCGAACTTGCGCACGAGATAGGCCAGCTTGCGGCGGCCCATCTTCTCAGCCGACTTCACAGCGCCGCCACCGTTGGTCACCGTGGTGGTGAAGCCGGCGATCAGCTTGTCGATATCCTCTTCGGCCGCATCCGGCCGAACGATGAACATTACCTCATACAAACGCGACATCAGCATTCCTTTTCCGCCAGAGCCTCGCCGGCCCCAGCCTTTGCCGCTCCCCTGAGCAGCGCCTTTCGCTTTGCAGCCCGCGGGAGGCCGTTTCTGCCCTCCCCGTCTGCCTTCTACTCCGCCGCTGCCCCCTCGGGCTTGCGGTTGAATTCATTCATCGCCGCCGCCGGTCCCTGTTCGAGGATTCTGCGCGTGGCCGTTGCCACCCGGTCCAGAACCTCATCCATCACCGCCAGCTCCGTCTTCCGCATCGGGGAGAGCAGATAATCCTTGCCCGGCCTTCGTGCCCCAGCCAGTTTGGCTTCCGGTGGCAGATCCAGCCCAACGCCGATCCGCAACCGCATCCATTCCTGGCTGCCCAGAGAACCGATGATGCTGCGAGCTCCGTTGTGCCCGGCAGCCGATCCCCGTTCCCTGATCTTGAAGCTTCCCAACACCAGATCCAGCTCGTCGTAGATCACCAGCAGATCGCGCGCGGGGTCGGCTTCAAACTCCCGAACCAGAGCGGCTACCGAAGCCCCGCTCAGGTTCATGAACGTCTCCGGCTTGGCCAGGATCACCTCGCGCCCTGCCATGCGGCAGGTTGCGGTAGCGGCCCGGCAGCGCCGGTTCTGGACCACAACCCCTTGCTGCTGGGCAATGCGGTCGATGGCCATGAACCCCGCATTGTGCGGCGTCCACTGATACTCAGCGCCGGGATTGCCCAGGCCCACCACAATCAACGGGCCTGGACGCTCACCGGATTGAACCGTCTCCGCCAAGGGTTACTTCTTGGCCTCGGCCTCGGGCTTGCCCTTCTTGGCAACCTCGGGCTCGGCCGGAGCAGCCTCCACCACAGCTTCCGCCTCGACCTTCTCTTCCTTGATGGCCACAACGTGCGCCACGGTAGTCTCCTTGGCGTCGATGTAGGAGATCTTGTCGGAGTGGGGCAGATCGCTGACACGCAGCACGCCGTGCAGACCCAGGCCGGTCACGTCCACGTCGATGTGGTTCGGAATGTCGGCCGGGAGGCACTCGACCTCAACCTCGCGCAGCACCTGATCCAGAATGCCACCATCGTTCTTCACGCCGGTGGGCACACCCAGCAGCTTCACGCGCACGCTCACCGTCATCTTCTTGTCCAGCGCAATCCGCTTCAGGTCGATGTGGATCAGCTTGTCCTTCAGCGGCTCGCGCTGCCAGTCCACGATCATGGCCTTGGCATCGGCCTGGCCATCGATCTTCACGTCGAAGATCGTGTTGTGACCGGTCTCGGAGAAGAGAATCCGCTCAATCTGCTTCGGCTCCACTTCAACCGCCACCGGATCGGCGCCGGGACCATAAATCACCGCAGGAATCTTACCGGCAACGCGCACGCGGCGAGCGGCATTCTTGTTGAACTTGCCCACGCGGGGCTTGGCGACAACAATTTCAGGCATTCTCTCTCTCGTTTCTCTCGGGCACGGAAGAACAGCTTCTAGCTACTAGCTGCAAGCTACTGGCCGCACCCTTCGGGTGCACGCCGTCCAACCCCGCTCCCTTTGTTAACAGCAGCTATCAGCTTCTAGCCTCTAGCTCCTAGCTGTTTGTTTCTGCCACTGCCGGAATCAACCTCTCTCCGGCTTCCTCTTCAAACCTTCACCTCTGCGTCGTCGCAAAGGCTAACCTTGCGATGCTCCAGCTAGAAGCTGGGAGCTAGCAGCTAAAAGCTGCACTTAGGAAAACAGCGTGCTGACGCTGGTCTCCAGGTGGATGTTCTCAATGGCGGCGGCCACCAGGCCGGCAATTGAAACCACCTTGATCTTTTCCAGCTTTTGCGCAGCTTCGCGCAGCGGAATCGAATCGGTCACAATCACCTCTTCGAGCCGCGAATTGGCGATGCGCTCCACGGCCGGACCCGAGAGCACGGCATGGCTGGCGCAGGCATGCACCTGGGCGGCACCGTTCGCATAGAGCGCGTCCACGGTCTTCACCAGGGTTCCTGCGGTATCGATGATGTCGTCGATGATCAGGCAGGTCTTGCCCTTCACATCGCCGATCACGTGCATCACTTCCGTTACGTTGATGTCAGTGCGGCGCTTGTCCACAATTGCCAGCGGTGCGCCGATCTTCTGCGCAAAGAACCGCGCGCGCTCCACGCCCCCGGCATCGGGAGAAACCACGGTCAGGTTGGGCAGATTGCGCTCCCGGAAGTAGCTGACCAGCACCGGCGAGGCAAACAGGTGGTCCACAGGAATGTTGAAGAAGCCCTGAATCTGGGCGGCATGCAGGTCCACAAACAGGGCCCGATGGGCACCCGCAGTGGTCAGCAGGTCGGCCACAAGCTTGGCGCTGATGGCCACGCGCGGACGGTCCTTGCGGTCCTGGCGGGCGTAGCCATAGTAGGGAACCACCACGGTGATGCGAGCTGCCGAGGCGCGCTTCAGCGCGTCGATCATGATCAGCAACTCCACCAGGTGCTGGTCGACGGGGTAGCAGGTGGGTTGGACCACAAACACGTCCTGGCCGCGCACATTCTCCAGCAGCTGAAAGTACACTTCGCCATCGGCAAAGCGCTGGATGCGGACCTCGCCCACCGGCACGCCGATGTGCTGCCCGATCTTGTCCGCAAGCTGCCGGTTGGCAGTGCCGCTGAAGAGCTTGAAGCGTTTGTCCTCGCTCAGGTTGCGAAGCCGTTTGCGCTCCGGGGCAGCCTTGGCGTCCTTGCCGGCAGCGGGCGCTGCAACCACAGGCGTCTTGCCTGCCGCCGCGGGGTTCTGTGCCGCCTGCGTGCTCTCCGTCTTTGCCGCTTCCGCTGTCACCGTGTTTCCTGCTTCCATCTTCCGATTCCCTCCAAGCTGGTTGGCTTTGGCTGTCGTTCGGTTTCTGTCAAAAAACTGGCTGGGCGACTAGGATTCGAACCTAGACAAGTGCCTCCAAAGGGCACTGTCCTACCATTAGACGATCGCCCAACTGAGCAGCCGAAGGCGAGTCTCGCTCGCCCGAACAACGGCTGTCAATCCATTCCGGGCATCAGCATCCCGTTCCAGTAGTCGGAGCGCGGCAGAGTCCGCGTCAGCAGGCTCTTCACTCCGGCCACCCGCAATCGGTCACGGGCTGCCTCCGCATCTTCCCGGGTTAGGTATAACCCGAAAAGCGCCGAACCAGACCCCGAAAGCGAGGCATGGAGAGCTGCCCCCGGTTCACCGGCAGCCGCAAGAAGTCGCTTGATCTCTGCAAGGGAAGGTTGCTGGCGGAAGACAACGAGCTCAAAGTCGTTCTCAATCCAGCGAAGAATCCCGGTGCGGACAAGCGCGGATCCTGCGGATCCGGCCAGGTCCCCTCCAACTGAAGGGACACCGGAGGAGCCCGCCTGCTGTCCTCCGGGGATGGCTCCCGCAAAGGCGCTCGCGTAGACATGGCTCAACTCATTTAGTTTACCGGCACTTCGCTCAGGGGTCAAACCTGCGGCCACACAATGCGCGTCCCAGTCCCGGAAGGCCTGCGGGGTCGATACCCCCACCTCGGGGGTCGCCACAACGCACCAAACCGGCTCAAAGTCCGGCAAGGGAACCACTTCCTGCCCGCGATCGAAGCCGAGCGAGGCCCCGCCCATCAAAAATAACGGCACATCCGATCCCACCCGGGCCGCAATCTCCAGGCGTTTGGACAGCCACCAGCGCTGGTCAACCTGCTTCTCACCCTGTCCGGAAAAAATCCCCAGCTCCGCCTCCAGCCCCACCAGCGCCGCCACAGCGTTGGCCGAGCCGGCACCCAGCCCTCCCTGCACCGGCAGCTGCTTCTCAATCTGGATCTCAACCTCAGCCGCAACCCCCAGCGCTTCCAGTACCAGCTCCACCATCTTCCAGGCCGTGTTGCGGCCATCGGTCGGCACGCGCTCGTCGTTGGAAGTGAGCCGCAACCGGGTCTCAGCCGCCACGCGCGCCCTAACTGTCACCACATCATGCACTTCCAGCGTCTGGTACACGGTCGATAAGGCGTGAAAGCCATCCGGGCGCGGAGCCCCGATAGCCAGTCCGAGGTTGATCTTGGCGTGCGAGCGTACATAGGTCGGCATACAGCCTGATTGTAGTGCCCGGACGCGCACCACCTCTCTCCAAAACACCTCGAGCATGGCCGGCTTCCGGCGGCCATGCTCGTAACCCATACAGCGGTAAGTCTGCGCCTAATTAATCGTGATCTGGAGCGCATTGGATGCCGATGCGCCAGGGTTGGTGGCAACCAGCGATGCGCTACCAGCGGCAGCCAGATCGCTCGCAGAAATTTCAACCGTTACATGACTGGAATCCACGACCGTTGTGGTCCTGTAGTTTCCATTCCAGGTAACTGCTACGCCTGGCAGGAGGTTGGAACCTGTCAGAGTCAGCGTGGTGTTACCGCTGCCATGCGTAATGTTGGAGGCAGAACTGGAGGTCAAGCTAGCTGCTGTGTTCCTAGAGAGTTCCTGCGGAGCGACGAAGGGCCCCTCTAAGAGCAACAGCTGGATGACGGGCGTTGTAACTCCGATGCTGTCGACCGAAAGCAACGCAAGACCATCCTGACCAAACCGCTGCATCGTCCACGTAGATTCGATACCGGAGGCAGATTGCGGCATATCAAGGACTGCCTCTGGAAGATATGTGGTCAGGTCATATCGGACCAGTCCGTAGGCCCATGTGCCCGCAGTGTTTTCTAGCATCAGGAAACTCTTTTGCAAGGATGGATCGGCGGCTACGCCAACACTCGATCCAACATCGCCATCGCCATAAAAGTCGATACGGGGTAGCGTCTGGACCTGCGACGGAGGCGTTGTTGAGGGGTTGACGATGCCTCCGCCAAATCCATAGATGAGCCCGTTCGTCGCCATGAACCCGCCACTGAAGCCACCCATGCCGTCAAGGGTCGTGCCGTCGATGAGTGTTAGGCCATTGGCGTTGATGCTGTAACGATAGAACTCCGCTCCCGAACTGTAGTTGTCGTAGGTGTATAGGTGGGTTGCATCGCCGAAGGTGGGGGTGCTGCTGCCGGCAAAGTTAGTGCGGAAAGTACCAACGGTCCCGGAAATATCCATGATTCCGTCCGCCCCAGAGAAGCCCACTGCCAGTGTCGTGTCAGTCCCTGGCATCACCGCCAAAGCTGTCGCCGCCGTGGTGCTGCTGTTGTAGTTGCTAGGGAGGCCCGCGAATGTGATGGTTTTGAGCAGTTGCTGATGAACTAGGTCAAACTGGGCCAGGCTGTTGGCTCCGCTCAACGAGATGTACAGATCGTTTCCGTCGCCGGACTCTGCCATCACCGTCGGCTGACTGCCAACGGGCACTGGCGTCCCCACCGTGCCGGTAAAGGGATTGATCGCAACCACCGAATTGCCTGTAATTCCTGTGGCGTTGCTGGAAACCGTCGCATAGAGCGACTGGCTGTAAGGATCGAAAAGGATAGAGTTGGCCGGAACATTGACCAGGCCGTAAATGGTGAGCGGAACAACCGAAGACACGCCGCCGCCCGGTGAGGAATTCGAGACGGTCACCGGCGCCCAGCCGTACTTCGCAATCGCAGAAGCGGGAACTGCCGCAGTCACTTGTGTCGCGCTCACATAGGTCGTCGTCAGCGCTGTACTACCCAGATTGACGATAGAACCGGAGTTGAATCCAGTCCCATTTACCGTCAGGGTAAACGCCGTCGAACCGGCCTGAACCAGGTTGGGCGAGATCGATGAGACCGATGGCACGGCCCCGTAGAAACTGCCCGTTACCGTGGTGCTGGCGGTCGCCTGATTGTTCGATAAGGTAGAGTCGTAGCTCGAGGAGGAGACGGACGCTCCTGCCGACAGCGTTCCAGCATTGGTCGGAGTGGCGCTTACTGTCACCGTTGCACTGGCTCCGTTGGCCAAGCTGCCTAAGTCACACGCAAACGTGGCTGCCGTGGTGCAGGATCCCTGGCTCGGAGTCACGCTGTTGAGGATCAGCGAGGTGTCCAGGCTCGCTGAAAGCGCCACGCCCACCGCTGAATTCGGACCTGCGTTTGTAACCTTCGCCACGTAGCTGATCGCCGAACCCGTCGTCGCCGTTGCCGGTGCGGTAAGTATGACTGAGAGATCGGCCGGGGAAGCCGAAACATCCTTCACCAGTGGCGATTGGAAGATATAAATCTGATTATTCGATGTAAACGCGCTTGGCACCGCCGCAACCGCAATTCCGTTCTGACCCCACCGTACAATCTTGCGGAAGCTGGTTGGGTAACCCGACGTTCCAAGATCGTTGACTGGAATGGTGCCGAGAAGATTGAAGGATGTCTCGTCGTAGATGTACACAGCTGCGCTGTTGCTGAAGCTCGATACCGCCATGAAGGCCTTGCCCAGCGTGGAATCCGAGACGATGGGCCCGTTGGCTGCCGTGTTGGCCGCGGTGTAGAAGGTGCCTGCCAGCGCCCCGGTAGTTGCATTCAAAACCTGGCCGTCCGAGAGATAAAGCGAGCCATTATCGTACTGGATCCCTGTAAGACTCGATGAGTTCGACGTAAGCGCCTTGGAAGCCCCTACGCCGGTAGACCCGATGGTCAGGACATCGATATACGACGCGCCAAGATAGAGTGTCGACGCTGAGGAGCCAAAGCTCACCGGCCCCTCGCTCGTATTCACCGAACTCCCGGTTCGCGCCACACCAGAGTCGAAAATGGTAACGTACGAACCGCTGGTATAGGGGCCCGTGGTGACAACGGCAACAGAGTTCGGCTGGCCGGGTACTGCGGCCAGATACGCGGCGGTGTAGGGAGGGTTATATATGCCGGGACCGCCGCTGAGCCCAAACTGATTCACCACCTTCCCCTGCGCAAGATTGATCTGCGCCACCGCGGCCGCGCCGTCGATGCCAACAAAGAGCTGCGTGCCGTCGCTGGAGACAGCGAGCTTATTCGGAGTCGTGCCCACCTGGATCTGCCGGGTGATCGTACCGGTATTGGGATCGATGCCAACTACGGAATTACCAATAGCGCCTGCCGCCGATGCTGGTACGGAAGCATAGAGCAGGCCATCCGCTGTGTTGTAGACAATGTCGTTATTCGGAATCTGGAGGAATGTGGTATAGCCTTGCGCTCCGCTGGTTCCTCCGCCGGGCGCGGGTGTGGTTACTGTCACATTCTGGTTCCCTGGCGTCGCCAGCATATAGGACGGAATCGTTGCCGTGATCTCTGTCGCATTCACATATGTGGATGGAATGGTCTCTCCATTGATGGCTACCGTCGTGTTCGTAGTGAACCCGGTACCAACGAGCGTCACGGCGCTGGCCGTATTGATCGGGCCGCCAGAAGGAGAAATACTAGTCAGAGTCGGAACCGAAGGATTGACGATATTGAAGCTCACAGCGTTCGAACCGGCCGGATTGGCGTAGAGCGTACTCGCAGTGATGGTTGCCGTTCCAGTCGCTGTAAGGTCCGATGCGGGCACGGTAGCCATGAGTGCAATGGTCATTCCACTCCCGCTGTAGATGGAGATGTAAGAAGTTGGCAGAGCCGCTCCGTTCCACTGCGCCACAGTTTGCGTTGTAAATCCGGTGCCAATAATCTCAATCGATGTAGCCGCAGAACCCACAATTGCGCTGGTCGGAGAAATAGATGCAATGACCGGCGTGGCAGGTTGAGCTACGATGCTAAGAGCCACCGCAGAAGAATATCCGCCGCCCGGAGCCGGATTCATCACCGAAACAGGTAGAGTGCCGACCACTGCCTGGTCGGCTACCGTCGCGCTAAAGGTGAGGGTAGTGGCATTCACGTAGGTAGTGGTACGCGTGGAACCTCCCACCACCACAACCGAGGCCGGAACAAAGCCGGTTCCGGTGACAGTAATCGTTGCTGCAGACGTCGAGCCCACTAGCAAGCTAGACGGGGAGAGGTGGATCGGCCCAACCGGCGGATTCACGACGGGAAGCGAAATCGCTGCCGAGGTCCCACCGCCGGGGGTCGAATTTACTGCGGTGATCGAGAGAATCCCTGCTGCAGCAAAATCGGCAGAAGTCAGCACCGCGCTCACCTGCGTCGCACTGGTGAAGTTCGTCGTGCGCGCTGCACCATTCACGTTGATGACCGTAGTAGGTACGAATCCGGTGCCCGTGAAGGTAATGTTCGCCGATACCGTGCCTGCCACACCAGTGGTCGCGGACATCGAGCTGATCACCGGTGCAGGATTGTCGACCTCCAGGTTGATCGGCACGCTGCCCCCGCTGGCCCCGCCTGAAACCGTGACCGATAACTCCCCCCCGCTCGCGAGTTGTGCGGCCGGCACCGTCGCCGTAAGCTGCGTTGCACTAACGTAGGTCGTGGTCTCCGCTGTGCCGCCCACAGACACAGTGGAACTCGGCGTAAATCCCGTGCCTGAGACAGTCAGTGTCAAGACCGTCGAACCTGCGGGTAATTGCGTAGGACTGATGGAGCTGATGGTCGGACCCTGCGGAGTCGTTGTGCCTCCGCCCCCAGATGCGTTGCCTCCAGAGCACGCGGACAGCCAACCTAGAAGACTCAGCGTGAGAGCAAGGTGAAAAAGGCGAGACGCGAGTACGGTCGTCCGGCGCAACATGAGGGAATTCATTCTAACCACCCTTCGATAACTCTAGATCAAATGCTCCGCAATTATACCGCCCGTAATTTCAGACTTCGAAATTATTGTTTCTGGTGCTACAGAGAGTTGAATTTTAGTGTTTGTTACTTGTATGGAGAAAAATATCGCTCGCTTGCGTTCGCGTCAGGAAAGGGTCGCTTCAGGGGGTATTGACAGATTGGTCACCTGGCTCTTGAACATTGCCCCGAAGAATTGTGGGCGCTCAAACTCGAACTTTGCAAACTATGAGCATGTTTCTTGGAATGGTTCTTGAAGCTTTGTTCTCTATGGATTTCAATGTGTAATTTTCATAAACCGCAGGACAATCAAAACGCGCAGCTTCGGTGACGGCCTTGGATATAAATTCAAATAGATTTTGGTGGGCCCAGAGGGATTTGAACCCCCAACCAAGGGATTATGAGTCGGTCCGCAACACTGCAAGTTGTTGATAATAAACAAAATGGCAGCAGAGCCTACCGTAGCCCCAAGTAGTTGAGCGAATGGAGTTTAGCGTAGTTTTCGCTAGTAACCAGAAGCTGACGGGTGTACCGCTCCTGTACCCAAGACTCTCTAGACTGCCAAGCTGCAGTATCATTAGGCGCATACTAGCGCTTGGAGATCGACTGATGGAAGAAGTTCGGCCATGGGAGCCGGCCGAGGTGGCGGATGGTAGCTGTACATATCAGCTCAACCATTGGACGGAGTTCCACGATTTCATTGAGCGACACGTCTTCAAGGGCAGTCAGGCTGAGTGTCCAACCCTTATTTGGCGAGGTCAACGCGATTCCGCTTGGAGTCTGACGACACCATTGGATCGACATTTTCAGCACCTGCAAATTCTGCCGGCAAATAGCGATTTCCTCGAGAAAGTTTCTGCAAAACATTTGGAATCATTTCAGCTCGCCGCTCGCGGTCGGAGGGGAGTGAATCCAGAGGTCTTACAGGAACTTGAATGGTGGGCACTTGGGCAGCATTTCGGACTCGCAACACCGCTGCTTGACTGGACGCATTCTCCGTATGCCGCAGCATACGTCACATTTGTCAAATTGCTGTTGGTGTCGTAGGTGTAGTTCGCAATCACGCCAGCCGCATCCTGAATGCTCGAGGCCTGATTGGGAGTTGCCGGATTTGCATAATTAAAACTGAGCACGCGGCCTGCGGGGTCGGTTACGGTTGCGATATTCGAGCCGCTATAGGTAATCGAAGTGTT
>Ga0371490_1000786_pt1 | contig 19069 bp, 19 predicted proteins | sample MB2SIPfraction_FD_207959 | JGI IMG/M metagenome (GOLD analysis project Ga0371490, IMG submission 207959) | Lab enriched peat soil microbial communities from McLean, Ithaca, NY, United States - MB28FN SIP fraction | ecosystem: Environmental > Terrestrial > Soil > Wetlands > Peat | place: USA... | reverse complement strand
CGTATACCGCCGGCGGTTATGAATTCCAGAATCCAAAGTCTTCCGTCGAGAGTCCAGCCCGAGGGGGACCCCGCATGCCTTTAAGGGGCGCCGGAAGTTCAGTAACACTTGAGTGCAACGCTTCGTGGCCACGAAGTAAGGACTAGCAGCGGAGCCTGGCGCCACAGTCCCAATTCCAGTATCCAGGATGCGTCAAGGGCTTTGTGGGCTAAGCGATTGGAAGAGTTGGTGAGATGGGTTGTGACTGGGTGTTGAGGCGGGCAACTGCCGGACTACGGCCGGCTGGCAGGCGGAAGCGCCTGCCCCACCCGCCCGGCCCCTACTTAGGGCGCCTATATACTTGACGCACACGCCGTTCGCCGAGCGAGCGACGTCGGATTCCCCTATCATGAAATTCATGGAGATCGAAGACATCGGTGAAGTCATCGCCGAACGGGTTTTGAAGCGATCTGTCAACAATGCGGAACCACAGGATGTAGTCGTCCGCCTCGGCAAGCCACGACAGTATCCTGGCGGCACCGATTATTTCTGCCCGTTTGAGATCAGCGGTTTGGGCGAGCCCAAGATCAGGTACGCTGCGGGAGTGGACGGCTTCCAATCGCTTCAGTTGGCGCTCCGAATCATCTCGACGCTACTCCAGCACTACAAGCGGGAGCCGTCCGTTGATCTACGCTGGCTCGAACAAGGCGATGACCTTGGGTTCCCCGGGGAAACATAATTTGGTTGCGTCAAGTATATAGACGCCCTACTTAGCGATTCCCAACTGCGTCAGCATCCAGGCGTATTCGAAGGATTGGTCCTTCAAGCGGTCATAGCGGCCGGATGCGCCGCCGTGGCCGGCGGGCTCCATCTTGATCTTGAGCAGCAGCGGGTTCGCATCGGTCTTGAGGGTGCGCAGGCGCGCGACGTATTTGGCCGGCTCCCAGTACATTACCTGGCTGTCGTTGAAACTGGTGGTGACTAATATGGCCGGATAGGCCCGGCGTGCCAGGTTGTCGTACGGGCTGTAAGTCTTCATGTAATCGTAGGCGGCCTTCTGGTTGGGGTTGCCCCACTCCAGATACTCGCCCACGGTCAGCGGCAAGGACGCATCCATCATGGTGTTCATCACGTCTACAAACGGCACCGCCAGGTGCACGGCGCGGAACAGCTCGGGCGCAAAGTTGACCACGGCGCCCATCAGCAGGCCGCCCGCGCTGCCGCCTTCGATGGCCAGCCGCTGGGGCGAAGTCCAATGCTGGGTCTCCAGATACTTGGCGCAATCGACGAAATCGAAGAAGGTGTTTTTCTTCTTCATGAGCATGCCGTCTTCGCGCCACTGCTCGCCCATTTCGTCGCCGCCGCGAATGTGGGCGATGGCGTAGGCCACGCCGCGGTCGAGCAGCGCCAGCCGCGGGGCGGAGAATGCGGGCGGCGTGCCGAAGCCATAAGAACCGTAGCCGTAGAGCAGCATCGCACCCGAGCCATCGCGCGGGAAGCCCTTGCGATAGACGATGGAAATGGGAACCCGGACGCCGTCGCGCGCGGCCGCCCACAGGCGCTCGGTCGTGTAGTTCGACGGGTCAAAACCGCCTGGCACTTCCTGCCGCTTGCGCAGCGTGGACTTGTGGGAGCGCACGTCGTAATCGTAGACGCTGGGTGGCGTCACCATGCTCTGGTAGTTGTAACGGTACGAATCGGAATCGAATTCCGGCGTCTCGCCCGGGTAGGCCGTGTACACGGGCTCGGGAAACTCAATGGCGGTCCAGTTGCGCGTATCGAAATCGTAGACGCGAATGCGGTCGATCGCCTGCGTCTTCTCGACCACCACGGCGAAGTCGCGGAACAGATCGACGTCCTGAATGCGCACGTCCGCGCGGTGCGGCACCAGCACCTTCCAGTTCGCGGGCTCGTGGTCTTTCTCGGGCGCGGTCACCACTTCGAAATTGTGGCCACCCTTGTTGGTGCGGATATAGAAGAGATCGCCGCGGTGATCCAGGTAATAGCGGTGCTTGTTTTCGCGCGGCAGGAAAACCTGGAACGCGCCACCCGGCTCGCCCGAGGGCAGATAGCGGCACTCGGAGGTGTCCTTGCTCTCGATCCCCAGCACCAGGTAGCGCTTGTCGCGCGTCTTCTGCAAGCCGATATCGTACAGCTCGTCTTTTTCTTCGTAGAGCAGGGTGAAAGCGGAATCGCCCAGCGCGTGGCGCCAGAGCTTGTCGGGGCGCTTGGTGACGGCGTCCTCGGTGGTCACGAGCAGCGTGTGGTTGTCGGCCGCCCATTCGACCGAGGTGACGCGCTCGGCGGTATCGGGCAGCGTGCGGCCGTCGCGCAGGTCCTTCACCTGGAGGGTGTACTGGCGGAAGCCGGTGTAATCGACCGTGTAGGCGAGCAGGTTGCCATCGTCGCTGACCACGAAATTGCCGACGCCGACGAACTTGTGCTGTTCGCCGAGCTGGTTCGCATCGAGCAGCACCTCCTCCGGCGCGTCCATGTTACCCTTGCGGCGGCAGCGGATGGGATACTGCTTGCCTTCCACCGTGCGTACGTAATAAAGGTACGCGCCGCGGCGGACTGGGACGCCCATATCGGTCTGCTGGATGTGGCTCAGCATCTCGGTGTACAGCGCTTCCTGGAAGGGCTTGAGGCCGGCGGTCTGCGCCGCGGTGTAAGCGTCCTCGGCTTCCAGATAGCGGACCACTTCCGGGTCGCTTTTCTCGCGCAGCCAGAAATAATTGTCGATCACGGTTTCGCCGTGGCGCACCTCGCTGCGCGGCTTGACCGGCGCAACCGGCGGCGCCGGAGCGTTGGGCGCTTGGGCGGCGAGCGGCATCAGCGCGACCACTCCCAGGGTGGCAAACAGGCGGGAAAACGGCGGCATTTGGTCTCCTTGACGCGGCGGATTCTCATAGTTCGGTCAGTGCCGGCGGGCAACCGCTCCCTAACGGTCGCGGCTCCGATGCTTGCAGAGCCGGGCCCCGAGGGCACGCCGGGGAGCGGCCTCACGGTTCATCGCCTATCATATCGCGGCCGGAACGATGGTCAGTTCCGAAATCACGGCGCGCGGCGGAAGTTGGGCGCAGGCTAGCACAGCCTCGGCGACGTGCTCGGGCAGGAGGGCCTGCGCGAGTTGTTCGGGCGGCGGCTTCACAGGGCGCTTTTCCAATATCTCAGTGTCCACCAGGCCGGGGTTGACGACGGTGGTGCGGATGCCGTTGGCGTGCTCCTCGAAGCGGATGGCGTGGGCCAGGCCGATCATGCCGTGTTTGGAGGCCTGATAGGCCGCGCCGGAAATGTCCGGCGCGCGGCCGGAGATGGAGGCGATAAATATCAGGTGGCCGGCACGCGCCTCGCGCATGGCGGGCAGGACGGCTTGGGTGACGTAGTAAGCGCCGTTCAGGTTGGTCGAGATCAGCTCGTCCCAGATGGCCGGGCGCAGGCGGACCAGCGCGCGGTCCGGCGTGTTGGTGCCCGTGGCGTAGACCATGATGGCGATCGGCCCAAGCGCCCGTCGCGTTTCGGCCACCAGCCGTTCGACGTCGGGCAAGCGGGTGGCATCGGCGCAGCAGATCTCGAAAGAGTGGCCGGCCATTTCGGCCTTCAACGCGCGCAGCCGGTCCTCGCGACGCGCCGAGGCCATTACGCTGGCGCCGTTACGCGCCAACAGAACAGCCACGGCGCGGCCGATGCCGCTCGAGGCCCCGACCACCAGGGCGACTTTACCTTCAAGGGAAACAGGCATAAGGAAGCATTATGGCAGAAGTGCAGAGTGTGGGGCGGACGCCCGGGCCGCGCAAGGGTAGGACAGACCATCGCCTTTCGTGGTCTGTCACGGCTCGCCAAAACACGGCACGTTGACAGACGACAAAAACCGATCGTCTGTCCTACATTCTGCCTGGAGTTATATTTGATGGTCCGGCGCAGCATGGCATCGAAGCAATCCATCCAACTCGGGCAGGTGGAGGAGACGCTGCTGGTTCCGCTCTACCTTCGCGCGCTCGAGAGCCGCCGGAAGCGGCCGATCCTCGACGATCCCAAAGCCATCGAAATGGTCGAGTCCATCGACTGGGATTTCCGGAGATTCGGGCAAAGGTGGCGGGTCATCTCTTGCTGCTTGCGGTGCGCCATGTTCGACGCGTGGGTCGCGGATTTTCTTCGCGATCATCCTGACGGCACCGTGGTGGAGATCGGCTGCGGGCTCAACACGCGCTTCGAGCGGCTGGACAATGGCCGCGTACATTGGTTCGACCTCGACCTGCCGGACGCTGTCGAATTGCGGCGGAGATTCTTCACCGACACCGAGCGGCGCACGATTCTGGCAGCGTCGGTGCTCGATGCGGAGTGGATCGAGATGGTGCGGCGCAGTCCGGGGCCGTATTTCTTCGTGGCGGAAACGGTGTTCATCTACCTGGAGGAGCGGCAGGTGAAGGCGGCGCTGTCGCAGATCACGCGCAACTTTCCGGACGCCGGCATCGCTTTCGACACGGCCAGCCGCAAAGCCGTCGACAACGGGAACAAGGATTTTGTGCGCCGGAAAATGGCGGTGCGTTTCCAATGGGCCTGCCAGGATCCGCGCGAGATCGAGCGCTGGAACATCGGAGTGCGCCTGGTGGAATCGCGCACGTTAGCGGACGTACCGGAGCCTTTGAATCGGCGCCTTTCCGTGGCGCTGCGAGCTACGTTTCGGGTGTTTCGGCCGCTCTTTCCGGGGGTCGCGAAGGCTTACCAGCTCAATCTGTTCGCAGGGCAGCGGGAAGGGTGAGAGCTGGAGTATCGCGCGTCGGCAAACCAGAAGAAATGTCGAGACAAATCTCGACACAGCAGGCAGGACTGCCCGCGCCACGGCGGGCTTATGCGGAGAGGGCTTTGACGCGGCTGTGGAGGTTGCTCTTGTAGCGCGCAGCCGTGTTTTTCTTGATGATGCCGGACTTCGCCGAGCGGTCGATGATGGAAAACGTAACCGGCAGCAGGGCGGCGGCGGCCGCAGGGTCCTTGCCGGCGATGGCGCGCCGCATGGCGCGGATCTGGTGACGGAGGCGAGTCTTGTTTTTGCGGTTGATTTCCGTGCGCCGTTCCATCTGGCGCACCCGCTTGAGCGCGGAATAAGTATTGGCCATCTGTGCTGAATCGAATCCTTACTTCAACGTTTTGAGCTTTTAGAATAGCGCAATCGGGCGCCATCCGGCAACTCGCGCTGGCGCCGGGGGTGCGGGACATGAAAGTTAAGGAATCCCTGGCTCCCCGGGAAATAACGGGCTTTGGAGCGTACCACGTACGCCTGGTCCTTAAGAGGAGTGAAGCAAGCCCCGGCAGGGGCGACAGGCCGGCGAGCGAGCGCGCGATCATTCTGTCGCCCCGTTCCAGGGCTCGATGATTTCGCGTGTGGTCCCAGTGCTTACGCACGTGCTCACGCACTGGGCTAATGTCTTTCGCCCTCCGGGCTGGCCCTATTGCATCGTGGCCGCGTGCCCAAACTCCTGTGTCCCGCACCCTTGCGCCGGATACGCCCCGGAAGGGACGCAGTCAGTGGTCAGATTACCGATCAGGCTCTGGCTCCCGTGCGATCTCAGCGGCAGACAAGGGCTTTTGAAAGGGCTCCAATAAGCCACGAGCTTCGGCTGCGGACTCGGGTGCCACTTGAATTCGACAGGGACAGTTATAGAATCGGCTCTGACCTGATCCAAAAAGGCGAGGAATTGCCGCGCTGAATCTCGGGGTCTCCCCCGCAGCCAGGTATTCAATACCGGCATCTTCCAGCGCCGCGGTGGCTAAGGACAGGCCGAACCGGTCGTCCGTCTCCAACACCGTAACTAACTCGAGGTCGCCGCTGTTCGGCGGCTGCAGAGGCGGTCCGGGGACGACATCCGGCGAAGGTTCAGCGATCGCCTGCGGAGGAAGTCCAGGGGCTAGAGGCACACGGCAATCGGCACACTCGAAGAATCCGTCTCGATATTCGGTCAGACATTCAGGACAGTACATGCGGCACCTGTTCCGTTGGTTGGCGGCTGGCGACGAACCTCACCGGCAGCATCAGCTTGCCGATCGCGCAGCCCGGGCCAGTATCGCTCCACGCCGCGCCGGCCCGGCGTAGGCGCGGTCCACCTTGGCTACGCGAATTTCGTAGCGCTTGTACCATTCCCGCCTGCCGCGCGCCTGGGCGGCCTGGTGGTCGATATGCCATTTCCATTCTTCGATGGCCGCTTCGCTCGCCCAGTAGCACACGGTGATGCCGAAACCATCCGCGCCGCGCGCGCTCTCCGTGCCGAGAAAGCCCGGCACTTCGCGGGCCAGCTCCTCGAGCATCGCAGCCGTCTCGCCGTAGCCCCAATCGCCCTCGGTTCGAGTGGAGGTGAAAATCACCGCGTAATAAGGCGGTTCCGGTGTAGCCGCAAAATCGGACATACTATTTCGGCGACGGGTCGCCATGCTCCGTGTAGTTCTTGAGCCGCGTGATCTGATCGAGCAGGACCGAATCAACTGGCTTGGCCCAGGTGTCGAGGCCGGCCTTCAAGTAGCCGCCGACGGCGTAGGTCACTTCCAGCTTGGAGCCGCCTTCCACCGGCGAGATTTGAAACCGCAAGCCGCCGGCAACCGCCATCGCCTGCATCGGCCCCAGGCCGCCGCTGAGAACGAGCACTTTCCCCGGCGCCAGGTTTACCACCTCCATGAGGCGGACGCCGCCGCCGCCGGGGAGTTTCTCGCAGAAGCAGCCCATCGGCTTTTCTTCGATGCTGAGGTTGTGTGCATCGCCGGAGAAGGTATGTGCCGAATTCCACCAGTCGCCCACATTGTGAATCAGCCGTTGGTACACGTCGCCCGGCGGCGCCTGAATGGTGATCGCCAGCTTGACCGTGAAGCCGCTGGGAGAGGAATCGACGACCTCGGCCGCTAGCCAGCCTGGGGCCATAGTCATAATTGCAACTGCAAGCAGTCCGCTGGTTCGCATGGTTCTCTTAGTCTACCGCGCCCGGAAATGATCGTAGCCACCCGGGGCGAGCGGCTTTCCAGCCATCGTTACTTTTCCGGGACTTTGACGGCGCATCACGCCGATGCGCGTGAGCGGAATGCCTTCGAAGGCCGCGGGAACGGGCGCGCGCGTCGGCGCGGTGAACAGCAGCTCGTAATCCTCGCCGCCGTGGAGCGCCTGGGCGAGCGTGGCGCCGCGCCAGACGGGTGGAGCGGCGATTTCCGCGCCCAGGCCGGAGGCGCGGCACAGGCGGGCAAGATCGAGCGAGAGGCCATCGCTCAGATCCATGGCGGCGGTGGCATGCACGGTTTCGCGCAGGAAGCGGCCCAGCGCCAGGCGCGGCTGGGGGCGCAAATGGCGGCGCCAGGCCTTGCCGCGGCCCGCCGCCATCCCCAAGGCCGATCCGCCCAATGCACCCGAAACGTAAATGGCGTCGCCCGTTCGGGCGCCATCCCGGCGCAGCGCGCGGGAACGTGGAACGGCGCCGGCCACCACCACGTCGCAGGCCAGGCTGGCGCCGTGGGAAAGATCGCCGCCGGCGAGGAGCGTGCCGGTGCGGCCGGCGAGGAGCAACAGGCCACGAAAGAAGCCATCCACCCAGGCGGCATCGCACCAGGGCGCCAGCGTCAGCGAGACCAGGCAGAAGCGCGGCTCGCCGCCCATCGCGGCGATATCGCTCAAACCGCGCGCCAGCGCCTTCCAGCCGATATCGCCGGCGCTGTGCGTGGCGCGGCGGAAATGCGTGTCCTCGATCAGGAGGTCGGTCGTAAACAGCAGATCTTCCGGGCTGTTTCGTGGGCGAAAAATGGCGCAATCGTCGCCAATACCCATCACCAGGCCTGAACCGCGCGGCACCACGGCCAGCCGGCGCAGCCTTTCCGTCAGCTCGGCCTCGCTCCTCAGAAAACCCTTAGGCTTGACCATAGAAGTGCCATCTGAGAGAATACCTTACGCAGGAGATATGGTTGTTGGCCGTAGCCTGGAAATGTTCTTAGCAAGCCTCGAAAGTCCGCTTTCCTTGCCTCAGGACCCCCAAGAGCACGACGAACAATAAATCAGGAGAAAGTGCAAGTGAAGGAAAAAGGTGTTGTGAAGTGGTTTAATGCCGCCAAAGGCTATGGATTCATCCAACGGCCGAGCGGCGACGACGTGTTCGTTCATTTTTCCGCCATCCAGTCGAACGGCTATAAGTCGCTCGAGGAAGGCGCAGCCGTGGAATTCGAGGTGAAGCAAGGGCCCAAAGGGCTGCAAGCTGAAAACGTGACCGTCGTTTAAAGCATGCCCAAATTACGGAAGCAACAACCGGGGGCCCCTTGGCGGGCCCTCGTGTTGTATTAGGAAGGCTCTCGGCCGTGGAGGAGGCTACTCCAAACGCGCCCGGCCTGGAACAAGCGCGCGACTGGCTGACGCGCGCGGCGTCGCTGGCGGTGCTGACCGGAGCCGGCATCTCGGCCGAAAGCGGCGTTCCCACCTTTCGCGGCGCGGGCGGATTGTGGAAGGATCACAAGCCGGAGGATCTGGCCACGCCGGAGGCCTTTGCGCGCGATCCGCGGCTGGTGTGGGAGTGGTACAACTGGCGGCGTGAGCAACTGGCGCAGGCGCAACCGAACGCGGCGCATCGGGCGCTGGTCAAGCTGGAAATCCGCATCGCCAACTTCACGTTGATTACGCAGAACGTGGACGGGCTGCACGACCGCGCCGGCAGCGGGAAAATCCTCAAGCTGCACGGCGACATCTGGCGCCTGCGCTGCACCGCCTGCGGCGCCAACTGGCCGGACCGCCGCGTGCCTCTTCCCAAGCTGCCTCCGCACTGCGGCTGCGGCGGGCTGGCGCGTCCCGGCGTGGTGTGGTTCGGCGAACCGCTTCCGGAAGGCATGATGCAGGAGGCCGAGCACGCGGTTGCAAGCGCGGAAGTGGTGCTCATCGTTGGCACCTCGGCGGTGGTTTACCCCGCCGCCGGATTGATCCCCTACGCCAAACAGTCCGGCGCGAAGGTGATCGAGATCAACACTGAAGACACGCCGTACTCGGGGATGGTGGATTGCAAGCTGCGCGGGCCAGCGGGAGAAGCGCTGCCGCGGCTGCTGTGAAGCTGTGGGGCAGGTTGTCAACCTGCGGCCGGTTGTCAATCGGCCCACTGCGCCATGGTTCCTGAGAGCTTCAACCTCAAGCGCACACTCTCTCCTGTGACCACCTTCCATTCCCGGCGATTACCCCACCTCGATCCCGTCGGCCAACCCATCTTCCTTACCTGGCGCCTCTACGGTAGCCTTCCCCCTGGCCGCGTCTTCCCCGCCGCAACCAGCCACGGGCGGGCATTTGTCGCGATGGACCGGCTGCTCGATGCCGTCCGTAACGGCTCGTCGCACCTTCGCCGGCCCGAGGTCGCCCGGATGGTGATGGAGGCGCTCCGATATCACGAACAGGCGCTGCAACATTACCACTTGCACAGCTATGTCGTGATGCCCAATCACGTGCATGCTCTGATTACTCCGCTAGCGCTCGTTTCCAAGCTGATGCAATCGCTCAAGCGCTTCACCGGGCTGGAGGGGAATCGAATTCTGGGCGTGACCGGGCAGCCATTTTGGCAAGACGAAAGCTATGACCGGCTGGTAAGAGATGACCGGGAGTTTGAGCGGATCGTCCGGTATATCGAGAGCAACCCGGTCAGCGCGGGCCTGGCGGCTTCAGCGCAGGAGTTTTTATGGTCCAGCGCTTGGCCGATTGACAATCGGCCGCAGGTTGGCAACCTGCCCCACAGCGCTGACGCGGGCTGACCTAAACCTCTAGCCTGAACTCCCCCTTCTCGCAGAACGGGCTGCGGGCGGTGCGGACTCTGGCGTGGTGGGTTCCGGCAGCGAGGTCGGCAGGGAGCTTCGCGTTTACTTGCCATTCCACGCCACCGGGGTTGGTCAGGAGGTGAACGGGCACGTCGTGACCATCCACCTGTAAGAGCACGTCGTCTCGACGCATAGCGGTTTCAGCGGTGGTGAAGACTACAGACAGGAATTCATTCTTGAACCCGCGGAAAATGGCGGAACCGTCGAAGGTGTTTTCGACCGCAATCAGCACGGGCGCGGGCCCGGTGGCTGATTCGAGCGGTGGGAAATTGGCAGGCAGCCCGGGCCCAGGGCCGGGCTCGGCGGTCATCAAGATCGCCAGGCTGTTGCTGAAACCGGAATTGACGCTGCGCAGGCGAACCTCGTGCGAGCCGGCGGCGAGACCCGGCGGAAGCCGCAAATTGGCCTGCCATTCGCCGGTTCCATCGCGTTGTTCGCCGGTCCGTGTCACGGCCAGAGCGGGCACGCCGAAGCCATCCACCTCCGCCCGCAGATCGTGCCGGGTAAGAGCTTCGCGCGAGCGGAAGTAGAGGCATAGGTATTCGTCCTTCGCGCGGTGGAAGGCCGGCTCGATGGTCCGGTTGTTGACCGCCGAACAGAGATAGGGAGGCGCGGCGGCCGGGTTGGGCGGTGGAGCTTCCCAGCGGCGCCGGCAGGTGATGCCAGCACGCCCTTCGGCGACGTACTCGAGCGTCACCTGGGCGAAGCCGGCGGACCGGCACATCGCCATCAGGCACTTGGTGGTGGGGCCGAACCAGTTGTCGATCTGGCCGCCCAACTCGTTGGTTTCGTAAAACTCCAGCGTGCAGGCCTCGCTGGGCTCTCCCAACCCGTCCGCGACGTACGATTCGATGAACACGCAGTCGCGCGCCAAAGCGCAGATCTTCTCGATGCCCAGCAGCGGATGGCGCAGATGATAGAGCACGCCGAAAAACAGAATGTAATCGAAGGTGCCGATCGCATCCGGGTCCAGCTCGTCCACATCGAGCAGCCGGTAATCGATGCGCGACCCGCGCAGCTCGGCGACCTGGCGCAACTCGCTGTATTCGACGCAATCGACCGCGACCACGTCGGCGCCGCGGCGTTCCATTTCGAACGCGTTCCAGCCCGAGGCCGCTCCCACGTCGAGCACGCACCGGCCGCGCAGGTCCTCCGGGATGGGGAACGAGCGCACCCGCGCGCGCAACGCCTCGACGCCGATCAGCCCCGGCAGCACCGTGCCATCGTTCAATTCGAGGCTGTGATAGTGCTGTTTGCGCGAAAGCTCCGCCACATATTTCTGAATGCGCGCGGCGAAGACCGGATCGTTCGCGAGGGCCGAAGTGGGTTCGCTCATCACATTTATTCTCGCCCAAAGGCGGGTGGAGCAGGCGCTTCCGCCTGCCAACCTCCCAGGGACCAGTCAGGCGGGAGGGAAGCGTGAGCCGATGGAAAATGCAGAAAACCGCAAGGACCAGTGCCGCCAAGCATAAGAACGTCACCTATCGCACATCAAGCAGCTCCTCCGAGATCGCGGCACTTCCCGCGGTGCTATGATTGCGGCAGAGCACTCAACACCTTGGGGGAAGACCGCCGCGAGATCCGGAAGGTGCGCATGATCCAAACGCTGACTAAGAACTGGTGGCTGCTGGCATTGGCTGGCGTTTTTGACGCGATGCTATCGGCCATGAACTTTTTCATCGAGCGCCCGGATGGATCCCTGACTCTGCGCACAACTGTGCGCTACGGAGGCACGCTTGAGCAAATGGGGATGCTCGCACTGGCGGCGGGAGTTTGCATGATCGCAGCCGGCATTTGGAGTTCGGGAAAGGGCAGAGCCTGGCTATTGGTGCTGAATGGTCTTGCTCTTAGCGCGCTCGGATTGATCTTTTCTTTCCGGGCAAATAGGCCAATCGCCTTTCGTACCATCGCGCTGCTGGTCGCCGTGATGGCAATCGGCATCGGCATTTATGAACTGACTACCGCGCGAGCGTTGCGGCCTCATGGTACGGCCAAATGGCTTCTTGGCGCGGCTGGAGCGGTCTCGGTTGGTTTTGCTGTGGTGTTTCTTGCGCTGGCATTTCGCCAGATGAACGTGGAACGAAGCCCACTCACGGACTTTCTTTGGTTTGGCTCTTACTACGGTTTCAGCGCAATCTGCAAGCTGGGGCTGGGGCTGCGGGTGCATAGTCTGGGTCTGTCCCAATCCGGGCAGTGGGACGCCTTGCCACCGCTGGGAAATCCGAAACACGCACACTAAGCAGGCAGCGTTCCGGCGACTTTCGGAGTTTCGTAGCCTGTCCCTGAAACGCTCGTTCTTTCGGCCAGTCGAGGGTGACAACGCATCGGAGCCGCGACCATAGGGAGCGGTTCTGCCGAATGGTGCGTTTGCTACTCGGCCGATTCACCGATGCGGTTCCCTCGATCGAATGGCCGTATTCGAGTCTTTAAGCCGGCCGCTCCCTTTGGTCGCGGCTCCGTTTCGGCTGTTGGAAACGGAGTCGGCAGCCAAGGCGCGCGCAACCCTACAATTTGGCGGGCAAGCCAAAGCGTGCCCTACCAAAACCCGTTCTGGAACACGGGCTTCCGGCAGCGCGCGCAGAATTCGCTGGTCTTCACGTCCAGGCGCTCTACGGCATGGCTGGAGGTCATTACACAGCGCCAGTCTCCGCAGTGGCGCAGGCCGAAGGTGTGGCCTAACTCGTGGATGGATTCTTTCAGCAGGCGATCGCGCAGTAAGTCGTCGCGGCGCGGGAGGCCGTAAAAGGGGTCTGCCAGGCGCGCGGTCGAGACCACCGCGCAGTTACCGTCTAACTGCGCTTCACCGAAGACGAAGGTGAGCACCGGCACGTATAAGTCGCAGGAAGTGACGCCTAAGATGCGCGAATCGGAATCGGCGGCGCGCTCGAGCTGCTGCAAGATGGCGCTCGAATGATACTGGTTGCGGCGCCCGTCGAGCGCGAAATCGAGCTCCAGGCTGCGCTGGCTGACGCGGCAGGGCACGTGAAACGTGCGGGCGAGTCCCGCCGCAAGCTGCTCCAGCAGATCGAGCGCCGGCTCCTGTAAGAACCCGTTTCCGCCCGAACCGGCCAGCGGAACGAGTTGAATGGGTTTCACCGCAAACCGTAACGCCGCAGCTTGTTGTACAACGTGGTGCGGTCGATATCGAGGATGCGCGCGGCGCGCGACAGGTTATGCTGGGTTTCGCGCAGGACGCGCTCGATGTGCGCCCGCCCTATGTCCTCCAGCGTCTGGCCGCCCTTGGGGATTTCGGCCTCGAACTGGAACGAAAAATCGGCGGCGCGGATCTCCGGGCCGCGGCTCACCACCAGGGCGCGCTCGACGGCGTTCTCGAGCTCGCGCACGTTGCCCGGCCAGTCATGGCGCATCAGCAGGTTCAATGCCTCGCCGCCGATCTGCGGCGCGGGCCGGCTGGTGGCCATGGAGTACTTGTTGAGAAAGTGATTGACCAGCAGCGGAATGTCTTCCTTGCGTTCGCGCAGACTCGGCAGGTCGATGCAAAAGACGTGCAGCCGGTAATAGAGATCGGGGCGGAAGGCGCCGTCCTTGACCAATCCCTCCAGGTTCTTGTTGGTGGCGGCGATGGCGCGAAAATCCACCTTGATGGTTTGATTGCCGCCCACCCGGGTGATCTCCTTTTCCTGGAGCACGCGCAGCAGGTCGGTCTGGGTGCGCAAGCTGATGTCGCTGATTTCATCCAGAAACACGGTGCCGCCGTCGGCTACTTCGAACTTGCCTTTCTTGCGGTACTGCGCCCCGGTGAAGGAGCCTTTTTCGTGACCGAAGAGCTCGCTTTCGAGCAACGTTTCGGTGAGCGCGCCGCAGTGGATGGTGACCATGGGCATGTAGCGCCGCGGGCTGGCGGAGTGGATGGCGCGCGCCACCACTTCCTTGCCGGTGCCGCTTTCGCCGGTGATGAGCACGGTGGCCTCGGTGGGCGCCACCATTTCGATCAGCTCGACCACCTTTTTCATGGCGGGGCTTTTGCCGATCAGCTCGGTGCCGGGCGAGACTTCCTGCAAATTCTCGCGCAGCCGCACCACCTCGCGGCGGGTGCGCCGGTGCTCGAGCGCCTTTTCCACCAGGTGCGAAAGCTCATCGGGATCGACAGGCTTGGTGATGTAATCGTAAGCGCCGTGCTTCAACGCCTGCACGGCGGTATCCACCGACGCGTAGCCGGTCATGATGATCACCGAGAGGTCCGGATCGGCTTCGTGCAGGCGCGTCTGCAACTCCATGCCGTCCATGCCGGGCATTTTGATGTCGAGCAGCGCGACATCGAACTCCGCCTGCTGGATGGTTTCGAGCGCCTCGCGCCCGCTGCCCACCGGCCGCGCGGTGTAGCCTTCGCTGGTGAACCACTTCCCCAGCGAGTCGCGCACCACCAGCTCGTCGTCCACAATCAGGATGCGACCTTTGGTTTTCACCGACGCCGTGCTGTCCACTGCCGTTGCCATTACTTCCTCCCTTTACCGCTCCCTGACGGTCGCGGCTCGGTTGAGGAGCCGCGCGCGTAAGCAAGCGGTCAAGACACTTCAGAAACGCCGTACTAATCACCTACCTGACCGCTTCCTCACGGTCGCGGCTCTGTAGCCACGCGTAAGTAAGCGGTCAAGACACTTCAGAGACATCACACTAGTTACCTACCTGACCGCTCCCTACGGTCGCGGCTCCGATAGCCGCTGCCGCGCTCAGCGGCAGGGCCACGCGAAATTCCGTTCCCTTCCCCGGCGTCGAATCCACCTGGATCTCGCCGCCATGCTGCTCCACGATGCTGTGCGCCACGGCCAGGCCCAGGCCGGTGCGGTTCTGATCCTCCTTGGTGGTGAAGAAGGGGTCGAAGATGCGCGGCAACACGTCCTCCGGAATGCCGCAGCCCGTATCCTTCACGCGCAGCGCGGCTTCGCCGGTCGAGCCGTCGAGCTCGGTAATCACTTCCAGGCGGCCGCCCGAAGGCATCGCCTCCGACGCGTTCATCATCAGCACCAGCGCCACCTGCTGGATCTGGTTGGCGTCGCAATCCACCGGCGGCAGGCCTTCGGCCAGCCGTTCCGCCAGCACGATATTCTGCATTTCCAGCTTGTGCTTCACCAGCAGCACGGCGTGGCCGACGATGGTGTTCAGGTCCGTGGGCTCGCGCTCGCTGGGCTTCTGCCGCGAGAAGGTCAGCAGGTTCTTGACCAGCTCGCCGCAGCGCTTGCTTTCGCGCTCGATGGTTTGCAACTGCCCGGCCATCTCGTCGCGGTTGGGGATATCGGACTTGAGCACGCCGCGCTCCACCAGCCGCGCGTAGGTCAGGATGCCGAACAGCGGATTGTTGATCTCATGCGCCACGGTGGCGGCCAGCTTGCCGACGGAGGCCATCTTTTCCGAGCTGAGCAGCGTGCGATGGATGTGCTCCAGCTCGACCGTCTTGCGCCGCACCTGCTCCTCGATCTTGGCTTGCACACCGGCCACTTCCGCGGTCATTTTGTTGAAGCCGGCGGCCAGATCGCCCAGCTCGTCGTCGGAGCGCACGGGCAAGCGGTAATCCAGGTCGCCCTCGCGCACGCGGTGGGTGCCATCGATCAACTCCTTCACGGGCTGGTAAACCACCCGCCAGATGAACGCCACCGCCAGGCCGGAGCCAAGCACGATCGCGCCCAGCAGAAACCAGCCGAGCGAGGCCTGGTTATGCGCGATCTGCGCGTCCACCGGGGCCAGCGACAACTGCGCGTCCACCACGCCCAGCACCTGCTGGCCGGCATCGTGCACGTGGCAAGCCGCGCTGGAGCATTCCGGCGCGTTGGCGATGGGGCGGATCACGGCGATCAAATGATGGCCCTGCTTGTCCCAAAACGGACGCGCGCGATCCGGCCGGTTGAGCTTGGCGAGCGGCTGCGATTGCGCGTGGCAGCCGTAGCAGGCCTCGGCCGACTTATCCACGGCGGTGTCGATTTCCCGCGGTTCGGTGGAAAAGATGATGCGCCCGTCGCGGTTGAAGATGCGGATGCGCTGAATGCCGGGCTCGCTGCCCACCTCTTGCAGCACGTTGTAGAGCGCGTCGCGGTCATGGCGCATCATGTCGTAGCGGGTGCTGCGCAAGATGATGTCGGCCACCCGGTCGGCCGATTGCACCATCAAACCTTCCGACTGGCGGCGCTCGACACGGAGATTGATGAAGCCGAACAGGGCGAAGAACACAGCCGTGCTCACGATCACGGAGACCGCCAGTTTAGCGGCGAGTCCCAGCCGGACTGAGCGGAGGAAGGTCATCCTACGGCGAGTGGGTCTACCTCCGTTTCTTCCGGGCTTTGCTCAGAGGCAGGCTGCGGCGAGTGCGCTTCAAAGACCGGGAAATGCTGACCGATGACGCGGAAAATCGCAAAACCGACGGCCACCAGCGAGAGCGTCACCGCTACTTCGCTCCACTTCGGCATGTAGTGAGTGCCGCTTCCCGCCTCGAGGCCCGTGATACCCACGTTGAGCCGGTTGGCGATGAAACTGAACACCACCATCACGGCGCATACGTACAGGGAGGCGGGGTTGCGGCGGATGCGCGACTGGTAGAGCAGCGCGGTGGGAACCGCGGCCAGCGCGATCTCGAGCAGGAACAGCCAGGTCTCGGTGCGGTTCCGCAGCAGCAGGCCGAAGGCATCGCGATGCAGCAGGTCGAGGAAGCGGATCCACAGATACACGCTCATCGCGACCGCCAGCACGCGGCCGAGGCTGGCGAGCAGCGGCAACTCGAGCGCGCGGCCGAAGGCGCGGCTGCTGTGCCACGATTCGAAAATCGTCATCGCCAGGCCCACCGCGATCGCCGAAACAAAGAACAGCAGCGGCAGAATCGGCGTGTACCAGAGCGGATACAGCTTTTCCGGCACGATCAGAAACAGGGTGCCGAGCGAACTTTGGTGCAGGGTGGAAAGCAGCACGCCCAGGATCATCATCGGCACCGAGATGCGGTGAATCCACTCCAACGGCTTGTGCAGGCCGAAGCGCTCGAAGACGATGGGAAGGAATTCGAGAAACAGCACGGTGGTGTAGAGCGTGACGCACCACGCCACCTCAAACATAACCGAGTGCGGATTCCACATCACCAGCGGATGCCACATCCGGTCGGGCCGGCCGACGTCGTAAAGCAGGCCAACCGTCACCAACAGATAACCCAGGAAGGCGGTCAGGACGGCGGGCCGCAACACCGGGCGGTATTGCTTGATGTTAAAGATGTGGACCATGGCCACCAGCGTGAAACCACCCGCCGCCAGACCCACGCCACACATCACGTCGAAACCGATCCAGAGGCCCCAGGGGAATTTGTCGCTCAGGTTGGTGGAGCCGCCCAGGCCGTAAACAATGCGGAGATAGGTCGCGTACGCGCCGCTGAGCAGAATGGCGGCAAAAATCACCCGCCAGACGGTGATCTTGGGCAGCATCTTGGGTACGCTCGCGGTCATTTGCGCGGCCCCTCCTTGCGCGCCACCTCGGCGCGCCGGTTGGTGATCCACCAGATGCCGCCCAGCAGAACGGAGCCGGTCGAGACCACGTCCGGCAGCAGTTCCAAGACGCGCCAGGTGAGCAGCGGCATGGACTCGCGCGGGAGGTTGGTGCGCAAACCGATCTGTTCGAAGGGCACCGCCGAAAGGAAGAACACCGAGGTGCCGCCGACTTCGGAGAGGCCGTAGATTTGCTGGTAGTACTCGCCCGGCTTGGCCGCCAGCCGCGTGCGTGCTTCGGCGATCAACTCGTCGCGCTCGCCATTCTTGGTGGCGCCGGTCGGGCAGATTTCGGCGCACGCGGTCAGCTTCCCGACGCTCTGGCGGGCATAGCACATGTCGCACTTGCGCATCCTCGGCAGCCGGCTGGACCATTCGTAGGTCGGCACCTGGAACGGGCAAGCCTGCATACAATACCGGCAGCCAATGCATTTGGCGGCGTCATAGATGACGGGACCCAGCGCGGTCTTCGACAAAGCGCCGACCGGGCAAACCGAGGCGCACGCAGGCTGTAGACAATTCATACATAGACGGCGGCAAAAGTGGTCGCCATGCGTCACGATGGTAGTGAGCTTGTGCGCTGAGATCGTTTCCTCGGCAGCGATCTTGTCGTTGTAAGGGAGGCCCCAGCGTTCTGCGCACGCGCCCTCGCAAGCCCTGCACCCTATGCACAGAGTGCTGTCGTAGAGGATGGCTTTAGGCATATCGAGACCTCTAACTCTGTTTTAGCAGAAATTGACCTCAAAGTGTAGAAAAAAATGACAGTGGAGGTTATCTAAATGAGTTTTGGGTATTGAAATCATGGGGATCTGGGTGGGAGGACTAACTCGACCGTCGATTTTTCCGACCGCGTAGGGGGCACGGGCGCCGGCGTTGGCCCCCGGTCCGGAGCCGAGCCAAGGATTCGGCGCGGACCGGGGCAGATCTTGGCAGGTCGGGGACCTGCCTCACTTTACGAAGTGAGGAAGAATTCGCTGGTGGTGCGCTTCCAGTCGGCACCCGGGACCTCGGCCAGCAGATCCTCGGCGGGACGGCCGCCATCGGCGGCGGCGGCGCCGGCCATCATCGGCTGATGGCTGTAGAGGCGGTCCACGGCCAGACGCATCCACTCATGAACCAAGCCCTTGGGTATCAGGTTGCGAGTGGTGCTTTCCTCATCCGGAACATTAACCGTCAGCAGCCAGCCTTTGCCGTAAGGATCGCTGCGCACCAGCGCCGGGTTGTTGACGACCTCCGTGTTGATGGCCATAACCTCACCTTCGGTGGGCGAAACCATTTCGGTCCTCTCGCCGTTGCGATAAAAGGAGAGGATTTTCTGACCCTGACGAACCCACTGGCCCGGTCTGGGGAGCTCGATCTTCTCGATCCGCCCGGCAAGCGCCGCGGCAAACTCATCCGCGCCCACGCGCACTACGCTCTTGCGTTCCTGCACGAGCCAGGTGTGACCCGGGTGATAGGATACCTGTCCCGGGGTGTGGAACCCACTGACGTAGTCCCCGCCCACTAAAGCTGGGGCTGTGGCGCGGTCCGATACGGCGACGGTGTTAAGCGCCTTCTTGCGATTCAGGAAATAATCCAATACGATGAAGGTCAGGAACGTGACCAGAACCAGAATGACTGCCATAATCTTCCATCCTTTCTGATTCTAAATAGGGCACGGCAAGGGCCAAAAAACGGTGTTTTTTGCCTCTTTATCTGTTGTGGAATCAGGCGAATGGAAGAGTGCGGCATTTATCAACAACGATCTATGTAGATTTATTCGACGATGGAGATGTCGAAAAACGCTATGAACTGCAATGGAATTAACG
>Ga0371490_1000782_pt1 | contig 19164 bp, 13 predicted proteins | sample MB2SIPfraction_FD_207959 | JGI IMG/M metagenome (GOLD analysis project Ga0371490, IMG submission 207959) | Lab enriched peat soil microbial communities from McLean, Ithaca, NY, United States - MB28FN SIP fraction | ecosystem: Environmental > Terrestrial > Soil > Wetlands > Peat | place: USA... | reverse complement strand
GAGGCAAAGTCGGCATCAAGCAATGGCCCGGACTTCGGCCAAACGGTTCATCTGCAGATAGCGTTTGGTGCCCCACTTGGTGGCGGCCACATGCCGCAGTCGCGCGGCAACCAGCATCAACGCGGAGTGGCCATCCGGAAGATGCTGGAGCGATATTCGCACGCGAGTCACCGAGCGAAACAGGTGCTGTCAACAAGCTCCCGCGCCGAAGGCCGCAGTAATCCCCCTTACTCCCGTTTGGCCGTGGGGGGCCCCACAAAATCCCCACAGTCCTGATCAAAATCAAAATGAAAGGAGGGGCATCTCGACAACCCTTTTATTATCAATGGTAGGCGAGGTAGGTCTCGAACCTACAACCCCCGGCTTAGAAGGCCGGTGCTCTATCCTGTTGAGCTACTCGCCCGCACACAGAAGAGGGGTGCGCTTTCTCATTGTATCGTCGAATTGTCTTTCGGCGGAATGGCATCCTTTTCAACCAGAATTGCCGCGGTGAAGGCGCTCAGGCAGGCAGCCAGTCGCTCGGTTGCTGATGCTTCCGTTGGGCCGCAGGCGGTCCCGTACGCGGTGATGCCGGTGCTGGCCAGGTTGGGAGTGATCCAGGCGCGGCGCACGATCAGGTCCACACGGCACGCGCGGAGAGGAATGGTCTGCAGGCGGGCGCAAAGCGCCCGGCAATCGCGCTCTATCTGCCCAGGAAACGTCCATTGCTGATTGCTGCGGGGCAGCAGATCGATATAGCAGCCTGTGCCATAGCAGGCCTCCTCCGGGGCTGCGTCCATCTCGTCCGGGTCCCACGTGCCCGGTTCGAGTGTAGGCCAAAAGTCGCATTTTGCCGTCCAGACCGAGGAGGTGGGGCCATTCAAACGCTGCAGAGCAAGGCCCAGCGCAGGGAAGGCTGCAACCTCCGCAAGCTCCCTAACGCGTTCCGGCGCGAGCCGCAGGTCCACAAAGCCGGCCCATGCGGCGTCGATGACCGCGGCGTCGCCGTCCATCTCGAACTCCCAGTCTGCTTCCATCGTTCAGCCTGCAGTCTCCAGCAGATAACGGATCACGGCCGCTTCGGCCCAGTGGATCTCGTCGCCTGCGCCTCGGCCCAGATAGGCGCAGTGGCCGCCGTGGGCGGTTTCCACAAAGCGGATAGCAGGGTTGGCCAGGATCTTGGCGCGGGTCTCGGCGGTGAGGCGGATGAACGGATCGTCTGCGGCGCAAAGGATGTAGGTGGGCACGGCGATCCGGTCCACCACGCGGGCGGCGGCGGCCCGGTAATAGTAGTCGTCTGCATCGCGGAAGTTGCAGAAGCGCGCCACAATCTCGTTGTCGAAGGCGCGGAGGGAGCGAGTGGGGCCAATTGTACCGCGATAGCGATCCGGAAAGAGCTCTGCCTTGCGGCGGTAACGACGCACCAGGCCGCGCAGAAAGTGCGCCTCATACGCGCGGTTGAAGCCCTGATGCAGCGCGTCGGAACCGGCTGCCAGATCAATAGCAGGGCAGACCGCGGCCACGGCCACGAGCGGATGCCGCCGGCCCCATTGGCCAGCCAGCCGCAGCACCAGATTGCCGCCCATGGAGTAGCCCACCAGCGCCACGCGCTCCAGTCCGTGCAGGGCGGTGAAGTGCTCAATGACCGCACCAACGTCGCCGGAGAGCCCGGAGTGGTAAAGGGTGGGCGTCAGGGCGTTGCTGCCGCCACAGTTGCGCATATTCATGCGGACCACGTTGCAGCCAGCCCGCCAGGCTCGCGCTGCAATGCGCACAATGTATTTGGAGTTCGACGACCCTTCCAGACCATGGACCAGCACCAGCGTGAGCCGGGTGGCGCGTACTGCAGCGGGTTGCCAGTGGGTGTGGCAGAGCACCTGGCTGCCGTCGGCGGGGTCCACTGTAACCGGCTCCGCTACGGCAGGTGAGCCGATGACGCTGGCCGGCATGTAGTTGCCCACAATCGTCTGCAGATGCCCACTTCGGAGCCCGCGGCAGGGAACGAAGCTCTGCATCCAGTCCGGCAATGCCTCTGCCGTCCCGACCTGTGCCTGGTTGTTCTCTTCTGTTGCGTTCACCGCTGCTCCGCCGGCTCCGGGGGATTGCGCTTTCGATTTTGCGCATGCCTACGCAGGTTCGAGCCTATCACAGCCGTTCCGCCGGGCGGACGTCAGTTCGAGAGTCTTTGCAGGGCACATGCGTAGCGCTGGAGATTCTTCTGAGACTTCTGGATAGTACGCGTGTGCTGATCCGCTGTAGAATCACTTTGATAGCCAATTGCAGTTTGTCTGGAGTGGCCTCAAAATGACCAGCGCGTCCCCTATTGTCGTTACCGGAGGAGCCGGCTTTATCGGCTCCAACTTTGTGCTGCAGTGGCTGGCGGAGCAAAAGACGCCCGTGGTGGTAGTCGACAAGCTGACCTATGCTGGCAATCGCGAGAACCTGGCGGCGGTGGAAGGCGATCCGAACTTCTCCCTGGTGGTGGCCGACATTGTGGATGGGCAGAAGATGAGGGAGATCCTGGCCGCGGCCAGACCCCGCGCCGTGGTGCACTTTGCCGCGGAGACACATGTGGACCGCTCGATTCTTGGTCCGGCCGAGTTCATCCGCACCAACATCGAGGGCACCTTCCAATTGCTCGAGGCTGCGCGGGGATATTGGAGCGAACTGGAGACGGAAGCGAGATCGAGTTTCCGTTTTCTGCATGTCTCCACGGACGAGGTGTACGGCACGCTTTCGCCCACCGATCCGGCCTTCAGCGAAGTGACGCCTTACGCGCCCAACAGCCCGTATTCCGCCTCGAAGGCGGCCAGCGATCATCTGGTCCGGGCTTATTTCCACACCTACGGGCTGCCGGTGCTGACGACCAACTGTTCGAACAATTATGGGCCGCACCACTTTCCGGAAAAACTGATCCCGCTGATGATTCACAACTGCCTGAAGGGCAAGCCGCTGCCGGTGTATGGCGATGGGTTGCAGGTACGCGACTGGCTCTATGTGGAGGATCATTGCCGCGGCATCCGCACGGTGCTGGAAAAGGGCGTGTCTGGCCAGACCTATAACATCGGAGGCCGTCAGGAGATGACCAACCTGGAGGTCGTGCGCACCATCTGCGCGGTGCTGCAGGAACTGGCGCCGGCCGCAGAGCCCTACGAGCGACTTATTACCTATGTAAAAGACCGGCCCGGCCACGACCGCCGCTATGCAATGAACATCGACAAGATTGAGCGTGAGCTGGGCTGGCGGCCGCAGGAGTCGTTTACGAGTGGCATCCGCAAGACCGTGCAGTGGTATCTAGATCATCCGCAGTGGGTGGAGCGCGTGACCAGCGGTGCCTATCGCGAGTGGATGGACGTGCAGTATGCCGAAAGGGGGAAGCGATGAGCAATCGCAAGGGGATCATTCTGGCCGGTGGTTCGGGTACGCGGCTTTATCCCATTACGCATGCGGCCAGCAAGCAGTTGCTGCCCATCTACGACAAGCCGATGATCTACTATCCGCTGAGCGTGCTGATGCTGGCGGGCATTCGCGAGGTGCTGGTGATCTCCACGCCGCAGGACACGCCGCGCTTTGAGCAGTTGCTGGGCGATGGGGCGTCGTGGGGCATGAACTTCCGCTATGTGGTGCAGCCCCGGCCCGAGGGGCTGGCGCAGGCCTTCGTCCTGGGCCGCGCGTTCATTGGTTCGGACAACTCCGCGCTGGTGTTGGGCGACAACATCTTTTACGGGCATGAACTGGCGCGGATGGCGCGCGAAGCAGCGGCACAGCCGTCCGGAGCGACGGTGTTTGCCTATTCGGTGCGCGATCCGGAGCGCTACGGCGTGGTGGAGATGGACAGCACAGGCCACGCCATCAGCCTGGAAGAGAAGCCCCAAGAGCCGAAGTCGCGCCTGGCCGTTACCGGGCTCTATTTTTACGACAATCAGGTGCTGGATATTGCCGCGAACCTGCAGCCCTCGACGCGGGGCGAGCTGGAGATTACGGATGTGAATAGAACCTATATGGACCGGGGCCAGCTAGAGGTGATGCAGATGGGCCGCGGTATTGCGTGGCTCGATACGGGCACGCACGATTCACTGCTGGAAGCCAGCTCCTTTGTGCAAACCATCCAGCGTCGCCAGGGACTGATGGTGGCCTGTCCGGAGGAGATCGCCTACCGGCAGGGCTTCATCGATGCGGCACAACTGGAGCGGCTTTCTGCTGGCATGCGCAACGATTACGGCGAGTATCTGCGTATGATTCTGAAGTATCCGGAGGTGCGGTGATGAACGTGGTCACCACATCCCTGTCCGGGGTGCTCATCCTGGAGCCGAAGGTTTTTGGAGACGAGCGCGGATTCTTTCTGGAGAGCTTCAACGAGCGCGCAATGCGGTCGGTGGGCATCGATGTGCATTTTGTGCAGGACAATCACTCCCGCTCGGCGCACAACGTGCTGCGCGGTCTGCATTACCAGATCGAACAGACGCAGGGCAAGCTGGTGCGGGCGGTGAGCGGGGCGATCTTCGATGTGGCGGTAGACCTTCGCGCCGGTTCCGATACATTTGGCAAGTGGACAGCCGTGGAGCTGAGCGCGGAGAACAAGCGCATGTTTTGGATTCCCGCCGGATTCGCGCACGGCTTCCTGGTGCTGTCGGAGTCGGCGGATGTTCTATACAAGGCCAGCGATTACTACGCGCCGCAGTTTGAGCGCACGGTGTTGTGGAACGATCCGCAGATCGCCATCGCATGGCCTTTGGACGGTGCGCCGATTGTTTCGGCAAAGGACGCTGCGGCTGTGCCCTTTGCAAAGGCTGATGTTTTTGAAGGGGCAGGGAAGTAGCTGCGGGGAGCGCGATGCACAGAAAGCGGATTCTGATTCTCGGACGCGTGGGACAGGTGGGTTGGGAGTTGCGGCGCAAGCTGGCCTGTCTGGGGAACGTCATTTCTCTCGATTATCCGGAGATCGATTTCACCCAGCCGGAGAGCCTGCGCGATGCCATCTACAAGGCCGAGCCCCAGGTGATCGTCAACGCCGTGGCCTACACTGCGGTGGACAAGGCGGAGACCGAGCCGGAACGGGCCATGGCGATCAACGGCACGGCGCCCTGTGTGCTGGCGGAACTGGCACTGGAACTCGGCGTGCTGCTCGTTCACTACTCCACAGACTATGTTTTCGATGGCTCCGGTTTTGTGGCGCGTCACGAGGCAGATACGCCCGGTCCGCTCAATGTGTATGGCCGCACCAAACTGGCCGGCGACGAGGCCATCCAGACCTCGGGCTGCGAGCATTTGATCTTCCGCACCAGTTGGGTGTATGGAGCACGCGGCAACAATTTTCTGCTCACCATGCTGCGCGTGGCCCGGGAGCGCGAGCGGCTGCAGATTGTGAACGATCAGATTGGCGCGCCCACCACCAGCGAGTGCATCGCTGAGGCTACGGCCGACGTGCTGGCGCAGATCCTCACCCAGCACCGGCGCGGCATCGGTAGCCGCAGCGGCATCTACAACCTGACCACTGGCGGCGAAACCTCATGGTTCGGCTTCGCCGAGCAGATCTTTGCGCAAGCGCATGAGATGTTGGGTACGCCGATTCCGCTGCTGGAGCCGATTCCGACCAGCGCATTCCCGCGACCCGCGGCGCGGCCCCTGAACTCGCGGCTCGCGCAGCAGAAACTGGCCGATACCTTCGGAGTGCAACTGCCCAGCTGGCAGAACAGTCTTGAGTTAGTGATCGAGGCTCTGGCCGGCAAGTAACGGCGCAGCGTTGCGCGGCATGCGCTTTCGATGCAGGTCACACCAGGACCTGAAGATTTGGCTGCTCGCCCCGCGCATCGGAGTCGTTAACCTCCGTGCAAACGGTGCGCGCTTCACCGGGCATCAAGGCAAAGTAGTTATCCTCGTAGATTGCAGGCAGGATGCGATCGCCACTCTTTTCGCGGATGGCCATCAGTCGTACCATCAGTGCCGGTGTTGCTCCGCTATTGTGCAGCACGGTGGTCAGTTGCCAGGTGCTTCCGTGCTTTGCAGCTGTCGTGGCTGCCTGCAGGGTGGGCTGCGGAAGCTCGCGCAGGGCACGGAAGTCGCCGACGCTGGTCGTGCGCCAATAGAAGTTGGTGGAAACGACCCGATCCTGATCGCGGAGCCGCAGACGCAGGAAGTGTACCGGGGATATGCCGGCCGGATAGCTCATGCGGAAGCAGGTGACCGTGGCATCTTCGTTCACGTTGAGTCCAGTGGATTGGAAGCCGACCCGCGCGCCGGTCAGATGGAGAACTTCTGCCTCTGCAACCAACCCGCTTCGCTTGCCCGCGCTGTAGTTCACCACTTCGACGGTTTCATCCAGACAATTCCATTGGATGTGCAGCGGCTCAGAGCCCTTCTTGCACCCGAAGTAGGCCGCGGTGGGCTCCAGATCGTAGTCGTAGGTCTGCCACACGAACGAGGGCCAGCAGGGGTGGCTCATCCAGAGCAGAACGCCCATGCGGTGGCGGCTCTGCGCCTCGAAGATGGCGCGATAGGTGTCGTAATTGACGAATAGCGCAAGGCGGATCCACTCTGCGGCGCTCTCGGCGCCGCCGAAGGATCTGTCAATGATCTCGCGGAAGCCTGCGCCGCCTTGTGCACCGTCGAGGCAGAAGTCGTGCAGACCCCAGGCCGGCGACTGCGGCCAGAGCGAAGCGGGCTTCATCATCCTTTGCACGCTTTGCAATGATGGAATGGCCGGCGCGCCGATCTCGCTGTGCAGCTTGGTGTCGGCTGCCGAGAAGTAGAAGCTTGGCGGCATGGCGCGATAGGGTCCGTGCCCGCTGACTACGCGGTCGGCAGAGCTGGGAATGTAGTGCAGGCCGGGATGGAGTTCGCGGAGAGTGGCGCGCAATCGGCGATCCAGAGCGGCAGGCGGGAAGCCTTCGTTGCGGCCGCAGTACAGCGCTAGGCAGGGATGGTTGCGGATGCGCAGAACATAATCGTGCGCATTGTTGAGAAACAGTGCGTTGTCGTCCGGCGAAGGGCCGTCCCAGGGATTGGCAAGCCAGAAGTCCTGCCACACCATGACGCCATGGCGGTCGCAGGCTTCCCAGAAGGCGTCGTCGCCAATCTGACCAACCCAGTTGCGAATCATGGTGAAGTTCATCTCGCGGTGATAGCGGACAGCAGCGTCGTGCTCCCGCTCGCGGTAGCGGAGCATGGACTCGGCAAATCCCCAGTTGCCGCCGCGCGCGACGAAGCGCCTGCCATTGATCCATAGACGCAGAGCGCTGCCCTCTTCGCTGAAGGTCATCTGCCGGATGCCGGCCTGGAACGATTTGCGGTCGAGCGTTGCGGCCTCGGATTGGACACGGAATGCAACATCGTAGAGATTCGGTTCGCCATAGCCCACCGGCCACCACAGTCTGGGTGAGGCCAGCTTGAGCTCGGGATGGGAGGCGGGCGTGAAGGGGATGGTGGCGCGCGCGTTTCCATTCAGAACAACCGAGCGTTGAAGTCGCAGGTCGCCGAACTGCACGTGCAGGTCGCCGTTGAAGCGATGCGGCGAGTGATTGACCACATCGATCTCCAGATGAACTTCGGCAGTAGAGGTATCGGGCAGGGGAAGCTTGCTCCACACATAGGGATTTTCGAGTGTGACCTCTCCGGTGGTCTCGAGCGTGACCGGGCCGATGATGCCGGTATTGCGGCCGCGAATGGTGGGGATCCAATCCCAGCCGATGGATGCGTGATAGGTGGGATTGTCACGGCCCAGCGCGCCGCCGTTGATGCCCACGCTCTCCAGGGTCTTTTGTTTGGTGCTTCCCGGCGTGTGCGTCTTGCGGACGCAGACGGCCAGGGCGTTCGGCACGCCGGGCCGGAGCAGATGGGTGATGTCAAACCGGCCACGCACAAAAGCGCCATCGATGCGCCCCAGACGCTGGCCATTCAGGAAGACCTCAGCCTTCCAGTTCACCGATCCAAAGTTGAGCCACACCCGCGAGGCTTTGGCGACGGGCGCTGGCGTGAATTCGGTGCGATACCAGAAGTCGGCACAGAAGTAGGAGTCGGAGAGATAGATCTGGTTCTGGTCAAAGTTGGGATCGGGAATGGCTCCGGCGTTGAAGAAGGAGGTCAGGATGGTTCCCGGCACGGTAGCTGCAAGCCAGGTGCTGTGGTCATAGCCGGGCGTGGACAGGGCCAGTCCGTCTCCATGGATCTGGCTGGCGCGCTCCAGCCACCAGCCGCTGCCGGAAAGATCGACAACACCTTCCCGCGAGGCTGAGGAAGCTGTGTTCGGCCGGGCAATGAATCCGCCGCGGCCGTAGACTTCCAGTTCGCTGAGGATGTAGCCCACTGGAACGGAGGGCTTCGTCATCAACACGCGCACATACCGGCCCTCGGCCGCGGGCGAAATCGCAATGTCATCTTCCGTTCCGCTGCGGCCCTTGAGGCTGGCCAGCTCGTGCCAGTTCTCGGCATCGTCGGAGACCTGCACAGAACCTTCGGCAGCTCGCACAATCCAGTAGAGCTTGACGCGATCGAAGGTGCAGGCCGCGCCCAGATCCACGTAAACCCACTCCACCTCGTCTCCGGCACTCATCCACGCGCTGGTGAAGCTGTACGGACCACCCACTTCGACGCGTCGATCGCTATTGAAAAAAGCAACCTGGGTCACGGCCCAGCTATCGGCCGCGTGTGCGTGCGGGCCGTTGAACTGAATGCGGTAGAACCTGCGACGTTGCGGCGCACGCAAGTTGATGGAAGGAGAAACGTAATGTCCGGGCGAGCAGAAATCGGGCGGAAACCCTTCCAGCGATGCCGGAGTTGTGCCGACGGTCTGGCCCGCAAGTACCCATTCCTTTCCGTCCTCCGACACCGCGACGGTGAAGCGCAGGCGTTCGGTTGCAAGGCCAGTGGGCACGATGACCGAAACCTGCAACCGATCGACCTCGGACACCTCATCGCCGCCGAGTTCAATGGTCAGAGCTGCATCCGGGCCTTGCAGCTCAGTGCGGTGCAAGTGGGCATGGTCGAGGGGGTATTCGCGCCGTTCTTTGGGCAGGAGTCCTGCGTGGTTTGTGGAGACGCGCACAAAGGCGGGCATGCGGGTATCGCGAATGCCATCGGTCACCAACTGCGCGGTGAGGTTGTAGTCGTAACTGCTGGAGTGGTACGCAGGCTGGCGCAGCGCGAGGTTGCGATACGTGGTCGGATCGGTTAGTAGCTCGGGGCCGCGGTACTCGCTGGGCAGGCCCGGATAAACACCGATGCCGCGCGTAAATTGGTGGGTATCGGCCAACGCAATCGATTCCGGAGCTGCGCCGTGCGTTGCCGTGGCGGGGAGTGTGGCTGCCCAGGCTGGAAATCGATCCAGGGCCAAGCTGGAGCCGGCAAGAGTGGCGGAAGATTTCAGAAAGTTGCGCCGTGTTGGAGTCACAGTTTCATCCTCTCTCAGAGCCAAGCCATTCAAATCACCAGACAGAATAGCGTCTTCCGGTGCGTTTTCGCGCGCCCTCCTGCGGGCCATGGAGCGGAGCGCTGGTGGGCGCGGAAAGATTCTTCAGTAGATGAGCTTGAGAACTGGATCTGCCGCGAAGCGCCGGCGGTCTTGGAGATCTCGCCAAAGCCGCCGCCGTTCAGGATGTTGGCCGGAAGACCCATGTTGACGATGTTGAACAGGTTGAAGAACTCGCTGCGGAACTGCAGATCGACAGCTTCCGCGCCGCTGTGGCGCTTGCCGAAGGGAGTGTCTTTCATCAGCGAGAAGTCGTAGTCGTAGTAGGCCGGACCGCGGAAGGTGTTGCGGCCCAGGGTGCCGAAGCGCCCGCTTGGAACGCTGAAAAAAGTGGCGGCATTGGCGAGGTCCATCCCGAAGTAGTCCTCGCGAACCGTGCGCGCCGTGGAGAGATGCGGCGTTGCAATCTGGTCGGGACGGTCGGCTCCCATCGATCCTTCGTTGGTCTGTTGCACTCCAGAGTACACCGTGAAGGGCGCGCCGGAGGAGATGGAAGAGATGGACAACAGCTCCCAGCCGGCGCGGAACAGGCGTGGAATAGCGTCCAGCCAAGTTGCCTTCTCCAGATGCAGATCCTGCGCCAAGCTCATGCCGAAGCTATGGTGAACGTCGAAGGACGAAGGGCCTTTTTCAGCGTGCAGGTTGAATGGATCCTGAGAAAAGCCCAGAGCCACGGCGCCGGTAGATCCGGTACCGCTTTGCACCAGGGAGGTGGTGTCGAGCGACTTGCTGTAGGTGTAGGAGGCCTGGATGCCGGGGCCGCCATGGCCGGCGGAGCCAAACAAAGATGCCTGCAGCGCGTGATAGGTGGAGTGCACGTCGTTGGTCAGCAGATTCATCACGCCCAGACCGCCGGTGACGTTGCCGCTGGAATCGAATTGCGTGTACGGGGCGTATTGCTCGCTTGCACCCGGATAAGCGTTGGGGTAGGCCATGCGGGGCAGACGCGTGGCCGCGGTTCCCACGTAAGCGGCATCGGCGGTCAGGTTGGCGAATTTGCGCTCCAGGCCGAGTGTCCATGTGTCGAGCGTGGCGTTATCGAAGTTTGCGTCCACGCCGGAGAGATTCAGCGGGCTGATGGCGTTGGAACTGGTCACCCTGGCCAGATCCTTCTCGAAGCGGTCCACGTCCATGGGGGTGTTGGGAGCCACGGCCCGGGTGCCTTTGGCCAGAATGTTGTTGCCGCTCAGATCGTAAGCAACCGGCAACATGGAAGGCGTGAGGGCGAAGCCGTATGCCAGCGGTGTGCTGGCAGCGGATTGCCGCCGCGGATAATCGGCATAGGGCGTGGAACCGGTGAGCAGGTTGTCCTGCCAGATGTTGGGGGGAATCGTGGTGATGGCTCCGCCGGCATGAACGGAGAGATTCTTGGCTGCGGCCCAGGAGAGCTGCACGCGCGGCCCCCAGCCGTCCCAGGTGATTCGATAGCCGGGCTGCGGGTTCACCACATAGTTCATCTGTCCGTTCAGGACGCGGTAGCCGCCGGTGCGGCGGGCGCGCTCGGTGATGGGCGTGTAGTGCTCCCAGCGAATGCCGTAGTCGAGCGTGAGCGTTGGCGTCATCTTCCAACTGTCTTCAACGTAGGCATTGTAGTTGCTGCGATTTATGGCGGCGGGGCCGATATGAGCGCCACTGGAGACCTCCGGCGGGGCCACGGCGATGATGTAGTCAACCGGCGCGCCGGAGAGAAAACTGGAGAGCACATCGGGCAACAGATCGCCAACCTTCAGATTGTGTTTGCCGCTGGCCGAAGCGATGGCTTCGGTGGCGTAGGCATTGCCGCCGCCAAAATCGTATTCCCCATTGGGGCTGATGCCAAAGTAGGTGGTGTCCACATTCTGGCGAACCTCAAAGCCGGCGTGCATCTGGTGGCGGCCAGCGGTGTAGCTGAGGTTTTCCCGCTCTTGAAACAGGTTGCCGAAGGCCTGCATCACGGAGCCACCGGGCGCGTTGAAGGCTTCAAACAAACTGTTCACGAATTTGATGGCGGGATCCGTAGAGTCGGATGTGGGAAAACCGGGCATGGTGCGGGTGATCGAGAGGGAGGACTCCAGCGTGAGCTTCGGCGTCAGGATGGTAGTTAGCGTGCCCACCATGTTGCGCTGCCGGTCGATATATTCAATGCCGAAGGCGGGATCGATGGCCGTTTGATCCGGATTGGTGGTAGGGCCATCGAGATTGTCCATCACAAAGCGCGCGAAGAACTGATTTCTGGCCGACAGCTTGTGATCGATGCGCAGGGAAAACTGATTGGCGTCGGTCACCACCTTGGAGGCCGTGGCATACGTGTTCACGCCATAAGCACCGGTGGGCAGATTGGGCAGCGGATAGCGGGCCAACACTGCGGCGATGGCCGGGTTGACGGGTACTGCCAGTGTGTCCGCGGTGCCATCGGGAAAGGTCAGCGTGTCGTTGACCATTGTCGATCCGTTGCCTGGCCGTTGCAGGGCAGAGGGAACCGGCATGACCTGCGTGGTGCTGAGAACCTGGCGGAATCCCTGGTACTGGGCGAAGTAGTAGGTACTCTTGCGGCCGTCGAAGATGTGCGGCAACAGCACCGGCCCGCCATTGGTAAAACCGAATTCATTGCGACGGAAGGGTGGAATGCGGCCGGGAAACGCGGCCGTGGAGTGATCGAAGTAGTTGCGGGCATCGAAGGCAGAGTTGCGCACGAACTCGAAGAACGATCCATGGAAGCCTCCGGCCCCGGAGCGGGTGTGGATGTTGGTAAAGCCGGACGCGCCGCGGCCGATCTCGGCCGGCATCCATCCGGAGCTGGAATCGATGCTCTCCACCGCATCCACATTGAAGTTGGTGAAGGTGGCCCCGCCCATCTCCGGATCGGAGATATCGGCCCCATCCATGGCAAAGGTTGCTTCAACCCCGCGCTGGCCGTTGATGGCGAACTGCGCGGTGAAGTTGGTTGCTCCATTGGCGTCGGTCATGGTGCCGGCAGCCAGCAACAGCAGCGACGAGAAGTCGCGTTTGTTCAACGGAAGCTCGCTGACCGCCTGGCTGGAGAGCGCTTCGCCGCCGGTGGCGCCGCTGCTTTTCGGAATGGAGAGGATGATTTCGCCGCGGCTGGAAAGAGTGAGAAGAACGGAAGGCAAATCCGGCGTCAGAAGGATGGGTTGCGCATAGGCAGCGGCTTTGCCCTCGAAGAGGATCGTGAGCTTGTATTGCCCAGCAGGCAACGCCGGGAGCGCGAAGCTGCCATCCGCAGCAGTACGGGACACGGCACTGGTAGCGCCTGCCAACTGGATGCGGGCATCGGCGATCGGTGCTCCACCATCGTTGTGCAGCGTTCCGCGCCACACCGCTGAGGATGGTTCCTGCGCTGGGAGCGAGGCCGCGAGCACAGTGGAGAAAACCAGGCAGAAAACAACAGGAAGAGAGCATTTTGCAAGGATCCCTGTCATCGATCTTCCTTCAGGGTGATTTGACTTTGCCGAGAGCGGCTTGTTGTCCGCTGCGCGCGCCAGGAAACCGGGTTCCACATGCTCAACCAAGGTTCGAGGCGCGGAGGGCAGGTGTTTCCGGCACTGGTTAGAGGCAGCGGTGAGCACTCTGGTGCTGCTTAGAGCATTTCCGTAATACATGTAGACTTTTTGATGGCGTTGAGAGGTGGCTTTTTCTTGAGGAAAAAGCCACTGAGCATCCTACCCTCGGTTTACAGCAATTCCGGAAATGCTATAGGCGGAATTCTAGCAGCTGCCCGCTCCATGCCGTAATGGCCCAGCACGATTCATGGTGCTTGTCGGGTTATTCCGGAAGCACGCAAAAATTGGTTCTCAGAGCTACCCTTCTGCATCCAATCAGCTAAGGGGCCCTGCTAATGGACTGGGCCTCCCGGGTTGGCCTGACGGTGCGAAATCTTCCGGCATGCCGATCGATCCGGCGCACGGCATTGGAAGTGCACAATTGGGACCCTTCTGGAAAGAATTGCGGGAGCCACTTGATCGATACGGCTACGGCCGCTATGCTGTTGTACATCGGCCGCTGTACGCGCAACCCTGCGCGAAATGCGCGGCACGGTGAAAGGCTTCATGTCTCTGCTGCAGACCAACACGCTGGCGGTCAACCCCCTGTCGATGCAGGGAGAGGCTCAGCTCGCGCTTGGCATCCTGCTGCTGGGCCTTCTTATGGGCTCCGCCTGAGGCTGACTCAATCCCACGATGGAGAGGCCGCTGGCGGAGTTCCGCTGGCGGCCTTTATCTTTTTGCTACAGGAGAGGAAGAGATGCTGAAAGATCCAGGCACAAAATACCAGCCCATTGCCGACTCCAGGATTGTGGACCGTCAATGGCCAGCGAAGACCATTGAGCGGGCTCCGACCTGGTGCAGCGTCGATCTGCGCGACGGCAATCAGGCTCTGATCGAGCCCATGGACACGGCACGCAAGCTGCGCATGTTCGATCTGCTGGTGGCGCTCGGCTTCAAGGAGATCGAGGTCGGTTTCCCTTCGGCCTCGCAGACCGACTACGATTTTTGCCGCGATCTGATCGAGAACCAGCGCATTCCCTCCGACGTGACCATCCAGGTGCTGGTGCAGGCGCGCGAAGACCTGATGGAGCGCACCTATGAGGCGATTCGCGGCGTAAAGCGCGCCATTGTGCATGTGTACAACTCCACCTCCACGCTGCAGCGCCGCGTGGTCTTCGGCATGGACAAGGAAGCCATCCAGCAGCTGGCCGTGAAAGGCGCTCGGCTGGTACGCGAGTATGCGGCGCGCTATCCGGAGACCGAATGGACCTTCCAGTATTCGCCGGAGAGCTTTACCGGAACCGAGCTGGATTATGCCGTAGAGGTCTGCGAGGCGGTGATGGAGGTCTGGCAGCCGACGCCGGAGCATCCGGCGATTCTGAATCTGCCGGCTACGGTTGAAGTCTCCACGCCCAATGTTTACGCGGATCAAATTGAGTGGGTCCGCAACCACCTGCGCCATCGCGAGTCCGTTGTGTTGAGCGTGCATCCGCACAACGACCGCGGTACGGCCGTGGCCGCGGCCGAACTGGCGTTGCTGGCCGGAGCCGATCGCGTGGAGGGAACGCTGTTCGGCAATGGCGAACGCACCGGCAACGTGGACATTGTTACCCTGGCGATGAATCTCTATACCCAGGGCATCGCGCCCGGACTCGACTTTTCAAACATCGACGAAGTCGTGGCCTGCGCCGAGCTCTGCAATCGCATCCCGGTGCATGAGCGCCACCCCTACGCCGGGCAGATGGTCTTCACGGCCTTCTCCGGTTCCCATCAGGACGCCATCCGCAAGGGCTTTGCTGCGCAAGTGCCGGACGGTCTTTGGGAGGTGCCTTATCTGCCCATCGATCCGCAGGATCTGGGGCGCAGCTACGAGGCTGTGATTCGCGTCAACAGCCAGTCGGGCAAGGGCGGCGTGGCGTTTCTGCTGGAGCGCGATTTTGGCATCCGCTTGCCGCGCAAGCTGCAGATCGAATTTAGCCGTGCGGTGCAGAAGGTCAGCGATGAACGCGGCGGCGAGGTTACCTCGAAAGAGATATGGGCGGCATTTGAGGCCGAGTACATTGCGCGCCGCGCACCTTTCCTGCATCGCGGCCATCAGGATGACTCCAGCGAGGAGCAGAACCGGCTGACAGCCATCGTTGCCCGCGATGGCGTGGAGCACCGCATCAGCGGGGTTGGCAATGGTCCCATTGAGGCCTTCATCGACGCATTTCAGCGCGAATTTGGCATTTCGATGCGCATCACCAACTACGAGGAACACGCGTTGGGCGATGGCGCGGATGCTTCCGCCATCTGTTTTGTGGAGGCGCAGGTGGACGCGGCAGCGCCGGTGTACGGCGTGGGCATGCATAGCAACATTGTCAGCGCTTCGCTCAAGGCCATTGTCAGCGCCGTGAACCGTGCCATCGCGTTGCAAGCGCATCCGGCTTGATTGCACGCCAACCACAGAAGGGCGTTTGCGGTAAAAACCTCGCGACGCCCTTCGGTTTGCGTTGTTGAATGAGTTGAACGCGGCGGAGAGTCCAGATAAAGAGGCTCCGTCAGCGGGAAGGGAACTCCAGCCGCCAGCCAGGATGCTGCACATTCGGCGCGATGCTGGCCTGAACGCCATGGACGACACGCAAGCCTGATGTGCCCAGCAGTGCAGTTGTGGCCATCAAGGCATTCGCGAAGCCAGCTTGATCTTTTTCCCATCGACGATGAACTCTCCGAAGCCGTGATGATGAATCGTCTTGGGTTTTTTCTGCGCCGGGTCGATCCAGGCTTTGACTACTTTGAGGACGAACAGGTTGTACTCGTTGACCAGCCGTGTATTGACGACTTTGCATTCGAGATTGGCAAAACACTCGGCGACCAGAGGCGCGGCAACCTGTTTGGCCAGAATTGCAGTCAAGCCGAATTTTTTGAACTTGTCCGTATCCCGGCCTGAGCAGTTGCCAATGCCCACAACCTTGCGCGCCAATTGGCGCGACGGAATAGCGATAACGCACTCCTTGGTGGAGCGCAGTGTGGCAAAGCTGTAGTCGGCGTTGCTGACGATGCAGGCCACCAGCGGCGGCGTGAACTCGACCATCATGTGCCAGGACATCGCCATGACGTTGGCGCAGCCTTTGGCTGAAGTAGTCAGCAGAACCACCGGCCCCGGCTCAAGCAATTGGTAGACCTTCGACAGCGGTAAGTTTCTCATGCGACCTGAACTCATTTTAGGCGCGAGGATTGTTGTAAAGATGTGGAAGCAAAAAATCAACGCCAGCGGATTTTGTCGAGGCGCTGGGCCTCCTGCTGGCCACCCTGGCGGATGAGGTCGCGGACGTACTCTGGATTGCGCAGGCCGATGAGTTCGATGGGCGGCTTGACGATGGTGAGATTGCCGAGGCCAAAGAGCTTGGGGATGAGCGAGCGGCTGATGACGGCATCGCCGAGTTGATGGAGCTCCCAGGGGCGATTGACCGAGTGCAGCACGCCCTCTTCAACAATGAGGCGCTGGCTTGAGGCGCTGTATTTAGTGGTGAGAAGACGGAGAAGCCAGGCGATCCACATGCCGAAGAGAATGAGGGCGGCGATGTATTGGACGCGGACGAGAATGCGCGCCTGGTGGTGGACGGGCACGGTGTCATCGCCGAGGTCGGCAGTGTCCGTGCTGTCGGAGGCGGCATCGTCGGCGGCCTTGCGGTTGGCGGCCTCCTGGGCGGCATGGGCCTTCTGGCGGGCGGCTTTGCGCGTGGCCTTCGAGAGGCGGGTGTCGTGCTCGCGCAGGGCGGCGGTGAGGCGATCGTGCTGCAACTCGGCGGCGCTTTCAAGCGAGGGGCCGGCGTAGCGGTCAATCAGCGAACAGATCAACATGACCACGAACAAGATGGCGAGGTACTTGAGAAAACGGGGCAGGAGCAGGATGAGCGAGGGCTTCTCCTGCCAGACCATCTGCTCATTGTCGTTGCCGAGAATCTCTTCGGCCCGGGAGGTGACGACGTTGTCACCAATATCGCTGAGGACGCCGGAGACGGCGTGCACGGGGGCCGTGGGCGGGGGGGTATCGAGGGCACGCCGATATATGCCCTTCTGGCCGGGCGTGAGCGCCGGCTTCACCGGCTCCGAGGGCACAATTTCACTGGACTCATCCGACACCGAAAAACCTCCTCTTCGGCAGCTTTGCATACGATTGCGCTGCCGCGTGGGCGGGCCCGGCGCAGACAAGTTGCACGAGAAGCTCGCAACGGGGCCCTATGCTTCTATCTTAAAACCTCAATTCTGGCCAAGACTGGAGGCATGAACCGGACTCCGATACTCGTCCTGGCCTGTTACGCAAGCCGAGTATGCCGCGTAAGCCGGTTTCGGAACGCTGGGCGAGGACTCATCCTCGCTCGATTCCTAAAGGCGTTGAATATAGACAGCTAAAGAACTGGCAAAGCACTTGCCGCCGATTGTTCTGCTGAGAGGCCGCAGGAGTCCGAACAGGTGCTCGTTGTGATTCTGCTCACACTTGTTGAGGCGGATATCTCAGATCGGCAAGAGGCGAGCGGGTGGATGTCGTTGATATTTTGGAGCTTGCATCTTGCACAAGGAACAGCGCACGCTTTTCGTTCGCCAATGCGCGATTGACAGTCGTTGCGTTCTCCTTCACGATCAGATGAGGATGCAGCGCGTCTTCCAATTCGTGGCCTTTGCGCTTGTGCTGCTGTTGACTGCACCGGCGGTCTATGCCGGCATGGCCTGCAAGTCTCCGGTTCACCACCAGGAGTGCAGCAAGACCTGCTGCGCAGGCATGGACAGCATGGCCATGGCGATGGGCAGCGACGCACGGACGACTGAGGACACGCCCCAGCTGAGCCAGTCCGCCTGCTGTGTTGTCGCCGTGACGGATGCAACGCTCCCTGCTGCGCTGGCGAGCGCTCCAAGAGGTGAGTCCGCGGCAATGGCGCCTGTTACCGTGGTGGTTCTGGCAGCGTTGCCCATGCAGCGTACAGGAACCGATGAGTTCCCTCCGGGCTTATCGCTTCAGGAACCAACCCCTTCTCGTCTCTGCACTTTTCTAATCTAGTTTCCTCGTTGTGACGGAATCGTCGCCGGGCATTCGTGTGCCCTGGTTCTGATGTTCGGTCGATCAAGCGAGGAAATTTTTTTTGTGAAGAAAATCTGGATTTTTCTGGTCCTCATGGCGAGCGTTTCGCTGGCCGCAACCGGGCAGGATGCTGCGCCCGCAGCGGTGCGGGTTGCGCCTCTGCGACGGGACGATGTGATCCGAATGGCGTTGGAGCGCAGCCCGGAGGTTCAAGCCTCAGAGGCAACGATTCGGGCGACCGAACACCGCCTCTCGCCGGCCAAAACGCTTCCCGATCCAACCCTCTCCGTGGGTTGGGCGGGAAAGCTGGCGCCATTTGCGACGATGCCGGGCGATGCGTCGAGCTATCGCGGCGTCAGCGTGAGCGAGCAGTTTCCATTCCCCGGCAAACTGCGTCTTCAAGGAGAGTTGGCGGCCCGCGATGTGGATGTGGCGCACGCGGATTGCGAAGCGGCACGCCGCAAGATCGCGACCGATGTCACGGTGGCCTACGCCGAGTACTTTTACCTGGACAAGGCGATTGAGACCACCCGCCAAAACAAGGAACTTCTGGAGAAGCTGGCCGCAATCGCCGAGGCGGAGTACCGCGTAGGAAAGGCCATGCAGCAGGACGTACTGCGCGCGCAGGTGGAGATTTCGATGCTGCTGGAGAAGCTGGCGTTGCTGGAGGCGCAGCGCGCAGAGGCGATGGCAACGCTCAATGAGCTCTTGCAACAGTCGCCCGAAACCGAACTGCCGCAGGCGGATGGCCTGGAGGCGCGCCCGCTGCGCTATTCGCTCGATCAGTTGTATGCCCTGGCCGGCGAAAGGGACAGCGGCGTATTGCGGCAGCAGGCGGCGATTGAACGCAGCAAGGCGAGCCTGGCGCTGGCCGAGCGGCAGTCACGGCCCGACATCGGCGTGAGTTACATGTTCGAGCAGCGCACCAACCAGGCCGCCATGAACGGCGTGACCGTGAACGTGAGCCTGCCGGTCTTCTGGAAGCAGCGGCAGCGCGAGGCTGTGGCGGAGGCCGCTGAAACCCTGCACAGCACCGAGCGGATGCAGGCGAGCCAACAGAACTCCGTGCGCGCCGAGCTGCGCCGCCAGTTTCTGGCGGCAGAGACGGCGCAACGGCTGCTGACTCTTTATGCAAAGGGCATCGTACCCCAGTCATCCCTGGCGCTGGAGTCGGCCATGTC
>Ga0371490_1000778_pt1 | contig 19225 bp, 18 predicted proteins | sample MB2SIPfraction_FD_207959 | JGI IMG/M metagenome (GOLD analysis project Ga0371490, IMG submission 207959) | Lab enriched peat soil microbial communities from McLean, Ithaca, NY, United States - MB28FN SIP fraction | ecosystem: Environmental > Terrestrial > Soil > Wetlands > Peat | place: USA... | reverse complement strand
ATCTGAGTGTTTTCATCTCCGCCCTGATCGTGCTGGCGTACGTTTTTCTGGGAGGGCTGACGAGCGCGATTTACAACGAAGTCCTGCAGTTCTTCCTGATCGTCGCCGGATTTTTTCCGCTGGTGTTCCTCGGGCTGAAAAACGTGGGCGGGTGGAGCGGTTTAAAGACGCAACTGCCGTCCGCGTTCACCCATTCATGGCAGGGCATGACGAATGCGCAGAGCAATCCCCTCGGCGTCGAGTGGTTCGGGCTGGTGATGGGCCTCGGATTCACGCTCTCGTTCGGCTATTGGTGCACGAATTTCCTGGTGGTGCAGCGCGCCATGGCGGCGGGCTCGATGACTGATGCGCGCCGCACGCCTCTGATCGCGGCTGTGCCGAAGATGTTCTTTCCGGCTCTGGTGATTTTGCCCGGGATGATCGCGCTGGCATTGCCCACTCCGCAGCAAGCGGTCACGGTCAATGGCGTAGTCCAGATGCAGACGGTGAGCAATGCAGGGAAAGGGCTGATCCCCGTCAAGATCGACGTGGCGACTGGCAAGCCGGCAGTCGATCGCGATGGGAAGCCTGTCCTCGACTATGACCTGGCCATCCCGAACATGCTGCTGCACTATTTTCCCACGGGGATTTTGGGACTTGGCCTCACCGCGCTGCTGGCAAGCTTTATGTCTGGCATGGCCGGGAATGTGACGGCCTTCAACACCGTTTGGACCTACGACATCTATCAGGCCTACATCCACAAAGGCGCTTCAGATAAGCACTACTTACGCATGGGGCAGTTCGCCACCATCTTTGGTGTTTTCTTCTCGATCGGCGCGGCCTATGTGGCCACGCGATACAATAACCTGATGGACTTCCTGCAGTTGGTGTTCGCCTGTGTGAATGCCCCCTTGTTCGCCACTTTCCTGCTGGGTATGTTCTGGAAGCGGACGACGGGCCACGGGGCGTTCGCCGGGCTGGCTACCGGCACCGCGGCCGCGCTCCTACATCTCGGATTGTCATTGCCGCATGGCGACGTGGTGGGAATCAAAGGTGGCTGGATCGCTGTCGTTCATAATTATCCGAGCGAGATGGCACAAAACTTTTGGACGGCCATTTGGGCCTTTTCCGTTTGTTTCCTGGTCACAGTCGGGGTCACCTTCATTACGAAGCCTCGCGAGGAAAAGGAACTCGTCGGGCTGGTTTACTCCCTGACGGAGAAGCCGAGTGAAGAGCACCTGTCGTGGTACCAGCGGCCTGCGTATCTCGCCGGACTGGTCCTTGTCCTTGCCCTGGTACTAAACATTATTTTCAGGTAGACGGGAGACGCGCGATGAGTTTGGATATTCGTTATCCGATAGGATGGATGTTCAGCCTGTTTGGTGTAATCCTGGCACTGTTCGGTTTGCTTGGCGATAAGCAAATTTACGCGCGCTCGCTAGGCATCAACATCAATTTAGATGCGGGCGTGGGATTGCTTGCGTTTGGCATCGTGATGCTGCTGCTTGCCTGGCGCGGATCCACAAAGGCTAAGGCAAAAGCTGGATCACAAACGGGCGCCAAAGCCTGATCGCCGGGAATCTGCGTCCCCGCATGGGGCGGGACCACTGTGGTTCGCACGGTGAACAGTCTCAGCCTTGCGGCTCTGACTCGACGGGGACGTTTGCGTTCTCGCTTGCGGCTTCTTTTTCCGCGCGTTTAGCGAGCTTCTTCTGCGCACGCCGCTCCGCCTTCTCGCGCTGCTTTTCCTGTCTCTTCATTTCCTTCTGACGCTTCTGGAATGTGATGGCCATAGATAGTCTCCTTGAAATGGCGCTGGGCGCCAGCAGCCGAAGAAATGTCGTTGTGGAGGCTACCAACGAGGTTCGCGCGGCTGTCTTGCCGCTTCGCTATAATCCTCGTTCGAGAATCCACCCCGCCTTCCTCCACCCCCACTGCTTCTTGGCGGCCGTGAGGCGTCCTTCGGGCGGGCTTCGTTCACCTTCAAGTTGCGCCCGCCGACCGGCTTGCCGTCGAGGCCGGCAATGGCCTTTGCGGCCTCTTCATCGTTGGGCATTTCCACGAAGGCAAAGCCGCGGGCGCGCCCAGTTTCGCGGTCCTTCACCAGGTTGACGCGAGTAACCTGTCCAAACGGCTTGAACAGCTCGTTCAACTCGCTCTCTGTCGTCTGAAAACTCAGGTTGCCCACAAATAGACTCTTCATTCCTCTTCTCCTTAATTCATCATGCCGCCGGAGGCCCTTTTTTTCTACCCTCGTTCATCGGGTAATTCAGACCCTTCTCAGTACGCACCCTGCACAAAGATCTGAAATCTCCCTGAACGTGACGGATGCCGCAGCTTCCTCAGCGCCTTCGCCTCGATCTGGCGGATGCGTTCCCGCGTAACGGCAAAAACCTGCCCAACTTCTTCGAGCGTGTGCTGGCTTCCATCGTCCAGGCCAAAACGGAGGCGGATGATCCGCTCTTCGCGCGGCGTCAGCGTCCTCAGAATCGTAGCAATCTGGTCCCTTAGGTTGAGATGGATGGCGGCGTCGGAGGGTGACAATACCGCTTTATCCTCGATGAAGTCGCCCAGGTGTGAATCTCCCTCATCTCCGACGGGAGTCTCAAAGGACATCGGCAACTGCGCAATCTTTTTCGTTTTGCGGACCGTATCGACGGGGATATCCATGCGTTTCGCGATTTCCTCGGAACTAGGCTCGCGCCCGAGCTCCTGCACGAGTTGCTGGCTCGTGCGGGCCTGCTTGTTGATCGTTTCGATCATGTGCACCGGGACGCGAATGGTGCGCGCCTGGTCCGCAATGGCGCGCGTGATCGCCTGGCGAATCCACCAAGTGGCATAGGTAGAGAACTTGTACCCCCGGCGCCACTCAAACTTGTCGGTCCCTCTCATCAGGCCGATATTGCCTTCCTGGATCAAGTCCAGAAACTGCAGCCCGCGATTGGTGTATTTCTTGGCGATGGACACAACCAGGCGCAGATTTGCCTCTGTGAGTTCGCTCTTCGCCTGTTGCGCTTCCATTTCTCCGCGCTGGATCTGCAAGAGCGCGCGCTTCAGGTTGTTTGGGCCGGCCTCGCTCGACTCTTCGATCTCTCTCAGGCGCGAGCGGCAAGCACGCAGTTCCCTGCGCGCTTCGATCGTGGCATCGGCGCGCGCAACATTGACGCGCCGTTCCAGCCGGGCAGCTTCGCGCTCCAGGGTAAACAGGCGCTCGACCGCGTGCCGCAACATCTCAATCAGGCGCTTTTTCTCGCGTTCCTTGAAATCCACCGAGCGAACCAGGCGCGACATCTCTACCCGCGTGCGCGACAATCGCCGCTTGGCTCGAACATACGCCCGCTTGTTGAACATCGCGGTATCGCGCAGCTTGGCCGCCTGCTTGAGCCCCAATTGATGCAGTTTCTCGAGCTTGTCGATGATGCGCAGCGTCTGCCGGGTCTTCTCCTCGACCTTCTCCGCTGTCAGTTCTTCCTCGTCGATTTGCACCACTTCCTTGATCGGCCGGCAGCCGCTGCGGAGGTCCGCTCCTGTGGCGATCAGCTCTTTAACAACGATTGCTGAGCGGGAAACGGTCTTTAATACCCGCAGGTTTCCACGCTCCAACCGCTTCGCGATAACCACCTCACTCTCGCGCGTCAACAGCGGCACGACGCCCATTTCGCGCAGGTACACGCGCACAGGATCACTCGTCTTATCGCCGAGCGAAGCCGTCAGTTCGAGTTCGCCCTCTTCGCGGCGCGTTTCCTCGTCCTGCCCTCGGGCAACGGCTTGCTCTGCCGCTTCAGGGACTGTCCGCACGGCCTTGGCGTCTAAAACGTCTTCATAGATATTTATGCCTTCGGCCTCGAAAACGGAGAAGACGTTATCAATCTGTTCCGCGGATTGTTCCTCGGCCGCGAGGAAGTCGTTCACCTGGTCGTAGAGCAGGTATCCTTGCTCCTTACCTAATTTGGTCAGGTTCTGGACCTGCTCCTGTTGTTCCTGTAAATCTCGCGACAATGGTTTCTCCCATTAACCCACTGCCAGAATTGACCCAGCTTCCCTCGCACCCTCAACGTCCACGGCGGAGACACTTGGGCCTTGCATGGTAAACGTCGAACATGATGGGCGGATTGCAGCTCTTGCTGCCTCAAGCTGCTCGCTGTGCTCAGGACTCCAGATGTCCCGATGCCCCCGTGTATGGCGCGGTCTCTGGTTGTCGGATGTGCGCACTGTCAGTATACACGAATGCCCCGCCTCCGAGGTTCTTCCGCACACCGTGGCAGCTCTACAGTTGCGCCTGCAGGACTTCCCCCGGAAGCGCGATCATCGTAGGCCTATATGTTGTTTGCTTCCGAGGAACAGGATCCTGAACGCTTTCCCTGTTTTCCGAGAGATGGCTATCCACTGGGATCCTCTCCATCCGAATGCCGAGAGTGCGCTCCAATTGAAATAGCTCGGAGCGCTGCTCATTGGCGAATAAAGTCGAAGCGACACCTTTTCTGCCTGCGCGTCCCGTGCGCCCCACGCGGTGGATGAAATTCTCCGCCACTTCGGGCAAGTCATAGTTGATGACGTGGGCGATTTGCTCGACGTGGATTCCGCGTGCGGCAAGGTCCGTCGCCACAAGCACGCGGTAGCGTCCCTGTTGAAATCCGGTCAGCGCCGCGGTGCGCTGCGATTGTGAACGGTCTCCGTGAATCGTCGCCGCCACGATACCATCGCGCATCAAGCCTTTAGCGATGCGCTCGGTGCCGCGCTTGGTGCGAGAGAATACCAAGCAGCGGCCGCTCTCTCGATTCAGCAAGCGGCGCAGGAGTTCCGGCTTTCCGCTAACGGCAACCTCAAACGCCTGGAGCCGCACATTTTCGGCCGGCTTCAACGTTGAACCCAACGCGACACGCACCGCGTTTCGCGTATAGTCCTTCACCAGGCGGGCCATGTCTCCTTCCATCGTTGCCGAAAAACACATGGTTTGGCGCTCTTTCGGCAGCGTCGAGACGATCCTGCGGATCGCGGGGAGAAAGCCCATATCCAACATGCGGTCTGCCTCGTCCAGTATGAGCACCTGCAGATTGCGGAATTGCACCAGATTGCGGTCCAGATAGTCTTCCAGCCGGCCGGGGGTCGCCACGATTACACTGGCTCCGTTGCGGATGGCTCTCAATTGTTGACCTTCGGCGAGACCGCCCACGACCAGGGCAGCCGCTGCGAGTTGCTTGCCGCGCAACGCGTTGTACTGATCCAGGACCTGCATGGCCAGTTCGCGCGTGGGAACAAGCACGAGCGCTGCAATTCCCGGTTTATTCAATTGCAGCAGCCTTTCCATCACGGGGATGAGAAACGCCAGGGTCTTGCCCGTCCCGGTTTGTGCCGTTGCCAGCACATCTTTGCCTTCCAGTGCGGGAGGTATCGCCGCGGCTTGCACCGGTGTTGGCACCGAAAAGCCGCTGGACGAAATTCGCTCCTTCAGGTAAGGAGAAATCGATAGTTCTGAAAAATTTTGCATTTTACTTTCTTACTGGCGGCTAGGATCGCACGGCCTTCCTTGTCTATGGGCAGGCACGGCGACACAGATCGCCAGACTTGTTTTTAATTACGCTGAAAACGAACGGAGGAAACGTAGGGCGGGGATTCTCAGATCAGGGTACAAACCAGAGGGACCGCACAACACTGCCGCGGTATTAAGCGCACAAGAAGAGTACCACATCCCGGCGAAGCGTGCTTCTCGAATGCGCAAATACTGGAAAATCGTGTGCTTTGGCAGACAGGCAGGAACTTGGCGCGGGGTTCGCAACAACAGTCGGGCAAATCGCGGATTTGCAGAACTTCAACTCAGATTCCTTCCGGCCTTGTCGCTGAGGCTAGGACAGCTTTGCTTTACTGTTCTTCCGCGGGCTGTTTCTGTTCTTGGCCCACCGCCGGATTGCATTTTTCCTTGACTCCACCTGCATCAGTTTCTGCACGTCCTCAGCATCCCGATGCTTCTGCATGGCCGCCCCACGGCTCTCGGGAAAGTGCAGGGGGTCCCTCAGGCTCTGCAGTTCGCGATAGTAGTAGAGAGCGCTTGGGCTTTTGTGCTGGAATCGCAAGCCTTTCAGGAACTCGATTTCCTCTCTGCTGGCATCCCCGCTCATCGCCAGGTTGCGCAGAAATTCTTGGAAGCCCGGCGCCGGTTCGGAGGAATCCACGCCCCCCGTTTCCACGAACTGAAATTTCATGGACGGCGTTGCGGCCAATCCTTGGTTCAAGGCGATTTCCATTCCAAAGGTCCTTAAATCGATGTCCCAGGAATCAATCATGGGATCCAGAAATGCCGCGCAGTGATCGATGGAGACGTTGAACACATCCGTATCCAGAAAATCCAAGGTGCTGGCCCGCATCTCCTCGGGGGATTGGCGGCGCAGTTTCGCGGCGTTTCGCGGCCAATTTTCAGTTTCCAGCTCCTGCCGGGCGATCCCCTTCGTCACGTCCAGCAGCGTCTGGGTCACCAGTCTCTCCAGTTCCCCAAAGGCTTGGTTCTCAAAAATCTCGCGCACTTGTGTGCGCTTTTCCGTTCTGCATTTCCGGATGATCAGCTCGCGCACTTCTTTAAACAAGGGCGCGGGCGGATCGGCCAGTTTTTTCTTCAATTCCTCCCGGCGTTGCGCTTCCACCATCGCCGAAAGTTGCCCCTTGGGCAGCTTCAAAAAGGCGTTCATCTTCTCGTACAGGTCCGTGCGATCGGCTGCCGGAGGCGCCTTCTTTCGCGTGAGCAATTGGGAGATATAAGACTCGGTGACCTGGGCGGCTGCCGCCAGGTCCCGCTGTTCCAGGCCCAGTTCTTTCAGCCGCTGTTGAATCACGAAACAAACGTCCACGGTTGTTCCCTCCGTATTAACAGGCGTAGTACAGTACATCCTATACAAACGTAAAGTACTTGACAAGGTTGGTGAAGTGGCGCATTCTAGGAGTGCGATCAAGGCTGCTTTCAGGTCTTCCCGGGCCGTGCTTTCCTCTGAACCTCTTCCGGCGATCCTTTGCGCCGCACTCGCCACGATTCTCGCTGCCTTGTTGAACGGCAGGACCATTCGTTTGAAGGCTTTCTAGTCGCTCCTGGTGATGGCACCGATCTTTTTTTGAAGGAAAGGAAAGAGGTACGAAAAGGAAACGCGTATGACAAAACTCTATGTTGGGAATCTGTCGTTTGGCATGACGGACGAAGGCCTGCAGCAGCTTTTCGTTGCAAAGGGATATCAGGTGGCCTCGGCTCGCGTCATTACTGACCGCGAAACCGGGCGCTCGCGCGGTTTTGGTTTTGTGGAGCTGGGAGCGGCTGACGATGCCACCAAGGCCATCGGCGAATTCAACGGCATGGATATCGAAGGCCGCGCCTTGCAGGTGAATGAAGCGCGTCCCCAGGAATCGCGTGGCGGCGGGGATCGTTCCGGCGGCCGCGGTTACTCCGGCGGACGCTCCGGCGGAGACGGCCGGCGGCGCTACTAGCCGCCCCCGGAAGCTCCACAGCGCTTCTTTGCAGCGTTGCCGCCCTCTTTCGCTCACACCGCCCGCGAAGGGGAGACCTGCTTTGTCTATTCGGATTTGGAGGAAATTCACATGACTGTTTCGGTCGGCCAGTACATCAAGCATTTTCAGTATGGTTGCGGGGTCATCACGGGATCCGCTTCAGACCGCACCACCATCGATTTCGACACTCATGGCCTCAAGCTATTCGTCACCAGCCTGATGGTCGTCGAACCTGCGGAAGGAACACCTCCGAAACGGCGTCGCGCCAAGCGTGTTAAGGCGGTGAAGGCGCCTCCGACACTGGCTGCCAAGGTGTTCGTGCCAGGTGCTAAGTGAGCACCGGCGTCATCGTTCAGTACATCGGCTTCCAGGCGAAGCCACTCTCACGGGAGTACACCTTTCATGTCCGTGGGCCTGGCGAAGACCGCGACTTTACTCTCAACATTGCGAACGAGGCCTTCATCTCTCATCGCGCCCGCTATCAGGATGCTCCGTCCATTTGCTCGGAGAGGTTGCAAGCGGAGCTGGCCGCTCATTCAAACAGCCCCGCGGAAACACAATTTGTGATTACGAGCGCGGAATTGGATTCCTATCGGGCGGCTCGCTCGCCGAAGAGTCCTCAAAAACTCTGGGGACGCAAGCCACAAGAAGATTTCTAGCCGCCTGATTCTCTGATGGGTGCCACTTGGAACTTCTCCGTCCTTACCGGGCGTGCCCCTTGATCCCTTTGAAATTGCCGGAACTCCTTACCTTGCGATAGTTGTCCCCCTTCACTTGCGGGATCGGTTCTTGGGTTTCTCTTGCAGTTGTAGCGACCGCCTTCCGAGGCGCGCTGTTTGCGCCCCGGATGTGGTTGCGGGGCGGTCCGCTCTTGGGTTTTCTTTGTAGGGGCGCAGCACTGCTGTGCCCCGCTCGTGTGTGCCGCGCATGTTCGACAGCCTGGGGGTGGAAGTCCTCAAGGGCTCAACTCGCTGAACCGCCGCATGCGGACCCGCATGTACGGAAGTGTCTTAGGGGAGGACGCTCAACCGTCCCCGTATGCCGATCTTGGACCGAGTGAACAGGTCTGCGATCAGGCCATCAGGCGCGGGCGGGCCAGCGGCAGAACCTTGTGGGAATGCATGGGCTTGGCGTAGAGATTCGGGCGACGGGCAAAGGATGGCATCTGCGGCGCGGGTGTACTGACGGCCGCGGGCAAAGGCTGCATGGGAATGCGCGAGGTTTCCCGCATGAGTTCCATGCGGCCGCGCACCTTGAATTTGGCGAGCAAGGAAGAAACGTGGAACTTCACCGTGCGTTCGGAAAGGTTTAGTTCGGAAGCGATTTCCTTGTTCGCCAAGCTGCGAAGAATGCCGTCGAGGACTTCTTGTTCGCGGCGGGTGAGCCGCACGGCGCTCTTGACCTTGTGTCCTGCTTGCAGGAGTTCCTCGGCCTTCTCCTCCAAGTCACCCAGGCATTCCTGCGGCGCGGGAACCATAATCATGTAGTCGCTGGGGGATTGGCCTCGGACCAGGCAATGCATGGCGAGGAGCCCGGCGGCGTGCTCGACGGGAAGTTCGCCAGCGGGCCCGGCTTCGACATGGAAATGGGCTGTGCCAGAGGATTTTTCGTAAAAGAGGTACAGAAAGGGTGAGGGAGTGGGTTTAGATTGAGTAATAGGATGCGTTGCGACTGATCTGCGGATCAACTTCACGTGTACTCCTCCGATAGTGCTTCGCGGTGGGAACGAAGCGCTCCTGTAGATTGGACTTGCGTTTACCTCCTGTGGAGGTCGCCCGGAATCACCGGTCAAGCGGACAGGGCGCGAACTGAGTCAGGCTTGGTTACCCCAATGACGTGAAAAGTTGACTTCACCACCCAGGGGTAAGCGAGAAGGAGTCCCCGTCATAACGCTTGCAAAAATCACACCTGACCGAGGTAGTGATTAGCATCCGGGGTGCCGCTGAAGAGGAAATTTATGGTGCGACTTTTCAATGACTTAGGCAGGGGAAAAATGACCAGGCGATGAAAGCTGGGTAGAAATTGCGTGGGCGAGGCATTTTTTGCGCTTTTTCGCGACACTATCGGCAATTACGGGGTAAGGACACGGGTCTGCTCCGGCGAGATTAGTTCGTAGTCAACACCGCGCCAGCGAACGTGGCGACCGAACGAGGATAGAAAATTCAACAGGTACAGAAATGGAACAATCATGGTCAAAAGGATGTACATCCAGGATTGGGCCATGATCTGCGACCTGAAAGGCGGAAGGGCTTCAGTGGCACCAATGACTCGTACGGCACCGCGAATGGACGCGAGCAAGAAAGGCAGGACCAGCAAGGACATAACGTGGAAAGCCGGGCGGGAATCGATGGTAAGACTAAGGGCAAGGTACAGGCCCATGATCGCAGTCAGGCAATAGAGAAAATGGGCAGCGAAGGCGGAGGCCCATATATTGTGACGATAGACCCGTGTGACGGTGACCTGGCGGTTTGTGAACTCAAGCAGACCTGAATAGTCCAATTGGACATAGGAGACAACCAGGCATTCGGGTAGAAAGACAATGCCACGCCCGGTGCGTTCCACCATCATGGTCAGGGAATAGTCGTCGCTGAAGGAATACTGCCAGACGTCGAGCATACCGATCTCTTCAAAGAGCTTGCGGCGGATGGCGGTGCCGCCGCCCCAGCAGAAGTTCTTCTGGTGATCGCCCAGCAAGGTTACGACAGAGGCGTTCCAAGCGGCGAGGAGGGCGGTAGGCAAATCATTATGATTGGGAATAAACCAACGCATTGTGGTGGTGGCGCCGATGCGGGAATCCGTCAGCGGGGCAACGAGGTGGTGCAGCCAGGACTTGCCGGGTCGGCCATCGGAATCGGTGAAAACCAAGACCTCAAATTCGGGAGGAAGTTGTTCGACGGCGGTGCGAAGATTGTGGACCTTTTCGCTGCAATTCTGTGGTTTGCCGGCAATCAGGACAGTGGTCTTGACGCGGGAGGATGCCGCAACACGTTTTACGATGCTGTAGGCCGGATCGGATTCGGAGGCAAGAACAAAGAAGACTTCATAGTTCTGGTGGGCGAATTCGCACAAGGAGACGAGATTGCGTTCGAGGCCGGGCTCCAGGCCCCGGCATGGGCAGATGACGGCGGTATGCGGGGCAAAAAAGCCCGGGTCGGTTTTCAGGCGGCGGCGCACGTAGGCGAGCCACTGGATACCCTGCCAAAGAAGGTAAAGGCCCGCGGCGATCTGCACGATCGCCAGGATTTCAAAGAGAGTTTCCACGCAAGCCGAGCATAACAGAGAGAAGCGGCGTGGGAATCGGGATGTCCAGAGGTAGAATCGCAGAGGTAAACATCCGCAAGCGGAAGGAGAGGGCACACATGACCGGACGAGTGGATAGTTCGATGGTGACCACAGGAAACGATCTGCAAGGGTTCCGCGTGGTGAGAAATTTCGGAATCGTGAGGGGAATCACGGTGCGCTCGAGGAGCGTGCTGGGCAACCTGGCGGCGGGGATTCAGACGATTGTGGGCGGAAACATCACGGTGTTGACGGAGCTGTGCGAGAAGGCGCGTGAAGAGGCGTACGAACTGCTGCTGCAACATGCAGCACAACATGGCGCGAACGCGATCCTGGCGATGCGCTATGACGCCAACGAAGTAATGCAGGGCGTGACGGAAGTGCTGGCGTACGGGACCGCAGTGCAGGTGGAAAAGATTAGCTAAGGTTTTCCGGCAGTTCGCTTGAACATTTTAGGAGTGGTAGAAGCTGTACGGCTTTCACGTGTCGCGCACGGGGAAACCGATTTTTGGAGGTAATGCGCTGGAGCTCTAGCGCGTTGTTGGAATTTTTGCGTCCGACGGAGCCTGAAGAATTCCCTCGGTCAGTTCGGTGGTCAGCGTTTCAATGCTGGTGAGCGAGCGGCTGGCCGCAACGCGCGCTTTTTCCAGAAAAGAAGAATCGAGAAGGAAGGCGCAACGATCGACGAAGGGGTGATTGGCCACCTCGAACGGCTTTCGCGCGCGGCGGGCGGGACCCGCTTTCGCCAAAATCGCCTGATACATCTGCAAGTCCGCTTGGAATTCCAAAGCGTCGCCGGCGTTCCAACACTGCTGGCGTGTGAGTGCAGCCAGGTATTTCTGCTGGAAGGCGGCGGCGAATTTGCGTCTGGAGCGCACGGGAACCTTCGCGCCGCTGGGAGCGGCAGCCGATTCGACAATTTCCAAAGCACGCGCGGACATCGCCAGCAAAGCTTCGCGCTGCAAAAGGGCCAGAAGGTCGCGGTAGAGCGCCGCGTGCACTTGCAAGCCGAAGCGTCCGTGTTCGACGACATAGGAATCCACGAAGTGCGGAACGATGCGTTCCCGCAGCAGAGCTTCGCCCAAGCGCTGCGCCAGGATGACGGCGAGATCGGCGGAGCCGGGTTTGGGGTGCGCTTTCAAGACGAACTCATGTTAGCAGGAGTCGGGAGCTGGCATGGCTGAGGAAGCGAGAGAAGAAGGGTAGCAAAGACTGGGCAACCCCAAAAAGTCAATAGGCCCGGCGGACAGCGTGCCGGGCCTTTGCTAATCAAAAAGAAGTTTCAGTGCACGGCTTGGGTGGAGTCGCCGACACCGGGCTGCGGGGGTTCCGGCTCCGGGACGACGGGGGCGATGGGATCCTTCTCGAGGGCATGCTCGAGAACTTCATCGAGGGTGCGCACGTAGGCGATCGTCAGGTCGCCCAGGATTTCGGGCGGCAGATCGGCGACGGCGTTGGGCTCGTTGTCCGCGGGCAGAAGCACATGCTTGATTCCGGCACGCTTCGCACCCAGGACTTTTTCCTTCACGCCACCAATCGGAAGAACGACGCCGGATAGGGTCATTTCACCGGTCATGGCCAGACGATTCTTCACGGGGCGGTTGGTCAGCAGGCTGACGAGCGATGTAACCATCGCCGCGCCAGCAGACGGACCATCCTTCGGCACCGCGCCGGAAGGCACGTGGATGTGAATGTCTGACTTGCGGAAAAAGTCCGGGTCGATGCCGTAGCGCTCGGCGTTGGCACGAGTCCAGGTCAAAGCAGCGGTCATGGATTCCTGCATGACTTCGCCGAGATGGCCGGTCATGGTGAACTGCTTGCCGCCACGCATGCGGCTGGCTTCGATGAAGACGATGTCGCCGCCCACGGGAGTCCAGACGAGGCCGACGGCGACGCCGGGCTTTTTTACGCGCTCCTCGACTTCCTTCTCCGTGCGGAACTTCGGCACACCGAGGAATTCGCGCACCACTTGCGGCGTGACCACCATCTTGTCGGGCTTGCCTTCGGCGATGCGGCGAGCCTGTTTGCGAACGAGGGTGGCGATTTCGCGTTCGAGATTGCGCACACCCGCTTCACGCGTGTAGCTGTGGATGATCTCCTGCAGCCCTTCCTCGGAGAATTCGAGCTGCTCGCCTTCCTTGATGCCGTGTTCCTTGGTCTGCTTCGGAATCAGGTATTTGCGCGCGATGTGGATCTTCTCCTCGCCGGTGTAGCCGGGGAGTTCGATGATCTCCATGCGGTCGCGCAGAGGATCGGGGATGGGATCCATCCAGTTGGCGGTGGCGATAAAGATGACCTTGGAAAGGTCGAAGGGCACGTCAAGGTAATGATCGCGGAAGGTGTTGTTCTGCTCCGGATCGAGGACCTCCATCAGCGCGGACGATGGATCGCCGCGGAAATCGCGGCCCAGCTTGTCCACTTCATCGAGCATGCACACAGGGTCATTTGTTTCAGCGCGCTTCAGGCCTTGAATGATTTGGCCGGGCAGCGCGCCAATATAGGTGCGGCGATGGCCGCGAATCTCGGCTTCGTCGTGCATGCCGCCCAGGGCGATGCGGACGAACTTGCGGCCGAGGGAGCGGGCGATGGATTTACCGAGCGAGGTTTTGCCGACGCCCGGAGGCCCGATGAAGCAAAGGATCGGCCCCTTCATGCCGGGCTGAAGTTTCTTGACGGCCAGGTAGTCGAGGATGCGCTCTTTCACCTTTTGCAGGTCGTAGTGGTCCTCGTCCAGAATTTCATGCGCTTTCACGATGTCGATTTCCGTGCTGCCGGAAGACTTGGACCAGGGCAGGGAGGTCATCCATTCGAGATAGGTGCGCGAGACCATGTATTCGGCGGAAGCGGGCGTCATTTTGGAGAGGCGCTTCAGCTCGCGGTCGCACTCCTTCTTGGCTTCCGCGGTCATACCAGCTTCTTCTACTTTTGTGCGCAGCTCTTCGATTTCAGCTTGCGCGTCGTCGATGTCGCCGAGTTCTTTTTGAATGGCCTTCATCTGTTCGCGCAGAAGATACTCGCGCTGGTTCTGGCTGACCTGTTCCTGAACCTGCTCGTTGATCTTGCTGCGGAGTTCGAGCACCTCCATTTCTTTGGAGAGCTCGCGGATCAGCGTTTCCAGGCGCTTGCGCACGTTGGAGGTTTCGATCAGCTCCTGGCGCAGCAGCGTGGAGAGGCTGGGCAGCGTTCCGGCGATGAAGTCGGCCAGGCGGCCGGGATCGTCAATGTTCAGGGCCGCGTTTTGCAGATCGTCGGAGAGCTGCGGCGAGCGGCTGACGACATCGCGGAAAAGCTCCTGGGCGTTACGCACCAGGGCTTCGAGTTCGGCGTCCTGTTCGCCCACGAAATCGGGTTCCGATTCAATGGAGGCGCGGAGGAAAGGGCGCAGGCCAAGAAGCTCGATGATACGGATACGCTGAAGCCCTTCCAGAAAGATCACGACATTGCCGTTGGGCATTTTAACGGTCTTATGGACCTTGGCGAGGGTGCCGACTTTATGCAGATCGGCTGCGGCGGGATCCTCGACCCGCGGATCCAACTGGGCGACAACGCCGAGCAACTTCTCTTCGCCAACAAGAGAACCGACGAGGGCCAGCGAGCTTTCGCGGCCTACAGTCAGGGGGAGGACGGCACCCGGAAAGAGGACCGTGTCCCGAACCGGAAGGATGGCAAGCGTTTCCGGTACAAAATACTTTTTATCAGCCATAGTTTCCCTCAAATCCAGCGGCAGGATGAGCCGCCATGCCGGGTTAGATGCACGCGAGGGCAAAAAGGTGCCCAACAATGCAATTCCCTGAGGCAGATATCCTTAGTCGTCTACGCTCACATATTAGTCCATTCCAAAGCCAAATGCAAAGTACCGTCTAATACATTGGAAACAAGTGTTTTATTTCACTGTCCGCGAAGCCATGTCAGCCCCACTTCTCTCTATCGGCCATCTTCAGGCCGGGGATAGTTCTTTCTGATGAAAAGGATTGCCTGATCCCTAGTCTGCAAGTGGCCTTCGAGTTGGGCGTCCTCCAAGGCGGTCAGCATGCCTTGGAAATGGGGTCCCGGCACATATCCCATATCCTGCAAATCGACGCCGGTCAATAGGCGAGGCGGGCTAAATTGCTCGGGTGGGGTCTCGGCGAGGAAGTTCTTAAGTGCCTGGAAGGCTTCGAGGCGGCCATGGCTGGACAAGCAATCGAGGCGGTGCAATTCCAAATGCTCGGAAAAAGCGGGTAGCCGGACGAAGCGCTTGAGAGTGGATTTGCGCATCTGGGCGACATCCTTGAATTTCATGTGGTTAGCAACGAGAGCGAGAATCTGCTGGGCATCATCGTTGGAAAAGCGCAGGCGGTGGCAGATCGCGGTGGCCATCTTGACGCCGACTTCCGCGTGACCATCGAAACGGATGCGGTCCCCAGTGGCGGATGCCGGGCGAAACGTGGGGGGCTTGGCGACGTCGTGGAGGAGAACGCCCCAAGCGAGTGTGGGGGAGGCTCCGGCGGGCAGGCCTTCGAGCATCAGGCGGGTATGAATCCAAACGTCGCCTTCGGGATGAAACTCGGGGGGCTGGGGGACATTTTTCATGGCGGAAATTTCGGGCAGAAGTTGTTGGAGCAGGCCGGAATCGTCCAGCAATTCGAAGCCGCGGCGCGCGGCGCCTTCGGTGAGCAGCTTGGTCAATTCTTCCCGGATGCGCTCGGGAGAGACGACGTGAATCTCCGAGGCGTGTTCCTGAATGGCGGCAAAGGTGGCGGGCTCGATGGCGTATCCGAAGCGCGCGGCAAAGCGGATCGCGCGAAGCATGCGTAACTTGTCTTCGGTGAAACGTCGATCGGGATCGCCGATGGCGCGGATGAGCCCATCGTGAAGATCGTTCTGACCGCCGACATAGTCGAGGACCTCTCCGGTATCGTGGCGCATCAGCAGGCCGTTGATGGTGAAATCGCGGCGGGCGACGTCTTCTTGAGGTGTTTTGGAGTAGAGCACGCGATCGGGATGGCGACCATCGGAATAGCCCACATCGGAGCGAAAGGTGGCGACTTCGACCTTGGCGGCGTCGCGAAGAACAAGAACAACGCCGAATTGGGCCCCCACTCCGATGCTATCGGGGAAAAGTTGCAAGACGCGCTCTGGAGTGGCGTCGGTGGTCACGTCGTAGTCGGCGGGTTCGCGGTTCAGGAGCAGGTCGCGGACACAGCCGCCGACGAGCAGCGCTTCATGGCCGTGGCGGCGGAGCGTATCGCAGATCGAATTGGCCAGCTCGCGGGAATTCACGGTCTGATTATGCGCCAGGTGCGGCGCAGGCCGAACAAGAAATGGGAGGAGGGAGGAGCGGAGAGGTTATTTGCAGCGAAGGACAAGGCAAGTGATGTCGTCGGACTGGCGCGTGGCGCCGACGAATTGTCCCACCTGCTGCATGAGATATTGCATGGTTGCCTGGGCGGGTAGATTGGGAAGATCGCGGATGAGACGGAGCCAGCGCGCGTCGGTGAACTCCTCGCCAGCGGAATTGAATGCCTCGACGACGCCATCGGTGAAGAGAATGAGAGTATCGCCGGGCTGCAGATCGACGGAAGCGGCGACGAAGGTTGCTTCGCGGAGAATGCCGAATGGCAAGCCGCCGGATTCGAGGCGTTCCGTGCCACCGTTGGTGCGGCGAACGACGGGTGAATTGTGGCCGGCATTCACGTAGACCAGGCGGCGTGTGGAAGGGTCGTATTCACCAACCACCGCAGTGGTAAAGCGAAGGCCTTCAAGGCTGTGCGCGCAGGCGTAGTGATTCAGGCGCTCGGCAAGCTGCGTGAGGGGAAGGCCTTCGGAGGCGAGGGTGTGCAGGCTGGCCTGGAGGGTGGCCATGAGAAGCGCGGCAGGGACGCTTTTGCCCGCGACGTCCGCCATGACGAGGAGTAATTTGCCGCTGGAGGCCGCGTCAGCCGTGGGATAGAACGCGTCGTAATAATCACCGGCGACGGAATTTTGCGGGCGGGTCCAGAAGGCGACTTCGGCTCCGGGAATGGCGGGGGGCTCTGAAGGCACCAGCCAGGATTGGATTTCGCGGGCAATCTCGAGATCACGCTTCATGATGACTTTGTCGGCGAGTTCGAGAGAAAGCAGAAGAAGGAAAAGCAGGGCGGCGATGAACTCAAAGTTGACATCGAGGGCAAATTGGTTGCCGTACCGAAGTTTCACGCCGGAAACGAGAAGCAGGGCGAGAGCGACTAGGAGGAGAACGCGGCGCGCGGGCGTGAGCTTGTTCAGAAGCGCCCAGAAAAACTGGCTAATAACCGGCAAGGGCTGTTTCCAGCGAGGCAGTTTGCGAATTTCGTCCCAATCGACGTCTTTGCCGTAGAAGCCATAACTGGAGCGCGCGTCGGCGGCGAACTGGGACCAAAGATCATCGACGGCGCGGCCTTCGCTGACACGCTGCCAAAAGTTGTGCAGGTGCTCAATCGCGGTGGGACGCGGTGGGGGAAGACCGGGGGTTGGGGGGGTGGAGGCACTCATGCATCGCCAGTATAGAACATTGGGGAAAGGCGCGCAGCCGGGCGCGGGGAGTCAGGAGTCGTCGCGGCGCAGAGAACCGCCGAATTGCACCGAGCCAAAACCGAATTTGTCGCGGAGGCAGTCGGTGGCTTTGGTGAGATTTTCGAGTTTTTCGCGGCGATCGGCTTCGAGGAGATCGAGCTGTTCAGCGCCATGGGAAAGGCCGGAAAGAGCAACGCCGAGTAGGCGGACCTTGCGCTTGGCGTCGCGATGCTCGCGGAAGAGATCGAGGAAGACGGCGCAGATATCATTGTCCAGGCGCACGGGATCTTGAAGAGTTTTGGAACGGGTGTGGGTTTCGAAGCCCGCGTAGCGAATGGTAAGCGTGAGTGTGCGGGAAGAGAGGCCAGCTTCGCGCAGGCGTTTGCAAGTTTTCTGGGAGAGATGACTGAGCAGGGATTCCAACTCTTGCACATCGTCCGTGTCTTCCCCGAAGGTGTGATTGTGCGAGATGGATTTTGGTTCGGCGTCTATCAGGAATTCATAGGCGTCGCCGCCGCGCGCTTTGCGATAGAGCGCGTCGCCCCACTGGCCGAAGATCTTTTCCAATTTTTCCTGGGAGTGAGAAGCGAGCTGCTCGACTGTTTCTATGCCAAGGGCACGGAGCGCACGCTCGGTGACTTCACCAATGCCGGGAATTTTGCGGATGGGGAGCGGCGCGAGAAAGAGCGCTTCCATTCCGGGCGCGACCCAGACGAGGCCGCGCGGCTTGGCTTGTTCGGAAGCCACTTTGGCGACAAGACGTGTGGTGGCAAGGCCGCCGGAACAGGGAAGCGCGGTGGCTTGCGTGATGGAGCGGAGGAGTTTGTCCGCAGCGGCGAGGGGCGGACCGTGAAGGCGCTCCGTGCCGGAAAGATCAAGGTAGGCCTCGTCGATGGAAACCACTTCGACAATGGGAGAAAATCTGGCGAGGATGGAGGCGACGCGATCGCTCCATTCGGAATATTTTTCGTGATGGCCATCGAGGAAAACGGCATGCGGGCACAAACGCGCGGCGGTGCGCAAAGGCATCGCGGAATGGATGCCGAACTTGCGGGCTTCGTAGCTGGCGGCGGAGACGACACCGCGTTGATCGGGCCTGCCGCCGACGACAACAGGCTTGCCGCGGAGGTCGGGGCGCTCCAGTAGTTCCACGGAGACGAAGAAGGCGTCCATGTCCACGTGGAGGATGGAAGAGTGCAGGAGAAGATCGCGGTCTTCGGTGGGATCGTGTTTGGCGCGGAAGCGAGCGAGGTCCGGCATGGGAGTAGGGTACGACTTCGCAGTGGCGGGAGCAATGACGCGGAGGTTTCATCCGCAAGTCCTTGCTATCGCGGAGGTGCCTGAGGTGTCGGTCATCCTGCGCAGGCATTGCAATGAGCAGATAAATCAGATATTCTGAAAATCAGATTTATGACGAAAACGAGGATCAGCGTTACGGAAGCCGCGCGCAATTTTGCCGATTGCGTCAACCGGGCACACTATCAAAATGCTACGTTCGTACTGCTGCGGAATGGCGAGCCGGTTGCCCGCCTTGTGCCGGGCGACGAAAAGGTTTGTGTGGGCCGCGATTTGGCCGAGGCTCTGGCGGAGACTGACCTGCCAGAGAATGAAGCGAGAGCGTGGCATCGTGATCTGCAAGCGGCCCGCAAGACCCTCAAAGCGCCTGCCGACAAATGGCGATAATTCTGAACGCGGACGTCATCATTCAGGGTGAGAAGGGCACCTTCGACCTCAGGAAGTGGGTAGCGTCCCGTCCGCGTGATCAATTTGAAATTGCCGCCATCACGGTGGCCGAACTCTGGCACGGGGTAGAGCGGGCAACCGGAACGCATAGGATCACGCGGGAGCGCTACCTGCAGATTGTTTTGGAATCTGTCCCGATCATTCCCTATACGGAACAGACGGCGTACGAGCATGCGCGCATTTGGGCGGAATTGGAGGTTAGCGGCAAAATGATCGGGTTCTATGA
>Ga0371490_1000777_pt1 | contig 19241 bp, 11 predicted proteins | sample MB2SIPfraction_FD_207959 | JGI IMG/M metagenome (GOLD analysis project Ga0371490, IMG submission 207959) | Lab enriched peat soil microbial communities from McLean, Ithaca, NY, United States - MB28FN SIP fraction | ecosystem: Environmental > Terrestrial > Soil > Wetlands > Peat | place: USA... | reverse complement strand
GTCTCGATTTTGAGGCCTGGGATTGAATCCGCCTCGCACCAGAAACAACTCAGGGTGCCCCACCCTCGCGACGCCTTTGTTTTTGTCGCTAGGGTGGGACAGTACGCTGCAAATCCATGGGACCGACCAACAAGAACCAGAACTGGGTGCCCCAGGTCTCGATGTTGAGACCTGGGATAGAATCCGCCTCGCACCAGAAACAACTCAGGGTGCCCCACCCTCGCGACGCCTTTGTTTTTGTCGCTAGGGTGGGACAGTACGCTGCAAATCCATGGGGCCGATCAACAAGAACCAACACTGGGTGCTCCAGGTCTCGATGTTGAGACCTGGGAAGCCGAGATGCCAAAATGCAAATTCATGCGGTCAAAGTCCTGGGTGGGACGGAACCAACTCCATTTCCCTGACCAAAATCGTGAAGACGCTCTCGCCCCCGCGCCCTCCATCCCTGTGTCCGCCGTCGCCCCTGTCTCTATCCCCGGCGGAGTACAATCGCATCTGAAATGAACGTCAAGATTGCTTTTCTCTTTCCTGGGCAGGGCTCGCAGGCCGTGGGTATGGGCCGCGAACTGTCCGAGCGTTTTCCGGTGGTGGCCGGCACCTTTGCCGAGGCCGATGCGGCTCTCGGCTTTGCGCTCTCGAAGCTCTGCTTTGAAGGCCCCGAGGACCAGCTGCGCCTGACCGAAAACACTCAGCCGGCCATCCTCACCATGAGCGTGGCCGTGGCCCGTCTGATGAACCAGAACGGCATTCAGCCGGTGCTGGCCGCCGGCCACTCGCTGGGCGAATGGTCCGCGCACGTGCAGGCCGGAACCCTCCAGTTTGCCGACGCCGTGCGTGCCGTCAAGGCCCGTGGCCATGCCATGCAGCTGGCCGTGCCGCCGGGTGAAGGCGCCATGGCCGCCGTGCTCGGCCTGGACTCCGGGATTGTTGCCGAAGTCTGCGCCAAGGTGGCTGCCGAGAGCGGCCAGTGCGTGCAGGCCGCCAACCTCAACTCCCCCGGCCAGACCGTGATCTCCGGCGCCAAGGCCGCTGTCGACTTGGCTTCTACCGAGGTCAAAACCCGTGGCGCGCGCCGTGCGGTTCCGCTGCCGGTCAGCGCACCCTTCCATTGCGCCCTCATGCAGCCGGCGCAGGACGAAGTGGCGCGGGTGCTGGGCTCCATCATGATTCATGAGCCGAAGATCCCAGTCGCCGCCAACGTCACCGGCAGCATGGTCTCCACCGCTGCCGAGGCCAAGGACGTGCTCATCCGCCAGGTCACCGGCGCGGTGCGCTGGATCGACTGCGTCAAGGCCCTCCAGGCCGCCGGCGCGGAACTCTTCGTCGAGGTCGGCCCCGGCAAGGTCCTCTGCGGCCTGCTCAAGCAGATCGATCCCGAGCTGAAGACCCTGAACGTGGAAGACGCGGCCTCGCTCGAAAAAGCTCTGGCCGAGCTCAAGGCCTAAGCCCGCGAAAAACAGCAAACGGCTCCATGCACCGGACAGCCCGGATGGATACAAAAGAAACCCGGCGAAGAGAAGCCCTTCGCCGGGTGCATGCGGAGATAGAAAATAATTATTTTGCGGTGCGGTAAATCTCCGCGCCGGCCAGCAGGTAGGCACCCACCCCGTACACGTAGCTGGAGGTCTCCGTAAACGCGCCGGGCGCCGCCCCCACTGGCTGGATGGAGCCCAGCCGGCCGTCGGCATACACATGCGTCAGCATGCCGGCCCAGGCCTTTTCCACTGCCGGCCAGTAGGTTTTGCGATCCAGAATTTTTTCGTTCACGCCATAGGCCAGCGCATAGGTGATAAACGCCGACCCGCTCACCTCCGGCAGTGGATAGCTGGCCGCATCCAGCATGCCTGCTCTCCACAGGCCGTCCTTGCCCTGTGTGGCCACCGCCTCGGCGGCCATCTCCCGGAGCAGCTTTTCATAGCGCGGGCGCAGGGGCGAGTCTTTGGGCAGCCGCTCCAGAATGCGCACCAGGCCGCCCATCACCCAGCCGTTGCCCCGCGACCAGAAGATCTTTTCGCCGTTCTTCTCATGGCGGTCAAAGTAGTTCAGGTCGCGGTAGTAAAGATGCTTGTCGGTGTCGTAGAGCAGCCGCGTGGAGATGGTCCACTCGTGATCCATGAAGGTCACGTACTTCTTGTCGCCGGTGGCCACCGTCATATCGGCAAAAACCGGCGGGGCCATGAACAGGGCATCGCACCACCACCACAGAGGCTTGGCCGGTTCGTCGCCGTTGGCCATGATCTGATCCAGCCGCGCCCGGGTCGCCTCCAGCATCTTCGGGTCTTGGTGCAGCAGGTACTGCTCCACATACATCTGGCCCACGGCCAGGTCGTCGGCATGCAGAACTCGCGGCCCGGGTTGCCAGTTCAGGCCATTGGCCACGTCTTCCATGGCCTTCTTGTACTTGTCGCCTGCCACCTCGTCGGGCACGCCCATAAAGCCCGCATAGAGCGCTGCGAAGGTCCAGTCGTACTGCGGCTGCGCGGGCAACCGGCCCAACTGCCAGTCGGCCACCCGCTTCATGGCCTGGGCCAGCGCCGGCCGCGTCAGCGCCGGTGAGAGATCCTGCGCCAGTGGTCCGGGCGTGGCCAGCGAATCTCCGGGAGGTGCCGGCTTCACGTGCTCGGTCTGGGCGGCCGCATGGGAAGCGAACCATCCCAGCGTCAGCAGCGCGGCAAGAGCAAAACAGGGGAGATGCGCGGAAAGCCCGCGCCGGTCAAAAGCAAAGCGCTTCAACATCTGTGTCTCCAAAAGAAGGAACAACGAGTGCAGCGAAGACGCCGGTGCTGAATTTCAACCGAGGCTTTCCCCTGCGGCCGGCGGTCGTTACCGCCACGGTCGTCTACGCCGAATGAAGTTGTGCGCCAAGAAAAGGATTGCTTCGGGAACCACTGCTCAGCTGTTCGGCGGCCTTGGAGCCGTCCTATACCTGTTTCGGTCCGTGAATCCTGCGCTCGAGCGCGGACTCCGTCGCTGATCGGTCAATAGCTCTATCCCACAAACTATGCCGGGCTGCCAGCGCTGTCAAGTTGAGAAGTTTTTTTCGAAAAATGCGGCCGCCGGAAAGAGAAGCCGTATCTGCGGGGAACATTTTTTGTCGCCACTCCAGCATCGCCCGATAGCGAACCTTCTAGAACCGCACCCGCACGCCAAACTCAAACTGCCGCGGCCGATAAAAATCCGTGGCATTCACGTTCAGCGGCTGCCCGAAGGCGGTGCTGCCGGTCTTCAATCCCGTCATGAAGTTCAGCGTCGGCAAACCGCCCGTCGCGTTGCCGGACTCGATGAAGTACCCCGTCGTCTCCAGCTCGGTCACGTTCTGGTGGTTGAACAAATTGAACGATTCCACCATCAGTTCCAGCTCGCGCCGCGTGCTGAAGTCGAGCCGCTTGGCCAGGCGCAGATCGGCCTTCCACGTGGCCGGATAGCGATAGGTGTTGCGTCCCAGGTTGTAGTTCACGCCGTCGTTGCCCAGCCCGTAGATGCGGTTGTCGCCCCCCGATCCATTCATGCCTTCGCCCAGCGCCACAATCGCCGCTCCGGTGGAGGCCACAAACTCCCGGGCCAGCGTGCCGCCGCTGCGGATGGTGTAGGGCAGCCCGCTCTGATAGTGCCCCACGCCGGAAGCCGCCCATCCGTTGGCCAGCCATCCTGCCGCGCCCTGCAGCTTCCACGGCGTCTCATACACCGCCAGCAGCGCGGCCGTGTGGCGCACATCCAGATTGCTGGTGCCGTACTCCATGCCGAACTTCTCCGGGTCCAGCATGCTGCCTCCGGTCAGCCGCAGGCTCTCGTTGGGATTCCAGTCCATGGCATGTGCATAGGTGTAGTGCGCATGTAGATTCAGCCCGCGTTGCCCGTAGCGGTTGATGCGGATCGTCGCTGCTTCGTAAGTGGAATTGGCCCGGCTCTGCATCTCCACAATCTGCTGATAATCGGGACAGAGCCGGCCGGGCGCAATTGCGCCGGATGAGGGTTTGTAGTACGGACAAGTCCCGGAACTGGATGGCCAGGACGCATAGAACGGCAGGGTGATTTGCGTTGCCTTGATCGGCCCGGCGCCTGTATGGCCGCAGGAGGTGGTGGGAGTGGCCTCACATACATCGAACGTAAGGGTCTGTTCCGGCGTGAGTGGGTCGATGTTGGTGTCCACGCTGACCGGCAGATGCCGCGCCAGGCTGGCCATGACCGCGGCGCTCACCTCCACATGCAGCGGCAGCTTCTGGTCCACGCCCACCACCGCCTGGTGCACCTCCGGGATGCGGAAGCCCGGTGCAAATTCCGTTGCCCCCGGCTTGACCACGCTCACCGGCTCGCCTGCAAAGACGTACGGAAACGGTGGCGCGCCGCCCAGATTCAGATTATCCGTGGGCCGCAGATAAAAGCTCAGATCGCCCTTCAGCGAGCCGGTGTTGCTGAGCACGGTCAGCAGCGTAGAGTTCAGCAGCCGTCCGTAGTAGAGTCCGTAGCCCATGCGCAGCACCGGCCAATGCTTGTCTTCCGGTCCCAGCGCCAGGCTCACCCGCGGACCCCAGCTGTTGCCCAGTGCTGGCGTCTGCTCGGTGGAAGGCAGCGCCGGGTTGCTCACCGCGGCAATCGCCGCCGGCAGTTGTTCGCGTTCCCAGCGCAGCCCTGCGGCCAGCACCGCAAATTTTGCCGGCTGCCACTGCGCGCTGGCGTAGAGCGCAAAGTTGTTGGTACTGGCGTACCATCCTACTGGGCCCATGGTCTGCGTGTAACTGGAGTAGCAGGGCAGATAGCCCAGCCCGCGCAAGTTGCCCCCCGAGTCGCGCCAAACCCTGCCCGTCTGGTCGCAGTTGTGCTGGTCCAGCTTGTTCAGCGAACCGGCAATGCCGAACAGGTCAAAGACCAGCGCATCGGTGGCAAAGTTCTCCACGTTGGCGTAGTGGTAGGTGCCCGTCTGGTTGCGCAAAAGTGTAGTCGCATCCCGGGTGTGGTCGAACTGCAAACCGGCCCTCAGCAGCAGGTTGCCATGCGCCCAGTCGGTGCTCTGCTGCACATGGAGGGTCTGCTCATCCGGATAGCTGCCCGGGCCAAACCGCGCTGGATTGCCGATGGTGAACCCATAGCTTGAGTCCACCACAATCTGCGGCAGTTGGCCCCAGCTGTTGATGTCGAGCGTCTGCTCGTAGGCCGAAGGCGTCTCGGCGTGCGCGCTCAGCAGCGTGCGGCTCCAGGAGAGCTGCGTCTCGGCCAGCAGATTCGGCGTCAGGAAGGCCTCCCAGCGGCCCAGAAGCCACTGCTCGTGGGCTTGGCTGGAGCCAAAGCTGTGGCTGCCGTAGGCCTCGCTTACCCGCGTCAATCCCCCTCCCGGCGCATTCCACAACGCCGCATTGCCTTCCACCGTCAGGCGCTCGCGCTCGCCCCGGTCCCAGTCCACGCGCCCAAATTCCACCCATTGCTCGGCGCTGCGCGGCGCCGGGCCCAGCAGGCCAGCCAGCGTCTCCAGCATCTGGCTATAACTTGGAAACGCCAGGCTGCCGGAGCCCAGCTGCGCGCCCAGCAACTGCATGCGGTCGTTGCTGGGCTGGGCAAAAAACAGATCGGGATGCTTGAGCGAGGCCACTCCGGGATCGTTGCGGTAGCTTCCATCCAGTGCCGCAAACCAGAACAGCCGGTCCTTGCGCAACTGCCGTCCCACGCCGATGCCAAAGACGGTCTCGTGATCGGGCGGCGTGTAGGGCACTGCGGTGAAGGTTGGCAGCGTGGTGGCCGTGCCTTTGACGGTCTCCTGCGACCAGGTGGTGAAGGGATTCTGCGCGCCCCACAGTTTCTGTTTTTCGAAAACAAACGCCTGCCCATGCAGGCCGTTCGAGCCGCGCAGTGTGTTCACCTCGGCGCGTCCTCCGGCAGCGCGGCTGGCCTCGATCTCGGCCTGGTTGGCGGCCACCACCAGGCTGCGGAGGCTGGCCTCGCTCAATGCAAAGCCGCGGCCTCCGGCAAAGGCCGAGCCCATGCCTTCCGGCTCGCCTCCGGGCTGGGCCGCGGCGTTCGGGCCCTGTCCGCCCGGCGCCGCAAACGCCAGCCGCGTGCTCATGCCGTCAATCGCCGTATCGGGCTCCGCCTGGCCCGCTCCGCGCATCGGCGCGCGGCTACCAGCTCCCGAGGGCGCTGCGGCTGGCGTATCTTCGCTAAACTCCTCCCATCGCCGCCCGCTCACTGGTAACTGCTGTAGTTCCGTGCCGCTCAGCGTCGTGCTCAAGAGCTCAGTCGCAGACGTGGGCAGCTCGGCCGTGGAAGCTGGCAGGCGCGGTGCCGGATGGCCTGCAGCCACAGGCTGCTTCGTCGCTGCAGCTTGCGGCGCAGGCGCTCTCACTGCCGGCGCGGTGGGTGGTCTGTCACCAGCCACCACCGGTTGCCGGACCGCCACGGCCACTGTTGCCGCCCGCTCCGCTTCCACCACCGGCAGTGCGGTCAGGCTGGCCAGGGGCCGCAACGGGATGCCAAGCGCGGCGTGCAGTTCCGGCGTCTCCGTGGGCGGCGGATCGTGCACAAACGCCGGCATCGGCACTGGAACTGGCCGCAGCAGCTGCATGCGCTCCAGCGAATAGACGAGCCCAGGCAAAATCGTTGTGGCCGGAATCTCGGGATGGGCAATCAGCAGCGGTTGCGGCGGCAGCGGCGCAAAGACCATCGCGGTCTGCACCCGCGCCTCGTGGCCGGCCTGCACCAGAATTCCGCTCAGCTGCCCGTGGCCCAGTTCGTCGCTCTCCGCTTCCACGGTGTAGAAGCCCGGCTCCAGCGCCTCGGCACGGAAGCTGCCGTTACGCGCGGTCGTGGTGTGAACCTCGGTGCCGGTAGCCTCGTTGCGGATCGTCACCGCAACCCCGCTGAGCGGAGCCGAATGCATATCCGTCAGCCGCCCGCTTAGCACTCCCTGGCCGCTTGCGGTGGTGAAGCTCTGACCGCACAAACCCACGCCCACGCCCAGCGCGAGCGCGGCCCAGGCCAGAATCCGGTTCAACTTCACCCCTGCCATCGAGAAGCCTTCCCGCGGCAGATCGGGGGAACGCACCAGAATGCGTAGGCCCGGCTGCTCTCTGGCAGCCTGGGGCGGGAGAGCCTTTCTTTCCGCTCTCCATCCAAATCGGAGCGATTGTATGCCCCTGCCGGTAAAGCTGGAAAGAGTCCTTTCGCCGTCCTCGGCAGGCTCCTGGCCCGGCGTATCCAGCTAGCCAGTGTCCTGTCTACAGTGTCCTGTCTCCAATGTTCGTCGCCAAGCCACTCCCACACACCACCAAACCACGCTGTCATCCTGAGCGAACGGGGCCCCAGGCGCACTCTTCAGCCTGGGGGTGGTGAGTCGAAGGATCTGCGGTTGTCTTTCGGGAAGCATCCAACTCGCCACAACCCCAGCGCGCAGCGCGTCCGCCGCACGCAGTGCCGTTCTTTGCGGCATCGGTGGGATGGAAGGAGCAGGGACCTTCAGGTCCCTGAAGGAGGTCTTTCCCCCAAGGACCTTGGAGCTTCAGCCCCGGAGCGAGGAGAGCCTCACGGGGTACGGGGCATTCGAAATTTCTAATGAAGAATCCGCGCGGACCTATTGGTTGTGAACGCCGCTCACTGTCGCGAACGAATCGAAGAACCGGGCCACATCCTGCGGACGCCGCGCCGAGTCGCTGGGGAAGGCTGCAATCAGCATGTACATCCGCTGTCCCACCAGGAGCAGCCGCGCGTTGAAGATGCCGCCATTTGCGTTGCGGGCCACAAAGTCCCGTGCCGGGTAACCGCGCCGATTGGTCTTGGTCTCAGCCACCAGCGAAGTCTGGGTGCGCAGCAGAGCGTCGCGCACCGCGGTGTCCAGCGTCCTGTCTACGGCCATCGCATTGGCTCGCGCCACCGGCGGATTATCGGCCCACGCTACGGAAAACGAGGTTTGCGCATCCGGATAGGCGTAGATCATGTTCACCTGGTCGGAGCCGCCCTGGGTGTTGTAGGCCGGCACCTGCATCTCCTTCGCGTCCGCTGGCATCTCCACTTTGAAGCCGTCGGCCGAGCGGTCCACCTCTTGCCAGAAGATCCGCGTCGGATGCGCTTCGGAGAGATTGGAAGCGTTGTTGGAGCCTGCGCCCGCCGTGTAGGTGCTGTCGGCATCGGCCGCAGGCGCGCTGGCCAGGCCCAGCTCTACCCGATGCAGCCAGATATAGAGCAGCCCGGCAAGCAGAATCCCGCCTAGCACAATGGAATACCACCGCTTCACTCCACCATCATCGGGCGTTTCCGCCTCCGCTTGCAAGCCTATTCAGGCTTTTCAACCCAGGAGGTTCCCATCCGGTAAAAGGTCCTGCTGGAAGAGGATAGGCGGTCTGCCTTGGCCCAAACCCGGCTTTGCAACCCGGCTTCTCCTTTCCGCTGCAGATTTCGTTGCAACCTTTCCGCTGGCTTCGCATCTCAATAAGCAATTAGCAGAGGCTTCCCCAAAGTTCCTTCCCTTCGAGGTATCCACCCACACTGGTCCCTCGGGACCCCCTTCCCCTTCACCCTCCCTGGTTCCCCACCTTTCAGCCTCTCGAGCGGGCCTGCCGGAAGGCAGGCCCATCCGCTCTCTCCCTGCCTGCACCGTTTTTTGCTCCTATGGATCTGGCCCGTAAATAGGATCAATGGGTGCCCCACCCTCGCGACGTCTTTGTTTTTGTCGCTAGGGTGGGACAGTACGCTGCAAATCCACGGGGCCGATCAACAAGAACCAACTCTGGGTGCCCCATCCATGCCGCGTTCTTTGCGGCATGGGTGGGATGAGAGACGCCGGGTGTCGGGTGCCCCAGGTCTCGATTTTGAGACCGGGGAATCAGAGATGCCGAAAAGCAAATTCATCCAGTCAGAGACCCGGGGTGGGATCGCGCGCTGTGAATCTGTTGCATCGGATCAATGCGAATCTGCGCGAAGCGCCTCTGCCGCACCGCAGGTGCCGGGTGCCCCAGGTCTCGATTTTGAGACCTGGGAAGCTGAGATGCTAAAGTGCAAATTCTTAACGCGCCTCCCCTTGCGTTCTGTGGATATAGCATTTCCGGAATTGCTGTAAACCGAGGGTAGGATGCTAAGTGGCTTTTTCCTCAAGAAAAAGCCACCTCTCAACGCCATCCAAAAGCCTAAATGTATTCCGGAAATGCTCTAGAATCGTAGGTGCATGCCGTCTTCTTCCCCAAAATCCACGGCCGTCGACGCCGAGCTCCGCAGGCTTGATGTGCTGCTCGCATCTGCCGGACTGGTGCGCACTCCGCGCGGCCAGGCTGCCGCACGCCGTGCCGGCCTGAATCTCCTGCGCACCCCGGCTGAAGCCCTGCATCGTCCCGCTCCTGAGCCCGTGGTTGCGGCCAATGGCGTTCATTGGCTGGCGGTGCCGGGTTGGGAGAAGTACCGCTGGCTCCGGGCCGGCTTCAGCACCCGCAAGGGTGGCCAAAGTCGCGCCTACACGGAGGGCGACGCGCCCGGCGAGCTGAATCTGGGCTTCACCGCGGAAGACCCGCGCGAAGTGGTTCTTGCCAATCGCCGCCTGCTGGCGGAAGCCATTGCCGGCTCTGCCGATCTGCCCCTGATTTCCCTCAAGCAGATCCATTCCGGCCTGGTGCGCCGGGCCACGGCCGCCGACGCCGCCCGCGCACTGCCCCTCAGGGCCGACGGCCACTTTACCGCCGAGCCCGGCCTGCTGCTGGCCGTGCAAACCGCCGATTGCATTCCGATTCTGGTGGCCGATCGCAAGAAAAAAATAATTTCCACCTTCCATGCCGGCTGGCGTGGCACCGTCAAGCGGATTGTTGAACTCGGCGTGGGCCGCCTGCGCATGGAGTGCGGCTCCCGGCCCGAGGATCTGATCGCGGCCATCGGCCCCGGCGCAGGTCCCTGCTGCTATGCCGTTGGCAAAGAGGTGATCCAGGAGTTTACCTCCCAGTTTGCCTACGCCGCCGAGCTCTTCCACGAGGTGGACAACGCCAGCCCTGTCCGTGCCCAATCCCCCACATTTCTCAACCAGCGCCCCCCCGGCCATGCGCCCACCGGTTCCCTCATCCATCTGGACCTGATCGAAGCCAATCGCCGCCAGTTGCTCGACGCCGGCCTCAAGCCCCGCGCCGTCCAGATTGTGGGTGGATGTACGAATTGCCGTCAGGATCTGTTCTTCTCCCACCGCGGCTCGGGCGGCAAAGCCGGCCGCATGATGGCGGTGATCGGCGTGGTTGCCGAACCATAGAGACGGTGCGCCCGTTCTTCGGGCTGGACGGAGCAAAATCGCCGCAAAAACCTCATCACGAAGGTCGCGAAGCGGATTGGCCGCACCGCAGGTGCCAAACAACAACCCCGCCGCACCGGAGCGGTGGAGCGGGGTTGGCGGACAGTGTCTGGAAGCTGGCGTTACTCGTCCGTGCCGGCTTCGCCGGGATTCACCAGGTCGCGTAATTCCTTGGAGGGCTTGAAGTAAGGTACGCGCTTGGCGGGAACTTCCACGCGCTCGCCGGTCTTGGGATTGCGACCGATGCGCGGATTCCGCTGGCGGATGCGGAACGAGCCGAATCCACGAATCTCAATTTTGTCGCCGCTTTGCAGCGCGCCAATTACCGAACCAAAGATGGTTTCAACAATGACCTCGCCATCGCGGCGGGTCAGATCGCCCAGGCTGGTTACCTTTTCTACCAGGTCTGCCTTCGTCATAGTGTCGCGGCCTCCGCTTCCAGCATATTCGGATTGTCGCGGGGAGCGCCGGAAAATGCAAGCCTCTTTTTGAAATTAGCCTTTCCGCATCAGCAAGTTGTGCCCAACCCGGCAACCCCGGCTCCGGTTCCTCGCAGTCCGCCTGGCCCTGTGCGGTATGATGTGCTGAGTCTCCTCCGCAAAAAACGGCCCGTCAGGAGCCCGGTTGGCGCGGAGGCATCGGGCAAGCACATGGGATTTCCGAAGTACAGCATCGTTATTCCGGCCTACAACGAGAGCCATCGCATACCGGCGACGCTTGCGGAGGTGGTCCGGGTCATTCGCGAGCGCGGCTGGAACGCAGAGGTGGTGGTGGTCAACGACGGTTCCACCGACGCCACGGCTGCCGTGGTGAAGTCCTTTGCTGTCAATGCTCCAGAGGTTCGCCTCCAGGAAAATTCTGCCAATCGCGGCAAGGGTTACAGCGTGCGTGCCGGCCTGCTGGCCGCCCAGGGCGACGTGGTGATGTTCACCGACGCCGACCTTTCTGCTCCCATGGAGGAGGCCGAGCTGCTCTTTGCGGCCATCGACGAGGGCGCTGACATCGCTATAGGCTCCCGCTGGCTGGAGCGCGACCGCCAGACCCAGCGCCAGCCCCTCTACCGTCAGCTCTTTGGCCGCTGCTTCAACGGGGTTACCCGTTTTGTCATGGGACTAAAGTTTGCTGACACCCAGTGCGGCTTCAAGGCCTTCACCCGCCAGGCCGCGCAAACCGTCTTCCAGCTGCAGACCATCGAGCGCTGGGGCTTCGATCCGGAGATTCTCTTCATCGCCCTCAAGCGCGGCTTCTGGATTGTGGAGGTTCCCGTCACCTGGGGCCACGACGAGCGTTCCCGCATGAGCTACCTGCGCGACGGCCTGCAGATGCTGAAGGAGATTGCCATCGTCCGCTGGAACGCCTTCCGCGGCCTCTACGACAAGCCGGTGGAAGACGTGAAGCGAGCCCCCGTTGCGCGCTAGTTTTTCCTGCGTCTCTGGCACAAGAGGCGATCAATAAATGGGTGTTTTGGCGAGTCTTCCGTGTGGATGGAAGGGCGTTTTCATTCCTGGCGCTAAACCGGGTTGCGGGGTACTGCGGGCAACGCGCTCAAGTCGATGCCGCCACCAGGGAGCAGCGACCTTGCAAAGCACTCCATCGGGATACACCTGCCCTGGTTTCGCCTGATGCGCGACTCGATGAACCGCATCTTGCGCAGCACACAATCATTTGGACATGAAAAGCGCTGCGGCCTGTTTGCTCAGTGCCGCGGCGCCTTGTTTCACGTTGCAGGAGTCAGTAGGCGTACAGCTGGCTACTGAATGTAGTAAAACGCCATGGTGTCCTCGCCGTTCATGCCCTTGGCCTCCACTCTCAGCACCAGTTGCGTGACGGCGCTTCCATTGCAGGTTGCCGCGGGAAGCGTGATGGTTGCTGACGTGGTGGTTGCCGGCAAAAGCAGAGGTGAGGTGTACGTGGAACACTCCTGCGTGCTGGCATCCCCTTCATTTCCGGTGTAGCCCTGAGCGACGAGCATGATACTGGCGACGGGGAAGGTGGTTGGAAGCGACCACGTTACCGTCTGTGGGCCACCCAACGTGTAACTGGAAATGCTGGAGGGGGAACTAGCGGGGAGGGTCGTGTTCTTGATCTTGATCAATTCCTGGGTAAAGGCATTGCTCGAGAGTTTGTAGGTCTGCACAGGGCCCGACACGGGAGTGACGGTGTAGGTAAACTGCGTGCCTGCGGGGATGAGCTGGGTCAGCGTCAGGTTGTTCATGCTGAAGCCATCCATGGTCACGGTGCTGGTAGTGGTAGGGGTCGGAGAGTAGGTCTCGTTGTCTTGCCCATTGGCCTGGAATGCGGTGTTGCTCCAGCCGGTGATCCCGCTCGCGTCGGTGATGGAGATGCCGCTCACGGTTCCCGTGGGGGCCTCCGCAGCCACGTCCAGAACAACTCCGCTTCCTGTCGGTTGCGCTCCCTGGTTGTGGCGAGCTTCCACGCCCAGATAGAGTTGTGCCATGCGGTTATCTCCCGCGAGCAGCCAGACGCCGTTCACATCGTCAAACCAGAACTCCATGGGGTTATGCGTGCCGGCAACCAGAGGAAGATCGAAGACCACGTCGGCGACGCCGCTGGCCAGATTGAGGTTCTTGACATTCATCAGTTGCGCTGAAATTGTATCGCCGCGCAGATAGGTGGCCAACATATCCGCATATTGGTCCTCATCCAAGCCGTCATTCACCAACCCGGAGGCCATGTAGGCTTCGAGCTGGCTGGCCGTCAACGCGCTTCCGTTGGTATTCACCGTGCTGACGAAGCCTGCCATGGTGGCGTTGATGCCGGCGATGGCGGTTTGTTGAGCGCTCTGGGCGGGAACCACGGCGGTGGTGCTGCTGGTGCTGGTGGAGTTGCTGCTGGTGTTGGTGGTTGATGTCAGCACGGTCATGGAGTTGGCGCTGGTGTTGAAGGTGATAGCGGACGTCTGCGTTACGCTTCCCGAGGCGATGGTTGCCTGGCCGGTGCTGGTGTTCACCGTGCTCTGATCCAGCACCTGGTCAAGGCCCGCGCCGCTACCGGCGGTGAAAGAACCGGAAATCAAATTGAATGTTGAAGTATTGACGCCGGCGTTGGTGAGCCACAACTGCGCGAGACCGGTTACCGCACTGCTGAGGACCGTTACGCTGGCCGGGGCTGGCGCTGGATAAGAGCTTGCACTGGAGAAAGCGGTATCGGCCGATACTCCCTGTGCGTTGTACCAGGAACGAACCATCAGATCGGTGTAGGGATGAACATTGATGGTGGTTGAATTCTGGCCATCCGCACTCACACTGTACAGATTGCCACCAGGAGCCGCAACTTGGACCAGAAACGGCGGAGTGAGTCCGGTGGTTTTGATGGAGTACGTGCCGTCGGAGGCTGTAGTCGTGGTGCTCGTAGCGCCGAGGCTGTCGGTAAGTGTTACGGTCGCGCCGGCGATAGCGGCTCCCATAGCAGCTGTTCCCGTCGCGTAAGTGGGAGCTGGAGTCACGGTCAAACTGTATTGGCTGCTGGTCACGGCTCCCGAGGACGCGGTAATGTACGCTGTACCAGCCGCGACACCGGACGCAAGGCCGTTGCCGCTGACAATCGTGGCCACGCTGGTGGCGCTGCTCGCCCAGCTGAAGGTCAGTCCACTGAGGGTGTTGCCGGCGCTGTCCTCCCCCACGGCGGTGAATTGATCGGTCGAACCGGCCTCGACGGACGAAGAAGTTGGTGTCACAACGATGGTTGCCAGCGCACCCAGCGTGGTGGTCAAGGTGACTGCGTTGCTGGTAACTGCTCCCGAAGATGCGGTGATCGACGTAGTGCCGGCCAAGGCACCGGTGGCCAGGCCGTTGCTGCCGATGGTGGCCACGCTGGTGGCGCTGCTCGCCCAGCTAAAGGTCAGTCCGCTGATTATGTTGCCGGCGCTGTCCTTGCCTACGGCTGTGAACTGATCGGTTGCTCCTGAGGCGACCGACGGAGATACTGGCGTGATCGTAATCGATGCAAGCGTTGGAGATTGTGTGGAGGTACTGGGGGTCAAATTGGTACATCCGATAAGCAGTAGGGAGAAGAGCAAGCCGGCCATTACCATGCCGGCATAACGTGTGCACATTTTCATGGAAAACCCCCAGTTTACGACTCGTCAATGCTGCTAGCGCGATCAGCAGAGCATTCGAATCGAACGAAAAAGGCCAAGAGTCGCGCCGCAGGCTGTTGAGACAAATGGATGATTCGCATCTGGCTCGCTGTTTGATCATGCGGCTGCCGCAAGGCATGGAAAACCGAAGGCCAAACACTGGGGCGTGAAGAGTCCTTTTTCTGTCTTCTTCGGATTAAAAATGGATTTCAGTAGGCGATTTATGTAAAAGGCTGTTACGGGAGGGAGGGTGATCGGAACGGGTACTGTGCATCAACCGATTTCGCTCCCGATCAGATATTTTCTGTTTTTTGTCGTTGAGTTTTGCTGGAATCTGTGATCCCGCCAAAGGTTCCGAGCGGGAATTTGCGTGAACATTTGCAGCAATGCTTTTTTTGCTGTGCTGACCACTTTTGATCGACATTTGTGCAAAGACAGAAGTAGTCGAGGCGTAATCCATGCTGGATCTCGGGCATAGATCGATATGCTATAGCAAAACCAGAGTTGCTGTGTCCTGCGGACGAAGCGCTCCAGTCGATGCGACCTGCAGGGAGCAGCGATCCGGCAATACCCTCAAGCGGGATACATCTACTCTGGTTTTTGCTCTAGGATCGGTGCCCGGTTTGGCTTTCTGAAATCGCCCGCATCTCCGGCGTGGTTTGCTTTCCCGCGCGCACTGACCAATAATGACGGGCAGATGATTTCCCATTCCGCTGCGCCCATCTGCCCGAATGCGGTACCGGCACGCATTGCTCCCCCGGCCTCCCTGCACTACAAGCTCCGATGTACGCTGTGCGGCGCAACCGCAGCCGATGACGGGCTGCGTCTGCAATGCGCCGCCCCGCATGGCCCCGCGCTGCTGGTGAGCGAGTACGAGGAGAAGGCGTTTCGGGTCGCGGAGGACGAAGACGGGCTCTATCGCTACCGGCAGTGGCTGCCCATCCGGCGTACGCTGCGCGGTTCGGGGCGGACGGTGACCTACCGGAGCGAGCGGCTGGCCAAGCTCACCGGGCTCCGCCATCTCTGGATCGCCTTCAACGGCTACTGGCCGGAGCAAGAGGCCAGGCTCGGCACCGGCAGCTTCAAGGATCTGGAGGCCTATGCGGTGTTGAGCCGCATGCCCGAGGAGCCGGATGCCGTTCTGGTGGTGGCTTCGGCCGGGAACACGGCGGCGGCCTTTGCGCGCGCCTGCTCCCTCAATGGCATTCCCTGCCTGATCGTGATTCCCGAGCGGGGCCTCGGCGAGATGCGCTTCGAGCAGCCCATCGCCCCCTGCGTCAAGGTGGTGATGCTGGGCGGAGGCGGCGATTACTCGGACTGCATTCGTTGGACGGAGGCGATTGCGCATCGCCCCGGATTCGTGCTCGAGGGCGGCGCCAAAAATATCGCCCGGCGCGATGGGTTGGGCACGGTATTGCTGAACGCCTACGAGGCCATCGGCCGCCTGCCGGAATTTTATTTTCAGGCCATCGGCAGCGGCACCGGCGCCATTGCCACGCAGGAGGCTGCGCGCCGGCTCACCCGGGGACGCGGCCCGTTTCCACGCCTCTGGCTGAGCCAGAGCGCACCGTTTATTCCGATCGTCAACGCCTGGAGGCAGGGCACGCGCGCCTGGACACTGGTGGACGAAGCCGACGCCAAGCTGCAGATTGCCGCGCTCGACGCCCAGGTGCTCTCCAATCGCTTTCCTCCTTATGCCGTTTCGGGAGGTCTCTACGATGCGCTGGTGGCGTCGGATGGCAACGTGGTGGCGGTCAGCAGCAGCGCGGCCTCGGCTGCAGGCGCGTTGTTTGAAGAGGCGGAAGGCATCGACCTGCACCCGGCCGCCGCAGTGGCCTTCGCCAGCCTGTTGGAAGCGGCCCGCGGCGGCGCGATTGCGCCCGATGCGACGGTGGTTCTGAATATCTCTGGGGGTGGAAAACGCCGCCTGGAAGCCGATGCCAAGCTTTTCGCGAAGACTCCCGACCTGGTGCTTTCCACCGCCGATGGCGTCCGTGAAGATCAGCTCAACCGGATCGAAGCACTCTTCAGGTAGTCAGTAGCCAGGGCTGAACAAAGACGCTCGGCTGCCCCGGGTCCCTCGCATTCTGGAACCCGGGACCTGAAGCCCCTTCAGTCCGCTGCATGCAACGCTATGCAAAGGCTGCCCCACGCAGTGGCCTAGCGGACGATCTCGAACCGCTCCCATGGTGCATTGCACACCGGGCAGCGCTCGTGCTCCTCCTCGTTCTCGCTGGTGTAGCCGCACACCGGGCACACGTAGAAGTCGCGGGGAGCGGAGATCCAGCTGTCCAGCTTGCCGCCGGAGACGAGCGCCACGGCCTCGCCATAGAGCCGCGCGTGGGTCTTCTCGGCCTCCAGCGCATAGGTCATGGTGCGGATGGCCGCCTTGTTTCCGCGCTGGGTAGCTTCTTCCAGGAAGTTCGGATACATGGTGTCGATCTCGTACTGCTCGCCACCCAGTGCAGTCTTCAGATTCTCCAGCGTCGTCTTCACGTCCACGGCGTGGATCTCGCACTTGGCCTCGCCGCCCAGTTGCTGGATCACGCGAGCGTGGTTGGTGGCGTGGATCTGCTCGGCGCGCGATGCGGCGCGGAAGAGGCTGGCGGCGCCGTGCAGGCCCTCTTCGCTGGCCTTGTTCGAAAAGGCCGCGTACTTGGCCGCGGCGTTCGACTCGCCTTCAAAGGCAGCGAGCAGGTTCTGGACAGTGACGGCGTTCTCAGGAGCAACGGGCATTGGGGATTCCTCCAAAACCCAAACTAAGGGCCGTACTTCGGCGGCGCTGTGATGGCGGCTACAAACCCGCCGCGAAGGGAATCTGTTTGTGGCACGCTCAGGTTGCGCACAGCCGCTGCAGCTCTCTGCGGCATAAAGGGAGAAATACTCCAAGATTTCCGGCAATCCAGCGGCCCGATCGCAGGAGAATTGCTGGCCGGCGGCAGACAGCCACATCCCGCCAGCTGTTAAAATTCCGCGCATGGACACAATTCAGTACGACCTGCCGCAGGATCGGATTCCTCGGGTGTGGACCAATATCCAGCCTGCCCTGCCCACCCCGCTCCCGCCGCCGCTGCATCCCGGAACGCACCAGCCTCTGGGGCCGGAAGACCTGGCGCCGATCTTCCCCATGGCCATCATCGGCCAGGAAGTTTCGCAGGAGCCGGAGATCGAGATTCCCGAACCGGTGCGGCAGATCTACGCCCAGTGGCGTCCCTCGCCCCTGTTCCGCGCGCGCCGTCTGGAGCAGGCGCTGGACACGCCCGCGCACATCTACTACAAGTACGAGGGCGTGAGCCCTGCCGGCTCGCACAAACTCAACTCTGCCGTAGCCCAGGCCTGGTACAACCAGCAGGAAGGCACCCGGCGGCTGACCACCGAGACCGGCGCCGGGCAGTGGGGCAGCTCGCTCGCCATGGCCTGCCAGTTCTTCGGCCTGGAGTGCGAGGTCTACATGGTGCGCGTCAGCTACAACCAGAAGCCCTATCGCCGCGCGCTGATGGAGGCCTTTGGAGCCAGCGTCACCCCCAGCCCCAGCCCCAACACTGCTGCGGGCCGTGCCATTCTGGCCGCGCATCCTGACTCGAACGGGTCTCTGGGAATTGCAATTTCCGAGGCCGTGGAGCTGGCCGCGCAGGACCCGCACACCAAGTACGCGCTGGGCAGCGTGCTCACCCACGTTTGCCTGCACCAGACCGTCATTGGCCAGGAAGCCATTGCGCAGATGGAGCTGGCCGGCGACGAGCCCGATGTGGTGATTGGCTGCGCCGGTGGCGGCTCCAACTTTGCCGGCATCGCCATGCCGTTTCTGGGCCGCAAGCTGAAGGGCAAGGGCAATCCCAAGCTGGTGGCGGTGGAACCCGCGGCCTGTCCCACCATGACCAAGGGTCCCTACACGTACGACTTTGGCGACACCGGCCACCTGACCCCGCTGGTCAAGATGTACACCCTGGGCAGCACCTTCATGCCTCCGGGCATCCACGCCGGCGGCCTGCGCTACCACGGCATGGCGCCGCTGATTTCGCACGTGCTGGATCTGGGGCTGATTGAGGCCACCACCGTGCAGCAGCTCGACGCCTTTGCCGCCGGCATCCAGTTTGCCCGCTCGGAAGGCATTGTGCCCGCGCCGGAGTCCAACCACGCCGTCTGCGAGGCCATCCGCCAGGCTTTGGAAGCCAAGGCCGAAGGCAAACCCCGCACCATCCTCTTCAACCTCAGCGGCCACGGCCACTTCGACATGCAGAGTTACATCGACTATCAGGCCGGCAAGCTGGAAAACTACGAGTACCCGGCCGAAGAGATTGCCATGGCCCTGGCCGGTCTGCCGTCCTTTAAATAGTTTTCTTCTCTGAACCACTACGCGAAGGCCACCTGCAAGGGTGGCCTTCGCGGCGTAGACTGTCGTTTCAATTGGAATATGACGTCTTGCATCACTGTTGATGCCGCTGGCCTGCTTTCATATCTCTCGGCGGGTGTACCATATAGTGCAAGTCCATACGTTAAAGCATGTTCAAAGCCAAGACTTTCCCTATCGAATTCGCTGCCAAGAATCATCCGGAACGTGTGTCTTTACTTGAGTCACTGCTTACAGACCTCACAATTGCATATATCGATTTTGGAAATGTGCGCGAATGGAGGAAGCGGCTGGGATGGGAAATCGATCTGAAGAAGCTTAAGGATTTTCTTGATTCGTTCGGTGTAAAGGAGGTTCGCTTCTACTTTGGTACGGTGCCTAAAGACGAAAGTGCAAATCGTTTCATGACCTTCGTACACAAATGCGGCTATAAGATTCGCACCAAGGCTGTGAAGAAAATGCATCTATCTATCGATGTTTCCAACCTTCCTGACCCACAATCGACAGATATACTTTCAAGCTTTGTGGATCGAACCCTGCTGCAAAAG
>Ga0371490_1000773_pt1 | contig 19365 bp, 22 predicted proteins | sample MB2SIPfraction_FD_207959 | JGI IMG/M metagenome (GOLD analysis project Ga0371490, IMG submission 207959) | Lab enriched peat soil microbial communities from McLean, Ithaca, NY, United States - MB28FN SIP fraction | ecosystem: Environmental > Terrestrial > Soil > Wetlands > Peat | place: USA... | reverse complement strand
ATGGAAGGCGTCAACAACAAGATCAAGACCCTCACCCGCCAAGCCTATGGCTATCGGGACGAAGCCTTCTTCATCCTCAAACTCCTCGCCCTACACCAAGCCAGGATCAAACTCGTCGGATGAACCAGTTATTCACCCTTGGCCGCGGAGGAGCGCACAGCAGCTCTCCTCGCCACCTGTGAATAACTTTGGAGGGACTATAAGTGCGGCTGTCCTCTACCGCTTTCTGGTCCGTGCGAAAGGTACTGCTAATTGTGAGACACCACACTAGCTACTATGGAATAACAAAGTAGTAACAAAGTATTAACCAAGTAATAACTATGTAGTACAAATGTAGTAACAATGTAATAATGAAGTAGTAATGATGTAGTAAGCCAATTGATTGGGATCTGATTAGGTGCGGCTTGCGGAGTGATGGCGTCCAGCTTTATGCCTCGTGCCCTCTGGAAGGCGCGTCGTCTCGGCGATCTCGGGCATTTTCTCACCCCTTGTGGCCAACACGGTGTATTGTGACCTATTGCAGGCGGCGGAAACGAATGGCTAATATGGGCGGCAGGTTCGACGGCGTGTCAACTCCGGGGCGAATGTATGCGTTAGGCGGAGAGCGGACATTCCGATCCGCAGCTTCCCACGAACAGGAAGAAAGCTCGGACATGTTGCGCGGTTCGGCGAAAGACGTTGCTGCGGACAAGAATGTCCGCGCGCCGCGCTCGAGGCACGCCGCCAGGACCGGCGCGGGCTCTTGGCTCGCGCGAGTGAAGTTACCATGCGCCTGGATTGGCAAAAACTCCACGCCCTGGCACGCGAAGAAGTGCGAGCGACACTGGCCGCGCTGCCGGCGCCGTTGCGCGACCGGGCGCAGGCGCTGCCGGTCACCTTCGAGCGCCTACCGAACGCCGCGCAGCGCCGGGACGGCATCGAGCCGGACACGCTGGGCTTGTTTGTTGGCCCGGAATTCTCCGAGGAAGAAACCACCACCCTGCCGCTGCCGCCGCAGATTATCGTCTATCTGGAGAATATATGGGACTTGGCCGAGGGGGATGAGGATGTTTTTCGCGATGAGGTGCATACGACGTACCTACACGAGTTGGGGCATTACCTCGGGCTGGGTGAGGACGAGCTGTCCGACCGCGGTCTGGAGTGAGGGAGGGTTCGCCGGTTACGGGAACAACCCTCGAATGCGCTTGGCTTCCTGAACTCGTTTGATGCCGAGGCTCAGGGCGGCCAGGCGCATGGTCAGCTTCTGCTTGCGGCTGAGGGAGACGACTTGCGTGAAGGCCGTTTCCAGGATGCGGAACAGCTTGTCCACAACCTCGGTCTCGCCCCAGAAGAAGCTCTGCAGGTCCTGGACCCACTCGAAGTAGGATACCACGACGCCGCCGGCATTGCACAGAACGTCCGGGATGATGAAGATTTCGGGGCGCTGGTCTAAAATGACGTCCGCTTCGGGTGTGGTGGGGCCATTGGCGGCCTCGGCGAGGATGCGGCACTGGATTTTGTCGGCGTTGGCGGCGGTGATCTGGCGCTCGAGCGCGGCCGGCACGAGGATGTCGCATGGCAACGTCAATAGTTGGTCATTGGTTAGGGGTTCAGCTTCGGGGAACCCGGCCACGGACTTGCTGTTGGCGAGATGCTTGTTGAGTTTCCATAGGTCCAGGCCGTTCGAGTTGTAGGCACCGCCAAACGCATCGGTCACGGCCAGCACTTTCACCCCGTAGCGGGCGAGCGAGAGCGCGGCGACGGAGCCGACGTTACCGAAGCCCTGGACGACGGCGGTGGCTTTGCTCACGTCGAGCCCGATGGTGTCTGAGGCGCGGTTGACGAGGTAGCCGACGCCGCGGCCGGTGGCCTCGCGCCGGCCCAATGAGCCGCCCAGCCCCACCGGTTTGCCGGTGACGATGCTAGGCACCGTGGCGCCGACGTGGACCGAGTAGGTGTCCATCATCCAGGCCATGACCTGTTCGTTGGTGCCCAGGTCGGGGGCCATGACGTCAATTTGCGGGCCGATGAACGGGATCATCTCCTGCGTGTAACGGCGGGTCACGCGCTCCAGTTCGTTCTTCGACAGCGTGCCGGGGTCACAGGCAACGCCGCCTTTGGCGCCGCCGTAGGGCAGGCCGGTCAGGGCGCATTTCCAACTCATCCACATCGCCAGCGCCGCCACTTCGCCGAGCCTCACATCTGGATGAAAGCGCAAGCCGCCTTTGGTGGGGCCGAGGGTGAGGTGATGCTGGACGCGATAGCCGGTGAACACCTGCGTGGAGCCGTCGTCGCAATGAATCGGTAGAGCGACGGTCATCGAGCGCTTGGGATACTTGACACGGTCGCGCTCGGGTTCGGGCATCTGCAGATGGTCCGCCACCAGGTCGAACTGCCGGCAGGCCATCCGGAAAGTAGGGTGGTCATAGATTTCCATTGGCGGCATCATAAGCGCAGTGGCTGGAGTTCGGCAAAACGAAAACAGGGTGCCGGAGGGGAGTTACATGGTTGCAGGAGTTACAAAGTTACAAAGGGAAAACACACCTGGACGCCATGCAACTATCGAAGACTGCAACCAAGTAGCCGACGCAACTCATGCCTCTTCCCTCCCGCCTGCCTACCCCTTACATTGAGGGAGATGTCCGACACGCTGGTCGTCAACGAAATCTATTTGAGCCTCCAGGGGGAGAGCACGTTTGCGGGGTTGCCGTGCGTCTTTGTCCGGCTCGCCGCGTGTGATTTGCGCTGTTCGTATTGCGACACGGCGTACGCGTTTGCCGAGGGGAGCAAGAAATCGGTGGCGGAGGCGCGCGCCGAAGTTCAACGGCTGGCCAGCCCCTTCGGGGAAGTCCGAAGTCCGAAGGCCGAAGGCCGAAGTGACAGGCTGCCGTTGGTGGAATTGACGGGGGGCGAGCCGCTGCTGCAGGAGAATTCTCTGTGGTTGATGAAGGCGTTGTGCGACGACGGCTTCACGGTGCTGCTGGAGACCAGCGGGGCGCACGACGTTGCGCCAGTGGACCCGCGCGTGCGGCGGATCATGGACCTGAAGTGCCCCGGCAGCGGAGAAGCCGCGCGCAATCGCTGGGAAAATCTGACGCACCTCAAGAGCACGGACGAGATCAAGTTCGTCATCGCGACCCGGGAAGATTACGAGTGGGCAAGGGAACGAATCGCCGAGCACCAGCTTGCGGCCATTTGCCCCTTGCTGTTCTCGTGGGCGCATCCGCTGGCCCCGGAGCAGCAGGACAAGTCGCTCAAGCGGGTGCCGCCGGGCCAGACGCCGATTTCGCGCCGGGAACTGGCGGAGAGGATTATCGCCGATGCTTTGCCGGTGCGGTTTCAGGCGCAGTTGCACAAGGTGATTTGGGCGCCGGAGCAAAGAGGGGTTTAACCACAGATGAACACCGACGGACACAGATGGCCGAACCTCCCGGCAGGACGTGCTTGGTTTGTCTGTGCGCGTTTGTCTTCATTTGTGGCTCCAACATGATGACCACCCGTCAGACACTGGGGCTGCTCGGCGCCTACGAATCGCGCAATGTCACGTTCATCGAAGCGGATGGCTCGTGGCCCGTTGTTTGGGAACGGGCCAGCGGGGTGCATGTCTGGGACGTGGACGGGAAGAAGTATCTGGATTTGACCGCCGCCTTCGGCGTGGCGGCGACCGGCCACGCCAACCCGCGCGTAGTCAGGGCCGGGCAGTGCCAGATGGCCCGGCTGCTCCATGCGATGGGCGACGTGCACCCGCACGCGCTTAAGGCTCGGCTGGGGCGGGAGTTGAGCCGAATCACCTTTGAGCGATGGGTGGACGAGTCCAAAGTCCAAAGTCCAAAGTCCAAAGTCAACGCGGGGCGCGCGTGGGCAGTCACGGGCAAGACGATCTTCTGCAACTCGGGGTTCGAAGCGGTAGAGGCGGCGCTTAAGACGGCGCTGCTGGCGACGGGCAAGCCGGGAGTGGTCGCTTTTGAAGGCGCGTATCACGGCGTTGGTTACGGCGCGCTCAATGTCACGCAAAGGGCGCATTTCCGGTCGCCGTTCCGCCGGCAGCTTCGAGAATTCGGCCACTTTGTGCCGTTTCCCAAAGCAGGTCGGGCGTCTCGCCTGGCCTCTGTCCCCGCAGACGCTGCGGCAATGGAGGCAATTGAGTCCCAGGTCCGCCGGCTGTTTCGTCGCGAGGGAATTGGCGCGATCCTAGTCGAGCCGATTCAGGTGCGCGGAGGAATCAATATTCCGCCACCGGAGTTCCTGCCCATGCTGCGCCGGCTTTGCGACGAGCACGATGCACTGCTGATTCTGGATGAGATTTACACGGGCTTCGGGCGCACCGGGAGGTGGTTTGCCTGCGAGCACTCCGGGACGGCGCCGGACCTCATCTGCCTGGGCAAAGCGTTGACGGGAGGCTTCCCGCTGTCGGCCTGTGTCGGGCGGGCGGACCTGATGGACGCGGCGTGGCCGTCGTCGAGCGGAGAGGCGATCCACACCAGCACGTTCCTGGGCCATCCTGTCGGCTGCGCAATGGCGCTGGCGCAGATGGAGGAAATCGAGGGACGGAAGCTGGTGCAGCGCAGCGCGGAGCTTGGGGGATTCCTGCGCTCCACCCTCTCGTACTTCAGGCCTCGCACCTCGCACCTCGCATGGGTAAGCCGTGGCCTAGGGCTGTTGGCAGGCGTGGAGGTTCGCTTGCCGGACGGCTCCCCCGCGACAGGGGCTGTGCTTCAAATAGTGAAGGCGTTGCTCCGGCGCGGGTTTATCCTTCTGCCCGAAGGAGAGCACTCGAATGTCATTGGCTTCACTCCGCCGCTGACCATCTCGCAAAGCCAACTTCGGGAGGCGGTGAATGCGCTCGGGGAAGAGTTAGATGGTTGGAGGGTTACATGAGTTACATTCGTAAAGCGACATGAGACCCAGGGAAATGCGGGAGCTTCTGGCAGCGCGCGGCATCCGGCTGACGAAGTCGCTCGGGCAAAACTTTCTGTATGACGGCAACCAGTTAAGGCGAATCGTGGCGGCGGCCGAGTTGACGAAGGCAGACAAAGTGCTTGAGATCGGGCCGGGTCTCGGGCCGCTGACCGAGTTGCTGATCAGGCAGGCGGGCGAGGTCCTGGCCATTGAGATGGACGCGAGGCTGGTGGAGGTGCTCAAGCAGCGCTTCAACGCAGGACAGGGGTCCAGGAGCGCGGACATTCCTCTCCGCGAGGCGGCCGGGGAGGAACTTGCGGACAGGGATGTCCGCGCTCCGTTGATGCCTGCCTTGCGCCTCCTGCATGACGATGCTCTCGATTACCTGAAGCGCGAAACGCGCGACTGGAGTGAGTGGAAGCTGGTCGCCAACCTGCCTTACTCTGTCGCCTCGCCGATTTTGGTGGAGCTGGCGCAAGCGGGGCGCGGCCCGCGGCGGATGGTCGTGACGCTGCAAATCGAGGTGGCGAGGCGGCTGGTGGCCAAGCCGGGCAGCCCCGATTACGGCCTGCTCACCCTGCTGGTTCAGCTCGACTACGAACCCCAGAACTGGTTCAAGATTCCCGCCAGTTGCTTCTTTCCGGAGCCGGACGTGGATTCAGCGTGCGTATGCCTGGTGCGGCGCGAGCAGCTATTACTCCCGCGGGAACAGCGGGACACGTTCACGAGAATCGTGAAGCGCAGTTTCTCGCAGCGGCGCAAAATGATGTTCAAACTGCTTAAAGAAGATTGGCCCGAGCCGTGCCTGGCCTCGGAATTCGAGCGGCTGGGGCTATCGCCTCAAGTCCGCGCTGAAGAAGTCTCCTTGGAACAATTCGCGCGGATGGCCCAAGCTCTGTATCAACGCCCCAAATGAAAGAGGAGATTTTCGATGTCGTCAACGAGCGCGACGAGGTCGTAGGGCAGCAGCCGCGCAGGGAGGTGCATCGGCTCGGACTGATGCACCGGGCGGTGCATATATTGGTGTTCAACGCGGCGGGGCGGGTGTTTCTGCAGAAGCGCTCGCTGAAGAAGGACCGGCAGCCCGGCGTGTGGGATTCGTCGGCCTCGGGCCACGTGGATAGCGGCGAGGAATATGACGCCTGCGCGGTGCGCGAACTACGGGAGGAGATCGGCCTGCAACTGGAAGCGGCCCCGAAACGGGTGTTCAAGCTGGCGGCCTGCGCCGAAACGGACCAGGAACATGTCTGGGTGTATCGCTGCGAAGCGGAAGGGCCGTTTCGACTGGACCCTGATGAAATCGAGCGTGGCGGCTGGTTTGCGCCGAGAGAAGTCACCCGCTGGATGGCGGAGAGGCCGCAGGATTTCGCGAGCGCCCTATTGGTGATCTGGAAGAAAGTGAAGCGCGGTTCGCGCTAATTGCCACGCGCCGGGAGAGGCGGTGCGGCAGGAGGCGGCGCGGCACTTGACCCGGGCGGGTCGCTCCGCTAGGTTGCGGCGGCAGAACAGAAAGCTTTTATGGACAATTTCCTGGTGCCGATGGTGGTGGAGCAGACCGGGCGGGGGGAGCGCGGCTATGACATTTATTCGCGCCTGCTGGTGGACCGGATCGTGTTTTTGGGCACGCCCGTGGACGACATGGTGGCGAACCTTATTATCGCGCAGATGCTTTTCCTCCAGATGAGCGATCCGAAGAAGGACATTCATCTTTATATCAATTCGCCGGGCGGCAGCGTCACCGCCGGGCTGGCGGTGTATGACACCATGCAGTTCCTCACGTGCGATGTGAACACGTATTGCATCGGGCAGGCGGCGAGCATGGGGGCCGTGCTGCTGTGCGGCGGCACCAAGGGCAAACGTTACGCGTTGCCGAACTCGAACATCATGATCCACCAGTTGCTGGGCGGCGCGGAGGGGCCGGCGAGCGACGTGGAGATCCGCGTGCGCTACATGCTGAAGCTCAAGCACCGGATCAACAGCATCATCGCCAAGCACTGCGGCCGCTCGATTGAACAGGTGGAGAAGGACACCGACCGCGACAATTTCATGGCGCCCGAAGAAGCCAAAGCCTACGGCCTGGTGGACGAAGTCGTGCAGTCCCGCAAGGAGATTCCGGGCCTGGCCGAGCACGCAACGAGCCTGGCCGACAAGAAAGAATAGCCGCAATGGCGCGCCCGACGAACCTCACCCTCTGCAGCTTCTGCGGCAAGTCCCACGCGGAAGTCAAGAAGCTCATCGCGGGACCTGGCGTTTATATCTGCGACAACTGCGTCATTCTGTGCAAGCAGGTGCTCGATAAAGAGCTGGCCGCGCAAACCAGGAAGCAAAAGCCGCAGGTCAGCATCCCCAAACCCGCCGAGATCAAGCGCCGGCTTGACCTCGCCTGTGTCGGCCAGGAGCACGCCAAGAAGACGCTGGCCGTGGCGGTGCACAACCATTACAAGCGCATTCTCCAGGAACCGCCCGCCCCGGCGCCGGACGGGGAAGAGGCGGGGCTGACGACTGGCCCGCACGCGGAAGTCGAGATCGAGAAAAGCAACATCCTCATGATCGGGCCGACGGGTTCGGGCAAGACGCTGCTGGCCCGCACACTGGCGCAAATCCTGGACGTGCCGTTCGCCATCGCCGATGCCACCACGCTGACCGAGGCCGGTTACGTGGGTGAGGACGTGGAGAACATCATCCTGCGCCTCTTGCAGAACGCCGATTACGACGTGAAGCGCGCCCAGCGGGGCATTGTATATATAGACGAGATAGACAAAATCGCCCGCAAGACCGAGAACGTCTCGATCACGCGCGACGTTTCGGGCGAGGGGGTGCAGCAGGCTCTGCTGAAGATCCTGGAAGGGACGCTGTGCAGCGTCCCGCCGCAGGGCGGCCGCAAGCATCCCCAGCAGGAGTACATCCGCGTGGATACGTCCGACATCCTGTTCATCTGCGGCGGCGCGTTTGTCGGGTTGGAACGCGCCATTCAGCGCCGCTTGGGCAAGCACGTTATGGGGTTCCGCGCGATGGATGACCGTCTCAAGGCCGATGCCATTAACCGCCATGAAATACTGCAGTACGTTGAGCCGGAGGATTTGCTTGGGTTCGGCTTCATCCCGGAGTTCATCGGCCGCCTGCCGATGGTGACGGTGCTGGCGGAACTGACTGAGGCCCAGTTGGTTTCCATCCTGACGGACACGAAGAACGCCCTCACAAAGCAGTATGCCAAGCTCATGGCGATGGAAGGCGTCGAGCTGGAGTTCTCGGTGGAGGCGCTCCACGAGCTGGCGGCGCAGGCGCTCAAGAAGGGCACCGGCGCGCGCGCGTTGCGCAGCCTGCTGGAGAAGCTGATGCTCGACATCATGTACGAGGTTCCCAGCAGCGATGATATCCTCCACATCCACATCAGCCAACCGGTGGTGACCGGTGAAATCAAGCCGCTCATCCGGCGCAAGCCCGGCCGGGCCGCCGCTTAACCGGGGTAGGGCGCGTCACTCCGTGCGCGCCGCCGTTCCCGCGCCACCCGCTCCAATTCCAACGGCTTCAGCCATTGGCGGCGCGCACGGAGTGACGCGCCCTACCCACCGCCGCTGGCGGCCGCATCTCGCTCCACCCTGCTCCACATCGCAATTCCCCTCCCGCCGGTACTCCCTCCGCTTACGACTAAAGCAAATCCAACGTCGTCAGCTTAAACTGCAAGCGCTCGCGCTTCACGTCCTGCGGGCAGCGGACCAGCAGAGTCGGCGGATCGCTCCTTCCTCTTTCTCCTCCCTGGCCCCGCTCGAAGTCGAAGGCGCGAAGGATCAGGTTGCGCGCTGTCACCTTGCCTGAAGTCGTCGCCCGCTGGTTGATTGTGTTGGATGGTCCGCCTCGCCTGCTGGTTGACTTGATCTTTACTTCAAGCTGGTTGACTCCCGCCGGGCCTTCCAGTCGGGCCTCGACGATCGTTTGCGTCCTTCCGCCGCGGATTCTCTTGACGATCAGCTTCGCTCCCGGCAGGACCTCGCCAAGGTCAATCTCCTTCTTCGCGTCGGCCTGGACATTCGTCAGCAGCATTTCTTTCCAGCCACCAATGGTCAGGACGACTGCCTCCGCCTCGATTTGCTCAATGGTCTGCGCATCGGGCGCCGGCAGGCCCAGGCGAAGCTGCACCCGGGCCGCGCCGCTCTGATCCGGTTCATTTGGATCACGCGAGAACTGGCTATAGCTCTCCGTATCCTCGTTGTCCTCGGCCCCCATTGAGATCGCGCGGCCCCTGTCATCTTTGGCGGCCTTCACGCGCAAACCCGTGACGCTCTTGATCTCGCGGCCTTTAGGTGGAAACAGTTTGGCCGATACCACCATCCCGGGAGATTCCATCCCGAACATGGCAGCCTGGGGCCCGTTCTTGAAATGCTCTTTGCCTTCCGGAAAGTAATGAACCGTCGAGATGGTCAGGCTCACCGGCTCCGCCTGGAATCCGGGCCCGGCGTCAATAATCGGCAGGTCTGGCTCGGCATTCGCTTGTCTCCAGGCCCTGCGGACGAGCTTCCTGGACTCCAACGGCTCGTCCAGTTTGAGCCCATCCAGCTCGGCCGTAATCACCAGTGGCGCCCCCACGAGCCGCAGCGCCGCATCCACCGTCTCCGGTTTCTGCCCATCCAGGCGGAGCCACGTCTCGTTCCCCTCCGTGCCCGGCAAGCCGCTGCTCAGGATCTTGCCCGGCAGCGCCAGCTTCCACTCGAACTTCATCCTGGCGGCCTTCCACCCGGCGCCCACGGTCCTGCCGTAGCGCGCGGCGTTCTGCGCCGGCGTGAAGATAATCCGCAAGTTGTGGTTCGTATCCGTTTCGAAGCGCGCCTCTTCAAACATCAGCAGGTTGGGCCCCCAGGAATAGACCCCTTGGCCCAGCAGTTCCTTCAGCGAGCCAAAGCCACGCCGGGTCACCAGGCGCACCGAATTGGTCGAAACCTCCACTCTCTCGATCTCGGTCGCAGCGTCCCCGCCAAAACCGCCCTGCTCCTGGTACATCTCACGAAGTTTTGAGGCCAACTCCTCATCCGTCAGTGTCTTTTGCTCCGGCTTGGCGGGCTGCGCCGGGGCGGGGGCGGCGTTCTCATCCTCGGAACCGAGGCCTTCCGCAAAGTTGGAGGAGCGCTCCCAGGCCGCTACTTGCATTTCCAGCGACTTTCGCGGCTGGACCGTTTCGTTGGTCAGCGCGCCCGACCCGTCCGGCCGGATAGCCAGGATGATGCGGCTATCGCCTTCCGCGAAGGCCCTGGCCCCAAAGTACTGCCCGCTGGCCGAACCGCCCAACAGGCCCACCACCACCACCGCGACACTTGAATAACGCAACAGCTTCATACGCGACCTCCAGTCCGCTCTACTTCTCTCCCACTGGCGCATGTTCCACCAGGATCGGCACCTCCACCGAAGCCCCGACCCCGCTCACCGCTACCGCCAACGAAAACGGCGGTTTCGGTTTCCCCGCCACGATGACCTGGCACGACCGTTCCTCGCCGCCCGAAGAATCCGGTTGCATTAGAGTCGTCGGCCAGGGCCGGCCCGCCGCATCAAACACCTGGGCGTCCACCAGCGCCGTCTTTCCTCCGCTCGTCTGCAAAGACAAGACCGTCAGGCCGCTCTGCACCATGGCGTTCTCAACCCGCAGCGAGAGGCCCAACTCCGCCAATCGGCTGTCGGTTATTTGCCCGCGCTCGGAATCCGGGTTGAAACTGTATGAGGATTGCCCGCTCACATCCACGACCAGGCTGGCCGGCACCGCATTGCTCAGCTTGATGACCTCCGCCCCGCCGAAGTAATCCAACTCCAGCGCACCCTTCACCCTCGCGATTTCCTTTACCTTCCATTCCGGCGCGCGGAAGCTGAGCATCACCGGACGCTCCTGCTCGCCGGCATCCTTGCGGTTGGCCGCCTCAGCGTCGTCTTCCTCGTCGGTATCGCCCCTCATCCCAATGCCCGAAAAACGGCTCATCCGCGACATCGCATCCCCGCCGTCCTTGGGCATGAGGCTATTGCCTTTGCCATCCACGACTTCCTCCAGCCTCGCTTCCCCCCACTGTTGCGGGGCCAAATTTGCCGGCAAAACAATCGCCCCGCTCAACTGGGCCACGCTGCCCTCACCGCTCCCTTCCCCGCTAAGATCCAGGGATCGCGTCACATGCAGCGCGTAGGGTACAAACCGCGCCGCCTTGGCGACCTGGTTGGTGTCGGGCAGCGCGCTGCCGCCGGCCATTTTCCCCGCCGTCAACTCGCCGAGCGGCCCCAGGCCCAGCCGCGGCGGCGTGACCGGCGAGAACTTCAGCCCCCCGGCGCTGCAAGTGGCTTCGAGCACGCCGGACAGCCTCCTGGCGAACTCCTCGTCATCCTTGCACTTGGCGCGCTCCGCCCCCCAGGTCACCGTCTTATTCTGCCGCCCCCCATTCGCCGTCGTCACGGTATTGGGCAACGTCACCCGGAACTCGAAGCGCATCTCCCCTTTCTTCTTCTGCGCCTCCTCCAGCCCGGGCATCTGGAGCGCTTCCATTTCCCCCTCCGGCTTCATTTGCGCCGCTATCGCCAGCGCCTCGCCCCCGCTCAGCGCCCGCAGCCGGAGCGTGCCGTTCTGGTTGGTCGCCAACGCCAACTGGTGCGCCCGCCCATAAGGACCCGCCAGCAGCCGGTTGATGTCCTTGAAACTCGCCTCCACCAACAGCGTCTTGCCCTCCGACTCCTCTTTCTCCTCGACCTTCAGCGCAAAGTCCTTGGGCGGAAAGAAATGCCGCGCCTCCGCCTCACTCACCGGCGGATACATCGGCGCGCTGCCCCCGCCATAGCCCGACGCCGCCGCCACCATGCTGACCACGTCCTCCGTGACACTGCTGTGCACGCTCAGTTTGACCTTCCCCGAACCATCTCCCTGCAAGGTCAGGTCATCCTCCACCTGGAAACAACCGCACAGCCCTACCGCCGCCAATGCCGCGATCCATCCTCTCAAAGTCTTCATAATGCCGCCCGCGTCACATCGTTCGCCCGATTTAAGGCCCTGGCCCCAACGAGCGCAAACAGAAACCGCACCCACTGGCCGTCCCAACCACCGCGCTCCTCCTCTCCTCCCCGTCCTCGTCGACGTCCTCGTAATCGAAAACCCGCACGAAGAGGCCGAGCACGATTACGACGACGACGAGGACTATTCGGAAAGACCCGAACTTCGATGTGATGGCGTGGACTATGACCATCGACTTCCTGCCTGAGGCGCTCGTCATTCGTCGCAATGAGTTCGTGGAGTGGGCCGGAGCCGCTGGCTTCGTGAGCATCGAGATGCGCGATTTGGACGAGCACCACTGCTGGGAATTCCGATGCAACCGGGGAACCAACGCAGAATGCATGATTCCTTCTCAGGTGGAGCGATGGTTGGGCTTTGTTGCACGCGGTGCGGGGTGCCAGTTTCCTCCCGGCCAGTTCATCGTCATCGCCGACGGCGACTCTATCGCCGCCCGGTTCCGGCTGGAACCCAGACAACGAAGGGTCTAGCCGGGCCAGTCCATGAAATATGCGCAATCGAGCCGACACCAGTTGGGCTGTGAATCCTCGTCCGGGCGGTGTCTCACAAAACGGTCTATACTTTGTACACAACTTCCCGCCGGTCGCCCGATGTCGATTCTCCAATGTTTCGAGTTCCAAAAACCCATCTCTCATTTCATCGTTACATCAACTCATCAGTGCCTTCGTTTGTGATACATGAACCCCAAAGCAACAACATCATCATCCCGACTGGTCGGCTACGCGAGAGCCTCGACCGGCCAGCAAGACCTTCAACTTCAGCTTGATGCCCTCAAAGCCGCAGGGGTTTCCAAAGCCAATCTGTGCACCGATAAGATCACTGGCTCGAAGGCTTCCCGGCCCGGACTCGATCAGTGCCTGCGCCAATTGAAGCCCGGCGACATCTTGGTCGTCTGGCGGCTCGACCGGCTTGGCCGCTCAGTGCGGCATCTCATCGACGTGATCGAAGACCTACGAGAGCGCGGCGTCGGATTCAAGTCGCTGCGCGACGGTTCCATTGACACTATGACCGCCAGCGGGAAGCTCATTTTTCACATCTTCACGGCCTTGGCTGAGTTTGAACGCTCTCTCATTCAGGAACGGACGCGGGCTGGACTAACTGCTGCCCGCGCACGTGGACGCCTTGGAGGTCGGCCACGGATGTCTTTGGACGACCCACGGATACAAACCGCGAAGAAGCTCCATGCCGACAAGAGCATGATCGTCGCGGACATCTGCAAGACTCTTCAGGTCAGCAGGCCAACGTTCTATCGGTGGGTGTCCGTCCAGCCGCAGCCGACAAGTGGATCGTGAGACTTGGCAATTCCGGTGACGCTGGCCAGCGCCGGGGCAGTCAGCATGGAAGCCGCAAGGATCTGGAGCGCCGGATGCGGAACGGCCGGTCAGGTGGCGTGGGGGCCGCGAGGGCAATCTGTGCGGCGAGCCGATTCGTTGGGCAGCATCAGGTGGAGCGGTACCCACCAACCTTAAAAACGCTTCCGCCAAAGGCACTGGAAATGCCAAGAATAAACCCAAAATCGTATAAGCGTCCGCGATTGTGCGTCTCGTAAATTCGGACGCGCAGATTGAAAAGGCTTACGATGAACGTAATCGGCGAGATGATGCCATGCCAAAGACCGGCCCAAAAACCAGCGGGCTGCGCTCCTGAAAGCTGATACTTCGAGCCGGGACCAGCTACCGCCAATATATTTGCCATAAGTTTTCTCGGATGTTCGATGCTGCCAACCTCAAGCAGTGTACCCGCCGTGCCCGGCTGCACAAGCGCCCAAATGCCACCAGACCGCGGGCGGGCGTGGGGGATTGACTGGGCGCTGGCCACGGGAAGCGGCCTCTGGCTCCGGGGCGGCAAGTGACTGCGGTGGTCCTCCGGCGCAGCGTCGATCCGGGCCGCCCCAGAGATGCTGGCCCGGCACCGGGCCTTGGGTTGCTGGCTGAGCCTCTGGGTGTCGGGGTTTTCGGTGCTGATGAAGAGGTGCCGGAGAGCACGAACTTCCGGCATCAAACGGATTGCACGTTGGGTTGAAAGGGTTCAACGTGCGAGCGGACGGTCAGTTGAATGATTGTTAGGGCTGTACGAAAGGTGTCATGTCGAAGCCGGACAGTCTCAAGTTGGTGGCTTTGGCAATCCTTTCCGGCTGCTTGTGCGTGAGCGTCGCGTGGCGGCACCGCTCGGAATTGCGGAAGTCGCTGACGGAATGGCCGAGGCGGCGCGAGGCCCGCAGGAGGTGCCGGGCATTCCTAAGACAGTCGCCCCACACAGGTTTCGATGCCTCCGCTATATCCTCGCGCATTGAGCAACTGCGGCACGCTCATATCGGTGCCGCTCATGCCCGATTTCAGCATCACCACACCCTCCGAGGGCTTCTCGTGGCGGCCAGAAGGGCAGTCACGCGACTGGACTACTTTCGCAACGCAGGACCGCAGACCTCGGATTCTGCGGAACACGAACAGAAATTTGAACCGTAACAAAAATCACATCATGAAAAAATCCATCGCACTCATATTCGTGGCCAGCACTTTCCTTCTGGCCGGTTGTTGCACCACGCCACATGCCACCAAGTGGGAGTATAAAGTGGAAACCTCCAGTCTCTGGGCACAAAACAGCGCAAGTAGAACAGGTGTTCAAGACTGGGGAGAACAGATGCAAAGGCATCTAAACGACCTCGGCAAAGACGGTTGGGTGCTTATCTCGGAAAGGGACGGGCTAGTTTTCTATTTCAAGCGGCCCAGCAAGTAGGTTCAGTCGGACCTCAGTCACTGGGGTCGACGCTGGTCGACTCCGGCTCCGGGCGACGCTGGCCCCAACCTCCGCCTTTCCGGGCAGGACAGGAGGGCCAGCCGAGTGGCTCCGCTCGGCATCACGTTCAACTGGTAATCGTTTCCAGTTGAGTTTGCGCCGCTGGACTGGGTGCTGCCGCCAGCGCGATGTAGAGCCGGGCCGACCGGCGAAGCTGGCCGAGCGTCGGGGCATTCAGCACGGAAGCCGCAGGTTACAGAGGCGCGGCTTCGCTGTACCAGCGAAAGGTCAAAAAGCCCTTGCCGTGCGCCGACACCGAGGCAAAATTTCGTGTAAATGAACGCACCGCAAAAGCAAGCCTCCGAAAGCCGCGCTGCGTCGGAAGACCAATCTAATGAAGCGCAGGCCGAGCAGAAGCTTCCGGCCACGCTCGTACAGAAGCTATTCATCGTCGGGCTTTACCTTTACGTACTCTCGCTGGTTTGGCTCACGTTGAGCCACTACTGGTACGGGGTGCTACCGAAGTGGCTCGACCCGCATTAGGAACGGAGCCGCTGACAACATCGACGTATTGTCCACCCCGAGCACATTGTGTTACGCAGCGGGCTACCGCGGGGCCGCCCGGCGGCGCTGGCTAGAGCGCCGGAGTCGTCGCCAGCACCAGCATCTGGCTCCACGGCGGCGCTGGCCCAGCGCCGGGACGATCAGCATGGAATCGGGAGGGCAATCGTCCCGGCGAGCCGATTAGGCGTTGCGGTTTGGTCCGAGAGAGGCGCGAAAGTAGAGCACACCGGGCAGCGGATTCGCGTAGTACGCATCGGTGCGCTCGAAGCCAAAGGACTCGTAAAGCGCGATGGCGGGCTGCACGGAGGCAAGCGTGTCGAGGACGAGGGCGCTGTAGCCGATGCGCCTCGCCGCAGCGATGGCGGCTGATACGAGAGAGCGGGCCAACCCTCGACCGCGAAACGCAGGAACAACGTAAAGACGCTTTAGCTCGCCCACGGACTCGGAGCACGGACGCAGACCGATGCAGCTGACTGCGGAGCCATCGGCGTGGGCAAGGAAAAGGGCACCTCGCGGCGGGGAGTAGTCTCCGGGTAACGATGCCAACTCGCGCTCGAAATTCTGGAAGCAGAGGTCAATGGCGAGGGACGCGGCATACTGCCTGAAAAGCTGTCGGACGGCTTGAGTGTCGCTGTCACTGGAGGCCAGAAGGACTGAGTTCATGCGAGACGCGAGCAACGCCTAACCCGTCACCGGGAGCCAATATCGGTCGCCGCATCCCCGGCCCCACCGTGGCGCTGGACGAGCGCCGGGGCAGTCATTACGGAAGCCGCAGGCATCTGGAACAGCCGGACGCGGACCCGCGTGTCAGGTGGGGTGAAAGCCGGGTGGGCGATCTTCGCGGCGAGCCGATTGGACGGCATGTCAAAACGTCTTCGCAGCAGGTTTGCCTTCTGCCTTCGCTTGGTACAAGAGCCGAACGTACAAAACCAAAAGCATCAAAGGGCCAAAAATCAATCCGCCAATCCCGAAGATAATCTGACGGGACTGACTATGGCCTAAGTCCATCGCCCATTTTGCCGAAATAACAGCGCACGTGAAGGCGAAACTGCTACACGCAACCATCTTGTCAGTATTCATGTTTTTTCCTTTGTTGTTTTGGTTTGTAAATTGGACGCTCGATGCTGCTTGACCTGAAGCAGCATATCCGCCGTGCCCGGCTGCACAAGCGCCCAGATTCTTCCAGAGCGCGGGCGGCAGGGCAGGCAGGAATGGACAAATGGAGTTTTGGCCATTACCATCGCGGGCGCTACCTGCGGATTATGAGCGAGCGCGAAAATCTGGGCGCAGGCATTTACGCGGCGCTGAGTGCCTTGGTGGTCCTGCTTTGCCTCATCGGGGCGTTCGTTCTGCCGCCGTCGTTTGTTGCGAGCAAATGGCTTGGTGGCTTCGCCCTCGTCGGCTTGCTCATCGGCATCCCCGTTTTGTTGCGGCTCGCCCATCGAAGCCGCATCCGCGATGCCGTCGGGACAATGGGCGGAACGGTGGTCCGCATCAAGCGACTGTCCTTTTGGCAGCAGCCAATCACCGGCAAATATGCCTTTTTTCTCGGCGTCCGGTATGCCGTCGAATACGTTGACCTTCTGGGCATCACGCGCCGGGCGCTGTGCAACTCCGGCTTCTTCCAGGGGGTCGAGTGGCTGGAGGATGCAGTGATCGATGGTCCGTGAGGCGGCGCGGTGTTGAGTGAGAGGTGCCGGAGCACACAGCCTCTCGCATTAAGCTTGTTGCGTGTTGGATTTGCGCGGGTCAATAGGCTGAGGGATGGTTGAGTTGAACAAGTGGCGACATTCGTACCTATGACATTCCTTACATGGCTCATCTTCGTCGTGGCTGCCTTGCTTGAGGTCGGCGGCGACGCAGCCATTCGCCGTGGTCTGCGCGGCGGGGGCTTGCTTTTTATTGTCGCAGGCTTTGCCGTCCTCGGCTCCTACGGGCTGGTCGTCAACTCCGCGAAGTCGTGGGATTTCTCGAAGTTGCTCGGGGTTTACGTTGCCTTCTTCGCTTTAGTCAGCGTTTTGTGTGATCGCTACATTTTCAGAGAGTCAATTCCAGCCTCGACGTGGGTTGGACTCTCGCTCATCATCATTGGTGGTGTGGTCATCCAATTTGGCAACCTGAGATAGCAGGCTTTTCCCATGAGGACCGAGCCGCCTGACCAGTCACTCGGAGCCAAACCGGACCGCGCATCCTCTGGCTTCGGGTTGGCGGCGTTGGCCCCGGCCATCACCTTCTGGGCAGAACAGAAGAACCAGCCGAGCGGCTCCGCTCGACATCACGTTCAACTGAACACGACGATCAGTTGCAAGCTCTGCCGCCGATCTGGGTGCTGCCGCCAGCGCGGCGTCAGAGCCGGGGCCGCATCATCCAAAGCAGTCAGAGCAAAGACGGAAATTTCCCAACAATTCCCAACACGAGTTGGGTTTGGATTAAGCCCTTCAGTCTGAAGGAGAAAATTGACGTTATTGAATAAAAGTGTTTACTACCAATGGTTTGCGTAGGTGAAAACTTCAGATTATCGACGGGAAACGAAAAAGCCGTTCTGCATCGCAGGAGCGGAGAAAGCAGCGTGAACCCTCAGAAATCAGGGGTTTTCTAGCGGCTCAAACGGTTTTGTGTCATTTTTGTGCCCGTCCCCTCCGCGTAGCGAAAAGAAAATCCGTTCTTTTCGTTACGTATGAACAATAGAAACGAAGTCAGCCACAAAGGCATAACGCTCAAGATTAAAAAGCGCACCACACGTGTGAACGGCAAGTCGTACACCAACTGGGAAATTCGCGACCATACATCTGGGAAACTTGTCCGGCACAGGCGGGCCAGCCTTCAGGAAGCGCGGGAAAAGGCCAAGGAGATTTGCGAGGCGATGGCCAGCGGCAAGCAGGAGGTCATCGGCTGGGAAAGCCACGCATGGGGCGAAGTGCGGCGGGCGCTGGAGATACTGCCGCCACAATGCCTGCGAATCGACAGGGCTGCCCAAATAATATTCGATTCGCTCCGATATGTAGATGCCGATACGATTGTCGAAGCCTGCCGATGCTTCAGGCAAAACAATCCGGGGCACCTTATCCCAAAGCTGGGGAGCGTGGTCACGGGAGCCTTTCTGGCCCGCCAACGCCAGCGTGTCTCAGCCCGCCGCGCTCGCACAGAGGCTACCTACATCAATGCCTTCAATGTTGTCTTTGGCGAGCGAGTGTTTGGCACCATTCAAACCGGGGAGTTGGCGAAATTCGTGAATGATAAAGGCTGGGGAAAGGCCACGTACAATGATGCCGTGGCCACGTACAGCCGCATGTGCCGATGGGCTATTGGTGAACGCTGGGCGTTTACCAACCCGGCGACCAGCACAGCGATAACGCGGTATAAGCTTGGGGGTTCCGATATTGACTATTTCAGCCCCAGTGAGCTTCGGCTCATTTTCAACAGCGTGGACAACGACCTGAAGGCGTTTATTTCTCTCTGGGCTTTCAGCAGGTGCCGGAAGGAAGAAGCGGCGCGGCTTGAGTGGCAACAGATCGACCAAGGCTTAAAATCTGGAGCTATTCTGCTGCGGGCCGACCAAGCAAAGACGGGCAGAAAGAGAACGTTGCCCATCTGCGACAGCTTACGGGCTTGGCTCATGAAATACCGCAAATCAACGGGGCTGGTTCTGCCTCTGAGGTTTCAAGGCGAAACCACGGAACAGCAAATACAGCGTCTCGATGACCTGCCCAAATATATTGTGCGCCGGAGTAAACGCATTACGGGTGGAGTGGGCCTCAAATGGAAAGCCAATGGCATACGGGATGCGTTCGCCCTTTATCATCTAAAATTACACCGCGACCCACGCGAGACTGTGAGGGTCATGGGAACTTCGCTGCGGAGGTTGGACGAGAATTATCTCAACATTACGGACAGCGTGGTGCTTGGTGACGCGGAGGAATGGTTCGCGGTTATGCCGGAACAGGTGGCGGATATTCAATCCCTGCAATCAACGGAGCCAGAACACGGAACCGTCGCCGCAGCCTAGTCGCCCAATCACGACCTGTCAGCACGCCCATCCGGCTGGCCTCTGTGATACTGCCGATGGCCTCCGCTTGGGGTTTTGCTTCGACCGGCAACTGGTCCAGAAGCGCCCACATAGCCCGGCTGGCGAACACCAATGAAGCTTGGTGTTTACGGGG
>Ga0371490_1000772_pt1 | contig 19369 bp, 16 predicted proteins | sample MB2SIPfraction_FD_207959 | JGI IMG/M metagenome (GOLD analysis project Ga0371490, IMG submission 207959) | Lab enriched peat soil microbial communities from McLean, Ithaca, NY, United States - MB28FN SIP fraction | ecosystem: Environmental > Terrestrial > Soil > Wetlands > Peat | place: USA... | reverse complement strand
CGACGGCGAGCGGCTGGAGCAGTACCATCAGGCTGGCCTCGAGTCGCTGCGCTACCAGTTGCTTTCGCCGGCGCCGATCTACCCCGACGTGGAGAAGATGTTCATGAAGACCAGCCTGAACCTGGCCGTGGAGCAGCTTGGCGCCAACGACGAGTTTGTGCAGGCGATTACGCAGGGCGGCGACGTGAACAAGGCCGTGGACGCGTTGGTGGATGGGACCGGACTTGCCGATCCCAAGGTGCGCCAGGCGTTGCTCGAGGGCGGAGAAGCGGCGGTTGCCGCGTCCACCGATCCGATGATTGTGGCGGCGCGGCGCCTCGATCCCATATGGCGCGCCAACTACCAGCACATTCGCGACAGCGAAGAGAGCGTGCTGGTTCCGGCCGAGGAGAAGCTGGGCAAGGCGCGCTTCGCGGCATACGGCAAAAACGCGTATCCCGATGCGACTTTCACGCTGCGGCTGAGCTACGGTACGGTCGAGGGCTACCCCTACAACGGAACGGTTGCGCCGCCGTTTACCACCTACTACGGGCTGTTTGATCGCGCGGCCAGTTTCGGCAACAAGGAGCCGTTCAACCTGACTGGAAAAGAAGCCGCGGCGCTGAGCAGGCTGGATCTTGCCACGCCCCTCGATTTTGTGAGCACTGCCGACATCATTGGCGGCAACTCGGGTTCGCCGGTGGTTGACCGCGACGGCCAGATTGTGGGGCTCATCTTTGACGGCAACATTGAATCGCTGGCGGGCGACTTTGTGTACGACGGCGCCAGGAACCGTGCGGCAGCGGTGCATACGGCCGGCATGATTGAGGCGCTGAGGAAGATCTATAACGCAGGCGCGCTGGCCGATGAACTGGAAGGGAAGAAATAGCCCGGCTCAGGTAGGAAAGCGCTCGACAAAGGCGGAAATCGCGGCGAAAACCGCGTGTCTTGTCTCCTCGCCGCTCGCAGTTTCAGACCCTGCGAGCGCGAGGATGCGCGCAAGCTCAGTCTTCATATCGGCAAATGCATTGCGGGCTTCGGACTCGTATGTAAAAAAGCGCGTGTGAAAGAAAAGCCCGTAAATGCCGCATGTGATGGCGAAGGGAATCGACCTGGACTTTGTTCCGCTGCCGGACCGGGTTTCCGATTCGAGCGTGATGCGGGCGCCGAGCGGGTGTTCTTCGTCAAGGAGGATAAGCCCGTCTTCAGAGCCGCGGGTGCCCACGGTTTCACCGTTCTCAAAGCTTCGCCACACGCGGGAATGATTGCGCGCGGCAGATGGCTGCGTCAAGAGGCGCGGGCCGCGGCGCACAGGTCAAGACCAGGGTGGCCGGCAGCAGTGACGGGCGCACGGTTCCGATCATCTCTTCAGGGCAGCCGGATAGAATGAAAATCGACTTCAAGAATATTTGTCGATAAAGTGGATCTTCAGTTTAAGAAAGGGCCGGGTTCAGCATGGGAAGTGTAAAGAGAATCATCTGGCAAAACCTGATATTGGGCACAATGCTGATCGCAGCGCTGCCTCTGCTGCGCGCGCAGGATCGATGGACCGAGGCGCAGGCCAATGCATGGTATGCGGCGCAGCCGTGGCCGGTTGGCTCGGACTTTCTGCCTTCGACGGCGATCAACGAACTGGAGATGTGGCAGGCCGATACCTTCGACCCGGCTACCATCGATCGCGAGCTGGGCTGGGCCGAGGCAATCGGGATGAACACGATGCGCGTGTTCCTGCACAACCTTTTATGGAAACAGGATAAGGAAGGGTTCAAAAAGCGCATCGATACTTTCTTGACGATTGCTGCGCGGCATCACATCCGTCCGATTTTTGTGCTCTTCGATTCGTGCTGGGAGCCGTTTCCAAATCTCGGCCCGCAGCATCCGCCCATACCCGGCGTGCACAACTCAGGATGGGTGCAGGCGCCGGGCGCCGCGGTGCTAGCCGATCCAACACAGTACCCGAAGCTAAAGGAATACGTGGTGGGGGTAGTGGGAGCATTTGCCCGCGATCCGCGCATTTTGGCGTGGGACGTGTGGAATGAACCATCGGAAGAGAATCCGAGCGTATATGGAAAAGACCAGCCTTTGAATGCAAAGGATGTTGTGCTCAGACTGGTTCCCCAGGCGTTTGCATGGGCGCGCAGCGTGCACCCCGCGCAACCACTCACCAGCGGCGTGTATGACGGCGACTGGAGTTCGCTTGACGCGATGCCGCCCATGGCGCGCATGCAGATCGAGCAGTCCGATGTGATCAGCTTTCACAATTACAGCTGGCCTGAAGACTTCGAAAAGCGCGTGCTTGACTTGCAGCAGTTCCACCGGCCATTGATCTGCACCGAATACATGGCTCGGGGCAACGGAAGCACTATAGACACAATTCTCCCGATTGCTTACAAGTACCGTGTGGGCGCCATCAATTGGGGCTTTGTTTCGGGCAAGAGCCAGACAATTTACCCCTGGGATTCCTGGAAACGGCCCTACGTTTCCGATCAGCCGACCATCTGGTTCCACGACCTTTTTCATCCCGACGGAAGGCCATATCGCGAACGCGAGGTGGAGATCATTCGCGATTTGACATCCGGCAAGCAGCCGCCACTCTAGACGTGCCAGACTCACAGAGATTATTGATTTGGCCGTACAATCTTAAAATCAGTCCGTCCCGTGGAGTGATGGGTGAGCGGTTGAAACCGGCGGTCTTGAAAACCGGATTCCCTATTGGCCTGTCTTTCGGGATCAATCGCTTAGCATCATCTGAAGTCATCATATTCGGGCGCCGTAAGGCAGTTCGGCGTCCAAGTGTGCAACTGAATGTGCAACCAGATCTTCATCCAGAGCCTACCAAGCCTGTAAGCGCGGCTTTCAACTGGTACAGGATTTGCCGGACACTCCACCTCTTCAGAGATGCAATCGGACCCGCCAGCGTGTCAGAAGATCTGCGGCGGCGAGAATGAACGCTGTAAACAGAACGCATCGTATAACCCCTGGCCAGCCGTAATTAAAATGCAAGTCGAAATAGCGGATGCCAGCAGCGGCGAGGATGTAGTACCAAAAGTCCGGAAGCAGATAAGTGGTCAACGTATTGGAGCCTGCGGGACGCGCAAAGAAAGCCCATCCGGTCTTGTTCTTTACGTCGCAGATCCAATAGAGCGCGGTGAACAAGAGAACTGCAGCGCCAATGCTATAAAGGCTCCAGGTGGGCGTCGCCCTGATTTTGGAGATGCCGAGCGGGGTGAGAAGCCATCCCGCGATCAGCGACATGACACCAAACGACAGACCGAAAAATGTCTTCTGACCAAGCGTCTGCCAACGATGAGCCCCGAGAAAGATAACTGATGTGACGATGCCGGCGAAGGCGATTCCGGCCATGGCTCCGTTGTCGAATGGCCATACATAGTAGGGAAGACGACGATTGAAGGTGATCCACCCTGCGGCCGTCAAGGCATTGAATGCCATCAGCGCAACAAACCACGCAAGCGGAGCCCAGAGCCAGCGGCGCGTCGGGATGTAGAGGATGGCGACGGCAAGGTACGTATAGCCGATGAGGCCGAGAATTTCAGGATAAGAGATGTCGATCCAGGAAGCGTGTCCGGGATTTGCGGTATGGCGGAAGATCGCGAACATCGCAATGACCAGGACAAGGCCAAAGATGCGGAGCCCGCTGACCAGCCTGGCATGGCGGCTGGATTTGCCGTAGTCGTTCAGGAAAAGAGCCGCGCCGGTAAGAGCGAGGATTGCCCACACTGCGGGGCGGATGATCATTCGCGAAGCGTCGCCATCGTCGGCGTTGGCCAGGATAAATCCGAGCGTCATCAGGCTTGCGGTTCGAAACGCGACATGCATCCACAGCGCACCAAAGGATGGGTTCCGCTTGAGCCGGCTGGCGATGGCGAGCGGTATTGACAGACCCACGATGAACAGGAAGAAGGGGAAAACCATATCGACATATGTCATAGCGTCGACGTCGGCCTTCATGTGGTAGTTCCACCACGGCAATCCTCTGACGTCGGACTGTTCATTGACATAGATCATCAGTGTCATGGTGAGGCCGCGGAAGATATCGATGGAGGCCAGGCGCGCGGCGATGGGCTGATGCTCCACAGTGGCGGATGGCGCAACGGCCGTCGTGGTCATTTGGTTCCCCCTTGCGAGCTGACGGCCGTGTTGAGCCCGTCATTGACTGCGTCGAGCAGCTCTCCGGTGGGGTCGCTCTCATAGCTCCAGAACATGATGCCCCTGATTTTATGTGCGAGCACGTATCTGCATTTCAACGCAAGCGACTCCGGGTCGTCGTAGGAAACAAAGATTTGTTTCTCAGTGTTGTAAAGATACGGAGCCGCGGCGATGGGATCCCAGTAGCGGATGAACCCATTTTTCAGCATGGTCTGTGGCCCGTCGCCGTAGTCAGCGTAGCCATGCGGAATCTCTTTCCCGGGTTGAAACAGGCCGTGGTTCACGGCGGGCACCTGCCCCCATACATGCCCGTAGAAGGGAACGCCAAGCACAATCTTCGCCGCAGGAACACCGGCCTTTTCGTATTCCTGAACTGATTTGTCATCCGAGATCTTCTTAGGGTCAGCAGGACTTGTGTAGAGAGGCGCATGGTGGCCGGTGATCGCATCGGAGTCAGCTTCGTAGTAGTCGTAGGCCATCAGGTTGACCGCATCGACGTACTTCGCGACCTTATTCATCTCGGTATGCGCGAGAAAATCAGACGTGGCGCCGGTCGCGACGGTGACGTAAAGCGGGCGGTGAAGCTCACCCTCCAGCTTATTGAAGCGCAAACGCAGTTCTTTCATCAGAAGCGTGTAATTATGCTTGTCTTCGGCGCGGAAATGATTTTCCGCGCCCGGCATTCCTGGGTATTCCCAGTCGATATCCAACCCATCGAGTTGATGGCGGCGCACAAAATCGGCCACGCTCGAGATAAAGATAGCCCGGCTCTGTCTGGTGAGAGACATGTCGGAAAACCCGCCCGACCAAAGCCACCCGCCGACACTGATGAGCACCGTCAAGGAGGGTTTCTCCTGCTTTAACCCGACGAGCAAGGCCAGATTCTGATCGTCGTGAGCGAAGCCGTTCACGATGCGGCCATCCTTGATGTTGGCGAAGGCATAGTTGATGCGCGTCAGTTTCTGCGCTGCTATTTCTCTCTGGCGAAGCGGATTGTCCCTGGGAAAGACGTAAGCAACGATCACTGTACGGGGAGCGGATGCTGCTGCGCACCACATAGAGCTAAAGCAAATGAATGTGAGAGCGAATAGCCGCGATCTCGACAGAATGGCGCCTTTCATTTCGATGAGTTGCCGCGCGCGCACTTTCTCACCTACCTTCCGCAAGGAATAACCTCGTATCTGTTTCGATTCAGCCTCAGTCCGACCGGGTCAAAATGCGCAGGCCCTTGCGCGTGCCAAGTGTATCAGTCAAGGTTCGATTTGTACCGTTCTTGATGTGTTTCGGATCGACAGGCCATGCTTCCGCAACTCCCCTACCGCTCATGGCTGAATGCAGTTGGCACACCTGTGGCAGTGCAGCAGAAGATGATGCGGCATGCGGATATCAGGACCACGTTCAATGTGTATGGGGACGTTGTAACGGATGAGATGGCCACCGCGGGAATGAAGGTAGCGCAGCTTGCGTTTCAGAGCAACGGAGCGCAAGCAGAGCGCAAGTCCATCTAAGTCGTTGATTTTATGGTGGACGCGGTAGGAATCGAACCTACAACCTGTCGGTTAAGAGCCGAATGCTCTGCCAGTTGAGCTACGCGTCCAAAAAGGTGTGCTGGGAACCGCGCAGCAGCCTTGCTTTGCGCACGATTCCACGGGGCATAATCGCCTCCGCACCTTGATGAGTTTAGCATAGGCTCGGCCCGTTCCCCAACCGCTGGGTGGGTGGCCGCTCGGGCCACTGCGTGGGGCAGCCGCTCGCGTGAAGCTCGCATGAGTTTCCTGGGATTGAGCGGGAGAAAGCCGAAGGCAAACCTGTGAGTCGGGGAAGGCGAATTCGAACTTCTTGTCTTTGGACTTTGAGGGTTTCTTTGCCGCGGCCATGACGCGGTGGACACGCATGTGGAAGTAGCAATATGGTTTGCCGCGCAGGGCCATGGCATGGCACTTGCCGCCGTTGGTCATGATGTGCAGGCATTGTTTCGGCATGGGTATACCCCCCGTATTGCCTGTAAACAATTTGACCGTTTTCATGCGTTTGGCAAAAAGTTGAGCAGCTAAATATTTGAAAACAAGCGAGTTGCTATCAGGCGTCAGATTTAAAAGGAGTTATGGGCGCGGAGGCTGACTCCCAGGTCCCCAAATGCGAGGGACCTGGGGTACCCATTCCTCTCGACCGCAGACTCCGGCAAACGAAAACGGCGTCCCGGAAAGGGACGCCGTTTTTGCTGCTATGAGGATAGTTTAGGGCGGGGAGGGGAAATTAAGTGCAAGGGCGAGTGAGCGAGATGGCCACGCTGACTCGCAAGGTCATGCGTCTAAGCAGATTCTGTGACCAAAACCCGCGGAGCGGGTGCATTGGTACGCGGCCCGGTTCATTCCTGGGGGTGTGCGGCCCACCCTAGCCGCAAAGAAAGGACGCGCTACCCAACCCACAGGGTCCACCGGTCCCCGGGTGGGGTGCCCGGCAATGGTTACCGACCCAGCACAGGATGCGTCGGCGGCGTGCCAATTGGGTGACCCGGTTTTCTAATCTGGCCGCTTGCTGCCCACCCGAGCGCCACGAACCACCCCAAGATTGTCCAGCCCAGGAACACATTCACCAACGCGATCCAAATCGTCGCCTTGCAGTCCCGGTACATTGCCAGCTCGCTGGGCAGCATATACGCCAATACCCCAAGCACGAACAGTATCAGGGTCACCGGAGCCATCAGTTCCTCATCGTTCCGCACGAATGCCAACGCGACAACAACGAAGGCACACGCAGCCAACCCTACGATCACGATCAGTCGAAGCGAGTTGTTCATTTGCCACCTCCTCGGAAAAAACCGGAACCGCGGAACTCGACGCAGTAGCTCGTGTTCTTCAATTGCGGCGAGGAGTATAGCGCCGTCTCACGCGCCCTTCAATGGAATCTTCCAGTCATTTCGCTCCAATTCGGCGGTGACCGGTTGTTTCGAGTGATCGCTGGTTCTTGAGATCACAAGACATCCTCGATGGCGACTATGTGAAAGGATGGCACTTCCAAGCATTTTGGTTTGATGGCATCACACTACGATCGCGTAAAACTTTTTTCATCCTTTGAAATTAAACTCGATGTCATCAATATGAATTTGGACGTAATTGGAAAGCTGAACGCTTCGACGACGCCGGCCGCAAGACTTTCACCTTTTCGCAAGAAAAGATGGAGCGCTGGAAGGCCGAGTGGCGGAGGAAGAATGGTGTCACGAGGAGGCCGACCGGCCCTATGGGACGAGGTGTCGTTTAGGTTCAGATCCCAGGGTTCCCTCCGTACCCAAGGGGTCCCGCGGCGGACGGAATCCTGGGCTATTCTCGATTCGTCCCTGCGGGACGAGTGGGGCGGGTTGGGGACCTGTGCTTTCCCATGCCTCAAACGCGGACGAAATCAAGAGTCAGGTCCCCATTCGACTGCGATTGCTTTGCAATCTTCGCTCGGGGCAGGCTTTCGACTCCGGTCGCCGCCGCGACCTCCGCTCAGGAGGGGCACCCTCGTTTCGTGGCCGGTTTGCATCCCCGAAAGCTGGACCGGCCGGCATTTCTTTTGCGGGCTGAAGCCCCTAATTCTAAAGAGAAAGTTGGGCGGGTTCGCAATACGCGCCTCCGCGAGCCGATTAGACAAAGGCCTGCTCGCCATGCCGCAGAAGTATAGAAGCCTGTTTCCAGACAAGGGGGACCTAATCGGGGTCCTTTTCGACGATGGCGAGGACCTCGAAGAGCTCACCTTCCAGCCATACGATCCGGTTGTAAAAGAGAATCGAGTACTGGGCCTCGCGCGGTGGTATTCAAGGAGGGGCGTACGAGTCCGACCAACCCCCAAACTCCCCCTCACTTCCACTCAGCCGTATACGCCCACCGCGTGGGCCGCAGCGTAATATACTGCGCCACCCGCGGCCTTGTTCCTCGATTCGGACAGCTCCCATGCGGGAGTGCCTGATGCCAAATCACCAAGTCGCCCGCCTTCCCCGCAATCGGCGTAAACCCCGGATGCCGCATCACAGCTTTGCGCGGATTATCCCCCGCCGGCAGCTCCCGCAACCACCCTTCCAGCGCCCGATGAAATCCCGGAATGCAACTGAAAGCCCCCTGCTCCGCCGGCGTATCGGTCAAATACAAAATCCCCTGCATCCCAAAGCAGTGCGGCGCCGCAAGCGTCATGTCCCAGTGCACATGCGGCCCCGGAAACCTCCAGTCCCCGCGCTCCGGCGGGTTGAATCCGCCTTGGTCAACGGTGGACCACAAGTCTTCCCTGCCCCACAACTGCGCAAACGCCTTCACAAGCCGCGGCGACTTCCGATTCGCCAAAAACGCCGCATGGCGCAGCAGCGGAACCCAAATACTTTTCCCATACTTGTTTGCGTACCAGGTATCCGGGTCGGCAGCATCCGCCTCAAGAAACTCGTAGATCGCCGCCGCCGCTGCGTCGCGATCCCCGGCCTCTACCGCATCGTGCACCACCACATACCCGTGCTCGTCCCAGAACGCCAGCTCCTCCGCCGTCAGCCCCGGCACATCGCCCAAACATCCGGCAGCCGAGCCCACCGTCTTCCCCGCAAGCGCATCCCGCAGCCGAGTCAACCGCTCTTCCTCCACGGCCCCGCCATTCAACCTCAAAATCCACTCTTCAAACGCATCGAATCCCGGTCGGTCCGTCCCGTGCAAAAACCGCGAAGTTTCCAGAAGATTCAATCCCAACCCCGACAGTAGCGTATTCTCCAGATCCCACTCACCCGTGTCCTTGTTCGGTTTCGCAATCGGCCCCATGCTCTGCGGCCCATGCCGTTCCCAATAGCCATAGAGATACGGAACCCCCAGCCGCCCAAGCCTCTCCGTCGTTTCCGATTCCAGTGCTTCAACACCGTCTGTCGAAATGTTCTCCGTCTCCATTGCGCCCTAAGCCCTTCAGTTAAGAATCTTATCCGGTCCTCCTCGCCCCGCGGGTGCATCACCGGCAATCAGTCGCTAATGCGTTTTTGGGGTTGGGAAAGTTGGCCGTCAGCCAAACTGGACAGACCTGAGTGACGAGTTGATGGAGCGATGCAACAGATTTGAAGCCGTTCTTCGGCGCGACCTCCGCTCAGGAGTGACAGTCGGTGTGATCTGAATCACCGGGAAACGGGACTTGCGGCGTAAACTGAGGGAACGGGACTCAACATGAAGAAATTACTGATTGGGTTGTACGCCGGGATCACGATCCTGTTGATGATTTGGGGGTATTACCAGGCGATTTACGTTGCCCCCAACGATGCGATGCAGGGCGAGATCTTCAGGATCATCTACTACCACGTGCCGTCGGCGGCGGTGGCGTTTGTGTTTTTCGCCATCTCGCTGGCCGGGTCGATCGGGTTTCTGGCTTACCGGCAGAATGCGCCGGACAAGGCGCAGATCGCCGATGCGTGGGCGCTGGCCGGGGCCGAGGTGGGCGTGGTGTTCTGCACGGTGGTGCTGATTACCGGGCCGATCTGGGGACGGCGGGCGTGGGGCATCTGGTGGACTTGGGATGCACGGCTGACGACGACGCTGGTGTTGTGGCTGATCTACGTGAGCTACCTGCTGCTGCGGCGGTTTGCGGCCGGGCCGCAGATGCAGACGCTGGCCGCGGTGCTGGGAATCTTTGGCGCGCTGGACGTGCCGATTGTGTACATGTCGAACCGCTGGTGGCGGACGCAGCACCCGGCGCCGGTGTTTGGCGGGGGGCAGGGCTCAGGGATGGACCCTTCAATGTTGCCGGCGTTTTTCTGGAACATGGGCGCGTGGTTTGCGTGGGGAATGTTCATCTTGATCTTGCGGTTCGTGATTGAAAGGCAACAGCAGAGGATTGCCGCGGCAGAGGCGCAGGCGGCGCTGGAGGCGTAGATGGATCAAAGGGCGATTCTCGATCATGAGTTCCGGGTTGCGGCATACATTGTGACCTGGGTGATTCAGTTGAGCTACCTGGCGTGGCTGGGTTACCGGTGGCGGGCGCAGGAAAAGCGGGGACCAGGGATTAGGGACTAAGGACTAGGGGCTAAGGACTGATAGCGGAGCTGGCAAGTCAGCGAGTCAGCGAGTCAGCGAGTCAGCAAGTCAGCGAGCCGAGCAAGCCAGGCGCGACGCCGCCCTGACGGGAAAACAAGGCCAGTAACCGACCCGAAGGGTTGCCCGATCCCCCGGCGGGGCATTCGTCATTTTTCAGTAACTTACTCATTTTGCAAATCTTAGATTAGATGTGCCGGAAGATCCCTCCGTGGTCATGCCTTCGGCCGCAGCTCTGGTTGATGGTTACCTTCGGGGTAATGGCATATAACACCTGAATTCAGGGGCTCAAGGTGTTTGTGGGATGGAAAAGGGTCTCAAATCGAAACATGATGACAGCGTGGATGGCCGCAGGCTTCTCCACAGGAGCGAAATGCAGTGCACCCGCTGTTGATAGCTTTGATCTTCGTCGTGATGATGGCTGCGCCGGCGATTGTGGCGATCCAGTACACCTTCAAGCCAAAGCGACAACCGGCGCTTGCGCCTCATCCGGCGCCGCGGCCGCTTACCCGTTCGGTTGAAGGCTCCGTGGTCCTTCCCACTCGGATTCCGGAATCCGTTCCGGCGAAGCCGAACAAGCAGAAACAGGCAAGCGCATTGGACCGCCAGGTGGACGATATGATCCGTCGGTTCATCCTGACGAGTTAGGGCGTATCGACACTGCCCCGACGACGGCGTCGATCAATCGGTTGCCGGCTAATGCCTCGGACCACCAGGCGCAGGATCGTTCCCTCATTTCTCCTGGATTGCGGAATTGGCTTGAATTGCTGGCTTGGTAAAGTCTCTGAGGGTCGGGGGGTCCTCAGTAGAGCCGGTCAGCCACCCCTGCGAGCCTGGAATGGGCTCGCAGGGGGCCCTGGTCTGGAGACCGCCGGTACTTTTTTCGGAGACCCGTAAGAAAACGGATGAAGGCCTTGCCCTGCCGGTACCGTTCAAAACACATCCAGTTCAAACCCCTGGTGCGAATTGCCCTTCGTGCTCGAAGACGCGTAGACTGAGGGTTCGACAGCGTTTTAGGAATTATTGTGAGGTTTTTGCCTGGGTGCAAGGTCGTCGCTCCCGGGTCGTCCCACCCGAACGAACAGAAATCGTTCGTCGGGGACCCCGGGGGTCGCGCCGACTTTAGTGAATGGGCTTCGCCTTACAGTATTTCCTAAAACGCGTTAGGGGGCGCAATGCTGGTAGTGATGAAGGCGCAGGCGACGCCGGAGCAGATCCAGGCAGTGTGCGTGGCGATTGAGGGGATGGGGTTTCGGGCGCATCCCCTGCCCGGCGCAGAGCGCACGGCGATTGGAATTACCGGAAACAAGGGCGAGGTGGAGCGGGGCAATCTCGAGTCGCTGCCCGGTGTTTCTGAAGTTATTCGCGTCACAAAAGCTTACAAACTGGCCAGCCGCGACGTGAAGGAAGAGGATACGGTGGTGCGCTTTGCCGGGACGGACTCGGCGATCGGCGGTAAGGAATTGGCCGTGGTGGCCGGCCCGTGCTCGATTGAGAGCCGCGAGCAGGCGTTTGCAATTGCCGCGCAGGTTGCGGCGGCGGGAGCGCAGTTCTTCCGCGGGGGCGCATTCAAGCCGAGGACGTCGCCCTATGCGTTCCAGGGGCTGGGCATCGAGGCGCTGCGCATCATGGCCGAAATCAGAGAGCGATTCGGGCTGCGGATTGTGACCGAGGCTCTGGACGCGGAGTCGATGGAGCAGGTTGCCGAGTGGGCCGATGTGGTCCAGATCGGGGCGCGGAACATGCAGAACTTCTCGCTGTTGAAGAGGGCGGGACGGCTGCGGAAGCCGGTGATGGTGAAGCGCGGATTGAGCGCGACGCTGGATGAGTTCCTGATGTCGGCCGAGTACGTGATGAGCGAGGGGAACTACCAGGTGATTTTGTGCGAGCGCGGGGTGAGGACGTTTGCCGACCACGCGCGCAACACGCTGGACCTGAGCATTATTCCCGCGCTAAAGAAGGTGAGCCATCTGCCGATTCTGATCGATCCGAGCCACGGAACGGGACGGCGCGACAGCGTGCTGCCGATGGCCAGGGCCTCAGTGGCCGCGGGCGCCGACGGGGTGATGGTGGAGGTGCACAACCATCCTGAGGCTGCGCTGAGCGACGGGCCGCAGTCGATCTATCCCGACCAGTTTGCCCGCATGATGGATGAGCTTGAACTGATTGCCCCGGTAGTGGGGCGCAAGCTGGCGCGCGGCATAAGGGTGAGCGTGCCGGCGTAGAGGCTGCGCAAGGAGAGCGCATTGGAAGACGGCTCTACGACAATCGAGGGCGACGGGGCAAGGGAGCGCGATTTTCTGATTGCGTCGAAGGCAAATGAATACCGAAGGCCGAAGATCTGCCTGCGCTTGAGCGTGGGGCGAAAGGCAGCGTCGATCGGGCTTGGGCTGCTGGCGCTGACTGCCTGCCGGCCGCATGACTTTCCCCAATATCCCGCAAATTACCGGGAGTATGCCTACGTAACCAACCAGGGCAGTTCAACCGTGACTGTTCTTGACGTGGTGAACGTGCGGCTGGACCGCGAATTGCCGGTGGGCCCGAACCCGGTTGCAGTTGCGGCGAGCCTGACCCGGAACGAGGTTTATGTTCTGAACACGGGAGCGCCGGGAGGGCAAGGCTCGATTTCGGTGATCGACTGCGAGCATAACGCCGTGGTGGCCACTATTGCGGTGGGGCGCGATCCGGATTCGATCGATGTGGATGCCAAGGGCAAACTGGCGTATGTGGCGAATCGCGGATCGAACTCAGTGTCGGTTGTGGATCTTGAGGCCAGGCGTGCGGTTGCGCAGATTGGCGTGGGCGAGGAGCCCGATGCTGTAAGCCTTTCGCCTGATGGCAAGACGCTGGTGGTCGCCAACCGGAGCGGGGATTCGGTGACGCTGATTGACGCCGGGACGCGAAAGCTGCGGGCGATCGTGGAGGGCTGCGCGGGCGCAGCGAGCCCGGTGATACTGCCTGATTCGTCGAAGGCGTTTGTAGCCTGCTCGGGCGGGCACCAGGTGATGGCCATCGCGCTGGCCAGGCCGGAGGATCAGCCGGCTACGCCGGACCGTCTTGAGACGCTGATGGATGTGGGCCGTGCGCCGGTGCATCTGGCATTGAAGCCGGATGGCGGCGAGGTGTTTGCGTCGAATTCGCTGTCGGATTCGGTGTCGGAGATCTACGCGACCACCGACGAAGTAGGCGACACGTACATGATCGGCGAAGACCCGGTGATGGGGCTGGTGTCGCGCGACAACTCGCTCTTGTATGAGGCGAACCTGCACTCGCCGGATGTGACGGTGTACTCGATTGACGATGGAAAGCGGGTGGGGGTCGTGCACGTGGGCGACGGGCCGACGGCGATGGCGTTCTCAGGCGCGGGGCACCTGCTGTTCGTGGTGGATTCGCGGTCGGACGAGGTGGCCGTTGTGCGGACTACGACACGATCGCTGTTTACCATGCTGCCGGCAGGACGGAATCCGAACGCGATTGTGGTGAAGGCGTTCAAGGTGAGGTAGCGAGTCAGCAAGTCGGCGAGTCAGCGCGAAAGCGGAGTTTGCGGTGTTGGCGGAGTTCGCGCGCAATACTAAAACTTAAGATAGCCATACGCGACTGCCCACGCGAGCACGTAAACCGGAACGCATGCCCATGCCGTCAGTATTCTCGACCAATCTATTGGCACATCAGAATCTGAGTAGTTAAAAACTGACTCCGTTCCCTCATTCGAGTAGCTTGGTTTGTTCACCCCTGGAATCGACCGTGCAGTAACCGATATTAGAGCGCCCAAGAATAGCAAGTGAATTAGAAACTCGGCGTCGATCGTAATTGGAATCCATTGAGGCCGTTCCGAGCCATCGTAGAGCACCGAAAAGGCTGAAATGAATGCACGGACGAGGTAATGAATTGATGCGAGGCCGACTCCTACGACTCTAAAGCCAAGGACGATTTTGTTCTTTCGGGCTTTCATTCCGATATAAACCTCCAAGACAGCTCAGTTCCGCGGCTGCTTCCTGTCGCCCATGCGGGCGACGCTGAATTGCGCACCGGCGAAGAGAATCAGCCCCGAGATGTAAGCCCAGAAGAGCAATCCGACAGAGACATAGAAGGCTCCGTAGAGCGCTTTGAGGTCGAGGTGCGGGAGCACGGCAACGAAGATGTATTTAGCGATGACCCAGACCATGCCGGTGACGAGCGCGGTGCGGACGATGGGGCGCGGAGAGACGCGGCGGTTGGGCAGCAGCCAGTAGATGGCGAAGAGAAAGATGACGACGGCTACGCCGGTAGTGGCGGCGAGAATCAGTGAGCTGATGCCCTTGAAGACGAAGTTCTGAGTGTGGTGAAAGAAGATTAGCTCGAGGGCTTGGCGCGCAGCTGCATTGACTGCGACGCTGGCCATGCCGAGCACAACCATGAGAAAGGCGAGGCCGAAGGCGACAAGCTGATTCATGATGTAGTTGCGGCTCTTGGTCACTCCCCAGGCTTGGTTGAGGGCAACTTCAAGCGGCAAAAAGATGCCCGTGCAGGCGACCAGGATCATGATGAGCGAGAAAACCTGCACGCCGTGACGGGCTGAGAGCGCAGCGACATAGGCTAGGTTGTTGGCCACGAACTCCTGATTGGAGGGGAAGAAGTACTGCACCATCTGGCCGATGACGTCGGACATGGCGTCGGAGTGAAAGACGAAGCGGGCCAGCGTGTAAAGCAGCACGATGAAGGGGATGAAGGAGAGGATGGCGTTGGCCGCCACGCTGAAGGCGAAGGTGTGGACTTCGCTGTCGAGCAGATAGTCGATGAGGGCCTTGCCGTCGCGGCGCCAGCGGTACCACTTGGATTTGCGGGCGGGCTCGGCGACGTCGACGACACCGGCGGTTTGAATCTCGGATGAGCCGGCAACGGTTGGAAGTGTTTCAGCCACGGATTCGATCCTTTTTTGTGTTTCGGCGGTTGACAACCGGCGTGCCTGATGCGTGCCTGCGCGATGGAGGGGGCGTCTTCTTCAGGATAGTCCGTTAGACGGTGTTTCAAACAGACGGCGTGAGAGCAGGGCGTTTAAGGCCTGATGAAGTCTTCGAGGGCCAGGGGACCCTCGGAACAGCCGGTCAGGAGACCGGCGGTACGATGCTCGGCGACCCGTGAGAAATGCGTGCGAGGGCCCAGCGGGCGGCGGAGCGGAGGCCTTGGTCGGCTGCATCCGCCCATGCGGCAAGCTGCGGGATGAAGCGCGCCAAGCCGCTGTTGCCCATGGCGATGGCGATGTTGCGCCGGAGGCCGTTGAACCCGGCGCGGCGGACGGGCGACCCGTTGAAGAGGCGCTCGAAGGCGGATTCGTCGATGGAGGCCAGCCAGTCGAGTGTGGGGTTGATGAGTTCGGAGCGGGGCGCCAGACCGGGATCGGCGGCGATGGGGCCGCTGCGAGAGGCTTTCCGGTTCCAGGGGCAGACGTCCTGGCAGATATCGCAGCCGAAGACCTGGCGGCCGATGCCGGGCATCAGCGATTCGTCGATGGGGCCCCTGTGTTCGATGGTGAGGTAGGCGATGCAGCGCGCGGCGTCCATCTGGTAGGGGTGGTCGAGGGCGTGGGTAGGGCAGGCCTGGATGCAGCGGGTACAGGAGCCGCAGCGGTCAGGGTGGGGCAAAGTCGCGACGGCTTCCGGGCCTGAAGGCCCGAATTTAGCGTGCTCGGTTTCAGGGGCCTGAAGGCCCCCGCTCCCTCCGGCTCGGGACGCCAACAGCGAAGTCAGCAAAACCGCCAGGAAGCCGAAGGAGCCGAGCCTGGGGTGAATGAGGCAGGTGTTTTTGCCGGTCCAGCCGAGGCCGGCGGCGACGGCCAGCGAGCGCTCGACGATGGGGCCGGTGTCGACGAAGGCGCGGGACTCGAAGTTGCCGAATTCGGCGTGGAGGCGCGATTCGAGAGTGCGGAGACGCTTCAGCAGCACCTTGTGGTAGTCGCTTGGCATCCGCTTGCCCGAGGAATCGACACGGCTCGACCACGCATACCTGGCGATCCAGCCACTCCGTGGGTTTGACTCTTTGGAGGAGTGTAGAGGTAATTCGGCGTTCCCGGTTAACGAAGCCTCCCGCTCAGGCGTTGTAGTTGATAAAGGCGCCGAGGGGTTGGCGTAGCTCGAGAAACAGACGATGGCGGAGCGTGCCCAGGGGAATGGGGTTTCGACGCGGGCGCGGATAAGGCGGCCATCTTCAGCCACGCGTTCAAGATAGCGCATGGTTGCGGCGCGTCCTGCGCCGATCCAGGCAGAGAAGCGGGAGGCGTCGCGTTCGGCTTCAGGGTAAGGCAGGGCGACGAGTCCGGCCTCGGAAAAGCCAGACTGGAGGGCCAAGGCGCGGGCGTGGGATGGATCGAGCCCGGGCGGAGGTGGGGCCGAGGGGTTCTGCGGCGGGTTGGGAGTCGAGTGAGGCACGGAACCGGGCCAATGGCTGCTGCGTATACCTGATAGCTGTTCATTTTCGAGACGCCGGGATCGAAAACGCACAGGCCGGCGTCCTCAGGACTTTGGCAAGGCACGATTTTCCCCTTGCATTTTCAAGAATATCGCCCGCAGGGCAGTTTGGCCCCGGGAGTGCAACAAAAACAGGCGAACGGGCTGGAGCGAGAAGCTCTGAATGCCCAGCGGCGCGGGGACCGCGCGAGGGAGGTAAGTATGAACGATCTTCGGTTGAATAAAACTGTGAGGGTTGCCAGCGAGACGACCGAAATCGTCCGTGGGCAGGAGGAGAAGTTTTTGGAGCAAATGGAGCCGATTGTCCGGAACCATTCCGTCGAGCTCGACCTGGGCTCGGTGGAGCGGATTGACGCCGCCGGAATTGCGGCGCTGATCCGGCTTTATTGCGATGCGACGCAGGCGGGACGGCGGTTCACGGTCCTGAACCCGAGGCCGCACGTGCACGAGCTCCTGTCGATCGTGGGTGTGGACCGCGTGTTGATGGCAGAGAATGCCGAGAAGACGTGCGGAACGGCGCTGGGGATGGAGCTGTCGGCGGCGTAGGGGCGTTCCCGGTATCCCACCCTAAACGCAGGCGAAATCAAGAAGCAGGTCCTTCGGCTCCGGTCGCCGCGGCGACCTTCGCTCAGGAGGGGCACCCGGCCGTGGTTGGAGCCTTTCGACGGGTGTAACGCGTAGAATCGAGTCAATCCTGCCTTGAAAGCGTGCCCCGTGAAAACCAGGCTGCATTTTGCAATTGCGTTGTTGATTTTGCTCGCCGCGCCGCCGGCTCCCGCCGGTGCGCAGGATGCGGCTTCAGCCAAGGCCTTCCTCGAATCCGCATACCAGCTCTACAGAAATGGCGGCAAGGGGATCGATTTTACCGGTCCCCGCGCCAGCCAATATTTTCATTCCTCGCTTTTGACTCTCATCCATGCCGACATCAAGGCCAACGGTCCTGACAATGTTCCGGCGATCGACTACGACCCGATCTGCGGTTGCCAGGACTGGGATGGCATCTGGGATCTCAACGTCGAGGTCACCGCTGAGTCCGCCCAAAAGGCAGAGGCAAACCTGTCGTTTAGTCTGCGGAATCCCAAGTTTCATAACAAAGACGAGCTGAGGCGGTTGAAGATTACCCTGGTCGCAGAGCACAGCGGATGGCGGATCTACGACATTGTGGATGAATCGGACCCCAAGAGGGTTTTCTCAATGCGGAAGCAGCTCGAGGACGATCTAGCAGCAATTCGCAAGGAGAAACAGCCTCGCAATGGGCACTGACGCCTACGTGGTTCCCGCGGAATAACGCAGCTGAAACCGTCTCAAATGACGAAGCGTATTGCGTTTTCGTGATTGAATGCAGCGAGATTTAACGCGCCGATGTGACGAAATGCACAGGCAAACGTATACTTGAGACGCTATTTGTAATTGTGACGACATGTCGCATGGCGCAGTCCGATGTCTGGATTCCGCGCGCACGCTCAGGATGACAGCTTCAAAAGCAACCGTTGAGCCTCTGTTCGCCAACCCCGCAAATCGAACCGCCCCAGCGCAAACCAAGAGACGGAGGCATCATCCATGACGCAGGGCGTTTTGGAACAGGCGCCGGCCACCAAGGCAGGCTCAACTGAAACTCAAACCAAGTATGTTTATTTCTTTGGCGACGGCCATGCCGACGGCAACGGAAAAATGAAGGATGTGCTGGGCGGCAAGGGCGCCGGCCTGGCCGAGATGACCAATGCCGGATTGCCGGTGCCTCCCGGATTCACGATCCAGACCGAGGCCTGCCGCGAGTACATGCGCGGCGCGCTGAGCCCGAAGATCGACATCGAGATGCTGGAGGCGCTGCATCGGCTGGAAAAGCTGCAGGGGCAGAAGCTGGGCGCGGGCGAGAATCCGCTGCTGGTGAGCGTGCGCTCGGGCGCCAAGTTCTCAATGCCCGGCATGATGGACACGATTCTGAACCTGGGCCTGAACGACAATGCTGTTGAAGCAATCGCCAAGCGCAGCAATAATCCCCGCTTTGCGTACGACTCGTATCGCCGGCTGATCCAGATGTTCGGCGACGTGGTTCTGGATGTTCCGAAGAAGAAGTTCGAGCACATCTTCGACGAGGTGAAGGCCGCCGAGAAGGTGAAGTTCGACTACGAGCTGCAGCCGGCGGCGCTCAAGAAGATCATTGCCGAGTACAAGAAGCTGGTGAAGAAGGAAACGGGGAAAGACTTCCCGCAGGATCCGCTCGATCAGCTGACCGAAGCTCGCGACGCGGTGTTCCGCAGCTGGAACAACGACCGCGCCAAGACCTACCGGCGCATCAACAACATCGACGACTGGCTCGGCACAGCAGTGAACGTGCAGGCCATGGTGTTCGGCAACCTGGGCGAGAACTCGGGGACGGGCGTGGGCTTTACGCGCAATCCCGCAACCGGGGAGCACATGTTCTTCGGCGAGTACCTGATGAACGCGCAGGGCGAGGACGTTGTGAGCGGCGTACGCACGCCGCTGTCGATCAGCGAACTCGAGAAGGCCATGCCCAAGGTCTACGAGCAGCTGAAAGATATTACGCGGCGCATGGAGAAGCACTACCGCGACATGCAGGACTTTGAGTTCACCATCCAGGATGGCAAGCTCTACATGCTGCAGACACGCAACGGCAAGCGGACCGGACTGGCCGCGGTGCGCGTGGCGATCGACATGGTGCGCGAAGGGCTGATCACCCAGGAGGAGGCGGTTCACCGCGTGGAGCCGAACCAGCTTTACGACTTCCTGGTT